>ERZ1645185.502-NODE-502-length-16313-cov-5.372186_pt1 | contig 16313 bp, 15 predicted proteins | sample MGYA00575351_ERZ1645185 | MGnify/ENA primary metagenome ERZ1645185 (study PRJEB40838, sample SAMN11284767) | freshwater sediment metagenome | isolation source: river sediment | host: Sediment | place: India: Jana village, Kanpur | collected 2015-12-17 ...
CGCAGCAGGAACTTCCGTTCGATTTCGATGGCCATCAGCCGGCCTCGAACACGGCAATCGACTCGACGTGCGCGGTCTGCGGGAACATGTCCATGGCACCGGCGTGGGTCAGGCGGTATCCCCTTTCCTGCACCAGATAACCGGCATCACGGGCCAACGAGGCGGGATGGCAGGACACATAGACAATGCGTTCGACGCCTTTCAGATTCAGCTGCTTGAGCACCTCCAGCGCACCCGCCCGGGGCGGATCCAGCAGGATCTTGTTGAAGCGCTGGGTTTTCCAGAGCTGGGCGGAAATGTCCTTGGTGAGATCGGCGGCGAAGAACGCGGCATTGACGATGCCGTTCAGCGCCGCGTTTTCCTTCGCCCTGTCAACCAAGGCCTGATCGCCTTCGACACCGACCGCTTCACCGGCCGCCTGCGCCAAAGGCAACGTGAAATTCCCGAGCCCGCAGAACAGATCCAGCACCACATCGGCCGGTTTGGGGTCAAGCAGCTGCAAGGTCCGCTCTATCATGGCTTCATTGAGCTCTGCGTTCACCTGGATGAAGTCCAACGGCTTGAACCTGAAGCTTATACCTGAACCGGAAAGCGCGAACGACAGCGGCTCGGGATCCGGTGACAGCGGAACGACGGTATGCACGCCGCCGGACTGCAGGTAAAGCTGGAGCGAATGGGCCTTCTCGAAGGCGCGCAGCCGGTCCAGGTCTTCCCCGCTGAGTGCGGTGAAGTGGCGGAACACCAAGGCGATGGGCCCATCGCCCTGGATGAACTCGACCTGCGGTATGTCACTCTTGGCGTCCAAGGTACCGATCATTTCCGCCAACGGCGTGATCAGGGCCGACAGCTCGGGCACGACGGTCTCGCACTGCCGGAGCTGCGCGACGAAACGCGGATCATGCTCGCGGAAACCGACCAGCACCCCGCCCTTCTTTTCGACATAACGGACCGAGAACCGGCCTTTGCGGCGGTATCCCCATGCCTTCGCGGTGAGCACCGGCAGCACCGTGCCAGGCTGCACGTGGCCGATGCGCTGGAGATTGTCGAGCAGCGTCCGCTGCTTGGCTTCAACCTGCTTTTCAGCGGAAAGATGCTGCAGCACGCAGCCCGAGCAAACGCCGAAATGCGGGCATTTCGGCTCTATCCGGTCAGGCGAAGGCTCGAGGATGGCCACCACCATGGCCTCATCGAAATGCCGGTTCCTGCCGATCCGTACAGCAAGCACGCGCTCACCCACCAACGCACCGGTCACGAATACCGCCTTGTTTTCATGACGGCCCACACCACGGCCGTCATGGGTCAGGCCATCGATGACCAGCTCGTACTCATGTTTTGTTTTTATGCCGGACCGTGCCACAATCAACTTCCTGATTCAAAGCGCTATTTTCGCAGATATTCGAGGGCTATGGACAATCACGGCACACGATCCGGGCTTATCCGGGCATGAAACGCGTACTGGTCATCGAAGACGATGACATCAGCCGCCGGTTCATGACCGAGGCGCTGTCCCTGCTGCCGCTCGAGTGGCAGTCCTGCGCCGGGTTCGCGGAGGCGCACAGCCTGCTCGACCGGCAGCATTTCGATTTGGTGGTGTCTGACATCAACACCGTCGACGGCTCTCTGCACGAGCACGCCGCGCTGTTGCCTGAAAACTGCCGGAAACTGGCGGTCAGCGCCGACATGACGCCTGCGCTCGCCGCCCGGCTGCGGCGCCTTGGCATCGATGATGTGCTGGCCAAACCCATGGGGGTAACCACCCTCCATCAGGCAGTGAACCGCCTACTGGAAACCGGCGCCGGTGAAAGCAGCCCGAGGCCTTACTGGAACCATGCACAGGCGTTGGCCGCGCTGGGCCAGGACGAACGGATCCTGGCCAGCTTGAAGGAAATGTTCAGAATCGAGTTGCCAGTGATGGCGGAGCGGATCAACAGCGCTTACCACGCCGGCGCGTCCGATGAAATACGCGCCACGCTGCACAAACTCAAGGCCAGCTGCGGTTTTTTGGGCGCCGAAAGGCTTCTGCAGGAATGCTATCGGCTGGATGGGCGCATCGACCGACCCAATTTGGCGCGCTTCATGGATGCAGCCCACGCCACCTTGACGCTCATTTGACCGGTTGACGGCTTAACTCACCGATCATTTTCCAGCTGCGCGGCAGGCTGTTGCCGACATGCGAACCGATCACCGAATGCAGCAGCACGCGGAACTGGGCCAGACCGGCGCGGCTGGGCATGCTGTCGCTGTTGAAATGGATGATGTCCTGGCCTGACAACGCGCCGGGCTCATCCCGTCCGCTGGGCAATACGCCGAGCTCGGAATGGATGCGGTAGTGGCCGCCCGGTGCGATGTCTTCGCCGCTGGCGCTGTAAGACCAAGGCGTCATGTAGCCGAGATGGCCGATCAGGTCGCGCTCGAAGCGCCTTGCCAGCCAAGCCAGGTCCGTGCCGTCGGCCAGTCCTTGCCGCGCATTCAGGAGCAACTGGAACAGTTCGCTGTCGCCCTCATGGCGCGGGCACAGTTTCAACACCAGCTCGTTGAAATAGATACCGGCCATCAGGCGCTCTCCGCCGACCAGAAGCGGGTCCGACAGAAGCTCCGCCTGGGTCAGAAGACCCAGTTCGCCTTTGAGCTGGAAGCATATTTTCAGATGCTGCAGGGGCTGCAGCTGGGAGCGCAGGATGTGCTTCCTGGCGCCGGTGACGCCTTTGGCGATCAGGCCGAGCACGCCGTGGTCCATGGTCAGCACATCCAGCTGCAGGCTGGTTTCGCGGTACAGACGCTTGTGCAGGATCAGCGCTGGCTGCCAATCGACGCGCATTTATTCGTTATAGCCGAACCGCCGCAGGGCCGCCTCGTCATCGGACCAGCCGTCGCGCACACGGCACCAGGTTTCCAGGAACACTTTCGAACCGAACAGCTTTTCCATCCCGACCCGGGCGGAGGTGCTGATCGCCTTCAGCTGCTGGCCGCCCTTGCCGATGACGATCGCCTTCTGCCCTTCGCGCTCCAGCCAGATCACCGCGCCGATGCGCAGCAGGCTGCCGTCAACCTCGAATTTCTCGATTTCGACCGTGGAGGAATACGGCAGTTCGTCGCCCAGCCGCTGCATCAACTGCTCCCGGACCAGTTCGCCGGCCAGGAAACGCTGGCTCTTGTCGGTGATTTCGTCTTCGTCGAAAATCGGCTCGGACGCCGGCATCAGCTTCAGCAGGCTGTCGACCAGGTCCTGCGTGCCCTTCTTTTTCAAGGCCGAAATCAGGTGCACCGAGGTGAATTCACGTTCATCGGTGATCTCCTTGATGAACGGCAGCAGCGCGTCCTTGTCCTTGAGCTTGTCGATTTTGTTGATGGCCAGCAGAACGGGGACGTCGGACTCTTTCAGCGCCTGATAGGCCAGCGCGTCATCGCTGTGCCAGCGGCCGGCTTCTATCACCAGCACGGCTGCATGCACGTCCGAGACCGCGCCGCGCGCCGCGCGGTTCATGTAGCGGTTCATGGCGCGCGACTGCTTGGCATGTATGCCCGGGGTGTCGACCAGGACCAGTTGCCCTTCGGGAAAGCTGGCGATGCCGAGCATGCGATGGCGGGTGGTCTGCGGCCGGGACGAAACGATGCTGATCTTGCTGCCGACCAGGGCATTGACCAAGGTGGATTTGCCGACATTGGGGCGGCCGATGACCGCCGTGTATCCGGCGCGGTATGGCGCATGCTGCTGATCTGATGTCATTTGTCCTGCCCTAATTGAATTAATGCCTGCCTGGCGGCGTCCGCCTCGGCCGATTTAACCGATGATCCGCTGCCCTGCGTCCGGATGTTCAACTGTTCAAGGGCGCACATCACCTCGAACAGTCTTTCATGGTCGGAGCCCGTCGACTGCAGAAGGCTGTAGACCGGCAACGCCTGCTGTTTCGACTGCAGCCACTCCTGCAGGCGGGTTTTCGGGTCCTTGCCGAGCGGTTTCGCCGAGGCAATCTGCAGCCGCGATCCGAACCACTGATCGACCAGCTGCCGGCAGCGTTCAGGACCGGCGTCGAGATATGCCGCGGCGATCACCGCTTCGACCGCATCGGCGAGGATGGAGTCCCGGCGGTGCCCGCCGGTCTTCATCTCACCGCTGCCCAGCTCCAGCTGCTCGCCTAGCCGGTTCTCCCGGGCGATCTCCGCCAGGCAGGACTCACGCACCAGCAGGGAACGCGCATGGGTCAGGTCGCCTTCGCTGGCATTGGGGAACTTGCGGAACAGCGCTTCGGAGATCACGAAACCCAGAATGGCGTCGCCGAGGAACTCCAGGCGCTCGTTGTTCGGTTTGCCGGCGCTTCGATGCCGCAGCGCCTGTTCCAGGAGCTGCGGATCCTTGAATCCTGCGATCAACGGCTCACTCAACAGCGGCTCGTTCGCTCAAGGGGAACTTGCGGTCGAATTTGGCCACGAAATCCAGGTTATACATCATCGGACGGCGCACTTCATACTGCAGTTGGAGGACTTTGCCATCCTGGTCCTTGAACATCTTGACGTTCTTCTGCAGGTCGATGCTTTCGACATAGCTGATCTGGAAACGGCGGTACAGATGGTCACGGATCCTTTCCATGGACTCCTTTTCGACACCGGGGGTCTGGGTGACCGCCTTGATGTCGTTGACGGCGCTGTAATATTCGGAATAGACCGGGAACAGGCGCATGCCGATGAAGCCGAAGAAACCGACCAATGCCAGGATCAGGATGAAGCTGATTAAGGTGATGCCTTGTTGACTGCGTTTCATGGTTTTACCCCTTCTATTCGATTTTTGTGCCGATGCGTGACGGATCAAAGCCATCTAAGCATACCCAACCTGAGCAGTTTAGCCAAATCAGCATGGCGCGGCCGACCAGATTGCGTTCAGGCACGAAGCCCCATTCGCGGCTGTCGGCGCTTCTGTCGCGGTTGTCGCCCATCGCGAAGTAATGCCCTTCAGGCACCACCCAGGTGCCGTTGTTGCGGTACCCGGGCGGGACACCGTCCATTTCAAGCATGGCGTGGGTCTTGCCGGGCATGCTTTCGGCGTAAATCCTGGAGCCGGTCATTTCGCTGGAAACGCCCTGCCCGACGAACACGCCGATTTCCCTGTAGGTGAACGGCACGCCGTTCACCGACACGCGGTTTTCATCGACGGTGATGGTATCGCCCGGCAGGCCGATGACGCGTTTGATGTAATCGGTGCCTTCGGTCGGATCGCCGACGCCCATGCCGGGGAAGCGGAACACGAACACGTCGCCGCGCTTGGGTTCGCCGATTTCGATGATTTTCCTGTTGATGACCGGCAGGCGTATGCCGTAGTCGAATTTGTTGACCAGGATGAAATCACCGATCAGCAGGTTCGGCATCATCGAGCCGGAAGGAATGCGGAACGGCTCGGCCAGGAACGAGCGCAGGCCAAGCACCAGGAAAATGACCGGGAACAGCGACTTCGCGTACTCGACCGCGACGGGATCCTTGGCATCGGCTTGCGCGGCCAGGCGGCGCTTTTCGAACAGCAGTTTATCGACCAGCCAGATCACGCCGGTGGTCAGGGCCAGAAGCGTCAAAATCAGCGCAAAATCCAGTTTCACAGTCAATCCTTATTTGTTGTCGACCGACAATACGGCCATGAACGCTTCCTGCGGAATTTCCACGCGGCCGAACTGCTTCATGCGCTTCTTGCCTTCCTTCTGCTTCTCGATGAGTTTTTTCTTGCGGGTGGCGTCGCCGCCATAGCACTTCGCCAGCACGTTCTTGCGCATCGCCTTGACCGTCGAGCGTGCGATGACCTGCGAACCCACGGCCGCCTGGATGGCGACGTCGAACATCTGGCGCGGGATCAGCTCGCGCATTTTCTCGCACAGGTCGCGGCCGCGGCGGTCGGCGTGGGCGCGGTGCAGGATCATCGACATGGCGTCGACGCGGTCGCCGTTGATCAGGACATCCACGCGCACGAAGGGGCCCGGGTCGAAACGCACGAAATGGTAGTCCAGCGACGCATAGCCGCGCGACACCGATTTCAGGCGGTCGAAGAAATCCATAACCACCTCGGCCATCGGCAGTTCATAGGTGATCTGCACCTGGCTGCCCATGTAGTTGATACCCTGCTGCGCGCCGCGCTTTTCCTCGCACAGGGTGATCACGTTGCCGACGTAGTCGGGCGGCGTGAGGATATGCGCGAGGATGATCGGTTCGCGGATTTCCTGGATCTTGTTGACCGGCGGCAGCTTGGCAGGATTATCCAGGGACAGCACCTTGCCGTCGGTCTGCAGCACCTCATAGACCACGGTCGGCGCGGTGGAGATGAGGTTGAGGTTGTATTCGCGCTCCAGGCGCTCCTGCACGATTTCCATGTGCAGCATGCCCAGGAACCCGCAACGGAACCCGAAGCCCATGGCTTCCGAGCTTTCCGGCTCGAAATTCATCGCGGCATCGTTGAGTTTCAGTTTGTCCAAGGCCTCGCGCAGTGCCGGGTAATCCTCGGCATCGACCGGAAACAGGCCGGCGAACACCCGCGACTGCATTTTCCGGAAGCCCGGCAGGGGCTGCGTGGAGGGATTGGCGGCCAAGGTCAGGGTGTCGCCGACCGGCGCGCCGTGCACGTCCTTGATCGCCGCGTTGACCCAGCCGACTTCGCCGGCCGAGAGCTTGCCCAACACCTTGCGCTTGGGAGTGAACACGCCCACGGCATCGACCTGATGGGTGCGGCCGGTGGACATGACCAGGATCTTGTCGCCCGGCTTGATCTCGCCCTGCACCACGCGCACCAGCGACACCACGCCAAGGTAGTTGTCGAACCAGGAGTCGATGATCAACGCCTGCAGATGGCCGGTATTGACGTCCCTCGGCGGCGGGATGCGCTTGACGATCGCTTCCAGCACGTCAACCACGTTCAGGCCGGTTTTCGCGGAGATGGACACGGCGTCTTCGGCGTCGATGCCGATTACGGCCTCGATTTCGGCCTTGACGCGCTCGATGTCGGCGGTCGGCAGATCGATTTTATTCAACACCGGAACCACTTCCAGCCCCTGCTCGACGGCGGTGTAGCAGTTGGCCACGGACTGCGCTTCCACACCCTGCGCCGCATCCACCACCAGGAGCGCACCTTCACAGGCGGCCAGGGAACGCGATACCTCGTAGCTGAAATCCACGTGACCGGGCGTGTCGATGAAATTGAGCTGGTAGACCTGGCCGTCTTTGGCTTTGTACGGCAGGGAAACCGACTGTGCCTTGATGGTGATTCCGCGCTCACGTTCGATGGGATTGGAATCGAGCACCTGCGCTTCCATTTCGCGCGCTTCCAGGCCGCCGCAGATCTGGATGATGCGGTCGGCCAAGGTGGATTTGCCATGGTCAACGTGGGCGATGATGGAAAAGTTGCGGATATTCTGCATGCATGTGCTTTTGAGTAAACTTAGCTTTCCATTATCGCATAGACCGCCGATTCTGAGGCGGTTTTCCGCCTCAGAATCAATTTCTTACGGCATGCTCAGGGTATGGATGCCGATGCTTTCGGCATTCTGGATCAACAGGCGGACGCGGTCACCGGACGTGAATCCGGCAAGCGCCTTGTTGAAGGCCTGCACCGAATTGACCGGCTGGGAGCCAACCTGCAGGATCACATCCCCTTTGCTGATGCCCATCTGGTTCAGCACTGGCTGGTTGATGCGTGAAATCTCCACACCCCCGCTGGCAATGCCCAGCCGCGAACGCGTAGCCGGGCTGACTTCCGACACGGCAAACCCCAATTTACTGGCAGCGCTTGGCTCGGCCGGCTTTTGAACCGGCGCGGACGACTGCAGGCTGGCGCCTTCGTCCAGGGCAGTCAGCACGGCGTTCAGCGCCAGCTTTTGCCCGCTGCGCAGCAGACTGAGCTGGGCCTTGGCCCCCGGCTGCAAAGCACCCACCATGGGCGGCAAATCCGAGGACTGCTGGATCTTCTGGCCATTGAAGGCGGTGATCACGTCGCCCGGCATGACGCCGGCCTTGGCCGCCGGACTGCCGTTCTGGACGCTGGCGACAAAGGCGCCCTCCGCCACTTTCAGGCCCAAATCGGCCAGTTCCTCGCCTTGCAGATCACGTACCTGGACGCCGAGCTGGCCGCGCCTGACTGTGCCGGTGGCCTTGATCTGTTCAACGGCATTCATCGCCACCTGGATGGGAATGGCGAAGCTGACGCCCATATAGCCGCCGGAATTGCTGAAGATCTGGGAGTTGATGCCAATGACCTCACCTCGGGTATTGAGCAGCGGGCCTCCGGAATTGCCGCGGTTGATGGCCACGTCGGTCTGGATGAACGGCACATAGCGCTGGCTGCCGTCGATGCTGGGGCGCCCCAGAGCGCTCACGATGCCGGCGGTGACAGAACGGTCGAAGCCGAACGGCGAACCGATCGCGACCACCCACTGGCCCGGCTTCAGGTTCTTCGAATCGCCGATGGCCAGGACCGGCAGGTTTTTCGCGTTGATTTTAAGCACAGCCACGTCCGTCGAAGGATCGGAACCGACGATTGTGGCCGCCACTTCACGTCTGTCGGCCAGGTGGACGGTCACTTTGTTGGTGCCTTCGATCACATGGTGGTTGGTCAATACATAACCATCCGCTGAAATGATGAATCCGGATCCGAATGACACCCCGCCACGCGGCATCGGCTGTCCGGGATTGCCCGGCACCGGCCGGCCGGGCGTGCCGGGCATCTGCTGACCGAAGAATTTCTTCAGGAACTCCTGCATCTGTTCTTCTTCCGTGGAAGCGCCGGAATTTTCAGCGCCCTGCTGCCTGACGGATGCGTCCATGCTCGCCTCGATGCTGACCACCGCCGGCGCGGCGCGTTCCACCAATGCGCTGAAATCGGGCAGGGCGACCAGCGGCGCAGCACTGGATGACGGTACGGTCTGCGCCTGCGCAGGCTGCTGCGCCTGCTGCCAACAGGCCACCAGTACAACACAGCCGAGAAGAGCCAGCGTGAAACGTGGGATATATGTGTATTTCTTCATGACAAACCTTATCTAAATGGAAGTTGAAAATTGATTGGAAGGGTAAATCAGTCGGCTAAAGCCCCCCCGGCGGCGGCCAGAAAACGCTCCAAGGTGCCGAACGGCACTTTGCCCAGGGCCACATAGCGGGTTTTGCCATCGGCCAGTACCAGTCCATTGACGGCATCACGTTTCATCTGCGCTTTCTCCCGCGCCGATGACGGCTCGACGTACAGGGAAACGCTGGACAGGCCATCGCTGTAAAGGTAGTGCCTTGAACCGCCCCTGTTCTCCTGGGCGATCAATTTGAAGCCCTTGACGTCTTTATAGGGGTTGTCGAGGGTTTTCGGCCCGGCATTGCGTTTCGGCTTGCTTTGCTGAGGCGCGGGAGAAACCGCGATCTGGGTGAACACCACCTGCTCGACGATGCCGCCCCGTTCATCGAGTGTCAGCACGCGCAGGGGCAATCCGGTTTCCTCGTCCAGCCAGAGCCGGTGGCTGTAGCGAAGCTTGTCTTCGGCCTTGATGTCGACGACTTGCGTGGAACGCCCGGCGACACGGCCCTTTCCGGCTAGGCTGGCCTTGTACCACTTATTGTCGGCGGCATGCGAAAACTGGCTGAAAATGGTCTGTTCGGCGGCTGAGATCGTGCTGAACCGGCCTTTCCTGGCCTGGGCATCGGTCTGGAACTTCCCGCCCTGCTTGACCAATTCCCTGGGCTCGCCGGACAACGTTTTCAGGCGCAGGGTTTCCACGCCGTTGTTCATCTGGTGGTTGACGGTGAAAGACTCCACCGCGGCGCCCCGTGCCAGGACGATGACGCCTTTGTAGTTATGGTTGAGCACGGCCGTATCGATGCGCTCGAGCCACTGCTGGGCATCGTTGCGCCAGAGCTGCTGGACCCAGTCCTTGCCGCTGTCGAGCCAGTCCTTCGGTTCGGCATGCGCCTGGGACAAAGGCGTCAGCAGGAGCAGCAGGCCAATTGCGCGCCACTTGGTCATTGCGTGTCCAGCTCCTTGTCCTGGCCGGCCGGCGTGGACGGATCCTGCTCCGGCTCGGCAAGTATCTGCGCGTAGGAAACCAATCCGCTGTTGGCGTTGGCACCGATCATTTCATTGTGGCGGACCACATAATCCCCCATGTCCTGGCCGCTTTTCGGCCACGATTTGGCCCGCGTGGACTCGTTGAGTTCAAACTGCGAGGGGTCGTTGCCGTCGGCCACACGCAGGTCCGTATCCTGCACCGGACCGGCTGATTCCCGTATTCCGCTGCCGGTCACAGACACTGCGGCGGCGGCCGGCTTGCCGGTTTTGGCCACACGCGGACCCGGTTCGGCCGCAACGGCGGCAGGCCGCGCTTCCGACTGCTGGGCGAGCGTGGGCGGGGCGGTGTCGGAAGGCAGAAGCAGCTGATAACCGAGGGCGGCCACCAGCGCCAAGGCCCCGAACGACGCCACCAAACGCAACGGCTGCCGGAACCGGACGGAAGGCGCGTCGCACTGGGCGCAGATGCGCTCCGCGCTGTCGGCCGGCATCAGCTGGAATGGCTGGGACTTCAGCACCGACGACGCGATCCAGGCCCTTTCACAGCAAGCCCTGAGCGCCTCGTCGTTGGCCAGCCGCTTCTGGAAGAACCGGCGCTCGCTGTCGGATAACTCGCCGTCGATATAGGCGCTGAGCTGTTCCAAGTCGTTATCGTTGATGGGTTTCATGGCCTTACTCTCTGCTGCTCGTATAAAGGGCGCAAACGGGCGTCAATCGCCTCGCGTGCTCTGAAGATGCGTGACCGCACGGTGCCGACCGGGGAATTCATCACGTCGGCGATTTCCTCGTAGGAAAGTCCCTCCATTTCCCGCAAGGTAATCGCCTGGCGTATCTCATCGGGGAGCTGGTCGAGCGCCCTGCCGACCACTTTGGCAATTTCTTCGCGTAAAAGTTCATGTTCCGGCGTATCGTTGTTCTGGACATAAATGCCGCCATCGATGAACTCGGCGTCCTCGAGCTCGACGTCCGAGGACGGGCGGCGTTTTTTTCCGGCCAGATGGTTTTTGGCCGTGTTCACCGCAATCCGGTACATCCATGTGTAAAACTGGCTGTCGCCCCGGAAACCGGGCAGCGATTTATAGGCACGGATGAAGCTGTCCTGGACCACATCCTGGCAATCCCCGTAATCGCGCACGAAGCGGCTGACCACGGCGGCGATCCGGTGCTGGTATTTACGGACCAGCAGATCGAACGCGCTCTTATCGCCCGCCTTGGCCCGCTGCACCAATTCACCATCGAGTTCGTGTTCGCCCATCGGGCTTGAATCTCCGTTTCTTAAATTACGATGAGCAGGTCCTTAGGCGCAGGTACGGGCCAAAAGTTCCCGCTAATTGACCAACGCCGCCAAAACGGTGATGATAAGCGCTCCATCAATTTCAATCAAACGAATGTATGAATTTATTCAGTGGCCTGTCGCCTGTGCATTGGCACGTCGAAACCCGCAATGACGACATCCTGATCCTGAGTCTGGATCGCAAAGACGCCAACGTCAATGCCCTCTGCCAGGCGGTGCTCAACGAATTGGACACCTTGGTCGAACGGATCGCGTTCGCGCCGCCCAAGGGCCTGATCATCCGATCGACCAAGAAAGCGGGCTTCATCGCCGGCGCGGATATCGCCGAATTCGCCGAATTCGACGCCAAAGGCACGGTGCTGGACGCCATCAGCAACGGCCAGAACATATTCCAGCGCATCGCCGAACTGCCTTGTCCGACTGTCGCCTTGATCCATGGCCATTGCATGGGCGGCGGCACTGAACTGTCGCTGGCCTGCACGGCACGCGTGGCATCCAGCGATGAAAGCACCCGGATAGGCTTGCCCGAAGTGAAACTGGGCATTTACCCAGGATGGGGCGGCAGCGTGCGCCTGCCACGTCTGGTCGGTGCGCCCGCCGCTTTCGACATGATGCTGACCGGGCGCGCCCTGTCGGCCCCGGCAGCCAAGGCCATCGGCCTGGTCGACTGCGTCACGGAACAGGCCTTGATGGTCAATAAGGCCGTCGAACTGATTGAACGCGGCGTACATCGCCCGTTCAGGCAGAAGGCCATCGCCTTCTTGAGCAATACCACGCCGGCCCGCAGGATCCTGTCCGGCGTGTTCGTCAAGCAGGTTGCCCGAAAGGCCAAGAAAGACCACTACCCCGCGCCGTACAGCCTGATCAGCACCTGGCAACGCAGCGGCGGAATGGGCCTGCGCGCCGCCTTGAAGCAGGAAGGCCTGTCGGTCGCCAAACTGGCGCAGACACCGACCGCCCGCAACCTGACACGGATTTTCTTCCTGCAGGAGCGCCTGAAATCGCTCGGTGGCAAGGATCATGGCATCGCCCATGTACATGTCATCGGCGCCGGTGTGATGGGCGGCGACATCGCGGCCTGGTGCGCCTTGAAAGGCTTCACCGTGACCCTGCAGGACCGTGAACTGAAATACATCCAGCCAGCGCTCGAGCGTGCCGGAAAACTGTTCGAACGCAAAGTGAAAAACGAAGCCAAACGCGAAGCAGTCCGCGGACGGCTTGTCGCCGACGTCAACGGTGATGGCGTGGCCAAGGCCGACCTGATCATCGAGGCGATATTCGAGAACCTGGAAGCCAAACAAAGCCTGTACGCCTCGCTCGAGGCGCGCATGAAACCCGATGCGCTGCTGGTGTCCAACACCAGCTCGATCGCGCTCGGCGGTTTAAGCGGAAAACTCGCCAGGCCGGCGCAGTTCGCCGGACTGCATTATTTCAACCCGGTGGCGTTGATGCCCTTGGTCGAAATCGTCCGGCATGACGCGATGGACGCCGAAACCGAGCGCCGCTTGGCCGCCTTCTGCCGCGTCATCGACAAATTGCCCGTGCCGGTGGCCGGAACGCCGGGGTTCCTTGTCAACCGCATTCTGGCGCCCTACATGCAGGAAGCCATCATGGCGTTCTCCGAAGGCATTCCGGGGCGCGCCATCGACAAGGCCGCCCTGGACTTCGGCATGCCGATGGGACCGATTGAACTGGTCGATACCGTCGGACTCGATGTCGCCGTCAGCGTCGGCAGGATCATGGCGGAATTCCACGGCCAGGCCCTACCGGACATATTCAAGGTCGAGGACGGCAAACGCGGCAAAAAAGACGGACAAGGCCTGTATCAGTGGGTGGACGGGAAAGCCGTCAAACCGGATCTGCCGAAGGACTACAAAGCCCCGGACGACCTGCAGGACCGGCTGGTGTTCGCCCTGTTGAACGAAGCGGTATCCTGCCTGCATCAAGGCGTGGTCGCCGATGCCGACCTGCTCGATGCCGGCGTGATCTTCGGAACCGGCTTCGCGCCGTTCCGCGGCGGCCCCATCGCGCACATCAGGTCTCTCGGCACGGCGGCCTGTCTGGAAAGGCTGAAACAGCTCGAGATCACCTATGGCGGACGATTTGCGCCGAAGCCTGGATGGGACCGTGTGTAACCGAATGGACCCGCTTCTGACAGCTTTCCTGCGACATCGATCGTAGGGTCATTTCTTGCATCCGCGAAGTTTCAGATACTGCCCCGGACGGATGATGTAGTCTGGCGGATTCAGGTTGTTTTCCGTAATCAGCCGGCTTACATCACATTCAAACGTGCGGCTGATCATCATCAGGGTTTCACCCGGCTTCACCGTATATCTTCCACCGTGCCTGACGGGTTCGGAAACACCATTTTCGGGAACGGCCGCTGACGCTGCATATGCGGGCGCCGGCGTGTAAAACGCCGGTTGTTTACGTGCTTGCAACAAGTTCCGCGCCATATCGGCTCTTGGCCCGGAAGCGCAGTTGCTCCGATAGCTGTCCACCAGTTTCCTGGGGGCCCGGAGCGTCGTTCCCTGAGCGATGAACTGTGCCGGCTCGTAGGCAGGGTTCAAATTGCGCAGCACACGGAACCATGTCGCTTGATTGGACGGATTGCCCAGGCAAATGGTCAGCTCGTTGATGGTTGTCGAGCGTGACAGGACCAGCTGCGAAGGCGTCGGGTCGATGCGCGGAAAACTCAGGCCGTATTCAGGCCCGTGCATGAACAGCCAAGCGGCGGCAAGCACCGACGGCACGTAATCGCGGGTTTCCGCCGGCCACTCGTTGTAGACTCGTTCAGACCAGAAACTGGCACCGCCGAATTCATTGTGGATCCTGCGGGCGCGGCCTTCGCCGCCGTTGTAACCGGCTATGGCCATTTCCAGGTTTCTGTTCAGCTCTTCGAATCGTTCATTCATATAGGCGGCATTGGCACGCGCCGCGAATTGCGGATCGTAGCGCATGTCAGCACCCCTGGTTGAATCCAGGCCAAAGCGGCGTCCGGTGTCAGGCATGAACTGCAGTGGCCCGGCTGCGCCCGCTTTCGATACCGAATGCGCCTTACCGCCGGACTCCTTGGTCATCATGCCGAAAAGCAGGGCTTCCGGAAGCCCTGCTTTCTCGTACTCAGGCGCCATCAGATAGCGCATGTACTGATAGTTTTCCCATGAGTCAAGGTAAAACCCGCGCAGGGTGGACAGCCATGTGCCGATTGCGGCCTGGAACGGCTCGTTGTTCTGGATCAGGAGCTCAAGATTGCCGTCGCCGAGCAGTTTCAAGGTCGTGCCCATGGCCGGCAAGGCCCCGACGTTCAGCGCCGGGTTGATGCTGCCGATATTAGCGATGTCGTGTTTTTTCAGCATCAGCTCATAGGCGCTGATGATCTTGGTCTTCGAGCAGCCCTTCAGCTTGAAGCAGCGGTTGGCGACATCTTCGAGGTCTTCCAGCGCCTTGTTCATGGCCAATGCACCGCTGTCATCGCCGGAATCGTAAAGCGCCTGGGCCTGCTGGTAGTTTTTCACCGACTGGTCCAATTCACCGTACAGCAGCTGCTCCCTGCTGGGCTTGGCCGCCGCATGTGAAAGAGCGCTCAGGCCGAACAGTGCGATACAGCCCACTAAATTTAAAAAAATCCGCACCTGAACTCCCTTGCCATGTTTTGGTCTTACAATGTCCCATTATTGTTCATTCGTCCCTAAGACTCCATAAAAATTTCGTAAAGTCCGCTTATGTCACGTTGGCGCCCCCCTGCAGCCGCATCCACAGCACTCATCACGCGCGAAGGCCTGCAGCGGTTGCGCGCGGAGCTGAACGAGCTGTGGCTGGTCCGTCGGCCCGAAGTGGTCCAGGCGCTGTCCGCCGCCGCCGCCGAAGGCGACCGCTCGGAAAACGCCGAATATACCTACCGCAAGAAGCAGCTCGGTGAAATCGACCGACGCGTGCGTTATCTGAGCAAACGGCTGGAAGTGCTGAAAGTGCCGGAAGCCGATATGGCCCCGCGCGAAAAAATCTTTTTCGGCGCCCGTTTCGAACTGGAAAACGACGACGGCGAGGTGCGCGCCTACCGGATCGTCGGCCCGGATGAAACCGACGCCGCGCTCAGCTGGATTAGCATCGATTCGCCCCTGGCGCGCGCCGCGCTGAATAAGACCGTCGAGCAGTCGTTCGAGGTCGAGCTGCCGGCCGGATTGGCCGGCTTCGTGGTGCTTTCGATCAGCTACGACGCCTAGAAATCTGCGTTATCCGGATCCACCAGGGCGAACAGGTCGTGCTCGTCGGCGCCCATGATGGTGACCTCCACGAACTGGCCGGGTTTCAGGCCGGCACGTTCGCCGTCCTGGATCTGCACCAAGCCGTCGATTTCCGGCGCATCGGCTTTTGAACGGGCGATGGCCAGTTCGCCGTCGATTGAATCGACCAGAACCTGCTGCACGCCGCCGACCTTGCGCTGCAGCTTCTCGGCGCTGATCTCGGCCTGCAGCGCCATGAAGCGCGCCAGGCGTTCCTGCTTGAGTTCTTCAGGCACCGGATCGGGCAGTTCGTTGGCTTTGGCGCCGTCGACCGGCGAATAGGCGAAGGCGCCGACGCGGTCCAGCTCGGCTTGGTCGATGAAGCTCAGCAGTTGCTCGAAATCGTCCTCGGTTTCACCGGGAAAGCCGACGATGAAGGTGCTGCGGATGGTCAGGTCCGGACAGATTTCGCGCCATTTCTGGATGCGTTCGAGGTTTTTGTCGATGGCACCCGGGCGTTTCATCAGCTTCAGGATGCGCGGGCTGGCGTGCTGGAACGGGATGTCCAGGTACGGCAGCAGCTTGCCTTCGGCCATCAGCGGGATGATGTCATCGACGTGCGGATACGGGTACACGTAATGCAGGCGCGACCACACGCCGAGCTCGGACAGGCCTTCGCACAGGTCCTTCATGCGGGTCTGATAGGCCCTGTCGCGCCAGCTGCGTTCGGCGTAGCGCACATCCACGCCGTAGGCGCTGGTGTCCTGCGAGATCACCAGCA
>ERZ1645185.503-NODE-503-length-16293-cov-4.965944_pt1 | contig 16293 bp, 16 predicted proteins | sample MGYA00575351_ERZ1645185 | MGnify/ENA primary metagenome ERZ1645185 (study PRJEB40838, sample SAMN11284767) | freshwater sediment metagenome | isolation source: river sediment | host: Sediment | place: India: Jana village, Kanpur | collected 2015-12-17 ...
GACGGCGGTGCCGTGGTCTCGGTCCCGTTTTACGGCGAAGATCCTTGCGACTTGGAGATGCCGAGAAATTGTTATCTCGTGACCGATCGGGGGCAGAATGTGTTGGTGCATGCCGACAGTGGCCCGACGAACAGCGGTCGGTCGGCCATTCAGGAAGGGGTCATTCAGCAGTTGGTCCAGAAGTATGGTCCACTCTCGCTGGTCCTGGCTTCCCAACAACAATTACAGGAGATTCGCAGCTACGCTGCTCACGCGCCGCTGTCGCACCCGGGTCAGTGGCTCGATGTGGGTGAAAACGGGTACCTGACGAATCGATACCTGGATGAGTTATGTGCCATCGCACAGGCGCGGCTGTTCGTGTCCTATGCTACGGGCGGCGCCGATTGGTATCCCGATCATCTGTCGTTTATGTTCAGCCAGCGCAATCCCGCCCGCACGGCCCTGCTCACGGCGCATTGGGAGCCGCCGGAAAAACTGAAAGATCTTCTGGCGCACCACGATTGCCGTTATCATCGCGCTCAGGCGCTGGATGTGTTCCGCAGCGTCGGCGATGGATCGGTGCAGGTCCTCTCTGCGGCCGAAGTCTTGACCCCGCTGCCGCTCTACCGAGTTGATCATGGGGACCCATCGTTTATGACGCGCGGGGGCCGATAAGCCGCTGGGTTGCCGCTCGTGCGCGTTCCGTGAGGCAGGCGCCGGTGCACTGCTGCGGTGTATGCTGTGTCCTTGCCGATCGGGTTGGTTAAATTGCTTGTCAAAAGGAGAGCGCTGTTATGGGGGCTTCAAAAGGGGTCGTGCTGGTCACCGGCGCCGCCGGGTTTATCGGATCTCATGTGGTCAGGCGATTGCTGGATCGCGGGGATGCTGTTCTCGGTCTGGACAACTTGAACGACTACTATGACGTCCGCCTGAAGGAGGCGCGTCTCGCGCGGCTGCAGGCCCATCCGCAGTTTCAATTCGTGAAGCTGGACGTGTCGGATCGGCCCGGTATGGCTGCCCTCTTCGAGAAGCAATCCATTCGGCGGGTGGTGCATTTGGCGGCGCAGGCCGGTGTTCGGTATTCACTCGTCAATCCCCATGCCTACACGGCAAGCAATATCGAAGGGTTTCTGAATATTCTGGAAGGGTGCCGGCATCATCAGGCCGAGCATCTGGTCTATGCATCGACGAGCTCGGTGTATGGCGGTCATACGAAAATGCCGTTCTCGGTGCATGACAACGTCGACCATCCGGTCTCGCTCTATGCGGCGACGAAGAAGGCCAACGAGCTGATGGCCCACTGTTATGCGCACCTGTACCGGTTCCCGATTACGGGGCTACGGTTCTTTACCGTCTATGGCCCCTGGGGTCGCCCGGACATGGCGCTGTTTTTGTTCACGAAGGCGATTCTCGAAGGCAAACCTATCGATGTCTTCAATCATGGGAAGATGCAACGGGATTTCACCTATGTCGACGATATCGCCGAGGGCGTGCTGCGCACGCTCGATCGGCCCGCGCAGGCTGATCCGCAGTGGTCGAGTGATCAGCCCGATCCCGGCAGCAGCTCGGCGCCGTATCGCCTCTACAACATCGGCAACAACCAGCCGGTAGACCTTCTGCGATTCATCGAGGTGCTGGAGAACACCCTTGGCAAGAAGGCTGTCAAAAACTTCTTGCCGCTCCAGGCAGGCGATGTGCCGGCGACCTATGCCGACGTCGCGGATTTGATGCGCGACACCGGCTTCAAGCCGGCCACGTCGATCGAAACCGGCATCGCCCGATTCGTGGGCTGGTACCGGGAGTATTACAAGATCTAGCAGGCTGTTGACAAACGGTGGTTTTTGAAACCCACCGGCGTTGCACTGATCAGTTCACTGCAGTGATTGATGGGCGGTGTGTCTCTCATGGTTGCCGTTCCCTCAGTTCGCCCATCTCCCGCTCACTCCCCACGCCGCAAACGCTGTGGATCACCCACTAGGCTGGAGCTGGAAGCCGTTTTGCCAGCCGCTTCAGGTTCAGCAGCCATCCCATCAGGTACGCTTCATCTCTGACCTGCAGCAGCCCCCGGCGGCGAAATCGGCGGAAGCCGTGCCAACATTTCGCCTCGCCCCACAGCTCTTCAATCTTCTTGCGCGCCCGCTGCGAAAGGCGGTAACCCACCGTCTGACCCAGCCGACGCACTCGCTGATGCACCGCCTCCTGTCCGGTCGCCTTGGTCGCAATGTGCGGGGTGATGCGTCGCCGGAAGAGCGCCGTCAGAAATGATTGGGCAAAATACCCTTTATCGGCACCGACCGTCTGAATCCGCTGGCGATGGGTTCGAGGGAACCGATCGATCAGGGTGCGTCCCCCGTCGGTCTCGGAGGCGGGCCCGCGGAACGACTCCACGTTGATCCCCAACAAGAGTCGATGCCGGTTCTCCATCAGCCCGTTCACCGTATAGCCCACCATCGCCGCCGTCCCATTCCCTTTGTTCGCCAGTTTGGCGTCGGGATCGGTCATCGAGACATGCGTCTGATTCGAGCGCCGCTCGCCCCGAAACGTGATCGTCGGGTTGCCCGGATCTTGCTCCGCTGGTGAATCCAGCGACCGAATCCGTTTCTTATAGTCCTCGGGCTGCAGAAAGACCTCGATCGGCACGAAGCTCTTGTGCGACGCATTGGCCTGCCCCAGCGTGCCGTCGAGCGTTGTATGCTGGGAGACCAGTTTCTGTTTGATGGCCAGGGCCACCGTCTCATCAAAGAGTTGTTCGAGGAGCCCGCTCTCCGTAAACCACCGCTTCCGGTTCTGCGAGAACGTGGAGTGATCCCATGGGTCCGTATCCAGATCCAGGCTGACAAACCAGCGGAGCACCAGATTGCCGGTCAACTCCCGCACCAACGCCCGTTCGGAGGTCACGCCCAGTAAATAGCCGCCCAAGAGCGCCAGGAACAATTGCTCGGGCGGAATCGAGGGCCGCCCCGTCTCGGCATACAGCGGCTCACACAGCTGCCGAATCCGCTCGGCGTCGATCAACGGCCGGATCTTCCGCATGGGATGAGCGACCGTCACAAACTGCTCTAAATTGATATGGTAGAACATCGATGGCTGGGGATCGGCGGTACCCATCATTGGTGTGCCCCTCCAGGTGACGCCCCCTTCTACCATATGGCACAGCGAAGGCAAGAGGGGTTTGTCAACACACTGCTAGGAAGGTTGGGGCGTGACTCCGCCGCACGCGGCCACCCTCCTGCAGTCGCGGATTGTCGGCGGCCCTCCTCGCATAGGGTCTCACGATCCTGGTTGGCCTGCGGTAACGCCAGGGGATCTTCAGCCGACCGTTCCGCAACTCCACGAGTTCCTGCCCTTGTTGCTGCAGGATGGATGGAGTAAAGTAAACAATCATGCGATCAATCGGCATTCGGAAGGCATCGACGGGAAGCGCACTGCTTGTGACAGCATTGTTGCATGTTGGAGGGGTGGGCGCGGCACTGGCGGATTCTCCTGCGACCGATGCACCGGCTTGGACTGAGTTACGGACCCAGGCGCTGAGCGATGGCTCGCAGGCACCAGCAGCAACCAGTCAGCGGCCGGACCTGTTTCGCCAGTCGCCCACGCTGAGCGGTCAAATACGTGTCAGCGAACAGACCCTGATTCCCTACATCGGCGCCGGCTTTGGCGGGGGCTATGTGACTGAGCGTGATCGGGCGTTGAACCTTCAACCGGTCCTTCCGCAGCAAAGTCTCTTCGGCGATTCCATGGGGAAAAGCATGATGCCGAACGAGTTCCAGATGGGCATTCGCATTCCCTTCTAGTCCCAATCCATCTCCCACATGATTGCGCGGATTCGGTACGTGCCTCAATTGCCGGGTGGAAAGAGCCGCTGGGCCAGGTCTTTCGGCTGAATTCCATCCAGGGAGGGGACGACCAGATGCGCGTCGGTGAGTTGCGACGCTGGGTAGGTGGTTGCAACCGCAAGCACGCGCATGCCTGCTTTCAGCGCCGCCTGAATTCCGGCGCGGGAATCCTCAATCACTAGACATTCGCTCGACCGAAGCAGCGGTGGTCTGGGGCGACGGGCGTTGAGTTGTCGGAGGGCGAATTCGTAAATTGCGGGATCGGGTTTGCCGACCGCGCATTCGTCCGCGGACACGATGAGTTCGAAGTGCTGTTCGATGGCCGTTCCTGCGAGGGCGGAGAGAATCTGTTCCCGCCGTCCTCCGGAGGCGATGGTCAGCCGGTATGGCCCGGCCGCTCGTTCCACAAACCCAGACACCCAGGGAAACAGTGCCGGCTTCTGTGTCGCAGTATGGTCACGGAAGAGAGTCGCTTTGCGTTCGGCGATCCTGGCATGGATCGAGGGGTCGCACCGGCCGTCTCGCTTCAGGAGCAGGGCGGCGGCACAAGTTCGTTCATCCATCCCGAGGTAGGTGCCGTAGTACTCCTCCTTGGTCAACGTGAGTCCGGATTCGGCAAGCGCCTGCTGAAAACATTCCAGGTGCGGGGTTTCGTCGTCGGCAATGACACCGTTGAAATCGAAAATGATGGCGCGCAGAGCAGCCTCCTTCGTGCAGAGCAAGTGGCCCGGTGCACTACTCTAACTGAGCGACAGGCGTAGGACAAATGGAACGCCTTGTTCCAGCGAGGTCCCTACGGTATGCTGCGTCACCAATCCGCATTCTAGCCGTTCGAAGCGGTGTGCCGGCCCAACTTCCTCTATGAGTGATTACGCAGTTCTCGGCGACCTGTTGGTGATCTATGCAGTGTCCACTGCTGTCGTCTTCACGTTTCACCAATTTCGCCTCCCGTCGATCGCCGGCTTTCTTGTGGCCGGGGCCCTGATCGGCCCGCACGGACTGCATCTGATTCCCGATGTGTCGCAGGTTCATGTGCTCGCCGAGATCGGCATCGTGTTGTTGCTGTTCACAATCGGCATGGAGTTTTCGTCCGCGCATTTTGCGGCGGCCCGCCGCACGCTGATGGTGGCGGCACCGGTGCAGACCGGGGGGGTGCTCATTCTCGCGCTGCTCGGGGCGCTGGTTGTCGGACTGTCCTATCAGCAAGGTATTTTCTGGGGATTCCTTCTCTCGCTCAGCAGCACGGCCATTGTCTTGAAGGCGCTCTCTGAACAGGGAGAGAGCGATTCCTTCCACGGCCGTGCCACGGTGGCGATCTTGATTTTTCAGGATCTTGCGGTTGTGCCGATGATGCTCATCACGCCGATTCTGGCCACGCCCAGCGGGAGTGCGATGGGGATGGTGTTGATGACGCTGGTGAAAGCGGCGGTCGTGGTCGGGTTGATTGTCGCGGCGGCCTGGTATCTGGTGCCGCGCCTGTTGCGGCATATCGTGCGGAGCCGAAGCCGTGAATTGTTCCTGCTCTCGATCATCGTGTTGTGCCTGGGGATCGCCTGGCTGACTTCTTTGGGTGGACTGTCGTTGGCCTTGGGTGCCTTCATCGCGGGGCTGGTGATGTCGGAGTCGGAGTACAGTCACCAAGCGTTGGCAGAGGTCCTCCCGTTCCGCGATAGCTTCAATAGTTTGTTTTTCGTGTCGATCGGCGTCCTGATGGATTTGCGGGTCGTGTTGGACCATCCCTTCATCGTCTTGGGACTGTTGCTGGCCGTGATTGCCGGTAAACTGCTCACCGGCGCCGGGGCGATGGTGGCGGCAGGGGCTCCTCCAAGGTCGGCGTTGCTGGTGGGGGTTGCGCTCGCGCAGGTCGGAGAGTTCAGCTTCATCCTCGCGCAGCAGGGGCAGGATGCCGGCCTCTTCACGGGAGATCAGTATCAGTTGTTTCTGGCGGTGTCGGTCCTGACGATGGTGGTGACGCCCTTCGGCATGCAATGGTCTCCGCATCTGGGGAGGCGGATCGAGGCGTTTCAGCGGGTTCGAGGGTGGATGCCGACGCGCACGGCCGCGCATGTCGAACAATTGGAGGGGACGCAGGTCCGTATCAAGGATCATGTCATCATTGTGGGATACGGGCTCAATGGTCGCAACCTGGCCCGCGTTCTGGGTGAGACGGAAATTCCCCATGTGGCCCTGGATCTGGATGGTGAAACCGTCCGTCGCGAGGCGCGCCACGGTGTGCCGATCTATTACGGCGACGGCTCGAATGCCAATGTGCTACGGCATATGAAGATCGAGGATGCCAAAGTGCTGGTCGTCGCCCTGTCCGACCCCTTTACTGCGCGGAGGACGGTGAAAGTCGCGAAGGGTTTGAATCCGAAGTTACACATCGTGGTGCGGACGCGGTACCTGCGGGAGCTGGAAGAACTGCACCAGTTGGGCGCGGATGACGTGGTGCCGGAAGAATTCGAGACATCGATCGAGATTTTTGCCCTGGTGCTACGCACCTACAGCCTGCCGCAGGAATTCGTGGCGCGCAAGGCCGAGCAGATCCGGCGGGAAGGGTATGCCTTGCTGCGACGCAGCGAAATGCCGGAATTGGCGCATCACCTCCGTGGCGGGACATTGACCGATGTCGAGGTGGAGACATGCCGGATCGATGATGAGGCGCCGGCGGTCGGAAAATCGTTGGCCGAACTGTCCATTCGTCCGCGGACCGGTGCCTCGGTGATCGCGTGGACCAGGAGTCAGGTCACGCAATCCAATCCGTCGGAGCACGTGCGTCTGCAGGCAGGTGACGTAGTCACACTGCTTGGTTCTCGGGAGCAGATTCGTCGGGCTATGGCGCTCCTGAACGAGCCGAACCACGGCACGAGTCACCCGATGAGCTAGCCTCATCGGTCCTGCCCAAGTTCACCGATCTGTTAACTTCTCCAGCGAAGCGTGACGCGGTTTTTCAATGGATGGTCCAACGGTGCTCCGGTTTGCACCGAAGTCAGGTAGGCGGCTTTCAGCTTGTAGTACCACTTGGCCGGGGTGTCGGCGTCGTCGATCAGCATCAGTGCCGGTTTGTATTTCAATCCCACCGCTTGCCGCTCCATTGCCTGTTTGTCCTGCTTCATGAAAATATTGGCGAAATACCGGAACAGGGGCTTGGCGAACGGGAGCCAGGGAAGGATGTTCCAGGCGGCGGCAAAATCGATCCGGCATTGCTGCTCCCCCACCGGCGTCACGGTGGCACGAGAGGAGACGAACATCGATCCGCACTGCACGAACTCAAACCGCTGATTGGGGAGGACGAAGTCGATGGTCGTCGTCAGTGGTCCGCCGTAGAGTTTGTTGAGGAGCTTGTACGGCCCGCTGTTTTTGGAGGGCGCGTGCGGCACCATCCGGAACCCGTTGGGGATGGGCTCGAAGGTCTTTGCCTTGTCGTGCATGCTGGCTTGGGTTCGCCACCACGAGCTTTGGTGGACGAAGGGGCCGTGCGCGGGATCCATGAGCCCGACGATGCCGTCGTCGATGGTGCAATCCAAGATCGTGGAGATCTGGACCATGCGATAGGGCGTGGACGGCAGCGGAAGGCGCGGCAGTTCCGGTATCGGCTGATCCGGCCGCTGCGGATCGGGCAGATACACCCACACGTACCCGTCTGCTTCCTGGCAAGGGTAGGAGGTGATCCCGATCTTCTCGGGTCGAAGCGCCGATCCCTCGACAAGGGCCGGAATGTGACGACAGCGACCGCCCGTATCAAATTGCCATCCGTGATAGGCGCACTCGACCCGTTCTCCGTCGAAGTGACCGAAGGACAAGGGCATGCCTCGATGCGGACAAATATCTCGCATGGCCGCCACTGCACTTTGCCGGTCACGGCACACGAGAATCGGCTGTCCCAACATGACCTGGGTCTGCATCTGGCCGACGGCCAAGGCCTCGCTGGTCGTGGCAGGATACCAGAAGCCGAACAGGGGGGCGCTTTTCGTCGGTTTGAGTTCCGTGATGAGGTCTGTGCTCATGGATGATCCGGCAAGATTCCAAGGCTGACTGAACGAGTGGACTATAACGGCGGGCCTGCAGCAGGTCAAGCAAGTGCCCGTGTTGGTTGAGGGCCGCCTTGAGGTGACGTCCGTGTGAGTCTGTGAGGGGCCTGAGCCCGCTTTTCTTGACAAGAAAAAGAAGCGGAGACTATAGTCAATTTTAGCAGTTTGTCCTAGTGCGCCCTGAGTGTTTATTGGCGAGGGATGCGATGACCACCGCACAAATCGAGCCGGCAGCTGCCCTGGCAGAACTCCGTGACTCCAAGGCAGATCGTGTGACGATCGTGCTTCTGAGCGGAGACCTGGATAAGGCGATGGCCGCGTTTATTATTGCCACCGGTGCCGCTGCCATGGGTATGCAGGTGACGGTGTTCTTCACATTCTGGGGACTCAACACAATCCGCAAGAAGGGGGCGAGCAGCTCCGCGTCGGATTGGCTGCGCCGGATGTTCGGGGTTCTGAACAAAGGCGGCGCCGATACCTTGCCTCTGTCCCGCTTCCACTTCTGGGGATTGGGCACGAGAATGATGCAGCTTGTGATGAAGCAGAATCGCATGCCCGGTGTGCCGGAACTCATGCAGATGGCGCTGGACTTGGGCGTCCGCTTCATCGCGTGCACGACGACGATGGGGTTGATGGGGATTACCAAGGATACCTTGATCGACGGGGTGGATCAGTTTGCCGGCGTGACCACCTACTTGGCTGAAGCCAAGCAGGGCAGCGTCAATCTGTTCATTTAAGCAGGGCTGAGGAGAGGGCATGATACAGGCGGATGTGAAACTGGATACGCTCGGGTATTTCTGTCCGATGCCGATCATTCTGACGTCGAAGAAGATCAAGGAACTGACGATGGGGCAGGTGCTGGAAGTCGTTTCGGACGATGAAGGCATCAAGAAAGACATGCCGGCCTGGTGTGAAACGACCGGCCATCAAATGGTGGGGTTGGAGGAAGAGCAAAGTTCTTCCAAGCGGATCTATAAGGCGTTCGTCAAGAAGGCCAAGTAACATTCAGCGACAGGCCGCATATGCGAGGCTGTCACGTGTGATCAAGCCGGAGGGGATGACCGCAACCCCCCGGCTTTTTTCTTGTGTAGAAACGCCCTGATGAAGGTGCCATGCCATGAGGAAATGGGAGTCGCCGTGCAGTGAGTCAAATCGTTGAATGTGTGCCGAACTTCAGTGAAGGCCGGAATCCAGAAGTGATTCAGGCGCTTGCTGCGCTCGTTCGATCGGTTCCCGGCGTGGTGTTGCTGGATGAGACGAAGGATCCGGACCACCATCGGGCGGTTCTCACCTTTGCCGGGAGGCCCTATGCCGTGGCGGAGGTCGCGTTTCAGATGGCGCGGCTCGCGTCGCAATTGATCGATCTGCGAAGTCACCAGGGCGAACACCCGCGCGTCGGGGCGACGGATGTCATGCCCTTCGTGCCCATTCGGGACATCAGTATGCAGGACTGCGTGCAGTTGGCTCGCATGGTGGGGCAGCGGATCGGAAATGAGCTCAAAATCCCCGTCTTTCTGTACGAACAAGCAGCGAGTAAGCCCGAGCGGAAGCAATTAGAATGGATCCGAAAGGGAGGGATGAAGGGATTGGCGGACCGAATGGCCGCCGATCCTCGATGGGCTCCGGATTTCGGACCGAAGCAGTTACATCAGACGGCTGGCGCGACCGTGGTGGGTGCGCGATGGCCTCTCATTGCCTTCAACGTGAATCTGAGGACTCAGGATCTGTCGATCGCCAAGGCGATTGCGAAGGTGGTCCGTCAGTCGAGCGGAGGGCTTCCCTCTGTGAAAGCCATCGGCGTCGATCTGCGCAGCCAGGGGCTCGTGCAGGTCTCGATGAATCTGACAAACCAGGAGGAAACTCCGCTGCACAAGGCGTTCGCCGCCGTGCAGCAGGAGGCCGCGGCCCGTGGGGTGGAGGTGGCCGGAACGGAAATCATCGGCCTCGTTCCCGAGCAAGCACTGATCGAGACGGCGCAACAGGCGCTTTCTCTGGATCGATTCGATGGGCGGCAGGTGCTTGAAGCGCGTTTGGAGAGCGTCGAATCACGATCAGCCATCGGGCGCCTGGCTGCATCACCGCCGCCCAAGGAACAACCTCCTGCGACTCGCTTCGGGATGCCTGAAGTGAGGGGGGCCGCTGAGCAGGGGGTGACCGGAGGCAGTGTCGGCGCTCGCTCGGCAGCATTTGCGGCGGCGTTAGGGATCATGGTGGCGAAGTTGAACCGTGCGCGCACGGTGGAAACACGTTTGACCGAAATTTCCACAAGACTCCATGAACTGGTGCAGGCCGATCGTGACGCCTACGCCCTGGTGCTCCAGGCGAAGAAGCTGCCTCCCAATCACCCCGATCGTGGGGTCGCGCTCTCGTCCAGTCTTTTGGGTGCGGTCGAGACACCGTTGGAAATTGTGAAGCTCTCCTGTGAACTCATTCCCCTTTTGCGCGGCCTCATGGCGCAGGCGAAGCCTGAGGTGCATCCGGATCTGACGATGGGGTTGCGGCTTGCCGATGCGGTTATTGATGGCTGTGTCGCCATGGTTGAGGAAAATATGAAAACTCAACCAAATCAGCAACTTATTGAGTCGATACGGCAGCGGTTTTCACATGTGGAACAAATGCTTGTGGATGCGAAATCGCTATGCTACACTCCGCCCTTCGATTCGTGGCCCCAAAACATGTTGAATATCCTGAAACTTCGGTGAAAGAGAGTCGAAGGTAGCTGACGATGGAAATTAAGGTTTTCAATAACAACGTTGAAAAAGCCCTGAAGGTCGCCAAGAAAAAGTTGGCGGGCGAAGGATTGTTCCGCGAACTGAAGCGCCGCCGGTATTATGAAAAGCCGAGTGTCCGCAAGAAGGCGAAAGAGCGCGAGGCACAACGTCGGCGGCAGAAGTGGCTTGCGAAGCGACGGCCTGAATAGTCGTCGGGTATTCCTTCCTTCAGGCGACCGGTTCGATCACTCCAGCTGAGCTCCCCGTTCCGGCAGATTCATGCAGGCGCAACAGATCCACGCCGCCATTCGCACGGTCAAGCGGGAGATTGCCCGCTGGCCTGATCCGGTCGTGGGTGTGGTGGCCAAGGAAAGCGGCCGCGATCCGTTCCTGGTCCTGATTTCCTGCCTTCTCAGTTTACGTACCAAAGACAAGACCACTGCCGAAGCCAGTGCGCGTCTCTTTGCCCTGGCCTCTACTCCGGCCACGATGCGGCAGCTCACGCTGCCGGCTGTTGAGAAAGCCATCTACCCCGTCGGGTTTTACCGAACCAAGGCGAAACAGATCCAGCAGATTTGTACCCAGTTGCTTGAACGCTACGAGGGACGTGTGCCGGACTGCATCGACGAGTTGTTGACCTTGCCGGGCGTAGGCCGGAAGACGGCGAATCTCGTGGTCACGGTTGGATATGAGAAGCCGGGAATTTGTGTCGACATTCATGTCCACCGGATCAGCAACCGGTGGGGATACGTGAAGACGAAGACCCCGGAGGAGACGGAGCAGGCGCTCCGCGACAAATTACCCCGCCGGTATTGGATTACCTTCAACGACTTACTCGTGCCGTATGGGCAGCACCTCTGCCAGCCCGTGTCACCTTTCTGCAGCCGATGCAAAATTGCGGAGTATTGCGATCGAGTGGGCGTCACGAAAAGCCGCTAGGCATGAGGCCACCCTCATGATTGCCGGAGTGCAGACGTCCGCCGGCGGAACGTGTGGTGTGGCTGTGAGAGTAGACGCGGTCAGATGAACAGCTTGGTTTCGGCCTGCGCCGTCAGTGACAGGATGGAGGGCAGGCCGAGCACTTCGTCGACGTGACGCTCGACGGCACCCGCCTCCACTCCCATGTATTCGAGGCCTGCGCTGCAGGCGATGAGGCGGAATTGGCCCACGAGCCGAGCTTCGTGAAACATCTCGGAAATCGTAGGAACCTTTTTTTCTTTCAGGAGGCGGGTGACTTCTTCGGCGGAGGCGGCATATTCCTGCGGGAAGTCGATCTGATCGATCTTGCCCTCAGCCAGTTTCTTGATCGTCCAGAACAGCAACACGACGATGACGTCTTTGCCCATGGCCGCAGCGGTCAGGCCGAGGGTGGCCACCTGGTGGAGCTTGTCGTACGTGGCGTTGTGGGCGAAGATGACGAACTTGGGTTTCTCGGCCATGATGGCTATTTGACCTTCTGTCGAGTCTTGATGCTGTTCACAAAATCGGCGATAGCGGCATCCACTTCGGCCGGCGTCATGGCACGATCGTGCACCTCGCTTTCATCAAGCAAATAACGGACGCCTTCTTTTTCCTGCCGGACCACCACAGAGTTTTCTGGAGTCACCTCGACCCGCATGAACCATTCTTTTTCGCCCTGGGTGATGACCACTTCCTTTCCGAGCCCGATTTTGGTGATCTCGATCGCGAGCGGGGGCTCAGCAGGCGCATCCGCGGCCAGCGCTCTGTGATCGCTCTGGACAAGGTAGCTCAGTGAAAGCGTGAGGCCCAACAGGGGCAGGAGAGAGGCGGCAGCGCGATGGCGTATCGGGGAAGCACTATCACATGGTTGCGACCGCATGGGGGGAATTATATCCGGAGACGCGGGGAACGTAAACCGGCTTGCCGACACTCTTCCCGCCGTCCAAAGCCCCATGCTAGGATGCGCGAGTGATATCCGACGTGTTAGCGCAGATCGAATCCTACGTGCCGGCGAATGTGCTTATTTGGTTCGCTGTATCCTCGGTATTCATGTTCGTCGGGACCCTCATCGCGATTCCCATCATTCTCATGCGGCTGCCGGCTGATTATTTCGATATCCGCAAGCCGCGCCCCTGGATGGAAAACCACCATCCGGTGCTTCGGCTGCTGGGACATATTGTGAAGAATGTCGTCGGAGCAATTTTCCTCTTTGCGGGGTTTCTCATGCTGTTCCTGCCTGGACAGGGGGTGTTGACGATGTTGATCGGCCTGTCGCTGATTGAATTCCCCGGTAAGCGGCGGGTAGAGGCGAAGATCGTGGGCCAGTCCACCGTTCTGAGCACGATCAACAGCATGCGAGCCAAGTTCGGCAAACCGCCCTTGATTATTGCGCCGGATCGATAGTCGTCCGCCGTCGGTTCTCCGCGTGTAGCATCTCGAACTGGATCAGGGAACGCATCGACGACATGTGTCATCGCGTTCGCTCCGGTTGGAATGGACATGCCGAACCGTCGCTTGCTCGATCACTGAAACCTGAGGCCTATTCACGTGCCGACTCTGTATCTCATCGACGGGAGCGCCTACATCTATCGGGCGTTTTTTGCCCTGCCTCCCCTGTCAAACTCCAAGGGCCTGCAGACCAACGCGGTCTATGGATTTACGACCATGCTGCTGAAAGTACTGCGCGACCATCGGCCGGACTATGTGGCCGTAGTGTTTGATGAAAAAGGCCCCACCCACCGCCATGAGGCGTTCAAGGAGTACAAGGCGCAACGGCCGCCCATGCCGCAAGGGATGAGCGCGCAGATTCCCTATATCCATCGCGTCGTGGAAGCGCTGTCCCTGCCGGTCATCCGGCAAGCGGGTTATGAGGCGGATGATTTGATCGGCACCTTGGCGCGGAAAGGTGAGGGCGAGGGGCTCGACGTCGTCATTGTGACCAGTGATAAGGATATGTTCCAGCTCCTGACGCCAAAGACACGGATTTACGATCCGGTGAAGGATAAGTGGTTCAACGAGGCGGATTCGCTGGTGCGGTTCGGCGTGGAGCCGGCGCGCGTCGTCGAGATCATGGGCCTCATGGGCGATACGAGCGACAATATTCCCGGCGTCAAAGGAATCGGGGAGAAAACCGCGCTGAAATTGATCTCGCAATTTGGGACGATCGATGAACTCCTGCGCCGGGTCGAGGAAGTCACTCCGGCCAAGACAAAGGCGCTACTCCTGGCGCAGGGCGAGAACGCCCGCATGAGTAAGCAACTAGCGACGATCGAGATCGATTGTCCGGTGGAATTTGTTCCAGCCCGGTTTCAGGCGAAGGCGCCGCACACCGAGGCGCTCGTGAGCCTGTTGCGCGAATTGGAATTCATGACGCTGGCCAAAGCCTTCCAGGGCGACACGCCGGAGCCGAACCGCTTAGGCGCAGAGATTATCGACATCCGTGATGATGCGGAAGCGAAACAATTTCTGGCGCGGCCGGGGGCCGAGCCGTTCCTGGGAGTGTCCTGTGTGTTGAACGACGAGCCGGGCGTGCGGGCGGACATTCGGGGCTGTGCGTTTGGTTGGCCGGACGGGGCTGCGGCGTTCGTGCAAGGCGAAGCTCGAAGCTGGCCTCGTCCGTTGATCGACTATCTGCGCGACGGGAGCCGCAGGAAGGTCGTGCAGGATCTCAAGCCCCTCCTCTTGGCTCTCCATCGGCAGGGCCTGGACATGCCGGGGCCCTCTTTCGACACCATGGTGGCTGACTATCTGCTGAATCCGAATCGTCGTGCACACACGCTGGAAGCCATCGCGATGGATGTGCTGAGTTATCAGCTCGGTGCCGGAGCGAGTGACAAGCCAGACGAAGATCCGCCATCGTTGTTTGACGTTGATGCGCGGGTGATTCGTCGATCCGGTGAGGCGGCCGCCGTGACGGCCAAGGTGGCGCCGCTGTTGCGCGACCGTTTGAGGGCGCAGGGTAGCTTGTCGTTGTTTGAAGACGTCGAAATGCCGCTGGTCCCGGTGCTGGTCGAGATCGAACAAAACGGGTTTTTGCTCAATGTGGAGGGCTTAGGCGCGCTGAGCCGAGAACTGGAGCGGGAACTCGAGCAGATGGTGGGCACCATCTATCGGCTGGCCGGAGGCGAGTTCAATATTGGCTCGCCAAAACAGTTGGCCACGGTGCTCTTTGAGAACCTGGGCTTGAAGCCGCTCCGGAAAACCAAGACCGGCTTCTCCACCGATGAGGATACACTCACTCAGCTGGCCGGTCAGCATGAGTTGCCCGCGCACATCCTCAATTACCGGACCCTGACGAAGCTGAAATCGACCTATGTCGATGCTCTGCCGCAGTTGGTGAATCCCGACAGCGGGCGGCTCCACACATCGCTCAACCAAACAGTGGCGGCCACGGGGCGCCTGTCTTCCACCGACCCGAATCTCCAGAATATTCCGGTCAAGGGCGACTACGGCCTGCGCATCCGCGAAGCGTTCATTGCGCCGCCCGGACATCAGTTGCTCTGTGCCGACTATAGTCAGGTCGAGCCGAGGATTCTGGCGCATCTTTCGCAAGACCCCCGGCTGCTGGATGTGTTCGAGAAGGGTGAGGATATTCATATGGCCACGGCCATGGAGATTTTTAATCTGCCCGCCGGTGAGGTGACGCGTGAGATGCGGCGAGCGGCCAAGAGCGTGGTGTTCGGCATCGTGTACGGTATCAGTCCGTTCGGTCTCGCGTCGAACATCGGTGTGACCCAGGCGGAAGCCAAACACTATATTGAGACCTTTTTTGAGAAGTTTGCGGCCGTCCGGGCGCTCATGGACCGGAACATCGACGACGGCAAGACAAAAGGGTACACGACGACGATTCTCGGCCGCCGCCGGCCAATCCCGGAGCTGCAAAGCGGGGATCCCTCTCAACGCGGGGTCGGAGAACGGATGGCGGTCAACAGTCCGATTCAGGGCTCGGCTGCGGACCTCATCAAAGTGGCTATGATCAACGTGCACCGGCGGTTGCAGGACGAGTTGCCGGCTTGCAAGATGATCCTGCAAGTCCATGACGAATTGATCTTCGAAGTGCCGGACGGGGCGTTGGAGCAAGCGAAGCAGCTCGTGAAGGGGGAAATGGAGGCCACTGGCGCAGCGCTGAAACTGTCGGTTCCGCTCAAAGTGGATGTGGGTGTGGGAGGTAACTGGCGAGTCGCCCATCCGTAGCAGGATATTGAAACGGGCTGCTGGCCGCGTTCTCAGTCGCACGCCTCCCTGCGACGTACGCCCGGCTGTACGCCTCAGTCGACGTGCTCCTTGCGGCCTTGCCGGCAGCCCATTTGAACATCCTGACACACTGTGGATGGTGTACAGCGCGTGAGTCGATCCAATGTAGCCTATGTCGCCGCGAAAGCGCTCATTGACCATACCTGAGCCGGAGTTCCAGGCTTTAGTCCAAGAAGCGCTCGACGGGCTACCTGACGAATACGCCAAACTCCTCACCAACGTGGCCGTGGTCGTGGAAGAAGAGCCTTCGCCCGATGTCCGCACCGATCTGGAGCTGGAGGACGGCGAGGATCTCCTCGGCCTCTATCAGGGGCTGCCCATCGACAAAGAATCTTTCTTCCAGGCGGGCGGGCAACTCCCGGCCAAAATCTCGATCTACCGTGGGCCGATTCTCCGGCTCTGTCGCACCAAAAAAGAAGTCGTGCAGGAAGTGCGTGATACGGTCGTGCACGAAATCGGGCATCACTTCGGGTTTGACGACGACGAGATGCCGTACTGACAGGATGGTGAAAAAGGCCGCCA
>ERZ1645185.504-NODE-504-length-16264-cov-4.424702_pt1 | contig 16264 bp, 15 predicted proteins | sample MGYA00575351_ERZ1645185 | MGnify/ENA primary metagenome ERZ1645185 (study PRJEB40838, sample SAMN11284767) | freshwater sediment metagenome | isolation source: river sediment | host: Sediment | place: India: Jana village, Kanpur | collected 2015-12-17 ...
GTCACCCTGACGAACTCATGACCCCGGAGGGTATCAAGCGCAGGTCGGTCGCGTGGGCAATGCCGATCGCGCCGGTCGTGTCGGTGGTGAGGCTCCTGCCGAGGACCGATCCCCGGAACCGCTGCCGCTCCGCGCACGATGGACATCTACGTCCTCGGCGCCGCGAACACGCCCGGCAAGGTCGACGTGAAGCCCGGCGCAACCCTGCTTCAGGCGCTGGCTCAGGCGGGCGGCCCGTCGCCCTTCGCCGCGAAGAAGCGCATCCAGCTGCGCCGCGTCGACAAGTCCGGGGTCGAGAAGGTCTACAAGTTCGACCTCGACGCGATCGAACGCGGTGAGGCCGGCGGCGGCGCCACCCGGCTGATGAGCGGCGACGTCATCGTCATCCCGCAGCGCAAGCTGTTCGAGTAATCGCGGATGCGCCGGTCCGGTCTCGCGTTCGGCGGGTTTTGCGCCGTTGCCGCCCTGCTTCCTGCTGCCGCACAGGCGCAGGAGGGCGGGCTGCAGCTTGTGTTCGGGGTTGAGAACCGGCTTGAAGTCGTTCGCAACGACAGCCTGTCCGTCCCCGCCGAAGGCACCGACGTGACCAACGTGACCCGTCTGTCGTTCGGCCTGACCAGCGAGACGCAGATCGACCGGCTGGAGTTCGCCGCATCCGGCGCGGTGCTTGCCGCAGCGGACGACACCGGCAGCGCGCTTGATTTCGGCCGTGGCGCCGCAAGGCTCGACTACCACCGAGAGGTCCCCTCCGCCGTCCTGGACATCGCGGCCGAGTATCGCAACGACGATATCGATGCCTTTGCAGACGATATCGCCGACAGCGATTCCTCCGGAACGCGCAGCGACTACCTGCTTTCGGCCCGGCTGGAGACCGGCAGGACCTCGACCGTCGGCTTTGCCCTCGGTGCGGTCTATGAAGCGACCGATTTCCAGGATGCCTCGGACCCGGAACTTGACGACACCACCGAAACACGCGCCGACGCAGCGGTGATCCTTCACTTCTCGGAACTGGCTACCGGCCGGGTGGGTGTGCGCTACCGCCACCGCGAGGAAGAGAATCCCGGCACCGAAACTACCGACGAAACCGTTGTTTTCGCGGGGCTCGATTATGCCGTCAGCGAGCGGCTGGATCTGTCTGCCGAGATCGGCCATACGGAATCCGAGATCGAAGATTTCGACATCGTCGAGCGGACGACGGGTCCCGACCTGCGTCTGGGTCTGACCTACGACATGCCGGTGGGCACCGCCTCGGCCCTGCTGCGCGTGACCACCGACGCTGACGAGGGCCAGCGCGAAACCTTCGAGATCGGTCGCGAGCTTGAGATGCCGTTGCACACCATCTCGGCCCGGCTGGGTGTGACCCATGCGGACGAGACCGGCACCGACCTGATCGGCAGCCTACGCTGGACCCGTGCCCTGCCCGATGGCTCACTGGGCCTCTCGCTCGACCGTAGCGTCGCCTATGACGAGGATGAGGACGAAACGGTGACAAGCTCCACCGTCGCCATCAACTGGTCCAAGCTGGTGAACGACGTGTCCACCGTGTCTCTCGACATCAGCTACGACCTCAGCGATTCGCCCTCGGAGCGGATCGAACAGGTGACGCTGGGCGCAGGCTACACCCATCGCCTGACCGAGGACTGGAACCTGAGCAGCGGCATCGGCTATCGGGTGCGCCACGACGCTGACGGTCGGTCGGAATCGCCGAATCTCTTCGTGGCCCTCAGCCGGGAATTCCGGGTCCGTCCCTGACCCTTCGCTGATCTAGCCCGCCGACCTGTCTGATCGCCCCAATTGGCTTAGCGCATGGCGGGTCAGGTCGCGCAGGAAGTGCGGCGGACCGGCGGGGATCTTCGGCTGCAGCAGCCGTCGTGCCTGCAGGATCAGCCCGCCGGCCAGATGGGCCAGTGTCGCGGCCACAGCGCGCGCGGTCCCGCCTGACTTGCGGAAATAGTGCCAGCGGCTGTCGAACCAGTAGGATGGCACCCGCTTCCAGTTCTTCATCCCGGTCGAGACCGAGCCGATATGCTCTACCCGGCTCTCCCGCACGAAATGCGTGGGCCAGCCCGCAAGGGCCGCCCGGCGGCAGAGGTCGGTTTCTTCGAAATACAGGAAGAAGGTCTCGTCGAAGACGCCGACATCGCGCACCACCGCCTCGCGCAGCATCATGCTTGCCCCGGCCAGCCAGTCGACCGGCCCCGTCGCTTCCGGCACCGGCATCGACACCGTCCGACGCGCCAGCAGCCGCGAGATCGGGCCGGTCCGCGCCGCGCCTTCGAACTCTGACGCGACCGAGGGAAAACGGAAGCAGGTCCAGTGCGCCTCGCCGTCGGGACCGTGGATGTAGCTGCCGGCAATGCCGACCTTCGGGTGACTTTCCAGATAGTCCAGCAACACCCGGATCGCATCAGGCGCCGGAAATGCGTCCGAGTTCAGGATGTAGACGTAGTCCGGCCGGCTGCCATCGGGCAGTCCCAGCCTGATCCCGACGTTGTTGCCCGCCCCAAAGCCTCCATTGCGGCCCGACTGCACCACGCGAAAGCGCGGCTTTCCCGCAAGTGCCTCAGACATTCTCTCGAACGACCCGTCACCGGAATCGTTGTCCACCACGGTGATCGCGCCGGCGATCCCCGCCATCGCGACCTCGGCAAGGGCCGCGGCGCGCAGGGTCATCTCGGCCGTGCGCCAGTTCAGCAGGACGACCAGAACGGTCGGAGATTGAGCGGCCTCAAGCACTTCTTCACCACAGCTGCAAACGGGAAAGCCACCCCGGGTCCGGAACCCGGGGCATGATCATTTCGCCGCCTTTCGGGCGGTAAGCGCCGTCCGGGTCAGCCCCGGCAGGATCAGCGCACAATCCAGATAGCGGCGGGCGAGACGGCGCGGGTTCGACAGCATCCGCCACAGCCACTCCATCGCGATCTTCCTCACCCAGACCGGAGCCCGCGTCTGGTGCCCGGCAATGAAGTCCAGCCCCGCCCCGATCGACAGGAACCCCATCTGCGGGTGGCGCGCGATCCCGCGGGCGGCCAGCACCTCCTGCTTCGGCGCGCCAAGCGCCAGCAGACAGATCCGCGCGCCCGAGGCCACGACCTGGTCCAGCATCCTGTCGGCCGCCTCGCCGTCGGGGTCGAAGCCGTAGGGCGGCGCAAGGCAGGCCGCGACCTTCAGACCCGGATGATCCGCCTCCAGTGCCTGCGCCGCCGCGCGCAGCACCGTGTCGGTCGAACCGAGGAAGGCCAGCGGAGTGCCCAGCCGGGCGGCCAGCGCCGCCACCGGCTCGATCAACTCTGATCCGGGCACCAGACTTACCTCGCCCCGCCCCGACAGGCGCGAGAGCCAGACGATCGGATTGCCGTCCGCCACCACATGGCTGTGCGCCCGGTAGGCCCGCAGGAACCCGGCATTGCGCCGCATCTTCACCACATGGTCCAGGTTCAGCGTGGCGATGGCAAAGCCCTGCCCGCGCTTCAGCCGCACCTCGATGTCGGCCAGCAACGCCGCCTCGGTGGGAAAGTTGACCAGGGCCAGCGGATTGGCGCCGGCATCGCCACGGTCGGTCAAATCCTTGTCTCCATATGCCATTCTGTCGTCAAACTCTGTCGTCATGATCCTGACTTGCAGGCGATTGTCCATTGGCCGTCAAGCCGATAGTCTGCATCAGACAGGATCGACAGGGTTTTTTCGTGGCATTCGCGCAGATCGGATTGGAAAAGGGGTCGGACCCCGCGCCCGCCCCGGCGCTGTCCATCGTGGTCCCGACCTTCCGGCGTGCCGAACTGCTTCCGCCGCTCTTCCAGGCGGTCGCCGCCCAGCTCGCCACGATTGCCAGTCCCGTCGAACTGGTGCTGATCGACAATTCCCCCGAAGCCTCGGCCCGCGCCGCTGCCGACTCCGCACCGCCCTTCGTCCGCTACGTCCACGAACCGCAGACCGGCGTTGCCCGCGCCCGCAACCGGGGTGTGGCCGAGGCACGGGGCACGCATGTCATCTTCCTCGACGACGACGAAATCCCCGCCCCGGGTTGGCTGGCCGCCTTCGCCGATGCGGCGGCGCGCGGCGACCGGGCGGTCTTCGGCGCCGTCGAACCCCGGTTCGAAACCGAGCCCCCTCCCGCCCTCCGCGCGCCCCTGACCCGCATCTTCAGCCGCCGTCTTCCGGCCGCCAGCGGGGATGAGGTCCAGCACCTGCGGGCCTACCTCGGCTCGGGCAACTCGATGTTTTCCCGCGCGACCCTTGCGCTGGTCGATCCGCCTTTCGACCCCTCCCTTGACGCCGGGGGCGAGGATGTCTGGCTGTTCCGCCGTCTGGTCGATCACCACGGCGTGCCCATGATCTGGCGCCCCGACGCACTGGTGCACGAGATCGTGCCGCAGCGCCGGGCTACACTCGCCTTCCTGCGGCAGCGGCGGTTCAGTGACGGGCAGTTGCGCTGCCTGGTGGAAAGCGACGCGGGCGGGATCCGCGCGGCGGGGCGCGTCGCGCTCTGGATGGCGGTGGGCGCGGCGCAGCTGGGGCTGCACGGGCTGGCCGCCCTTGCCCTGCGCCCGTTGTCAGAACCGCGCTCGGTTCAGGCGCAGCTTGCGGCGGTGGGCGGACTTGGCAAGCTTCTGTGGTGGCGGCGAAAGGTGCAGCGTCCATGACCGAAACCGGCCCCGTCGCCTATCTGACCGGCGACTATCCCAAGGTCTCGCACACCTTCATCCTGCGTGAGGTGCAGGCCGTCCGCGCCGCGGGGCAAGAGGTGCTGACCTGCTCGATCCGCCAGCCGCCGGCATCCGAGTTCAAGGGTCAGGAAGAGATCGCCGCCCGGGCCGAGACCTTCTATGTCATCGCCGCCGCGAAGAATCCGCTGCGACTTCTGGCGGCGCATGGCCGGGCAATCCGGCACGCGCCGGGGCTTTGGCTGAAGACGCTCGCGCTGGCACTGCGGATGCGGTCGCCGGGGGTCAAGGCCTTGCTCTGGCAGCTGTTCTATTTCCTCGAAGCCGGGGTTCTGGCCGATCACCTGCGCCGCAACGGGGTGCGCCACCTGCACAACCACTTCGGCAATTCCAGCTGTTCGGTCGCCGTCCTTGCGGCCGAGCTTGCCGCGATCCCCTTCAGCTTCACCGAACACGGCCCCGCGATCTTTTTCGAGGTCGACCGCTGGGCGCTGCCGGAAAAGATTGCCCGGGCAAGGTTTGTCGTCGCCATCACCCATTTCTGCCGCGCGCAGCTGATGCTGTTCTCGGATCCGAAGCACTGGTCGAAGATCGCCATCGTCCATTGCGGCGTCGATCCCGCCGCCTATCGCCGCGCGCCCGGCGGCACCGGCAAGCGGGTGGCCTTCGTCGGGCGGCTGGACCCGGTCAAGGGCGCGCTCCTTCTGGTCGAGGCGATGGCCGGGGTCCTCAAGTCACATCCCGATGCCACGCTGACCCTTGCCGGCGACGGCCCCGCCCGCGCCCCGGCCGAGGCCCGTGCGACCGAGCTTGGGATCGTGGGTGCGGTCCGCTTTGTCGGGTTCATGACCCAAGGCCAGGTGGCCGACCTTCTGGCCAACTCTGACATGCTGGTCCTGCCCTCGTTCGCCGAAGGTCTGCCGGTCGTCTACATGGAAGCGCTGGCCAGCCGCATCCCGGTGGTCGCCAGCCGCGTGGCGGGCGTGCAGGAACTGGTCGAGGATGGCGTGACCGGCTTTGCGGTTCCGCCGGGTGACGTGGCCACGCTGATCGACCGGATGATCCGGCTGATGGACGACCCCGAACTGGCCCGCCGGATGGGAGAGGCCGGGCGCAAGGCGGTGGAACAGGGCTTCGACGTCCGGGCTGAGGGCGAATGGCTGGCAACCCTCTTCCGCGACGGGGGACCGGGCGGCCGCCTGCGGCCCTGACCTACTTGTATTCGATCAGCTGCGACCGCCGCTTCCGCAGCCGGTTCAGGTGGAACTGCACCACCCCCAGCGCCTCGGGTAGCTTGGCCAGCGTCATGAAAGCCGCGCGTTCCCAGCCATGACGCCGCGACAGGCGCAGGACCTGTAGCGGATAGGCCAGGAAAAGCAGCGCGGCCCAGGGTGTAAGCGTCATCCCCGCCAGCGCAACCAGCGGCAGGACCGCGCCCCAGAAAAGCGCCCGCCGCGTCTCGGCAACCCAATGACGTTCCGGCGGGGCGCCGTGCAGCGCCGCGCCCTCGGCAAAGGCATGGCCCCCGCGCCGCGTGCGCTTCCACCACTGGCCGAACCGCGTCATTGCGGCATCGTGCAGCGTCATCTCCTGGTCGATTCGCCAGACCTCCCACCCCGCCTGCCGCAGGCGGACGCAAAGCTCCGGCTCCTCGCCTGCGATCAGCGTCGGGTCATAGCCGCCCACCGCCGCCACCGCCTCCACCCGCATCAGCGCATCGCCGCCGCAGGCCTTGGCCGGACCGATTGGAGTATCCCATTCCACGTCGCACAGCCGGTTCCAGACCGAAGCCTCGGGATGAACCTCGCGCCGTCGTCCGCAGACCACCGCAGCCGACGGGTGGGAGGTCAGGAATGCCCCGGCCGCCTCAAGCCAACCCGGCTGCACCCGGCAATCGCCGTCCACGAACTGCACGAACCCGGCCCCACCCAGTTCGACCAGACGCTGGAACCCCGCATTGCGCGCCCGCGCTGCGGTGAAAGGCTGGCCCATGTCCAGCGCCACCACCTCGGCCCCCGCCGCCCGGGCCGCAGCCACGCTGCCATCGGTCGACCCCGAATCGACATAGACCAGCGGGCTTACCCCTGCGGGAAAGGAGGCCAGACAGGCCACCAGCCGCGCCCCCTCGTTGCGACCGATGATCACGGCCCCCAGACGACCGGACAAATCAGGATGGTCAGTCACAGGCAGAACCCTGGAGGCGCGTTGTCATCGCGGCAGAATGCCGGAATTCGGCGGGGCTTCCAAGCCTGGCCGCCGCTCAGAATCTCCTTCTGCCCTACCCGCGCCACACAAGCGGCATTTTCCTTGCCCGCCAGAGGGGATACAACAGTCTCATACCCCGCTTCCGAACGGACCCGGATGCCGAATACATTTGCCTATCTCGTCCTTCTTAGCTGGCCGCTTGTCGCGGTGCTGCTGTTCCGGCTGCTTTCGCTGGAGCGTGCCTTGGTCTGGACGCTGATCTCGGGGCACCTGCTCTTGCCCTCGACCACCATGATCAAGTTCCCGATGCTTCCGGCCATCGACCGCTCGTTCGTCACCGCGGTTTCGGCGCTGGTGTTGTGCGCCATCATGGCACCGCGCCTGCGCCCGTCGCGCGACCTCTCGGCGCGCAGCGGTCGGCAGGTGATCTTCGGCCTTCTCGCGCTGGTGGTGATCACGCCGATCCTCACCATCCTCCAGAACACCGAGCCGGTGGCCGATGGCAACGTCTTCCTTCCCGGCCTCAGGCTTTACGATGCCTTCGGGCTGATCTCGGTCGTGCTGGTGTCGCTCATTCCGTTCTGGCTGGGGATTCGCTACCTGAACACGCAGACCGGGCACCGCGCGCTGCTGGAGGTCATCGCGATCGCCGGTCTCGTCTACACCCTGCCCGCGCTGTTCGAGATCCGGATGAGCCCGCAACTGCACCGCTGGGTCTACGGTTTCTTTCCGCATGATTTCGTCCAGCACGTTCGCGACGGCGGCTTCCGTCCATTGGTGTTCCTGAACCACGGGCTGATGCTCGGGATCTTTCTCTGCATGTCGGTGATCGCCGCCGTGGTCCTGTTCCGCGAGGCCCGCCGCGAAAAGCGCTTCTCCGCCGGGTGGCTGCTGGCCGCAGTCTGGCTGCTTCTGGTCCTATACCTGTCCAAGAACCTGGGCGCATTGATGCTTGCCACGATGTTCGGCACGGCCGTCCTTCTTCTGGGACGCGGGCTTCAGACTGCCATCGCCGTCGCCGTCGCGCTGATCGTGCTTCTCTATCCAATGCTGCGCGGTGCCGGACTGATTCCGGTCGAGGCGGTCTACGAATTCGCCCTGTCGATCGACGAAGACCGGGCCGCCTCCCTGAAGTTCCGCCTCGACAACGAGGATGCTCTGCTCGCCCATGCGAACCGCAAGCCCATTGCCGGTTGGGGCAGCTGGGGCCGCAACTCGCTTTACGACCCCGCGACCGGGCAGATGACCAGCATCACCGACGGGATCTGGCTGATCTTCATCGGCGTCTATGGCTGGCTCGGCTATATCGGCCGCTTCGGCCTGCTGACGGTGCCGATCCTGTTCTACGCGATGCGTCGGAAAAGCCTTGGCCCCTCCTACGTCACCCCTGGCCTGCTCATGGTCCTGTCGGCCACGCTGATCGACCTTCTGCCGAATGCCGGGCTGGTGAACTATGTCTGGCTGATGGCAGGGGGCGTCGCAGGCCTCGTCCTGTGGCGCGGCGCAGAGACGGGAGACCCCTCTCGCCCGTCCGAGGCGGCGTCGGCCGGACCTTCCCTGGCGGGCGCCGGTCGGGCCGCCTGGCTCATGGCGGATGAAGCGGCACCAGCCTCTGGCCGGCAGGCGAGGCCTGGCCCGACGGGGCGCCGCGGATGACGCAGCCCTCGGTTCCGGCCCGTCCGCTGCGGATCGGGCTGGTCACGCCGGCCTGGCCCGGCACACATACCGCCAACGGCATCGCCACCGCCACGGCACACCTTGCCGCCGGGCTGGAACGGCTTGGCCATCAGGTCACGATCCTGGCCAACGACATCGACGGGCCGCACGACCACCCCCGCGTGGTCGAGCTGTTCGCGACCGGCATGACCCGTCTTCAACGCCTGCGCTTCCGCTGGGCGCCCGATGTGGTGGTGCGCGAAATGCAGATCCGCCGCCTGATCCTTGGCGCCCGCCGGGCTATCGCGGACCAAGGCATCGACATCCTGATGCTGGAGGAATCCTTCGGCTGGGTCGGCGCCGTGCAAGACGCGCTGCCGATCCCGGTGATCGCCACGCTGCACGGCCCGCAATGGCTGCACCGCACGACCCCCGGCAAGCCGCGGCACGGACCGGACGCCCGGCGTGAGGCTTGGGAAGCGGCGGGTTTGCGTCGGGTAGCGGGAATCATTTCGCCCTCGCGCGATGTGCTGGAAAGGACACGGGCGGAATGGGGCCTGCCCGATGTCCCGACCGCCGTCATCGGCAATCCCGTCGCGCTCGGCATCCTTCAGACGCCCGCAGCTGCTTTCCCCGCGCCCGCTCTTCTGTTCATCGGCCGGTTCGACCGGATCAAGGGGGCGGATGTCCTGCTCGATGCCTTCGCGCGGGTCGCCGCGCGCCAGCCGACCTGCCGCTTGACCTTCGTCGGGCCGGACTACGGCGTCGTGCAGCCCGACGGCACCCTGCTGCATCTGTCCGAAGCGCTGGCCCGGCTGCCCGCGATGGCCCGCGACCGGATCACCGTTGTCGGCCCCCGCTCGCGGCAGGAAATCGTCGAGATTCGCCGGCACCACCCGATCACTCTGCTCGCCTCACGCTACGAGACGTTCGGCGTGGCCCTGATCGAGGCGATGGCCGCAGGGTCGGCGGTGATCAGCACCCGGGTCGGCGGCTGCGGAGAGATCCTTCGGGATGGCGAAACCGGGATTCTGGTCCCGCCGGAAGATCCTCAGGCGTTGGCCGACGCCTGCCTCAGACTGCTGGGCGACGCCGAATTGACGCGCCACCTCGGCGAGGCCGCCCGCCGTGACGTTGCCGCCCGCTTCGCCCCCGAAGTCATCGCGGGCGAGGTTGCAAGGTTCCTCGCCCGGTTCTGCCCCCCGCGCGATTAGGGCTCAGATGCCCAGCTTCCGCAGACGGTGGCCCAGACGGCGATAGACGAAGGGCGGCAGCACGTCGCGCAGGAAGTGGTGGCGGGCCTCCTGCTTGTCGCGCTGGTCCGCGGTGCCAGGCCGCGGCTTGAACAAAGTGCTGTGGGCAATCCGCGTCGAATCCCAGGTGGCGGTGTAATAGTACAACGCAATCGACATCCGCGGCTCGCCGTTCGGATGGTTCACCGGCTCGGGGTTGCCGTGCCAGGTCTTCGAACCCGTATTGAAGCAGCACATCCGGTTGAACAGCGGCACGAACCCGGCGACCTTTGCCGTCATGTCATCGTTCCAGACCTCGAAGGACCCGCCGTATTCTTCCTTCCAGTCCTTGTTCAGATAGATCAGGACATTCAGGCGCCGTTCCAGGTTCATCTTTCCGTGGTGGTTGAAGTCGGCGTGAATATCCAGGTGGCCGCCGTTCGACACCACGTGGATGCCCCCCCCGGCGAAATACGGGTCGGGGATCAGTCCCTCGATCCCGGTCAGTTCCTCCAGATACCCCAGGAACGCCTTCGAGTTCAGCGAATGGAACAGCGCACGGGTATAGGGACCCAGCCGTTCAGGCATGTAGGCGGCTTTCAGCTTTTCTTGCGGGCGGTTGAAGAAGCTTTCGGCCTCGGGCAGGTCGCGCAGTTCGTCGCGGACCCGGTCCAGGATTTCCGGCGGCATGAAGTTGTCGAAACAGCCGTAGGGATAAGGCGTCCGGCTACGGTATTCGGCGGCAGCGGCCTTGCCGAACTCGCGCGCCTCGTCGGACGCGATCAGCAGCGTTTCGGGATCGATGGGCAATGTGTTTACGGACATGGTGAACCTCTCAGTCTAGCGGGTCGGGCGTCGTAAGGACTTGAGCCCAATTGGAAATCGGTTACGGCAACACTGTAGCATGGGCATCCTCGGCCCCACCTGCGACCATTCGCCGGAAGACCTCGTTTCCGGCGAGCAGTTCGTTGTAGCTGCCCTGCGCCAGCAGGCGGCCACGGTCCATCAGGAAGATCGTGTCGCAGGACTTCACGGTAGACAGGCGGTGGGCGATCAGGATGACGGTCTTGTTGGCCCGAATGCGTTGCACGGCCTCCATCACCACGCGCTCGGTGATGTTGTCCAGCGCCGAGGTTGCCTCGTCCATGATCAAAAGGGTCGGGTCGCGATACAGCGCCCGGGCAATCCCGATGCGCTGGCGTTGCCCCCCCGAGAGGCGCACACCGCGTTCGCCGACGAAGGTGTCGTAGCCTTGCGGCATGTCGGACAGGACAAAGTCGTGCAAGGCAGCCGTCCGCGCAGCCCGCTCCACCGCCGCCATGTCGATCTGCTCCCGGGGGACGCCGAAGGCGATGTTGGCGGCGACGGTGTCGTCGGTCAGGTAGATCGACTGCGGCACATAGCCCAGCGACTTCTGCCAGGACCGCCGGTTCGCGTCGGTCACGGCGGTCCCGTCCACTCGTATTTCGCCCTCGTCCGGGGTCAGCAGGCCCAGGATCAGGTCGACCAGAGTGGTCTTGCCCGCCCCGGTCCCTCCGACGATCCCCACCGTCGTGCGCGCCGGGATCACCAGGTCAACCCCGCGCAACGTCGGACGCTCGGCCGAGGCATAGGCGAAGCTGACCCCGGACAGTTCCAGTGTCCGCTCCAGCGTCAGCGGACGTCCCGCATCGGGGCCCGGCAATGGCAGGGCTGGCGTGGCGGCCATGTCGGCCACGATCGTATCCAGCACCGCCGTGGCGCCGCGGACCGAGACCAGCGCATGGTAGATCTGCTGCAACGAGGGCAGGAGTCGCATCGTCGAAAAGGCGACAACCCCCAGAGTGGGAACGATCTCGGCGACGCTGCCCCCACTTTTCAGCAGCAGCAGCAGAATCAGCGACAGAAGCGTGCCGAAGGTCAGTGCTTCCAGCACAAAGCGCGGCAGCTCTGACATCACCCCCAGCATCGCACCCGACTGCGCCGCCTTGCGGGCCGCGACCGAATAGCTTTTGACATAGGTTGCCTCCAGCCCAAGCACCTTGACGTCCTTGATCCCCCCCGTCGCCTCTTGCGCGACCAGGAAACGGTCCTCGAAGGCGTCCATCATGTCCTTGCCCAGCCGGTGCAACCGCCCGCGCAGGCGCAGGTAGATCAGCCCGTAGCCCAGCCCAAGAACCCCGCCCGAGAACATTGTCACCAACGGATCGACAAGGGTCAGGAACGCAAGGATCGCGATGACCAGAATGCTGTTCGCCACCAGCCGCAGACAGGGAAGCACCACGCGCGCGACCAGCCCGTCCACCTCGTTCAGGACGTTCTTGCCAAGCTCGGCGCTGTTGCGGTCCAGGAACCAGGGATAGGGCTGGCTCAGGTAGGCCGACAGAAGCCGGGTCGAGATCGTATAGCCGCGCATCGCCGAAAACCGGATCGTGGCGTAGGTCCCCGCCGCCTTGATCGCCAGCCCGACCATCACGACAACCATCACCGTTGCGGCCAGCGCCACCTGGAAGGCGAAATCGCTGGAAAATCCAAGGTCCTCGTAGACGATGGACAGCACCCCATTCGTATGGATCGTCCCGGGCGAGGATAGGACATTCAGCAACATGAGAACAGCCGAGATCCCGGCGATCTCGGCGGTGGCGACCAGCAGCATGACGCCGGTCAACAGCCAGAACTGGCGCAGCTCTGTCTTGTCGAAAAGCGAGAACAATTTGCGATAGGTGCTGATCAATTGCCGACCCTGACTGCTTCGACGGCTGCACCTTGCTGCGACGAGGTGACAAAAGAAAGGCAATCCGCGGCCACAACCGGAATCTGGCGACCGATAACGCCATGTTTCTTGCGACACGTGGCCGCAGTCCCAACGGCCTGCGCCGCCACCGACCTTTTCAGGACCGGCGCCCGGGCCCGACGATCAGCGCGATTCCGCATCAATTCCTTTCCTGCCAACAGCTTAGCACACATTACCCGCTTTCGACAGAACCTTTCGCGCAATGATTGCGCTGGCTCGAACGCACTTGCCGCCACGGTTGCGTCACCGCGCCGTGCCATCCCGGCGGACTCCGGGGCTCTGACGCGACGCAGATTCACCCAAGCGCGGCCATAATCTTGCCATTCGCGACCCGCAACCTGAATGCGTTCAACGCGCGGGGGTTGCGTCAGATGCTTGCAGGGATGGTGCTCTTGTCGATGGCAGTCGGGCTGGTGGCGATTGGCGCCTCGCTTGCTTTGGCGGTGCCGACCTGGATTGCGCTTGCCGCCTACCCGGTGGTGTGCAGCGTGACGCTGCTGATCACCGCCGCCCTCTGGAACCTTCGGACCAGCGCGGTCGGCTCGAACCAGCCGCTGGCCCGCTCGCAGGCCTGAGCAGCCGAGCGTTTGGCCGTTGGCCAGGCGCGGCTCGGCAAAACCTCCGACAAACGCGCCGCATCTGTCGGCCAAGTTCCGCCAAACCGCAGGGGCAGCAGGGGTTGGCAGGAATTCTTTCACACTTCGCATCTCGACACTTCTGCCCCGAGACGCCTAAGCTGAAGTCCTGACGGGGATATGTTCTGAGTTGTTATGCTCCGACCAAGGAGACGGGCATGTTAGTGGGGTTGGTTCTGCTAGCGATGATGTGCTCCGCCGGGGTTTCGGCGGGGCTTTTCATCTATCAGTATCCGCTCTGGCTGGTCTTGCTTGCCTATCCCGTGACGGGGACGATTGTACTGCTTCCCGGCGTCCTGCTGTTTGGTTGGGTCAGACAGCACCCGCCCGAACCCCAGGCGTCCGCCCTGCTTACTTCCCAGTCGCCCGCAGCACCACGCCCACAGTCGCGAGCAGGATCTTCAAATCCTTGACGAAGGACAGGCTGCGCTCGTACTCGGCGTCGAATTCTGCACGCTGCGCGAAGGTGGACTGGTTGCGGTCCGAAATCTGCCAGGTCCCGGTCAGCCCCGGACGAAGCGAATAATAGGCGTTTCCGGGATACAGGTCCTGCTGGTCGACCATCATCGGCCGTGGGCCGACAAGGCTCATGTCGCCGATCAGTACGTTCCAGAGCTGCGGCAGCTCGTCCAGCGAGCTTTTGCGAAGGAACTGGCCAAAATCCGTGATCCGCGGATCGCATGCAAGCTTCTGGTAGGCATCCCATTCCTGCCGCGCTGCTTCATCGTGCTGCAGGTGGGTGCGAAGTCGGTCATCCGCGTCCGGCACCATCGTGCGAAGCTTCCACAGCCGGAATGTCCGGCCACCTTGGCCCACCCGCTCTTGCGTGAAGAAGGGGGAATGGCCGGTTGCCTTCAGCACGACGACGAGCGCAAGCACCACCGGAACCAGAAAGGGCACCGCCATCAGCACGAAGCCCACGTCCATCCACCGCTTGAACACCCGGCGATAGAGCGACTCCTTGCGGGCAAGCACCCGGACCGGCTTTGCGCTTGCCGAGGGCCGTTCAAAATCATGCCCGTCTATTCCAGAACGAACGTCCATCTGCAACGCCTCCGCCGGGGTGCCAATCGCTAACCGAAATTCCTTTGAATCGACATTATCTTGCCGACCCAGCCAACCATCGCACTCGCCACACACACTTTTCACAACCAACTTCTACCATTCGGGTTCCCGCGCCGCAATGCGCCGCTCCGTGACAAATCTCACAGAAAGTGGTTACTTGTCATTGGGTTACACGCTTAGGTTGTATCGCGGCGGCGCGGGGTATCGTGTCGGAAACGGCACCTGCCGACGGCATTTTCTGGGTCTGTAACGACAGAGCGGATTCTTGCCACACCATTGCCATGATTTCCTTCGCTTTTTATCCAGCCCCTTTCCAAAGGTCGGGAATTTTGCCTGGCGCGACGCCTTGAAATCACCGCCTGGACTGAGAACTTCCACTCGATCCAGGCACGAGATTGTGCGGATTCTCGAAACGGTGAATTTTTCGTTAAAGGGCTCAGTTAACCACCCCCGACCGGACCAGGATGACGTAGCGTCGCCGATTGCCCCGAAAAGCGTCAGTTCCACGATTCGTGGGCGCTGCAAATCCGGTCCGAACGTCTTGCGGTTCAGGCCCCGGCCAGACCCTGGCGCCGGCGCAGGGCGACCAGCGCCACAAGGATCGGACCCGGAAGCTCAAGCAGCCAGTTCAGCCGCAGACCGAAAGCCGTGCTGCCAAGCATCCCGTCCACGTGGTGGAAACTTGCGGCCCGGACCACGACGAAGCCGCAGACGAAGGCCAGCCCCAGCAGAGCCGGCCAGACCCGACCGGGAATTCCACGCAGGAACAGTGTCAACAGGCCCAACAGCAGCAGGCCCCCGGAAGCCACCGCCGCGACGAACAGCCACTGCACCGTCCGACGCATCTCGTACCAGCCGGACAGCTGGGCATGACAGCGACCGAACGTGGTCAGCAGGGATTGCAGGTCCAGCTGCTTGTTCACCGCAAGGAACAGCATCACTCCGGCCGAGATTAGCCAGAACACCCGTTCGCGCCGCGCCGGACCCGCAGCTCCGGTCAGGCGCTGCACCGCCCCTGCCGAGGCGATGGCGGCTCCCAGGTAGACCAGCACGGTCAGCCAGCCGACAGGATGGTTGTCGCCCAGGCCGGGGCTCCACTGCGCGAAGGCGCAGGCCAGGGCCGTCTTCATGACCAACGCACGAGAAGTCCGTTGATCCAGCTGAACAGCTTGCGCCAAAGCTCTCGCCGCCGGTTGGGATGCGGGCGCCGCATCGCCTCCAGATAGGCGGCGGGGAAGGCAATGGACTGCAGATCATCCGGACGGACCCGCTCTGCCGCCCGGACTGCCCCAGGACGCCAGGGGAAGAACCACTCGGTCTCGGGCCAGACATAATCGTCAAACCAGGTCCAGGTCCCGGTGCGCTTGTAGATCTGGCTGATTTCTTCTGCCAGCGCGCGGTCGACGGGCATCTTCGCCGTGGGTCGCCCCAGGAAGCGCAGGTTGCGCCGCATCAGCCTTTCGGACTTCGGACCATAGTAGCCGGGCACCCAGACCTGGAACCCCATCTCCGGCGCAAGACCGGCCACCACGCGGAAGATCTGGACGTGATCCTCGTGGCCGTATTCGCCCCAGGGGCTGTGCACGATGACGTTCTTCATCCCGCGCAGGCTGGTCCGCAGCCGATCGCGCAGCTCGCCCGGCTTGGCGCGATAGCCGTCCGGGTCGAAGCATTCCAGCATGCCCAGCCGCCGGTGCGGGTAAAGCCCGTAGGCCGTTTCGCGTGGGTCAGGCCAGGACGCGCTGTCGAACACGCCGCTTTCCACCAGTTGCAGCCAGTCCAGTGTGGGCAGCGGAAAGTCGGCCATCGCGGCACGGCGACCCGCGGTCAGATCGGGCTGGCAGGGGAGCTGGCCGTAGACCACCACGATGCGTTCCGCGGCGCGCAGCATCGACCCGGCCCAGAGAACCTCGTCATCGGGATGCGCGACCACGATGGCCAGCCGGTGTTGAATGTCCTCCGCCACGCCCGCCCCTTCCCGGCCCCTACCGCGCCGGACCCTGTTCATCGCCCCGCGCGTAGATGTCCTCGTAG
>ERZ1645185.505-NODE-505-length-16236-cov-12.599407_pt1 | contig 16236 bp, 14 predicted proteins | sample MGYA00575351_ERZ1645185 | MGnify/ENA primary metagenome ERZ1645185 (study PRJEB40838, sample SAMN11284767) | freshwater sediment metagenome | isolation source: river sediment | host: Sediment | place: India: Jana village, Kanpur | collected 2015-12-17 ...
GTGCCCGAGGCGCTGGCCGCGGCGACCGTCTGCGCCAGCCCCAAGGAGGTGGCCGAGCGCGCCGACGTGATCTTCACGATGCTGCCCGACACGCCGGACGTGGAGGCGGTACTGTTCGGCAAGGATGGCGTGGCTGCGGGCCTCGGCAAGGGCAAGACGGTCGTCGACATGAGCTCGATCTCGCCGCTCGAGACCAAGGCCTTCGCGCAGAAGATCAACGCACTGGGTTGCGACTACCTGGACGCACCGGTGTCCGGTGGCGAGGTCGGCGCCAAGGCCGCTTCGCTGACCATCATGGTCGGCGGCCCGGAAGCCACCTTCGAGCGCATCAAGCCGCTTTTCGAGCGGATGGGCAGGAACATCACGCTGGTGGGCGGCAACGGTGACGGCCAGACCACCAAGGTGGCCAACCAGATCATCGTCGCGCTGAACATCGCCGCGGTGGGCGAGGCGCTGGTCTTCGCCGCCAAGGCCGGCGCCGACCCGGCCAAGGTGCGCCAGGCGCTGATGGGCGGCTTTGCCGCCAGCCGCATCCTGGAGGTGCATGGCGAGCGCATGATCAAGCGCACCTTCAACCCGGGTTTTCGCATCCAGCTGCACCAGAAGGACCTGAGCCTGGCGCTGGCCGGCGCACGCGCGCTGGGCGTGGCGCTGCCGGGCACCGCCAACGCCGCACAGCTGATGCAGGCCTGCGCCGCCAACGGCATGGCCGAGCTGGACCATTCGGCGCTGGTGCGCGCACTGGAGCTGATGGCGAACCACGAGGTCGCCAAGGCCTGAGCCGGCGCTCTTGGGGGGCTCGATAACATTCCGCGATGTGCCCCGATCCGAAGTCGCAGCCACGAGAGTTCCTTCGCGCGCTGTACGACGCAGCCGTGTCGCGGGCGCTGCCCGCGCAGAACACGGCGCGCTACCTGCCGCCACCGCCTGATCCGAAGCGTGGCCGCACGCTGGTGCTCGGCGCTGGCAAGGCTGGCGGCGCAATGGCCACGGCGGTCGACGCGCTGTGGCCGCAGGACGCGCCATTGTCCGGCCTGGTCGTCACCCGCTACCACCACGTGCCGCCGGCCTACGAAGCGAACCCGGGGCGTATCGAGGTCGTCGAGGCCTCACACCCGGTGCCCGACGCCGCGGGCGAGCGTGCCGCGCAGCGCATCCTGGAGCTGACGCAGGGCTTGACGGCTGACGACCTGGTGCTGTGCCTGGTCAGCGGCGGCGCGTCGGCATTGCTGTCGCTGCCGGCCAAAGGGGTGTCCTTGGAGGACAAGCGTGCCATCAACAAGGCACTGCTGGCCAGCGGCGCGGCCATCGACGAGATGAACTGCGTGCGCAAGCACCTGTCGGCGATCAAGGGCGGGCGGCTGGCCGCGCGCTGCGCGCCGGCCCGTGTCGTGACGCTGCTGATCAGCGATGTGCCTGGCGACGATCCTGCGGTCATCGGCAGCGGGCCCACGGTGCCCGACCCGACGACCTGCGCCGAGGCACTGCGCATCCTGCAGCGTTACGGCATCGACATTCCGGCTGCCGCCCGCGCCGGTCTGGAGCGCGGCACCTTCGAGACACCGAAGCCCGGCGATGCGCGCTTCGCCGGCCACCGGGTGCACATGATCGCCACGCCGCAGCAGAGCCTGGAGGCCGCGGCCGCGCTGGCCCGTGCGGCCGGCGTTGACGCGTACATCCTCAGCGACGAGATCGAGGGCGAGTCGCGCGAGGTGGGCAAGGTGCATGCGGCACTGGCGCGCGCCGTGGCCCACCGCAACCAGCCTTTTGCGAAACCCTGCGTGATCCTCAGCGGTGGCGAGACCACGGTCACCGTCAGGAGCAAAGGCGGCCGCGGCGGCCGCGCCGGCGAGTTCCTGCTCGGCTGCGCGATCGCGCTGCAGGGCGAGCCGGGCGTGCATGTGCTCGCCGCCGACACCGACGGCATCGACGGCATCGAGGACAACGCCGGTGCCATCGTCACGCCCGACACGCTGTCCCGCGCCGGCGCAGCCGGCATCAAGGCGGCCGAGTACCTGGACCGCAACGACGCGTACAGCTTCTTCCAGGCGTTGGGCGACCTGGTGATGCCGGGGCCGACCTTCACCAACGTCAACGACTTCCGCGCAATGCTGGTGCAGTGAAGCCGCAGCATTTGGTCTTCGTCTGCACCGGCAACATCTGCCGCAGCCCGACCGCGCATGCGGTGATGCGTAGGCGCATCGAGCAGCACGGTCTGTCCGGGCGGCTGGAGGTCAGCTCGGCCGGGCTCGAAGCCTGGCATGCCGGCGAGCCGCCCGATGCGCGCAGCATCGCGCATGCCCGGCGGCGCGGCTACGAACTCGCCGACCTGCGCGCCAGGCCGTTCCGGCGCGAGGAATTCCTGCATGCCGACTGGGTGCTGGTCATGGACGAGGGGCACCTGCAGCGCGCCGCGCGCCTGTGTCCACCCGCGCATGCGCACAAGCTGCGCCTGCTGACCGAGTTCTGCCAGCGGCACGTTGCCGCCGAGGTGCCCGACCCGTACTACGGCCAGGCCGCCGATTTCGAGAGGGTGCTGGACTTGGTCGAAGACGCATGCGACGGGCTGCTCGCCCGGCTGGGTTTCGGCGGCGACGGGGTTCAGGGCTGACGGCGCAGCCGCAGCCGGATGCAGTTGCAGCCGTCGGTGTAGGCATAGTCGAACTGCTCGGCCATCTGCGCCACCATGGGCAGGCCCATGCGGCCGATCGGCCTGTGCTCGGGCGGCGCATCCAGATCCGGCGCGGACTCGGCCAGGTAGCGCAACGGGTCGAAGGGCGGCGCCCGGTCGCCGTAGTGCAGCGTCGGCTGCCCGGCCTCCACCTGCAGCGCGATGCTCACCAGAGCGTCGTGGTCGCCTCCGTGGCCGTGCAGGACGGTGTTGGTGAACAACTCCTCGACGATCAGCGCCAGGCGCAGCAGGACCTCCGCGTTCAGGCCCTGCTGCGCGCCGCATTGCTCCACCCAGGCCAGTGCCGAAGGCAGCATCGGCATGCGTGCGCTGAAGCTGCGTTGCATGCCGGTCGTCATCGCTCGATCGCCCCGGCGAGTGCCGTGCGCAGCGGGCCACCCCGGCGCAACAGGTGCGCGCCGGGCGCACCGGCGTTAAGCTGTAGGCACGGACGGGAGGAACCGATGAACATTGCCTGCCATTCATTGCTTCGCGGCCTCAGCCTCGCGGCCACCCTTGCGCTGGCCGGTCCGGCCATGGCCGATATCGGCCAGGTCAAGACCCGCAAGGGCCAGGTCACGGTCGAGCGCCAGGGCCAGCCGCTGCCGGTCGACGTGGGCATGGTGCTGGAGGCCGCGGACACGCTGAAGACCGGGCCCGATGGCGCCGTGGGCATCACCATGCGCGACAACTCCCTGCTGTCGGCCGGGCCGAACAGCATCCTGTCCCTGCAGCGCTTCGAGTTCGACCCCACCACCAGCCAGGGCCGCTTCGATGCCCAACTGCAGCGTGGCACGCTCGCGGTGGTGTCCGGCCGCATCGCCCGGCAATCGCCACAGGCGATGACCGTGCGCACGCCGTCGGCGCAGCTGGGCGTGCGCGGCACGGATTTCGTCGTTTCGGCCGATGACTGAGCGCACACCCGCCATGCTGCTGCTGGCGCTGGCGGCGCTGCTCGGCGCTTGTGTCTCGAAGCCGCAGGGCACGGTGGTGCTGCTGCCCGATGGGCAATCGCGCGACACGGCCGTGCTTGTCAAGCAGGACGGCGGCGAGTTGTGGCTCGACAAGCCCTACGCCGCCGCGCAGCTCACGTCGCGCGGGCCGGTGGCGCAGCAGTCCAGTGCCGAGCAGGTGCAGGCGCAGTTCGGCGCCGCGCTGGCGGCGCGGCCGCTGCCGCCGGCCAGCTTCGTGCTTTATTTCGTCGAAGGCCGTAACGAGTTCACCGCCGAATCGCGGCGCGATTTCGACGCCGTGTTTGCCGAGATCGCGCGCCGGCCCTTGCCGGACCTGGTGGTCATCGGCCACACCGACACCGTGGGCAGCGCGGCCTTCAACGACAACCTGTCGCGACAACGCGCCGAGGTGGTACGCAACGCGCTGGTGGCGCGCGGCATCGCGGCGGAACGCATCGTGGTCGTCGGTCGCGGCGAGCGCGAGCTTGTCGTGCCCACCGGCGACAACGTGGCCGAGCCGCGCAACCGGCGCGTGGAGATTCAGGTGCGCTAGCTTCATCGCGCCGGCGCTCCGGCCGGGCCGCACCAGCGCAGCGCCAGGATCGTCAGGTCGTCGGCCTGCTCGCCGCCGGCCGCATAGGCCGACACCTCGGACTGCAGCGTCTGCACCACGTCGCGGACGCCGGCGTCGCGGCGCTGCAGGTCCAGCAGCAAGGGCATCAGGTGTTCGTTGCCGAAGAGCGTGCCCTGCGGGTTCTGCGCCTCGGTCACGCCGTCGGTCATCAGGCACAGCGTCTCGCCGGGCTCGAGGCGGCAGCGGGCGCCGCGGTAGTCGAAGTCGGGCACCGCGCAGAGCGGCGGGCCGTCGCCGTCGGCGATGCGCTGCAGATGCGCCCGGCCGGCGAGCAGACGGTAGGGGTTGTCGTGGCCGGCGTTGCAGTACTGCAGCTCGCCGCTGTCCAGGTCCAGGATGGCGGCGAAGCAGGTGACGAACAGGTTGCCCGGGTTGTCGCGCGAGACCTCGCCGTTGGCCAGCACCATCACGGCGCCGATGTCCGCGTCGGGCACGCGCAGCATCGCGCTCTTGTACAGCGCCTTGCTGACCGCCATGAAGATCGACGCCGACAGGCCCTTGCCGGCCACGTCACCCACCAGCAGGAAGAGGCGATGCGCGTCGAGCATGAAGTAGTCGTACAGGTCGCCGCCCACCTCGCGCGCCGGGCTCAGCGTGGCGTGCAGCTGCACGCGCCGGTCGGTGCGTAGCAGATCGGCCGCGGGCAGCATGGCCTCCTGCACGCGCTGGGCGGCCTGCAGTTCGCCGGCGAGGCGCGCGCTGGCCTCGCGCTGCAGCTGCAGCGTCTGTTGCAGCGTGCGCGCCTGCTGCGTGGCATCGGCCACGCTCAGCGCCAGCAGCACGCCGAAGAACAGCAGCAGGCTCAGCCCCGGCGTGAGCCCGTCGAGGAGCAGATGGTGGCTGCGGAACACGGCGGCACCGATGAGCACCGGAAGCAGCACGCAGGCCGCCAGCAGCAGCAGGGTCTGCGGCGTGCGCCAGCGCGGCGTGGCCCAGAGCAGCAGTGTGCCGGCGGCCAGCAGCCACGCGGCCTCCAGCGCAGGCGCCCAGCGTGGCCGCTGCAGCAGCGTGCCCTGCAGCAGGTTCTCCAGCAGTTGGGCATGGATTTCCGTGCCCGACATGCGCTCGCCGAGCGGCGTGTTCTGCAACGGCTGCAGGGCCACGCCGGTCAGGCCGACCAGCACCAGCTGGCCGCGCAACTCGGCTTCGCGTACGCGCCCGTCGAGCACATCCACGGCCGACACGAAGCGCTGCTCCAGGTGCGGCGAGAAGTACAGGCGCACGCCGCCGTCGTCCTCGGTGGGGATCTGCAGCGCGCCGACCACGGCACCGTGCACGGCGCCGCCGTCCACCGTCAGTGCCACGGCCGGCGCGCGCTGGGCCACGCGCAGCATCTCCAGCGCCAGCGAAGGCAGCAAGGTGCCGTCGATGCTGGCCACGGTGGGCATGCGCCGGATGAGTCCGCGCGTCGACTCGGCCGAGATCAGCCCCCAGCCGGTGGCCTTCCGGTCGAGCTCGTCGATGCTCGTCAGCGCGCCGGCATGCGCCGGCACCTGCGGCGGCGCATCGGGGGCCGCGGCGCCGGATGCGGAGCGAAGCATCACCGGCACGGCGCGCAGCGGGTGGGGCGAAGGCTCGGTGGTGCCGGCCACCACCAGCACCGTCGGCGCCGCGGCCACGGCACGCGCCAATTGGGCGTCGTGCGTGGGCTGCGCCCGCAGCGCCGCGGCGAGGGTCGGGTCGTCGACCTGCGCCTGCGCGAGCAGCCGCTCGGGCGACAGCGCATCGGGCTCGGGCATGACGATGTTCACGCCGATGGCCGCCGGCTCGGCGCGTTGCACGACGCGCAGCAGCCGTGCCAGCACGTTGCGCGGCCAGGGCCATTGGCCGATCTCCTGCAGGCTGCGCTGGTCGATGGCCACCACCGTCACCGGCAACGTCGCCACGCTGCGCGGCCACAGCGCCTGGTGCGCGTCGAACCAGGCGGCCTGCAGCCGCTCGACCAGCGCGCCCCGCTGCCAGACGATGGCGGCCAGCAGCAAGAGCAGCGCGCCACAGGCCAGGCGGATGCGCAGCGCCCAGCCGCTGCCGTTCACAACACGATTTCCAGCCCGTCGTAGGCCGCGCTCACCTGCAGCGCCGAGCCGGTGCGGGTGATTTCCTCGAGCCTGCGCGTCTCGGCGAGCATCGCGTCGATGGCCGCGTCGTCGAACACCGGCTCGTGGTGGGTCACGCACAGGTGGCGTGCGCCGGCCAGCTGGCAGAGCTCCACGCCGACGACGTTGCTGGAATGGCCCCAGTCGGCCTTCACCGAGATGGCATCGGCCAGCGAGTACATCGCGTCGAAGATGACCAGATCGGCATCGCGGAAGAACTGCACGAAGCGCTCGGTGTGCGAAGGGTCGGCCAGCGGGTGCTCGGAATCCGTGGAATAGACCAGCACCTTGCCGCCCGCTTCGAAGCGGTAGCCATAGGAATCGCCGGTGTGGCGCTGCAGCAGCGTGGTCACGCGCATTCCGGCCGCCTCGTGCGGCACGCCGGGCTCGAGATGCCGGAACTCGACGCGCCCTTCGAAGATGGTGTCGAAGCCCACGGGAAAGGACGGCGGCTCCTGCTGGCGGCGCAGCGCCGCCTCCAGCTCGCGGTGGCTGCCGTAGACGATGACGCGGTTGCCCGGGATGAAGGCCGGCACGAAGAAGGGCAGACCCATGATGTGGTCCCAGTGCAGGTGGGACATGAAGATGTGGAAGGTCTGTGCCTTGCCGGCGCGCCGCGCCATCGCCGCCTGGCCGAAGGGCCGCAGGCCGCTGCCCATGTCGCACAGCACGTAGTCGGCACCGCCGGTGTCGATCTGCACGCAGGCACTGTGGCCGCCGTAGGTACCGGCCAGCGAAAAGGGCTGCGCGGCAAGAAAGCGCTCGATGTCGGCGTCGCTGTCCAGCGCCTGCCCGCGCGCCGCACGCAGCACGGCGCGCAGCTTGTCGGCCAGCGACGCCGAGGTCAGCGCCACGGGGAGCGAGCCGCGGGTGCCCCAGAAGCGCACGCTCTTCATGACGAGCGGCGCCCGCGGTACGCCGCCTGGGCGGCGTCGGAGACCCGGGCCAGCGCGTCGTCGAGCGTGGCGTCGACGGTCAGCACCTTGTCGAAGCGGCTGATCGCGAAGATCTCGGCCACGACGCTCTGCAGCGCCGCCACGCCCAGCCCGGCCCCGGCGGCGCGCATCTGCCGCGCGGCGATCATCAGCACCCGCAGGCCCACGCTGCTGATGTACTCGACACCGGCGAAGTCGAGCACCAGGGCTGCCTTGCGCTCGGCCGACTGGCTGACCAGCGGCAGCAGCACGGCCTCGAGATCGGCGGCGCTGCGGTGATCGATGCGGCCGACGGGCACCACCACGATCGTGTCGGCAAACGGCTGCGTGGTGATCTGCACGGTGCGACCCCTTTCCCGGCGGGCAGCAGCCCGCACAAGCGTGGATTCAGTATAGGAGAAGCGGGTTTCGAAGCCACGCTGCGGCTGCCGGCAGACCCGCCGGCCCCGGCCGCCCGGCGAGGCGACAATGCGGCCGCGCGCCGCGTACCGCCTCCCAGGGGCGATGCGCAGCTTCCCGTACCGGGCGCGCCCCGGTCCGTTCCCAACCTCATCGAACCTGCCGCCCATGCGATTCCCATCCCACGTACAGATTCTGGCCAGCGCCGCAGCGCTGCTTGCCCTGGCCGCCTGCAGCCCTGCCAAGGACGCCAAACCTGCCGAGGCGGTTGCCACCGGCCCGGCGGCGGCCATGGTCAACGGCGCGGCGATCAGCCAGCGCACGGTCGACCTGTTCGTCAATCAGAGCACTGCGTCGGGCCGCCCCGAGACCCCGGAGCTGCGCAAGTCCATCATCGATCAACTGGCGCTGCAGGTGCTGGTGGCGCAGGAGGCCGTCAAGAAGGGCCTGGAGAAGAGCCCCGAGGTGGCCGAGCAACTGGAGGCGGTCCGGCAGTCCGTGCTGGCCAATGCCTACGTGCAGGACTTCATCAAGAGCAACCCGGTCAGCGACGAGGCGCTGAAGGCCGAATACGAACGCATCAAGGCGAACATGTCCGGCACCGAGTACAAGGCGCGGCACATCCTGGTGGCCAAGGAGGCCGAGGCCAAGGAGATCATCGCCAGGCTGAAGAAGGACCCGGGCGCGTTCGCCAAGCTGGCGGCAGAGAAGTCGAAGGACCCGGGCTCCGCCGCCCGCGGCGGCGACCTGGGCTGGTTCGACCTGCGGGGCATGGTGCCGGAGTTCGGCGCCGCTGTCGCGGCGATGGAGAAGGGCAAGCTCAGCGAAGCGCCCGTCAAGTCGCAGTTCGGCTATCACGTAATCCTGCTGGAGGACTCCCGGCCGATCCAGCCGCCGCCGCTGGACGAAGTGAAGGCGCAGCTGAGCCAGCAGTTGCAGCAGCAGGCCGTGAAGAAGCAGCTCGATGCGCTGAAGGCCGCGGCCAAGATCGAGATCGTGGGCGCTGCGGCGCCGGCAGCGTCGGCAGCGTCGGCGCCCAAGTAGACCTTGCGCCTGCGGTTCCGGCGGCACGCGACCGGCCCCGAATAATCCGCCAAGGTATTGCGTGGTATGTACGGCTCCTCCGACGAACTGCTGAACTTCGAGCGCCTGATCGCCGAACTGTCGGCCGGCTTCATCGGCCTGGAGGCGACACGCATCGATGGCGCGATCGAGACTGCGCTTCAGCGCGTCGCGCTGGCGCTGGGCATCGACCGCTGTTCGCTGATCTCGGTCTCGCCGTGGACCGGGCGCATCGAGACGACCCATTCCTGGGCTTCACCGGGCAGCGCCCGGACCCCCCTGCTGAACATCGCGGAGAGCAATCCCTGGGGACTTCAGATGGCTCGCGCCGGCCACCCTGTCGTCTTCTCGCGGCTCGACGACCTGCCCGCGGAGGCCGCAGCGGACCGTGCCACGGCCGAGCGCATCGGCTTGAAGTCGCATGTCACGATGCCGATGCTCGTTGCCGGCAGGCTGCGCGGCGGGCTCAGCTTCGGTGCGCTGCGCGCCGCGCGCGAATGGCCGGACGAGTTGCTGGGCCGCATGCGCCTGCTGGCGGATGTCTTCGCCGGCGTGCTGGCACGCCAGCACGCTGAACAGCAGCGCGAGCGTGCGCTCGACTTCGAACGGCTGGCCTCGCGCACGCTGGGCGCGCTGCTTTTCGCCGGGCCGCAGGACGAAGCGCGGGTCATCACCGCCGGCCTGCAGGACATCGCGCGCTTTCTGGGGGCCGACCGGGCGACGTTGTGGGAGATCGGTGCCGACCAGCGCTATCGGCGCACGCACCACTGGTTTGCCGACGGTGTACCGGCGACGGAGCCCTGGTCGCCCGACGAACTGCCCTGGATCAGCCGGCAGCTGACCGGGGACTCGCTGGCGCGTTTCGGCCGGCTCGACGAACTGCCTGCCGAGGCCACCGCCGACCGCGCGGCAATGCAGGGCCTGGGTGTGCGCTCGCTGCTGGCGGTCCCGCTGACCGTGTCCGGCCAGCGCGTTGGGGTGTTTTCGCTGGCGGCGGTGTGCACCGAGTGCGACTGGCCCGACGAGCTGGTGCCGGGGGTGCGGCTGCTGGCGGAGGTCTTCGCCACATTGCACGTGCGCCGTGACGGAGAACGCCGCGAGCGTGCCGCCGCCGCCGAGGCCGCACTCTGGCGCGAGCAGTTCGCGCACGTGGTGCGCGTGCATACCGTCGGCGAGATGTCGGCGGCGCTGGCGCACGAGATCACGCAGCCGCTGGGCGCGATCGAGAACTACGCGCTGGCTGCGCGACGCCGCGCCACCGGTCCCGCACCTGATCTGGCCAAGGTGGTCGAACTACTCGAGCGCATCGTCGCGCAGTCGGCGCGCGCCGGCGACGTGGTGACGCGGCTGCGCGGCATGGTCAAGCGCCACGAGCTGCAGGCCGGCGAGATCGACCTGGAACGGATCGCAGCTGGCTGCATCGAGTTGCTGCGAGGCGAGTGCGAGCAGCGCGGGCTCGGCATCGAACTGCAGCGCCAGGGCGCGTTGCCGCCGCTGGTGGCCGACGAGGTGCACGTGCAGCAGGTGCTGTTGAACCTTCTGCGCAACGCCATGGAGGCGATGGACGGCGCGCCGCCCGGCGCACCGCGAAACATCACGGTGCGCATTGCGCAGGATCCGCCCGGCTGGGTGTCAGTGCAGGTGACCGACCATGGCCCCGGCATTGCCGAGTCCGAGCTGGAACAGGTTTTCGAGGCCTTCCATTCGACCAAGCCGCTGGGGCTGGGTGTCGGCCTGGCGATCTGCCGGCGGCTGATCGAGGCTCATGGCGGCACGCTGCGCGCGGCGCAGCACCCGGGCGGCGGCGCCTGCTTCACCTTCACACTGCCACTGGTGGCGCAGGAGCGATGAGCGAGCCCACGGTCTTCATCGTCGATGACGACGAGGCCTATCGCGACTCGCTGGCCGAGTTGATGGCTTCGGTCGGCCTGCCCTGCGAATGCTTCGCCTCGGCGCTGGATTTCCTGGCGGTCTTCGATGCGCGGCGTGCCGGCTGCCTGGTGCTGGACGTGCGCATGGCGCGCATGAGCGGGCTGGCCTTGCAGGCGCGGCTGAAGGAGCTGGGCGCCGCGCTGCCGATCGTCTTCATCAGCGGCCACGGCGACATCGAGATGGCGGTCAAGGCGATCAAGGACGGTGCGGTGGACTTCGTGCAGAAGCCCTATCGCGAGCAGCAGCTGCTGGAGGCCATCAACGAGGCGCTGCGCCGCGACATGGCGCAGCGCCGGGCGCAGCCGGTTTCGGCGGACCTGGCCGGGTCGCTGGCACCCGCGCGACTGGCCCAGCTGAGCGCCCGCGAGAGGGAGGTCCTGTCCCTGGCGCTGCAGGGCCTGCCAAGCAAGCTCATCGCGCGGCAGTTGTCGTTGAGCCATCGCACGGTGGAGCATCACCGCAGCCGTCTGCTCGAGAAGCTGGGCGTCGGCTCGATGGCCGAGTTGCTGCGGCTGAACCATCGGCAGCTGCTCGAAGGCCGCCATCCGCCGCCACCGGGTTCCACTTAGGTATTCGTGGGGTGCGCCCACGGATGGCACGATCCGGTTCGCACCTGCAGCATCGCACTTGCGCGCGATTGCGATGTGCACCGGGGGCGGGCGCGGGACGATGTTCAACACCTTGTACGTGATCGAAGCCGATGCCGCCGAAAGGCATTGGATCGCCGCGGCACTGGCCGGGCAGGCACAGCGGCTGGTGTTTCTGGACGGTGCGGTGTCCCTGGGGCCGCACCTGCCATCGCAGGATGGCGATTGCCTGCTGTGCAGTGCCGAACCCGACGCGGGCGCGGTGCTGGCTCTGGTGCGAGGCCTGCGCGCCGACGGCGAGACTTTGCCGGTGCTCATGACCGGGCCGCACGGCGCCTTCCGCGCTGCGGTGGACCTGGCGCGACTGCAGGTCACCGATTTCCTGGAGCGCCCATTCAGCGCGCAGCGGCTGCGGGGCGCGCTGCAGCGCATTGCCGGGACTGCCGTCAGACCGTCGCTGGCGTCGACGAGGAGGATCGATGAACGACCGTAGTGGTGAAGCACAGGCCGCGACCGATGCGCTGGAGCGTCTGCAGCGGCTGTTTGCGCTGCAACGCGCCGCAGCGCTGGCCGAGCCCTGCCCAAAGGCCAGTGTCCGACGCGCGTGGCTGCTGGCGCTGAAGCGGCAGACCCAGCGATACCAGGACCTGCTGGCCGAGGCCATGAGCCGCGACTTCGGCTACCGGCCCGCTGCCGAGTCGAAGATGCTCGATTTGCTGGGTTCGGTGCTGGAGATGAACCACGCGCACGACCATCTCGGGCGCTGGATGAAGCCGAGCCCGCGCGCGACCGAGCTGCTGTTCCTGGGCAACCGCATCGAGGTGCGCTACCAGCCGAAGGGCGTGGTCGGCGTGATCGTGCCGTGGAACTTTCCGATCTACCTGGCGCTGGGCCCGCTGGTCACCGCGCTGGCCGCGGGAAACCGCGTGATGGTCAAGATGAGCGAGATCACGCCGGCCACCAACGCGGTGTTCAAGCGCCTTCTGGCCGAGGTCTTCGACGAGGACCTGGTGGCCGTGGTCGGCGAGGAGCTGGCCGATCCGAACGCGTTCACCTCGCTGCCCTTCGACCACATTGTCTTCACCGGTTCGCCGGCGGTCGGCAAGATCGTCATGCGCACCGCGGCGCAGAACCTGACCCCGGTGACGCTGGAACTCGGCGGCAAGTCGCCGGCGCTGGTGTCGCGGCACTACCCGCTGTCCGATGCGGCTCTACGCATCACCCACGGCAAGTCGGTCAACTGCGGGCAGATCTGCATCGCGCCGGACTACGCGTTGGTGCCGCGCGAGAGCCAGGACGCCTTCGTGGCGGCGGCGCAACGTAGCTTCCAGCGGCTGTACGGCGGACAGACCGAAGGCAATCCGCACTTCACCAGCGTCGTCAGCGAGCGCCAGCTGCAGCGTCTGCAAGCCGCATTGGCCGACGCGCGCGCAAAGGGCGCGACGGTCACCGCCTGCGCGCCACTGCCGGCGGTGGCCGGCAACCGCCAGCTGCCGCTGCACATCATCACTGGCGCCACGCCGGAGATGACGGTGTTGCAGGAGGAACTGTTCGGCCCGGTGCTGCCGGTGGTGCCGTACGACCGCCTAGAGGACGCCATCGCCTTTATCCACGCCCGGCCGCGACCGCTGGCGCTGTATTGCTTCAGCACCGACGCCGCCGAACGCGACGAACTGCTGCGGCGTACGCACTCCGGCGGTGTCACGCTCAACGACTGGGGCTGGCACGCCATCAACCACGACGCACCCTTTGGCGGCATCGGCAACTCGGGCATCGGCAACTACCATGGCGAGGAGGGCTTCCGCGAACTCTCGCACGCGCGTACCGTGTTCGAACGCCGGCGCTGGTTCCCGACGCAGCTGTTCCATCCGCCTTACGGCAACGTCGTGCAGCGGCTGGCGATGAAGTTCTTCCTCGGCCACGGCGACCCGTCGCTGGGCGGCCGGGTGGATCGCTAGGAGCACGCACAATGCCCGCGCTGTCGACCATGGACCTGGCGATGTTCCTCCTGGAGTCGCGCGAGCGTCCGTTCAACATCGGCCCGCTGGTGCTGCTCCGCCCGCCCGCAGGCTTCAAGGGCAACTTCGCCGACAAGCTGCATGCGCGGCTTCTGCAGCGCGCGCCGGGCGCGCCCTTCAACTACCGGCTGGAGCTGTCCCTGACCCGTGCGCCGGCGGTGCAGCCAATGGCCGATGCCGACCTGCGCCGCCATGTGCACCGTCTGACGCTGCAACAGGCATCGATGGAGCAGCTGCTCGAGCAAGTGTGCCGGCTGCACGAGACGCAGCTCGACCGCGCGGGGCTGCTGTGGCAGTTCCACGTGATCGATGGCCTGTCCGACGGCCGGGTGGCGCTTTACGGCAAGGTGCACCACGGCATCATTGACGGCCGCACTTTCGTCAAGGCGATCACGCACTGGTTCAGCGACGATCCGAAGGACCGCGAGGTGCGGGCGATGTGGGACGGCGTGCCACGCTCGGCGCGCGGCGGCGCGGCCCGCGCCGGCCTGGTGCAGCGACTACTGGACGCCGGCTCGCAGGCCGTGGGCCTGGCGCGCTCGGCAGCCGGCGTCACCGGACTGCTGGCTGAGCAAGGGCTGAGCTCGGCCGGCCTGGCCGCCGGTCTGCCGCTCCCTTTCCTGAAGGTGCCGGGCGCCTTCGACGGCAAACTCTCGGCGCGGCGCAGCTATGCCTTCTGTACGCTGCCGCTGGCCGACTTGAAGGCCGCCGGCAAGGCCCACGGCGCCACGGTCAACGACTTGCTGTTGACGGTGCTGGACATCGCCATGCAGCGCTACCTGGAGCAGCAGCGCAAGGCCGCGCGCGAGCCGCTGGTGGCCGACATGCCGGTGGCGCTGGGCGAGGGTGCCAAGGGCGGCAACCAGATCGCGGTGCTGCAGTTCCCGCTGGGCCGCGCGGGTGCGTCGGTGGCCGGGCGGCTGCGTGCGATCCGCGGACACACCGCCAGCCTGAAGGACGCGCTGGGCAAGCGCGGCAGCGACACGGTAATGCTGTACACGACGCTGGTGCACGCGCTGCCGCTGCTGGTGGAGCGGGTGGCCGAGGGCGCCGCGCCGCGGCTGTCTAACCTGCTGGTGTCCAACCCCTTCGGCATCGCCCACCAGCCCTACCTGATGGGCGCCAAGGTCGAACTGGCGCTGCCGGTGTCGGTGGTGGCGGCCGGGCACAAGCTCAACGTCACCGCGGTGACGCTGGGGTCGCGGCTGCAGATCGGCTTCCTGGCGATGCCCGAGGCGGTGCCGCACATCGAGCGACTGGCGCGCTGCACCGAGCAGGCCTTCGACGAGGTGCTGGCCGCGCTGTTGCCCGCTGCAGAGCCACCGACGCCCGCCGCACCGAAACGCCGCGCGGCCGCGAAGAAGGCGCCGGCACGCCGGCCGGCGGCTGCCGCGGCGACCCCGGCCAAGACCCCCGCGCGCGAGCCGGCCATGCGCAGGCGCGCTGCCGGCTCAGCGCGCACGCTACCGATCACCCAACCCCGACCCCCGAAGGAGACCCGATGAATACCCCACGACACACCGCCGCCTCGCTGCTCGGCGCGGCATTGTTCGCCGCCGGCTGTGCCACCGGGCCGGGGGGTGTCGACATGAATCCGAAGCCAGCCACGCCGGCCACCGTCCGCGCCAACCAGGCCATGCAGGCCACGGTGGCGAGCTTCGACCCCCGCGACGTCGAGGCCGCCTCGCGCGGCCGCGTGGCCAAACTGGTCGACCCGGTGATCAAGGGAGCCGACGGCCGCACCGTGTGGGACAGCCGCAAGTGGGATTTCCTCAGCGGCGACGCGCCGCCCAGCGTCAACCCCAGCCTTTGGCGGCTGCAGAAGCTCAATGCCGAGGCCGGCCTGTTCAGGGTCGCGGACGGCATCTACCAGTTCCGCGGCTACGACATGGCCAACATGATCCTGGTCGAGGGCAAGACCGGCTGGATCGTCGTTGACACCACCACCACCGAATCGGTGGCGAGGGCCGGGCTGAAGCTGGCGAACGAGACGCTGAAAATCAACAAGCCGGTGGTCGCGGTGATCTACACACACAGTCATGCAGACCACTTCGGCGGCGTGCGCGGCGTGGTCGACGAGGCCGACGTGCGCTCGGGCAAGGTGAAGATCTACGCCCCCGACAAGTTCATGCAGTACGCGGTGGCCGAGAACGTGCTTGCCGGCAACGCGATGTCGCGCCGCGCGCAGTTCCAGTTCGGCATCGGGTTGCCGCCGGGTCCGCAAGGGTCGGTCGGCACCGCGCTGGGACTGGCGATCAGCGATGGTTCGCCGGGCCTGATACCGCCCACCGACTATGTCACCAAGACCGGCGAGGAACTGACCATCGACGGCGTGCGCGTCCGCTTCCAGATGGCCCACCATACCGAGGCGCCGTCGGAAATGATGTTCTACTTCCCGGACCAGAAGGCGCTGTGCGTGGCCGAAGTGGCCAACCAGCTGATGCACAACGTATACACCATTCGCGGCGCGCAGGTGCGCGACGCGCTGCACTGGAGCAAGGTGATCAACCAGGCAATGGACCTGTTCCCGGATGCCGAGGTCGCCTTCGGTCCGCACCACTGGCCGGTGCAGGGGCGCGACAACGTGCGCGCCTTCCTGACCAGCCAGCGCGACACCTACCGCTTTATCCACGACCGGGCGCTGCACCTGGCGAACCAGGGCCGGACGATGACCGAGATCGGCAACGCGGCCTTCTTCCCGAAGGGGCTGGCGCGCGAAGCCAGCTCGCGCGGCTACTACGGCACCTTGAGCCATAACATGCGCGCCGTCTACAACTTCTATCTCGGCTACTACGACGCCAACCCGGCTACGCTCGACCCGCTGCCGCGCGCCGAGTCGTCCCGGCGCTACGTGGCCGCTTTGGGCGGCGAGGCCGCGGTGCTGGCCGCCGGCCGCAAGGCCTTCGCCGACGGCGACTACCGCTGGGTGGTCGAGCTCGTCAACCACGC
>ERZ1645185.506-NODE-506-length-16219-cov-8.941475_pt1 | contig 16219 bp, 19 predicted proteins | sample MGYA00575351_ERZ1645185 | MGnify/ENA primary metagenome ERZ1645185 (study PRJEB40838, sample SAMN11284767) | freshwater sediment metagenome | isolation source: river sediment | host: Sediment | place: India: Jana village, Kanpur | collected 2015-12-17 ...
AGGACCTTCTGGTTTTCGTCAGCACCCACATCGCGCAGGCGCTGCAGAAGATCGAATCCTCGAACCGGCTCAAACGCGCGTATGCGGAGATGGAATCGAACATCCTGAAACGCACCGAAGAGCTCGAGCTAAGCAACATGGCGCTGCGCGAACAGATCAGCCGCCGCGAACAGGCCGAGCAGAAACTCAAGTACGATGCCCAGCACGACCAGCTGACCGGCCTCGCCAACCGCAACCAGCTATACGACCGGCTCAAGCAGTCTTTGGCGGCCTACCAGGCCAAGCCGTCGCGGCTGTTCGCGGTGTTCTTCATCGACCTCGACCGCTTCAAGATCATCAACGACTCCATGGGCCACTGGATCGGTGACGAGTTGCTGAAGACCGTCGGCGAGCGCATCCAGAGCTGCGTGCGTAAACCCGACCTGGTCGCCCGCCTAGGCGGCGATGAGTTCGCGGTGATCCTGAACAGCATCCGCAACAGCCATGAGGCCCGGCTGATCGCCGAGCGCATGCTGCACGCGTTCCATGAGCCGATCCACATCCAGGGCAAGGAACTGTTCATCTCGCCCAGCATCGGCATCGCCATTTCGCATGAGCGCCACCACGACCCGGACGAAATCCTGCGCGATTCCGACATCGCCCTGTACCGCTCGAAGGAGCTCGGCCGCAACCGCTACACCTTCTTCGACGACGCCCTGCACCAGTCGGCGCTGAACACCCTGATCGTCGAAGGCGACCTGCGCCGCGGCCTGACCCGGATCGAACTGTTCCCGCACTACCAACCGGTGTTCGGGCTCGATACCGGGCGCGTGACCGGCTATGAGGCCTTGATGCGCTGGCGCCACCCGCAGCGCGGCATTCTGCTGCCGGCCGATTTTCTCGGCGTTGCGCGCGAAACCGGATTGATCGAGCAGATGGACTGGGTGCTGTACGAACAGGTCTGCCGCGACCTGCCGGTGCTGCTCGGCACCGGCTCCTACGTCAGCATCAACGTTTCGCCACGGCACCTGGGCAATGAACACTTCGCCAACCGGCTGCTGGCGCTGCTGGCGGAATACGGCGTGTCGCCCGCCAACCTGTTCATCGAAGTCACCGAAGACGCGCTGATCGAGCACCCGGAAATCGGCCTGAAACTGCTGACCCAGCTCAAGCAGGCCGGCATCCGCATCAGCCTGGACGATTTCGGCACCGGCTATTCCTCGTTCTCCTACCTGCACCGGTATCCGCTCGACTGCCTGAAAATCGACCGCAGCTTCATCGCCACGCTGGCGCGGGCCTCCGATGACCGCAGCCACCATCTGGTCAAGGCCATCCATACCCTTGGCCGCTCATTGGGCCTGGATGTCATCGCCGAGGGCGTTGAGACCGCCGAACAGCGCGACCGCCTGCTAGAAATCGGCATCACCACGGGCCAAGGCAACCTGTTCGCCGCGGCGGCCGACATCGAAAGCCTGGGCGGCGGCTTCAAACAGGCCCCGGTTTGATTCCTGCACGAGCATGAAGCCGATGAACGACAACGCCGGCCCGCTGCAGGTCGAACTCCTTGCCGGACTGTCGGCGCTGGATCTGGACGCCGGGTTCAGCGGCAAGCTGCTGGCCTATCTCGAACTGCTGGTGCGCTGGAACAAGGCCTATAACCTGACCGCCATCCGCGACCCCGGCGACATGCTGCGCAAGCACCTGCTCGACAGCTTGGCCATGCACCGCTTTTTCACCCAGGACAACCTCGCCGACCTCGGCACCGGGCCCGGACTGCCCGGCATCCCCTTGGCCATCATCCGACCGGACGCCGAAATCGGCCTGGTGGAGAGCAATGGCAAAAAAACCCGATTCCTGCGCGAAGCCGTCCGGCAATTGGCCTTGCCCAATGTCAAGGTATTCGAATGCCGCGCCGAATCGCTCGCCCGTGACGGCCACTACCGGGCCATCACCGCACGCGCCATGGACCGACTGGCCGGCATTCTGGCCGTCGGGGGCCATCTATTGGCCGAGGACGGCGTGCTGCTGGCCATGAAAGGGCCGCAGGTGCAGGACGAAATCGCCGAGTTGCCGGCCGGATGGCAGGTTGAAGCCGTGCACGCGCTGAGCGTTCCGGGCCTGGATGCTGAACGGAAACTGGTCGTCATCGGCCGCCGCCGCTGAAATTTTTGAACTCCGGCACGCCGTTCAATGCTGGCATTGGGCATAATGGTGGGCTGGGGCAGGGATTCATTCGGGACGTTCATGAGCCGCATCATCGCAATCGCTAATCAAAAAGGCGGCGTGGGCAAGACCACCACGGCCGTCAACCTGGCGGCCGGCTTGGCGGCTTCGTCGAAGACCGTGTTGTTGGTCGACCTCGACCCGCAGGGCAACGCGACCATGGCCTCCGGCATCGAAAAACAGGGGCTCGAGCACTCGGTAACCGAACTGCTGCTGGGCGAATCAACGCTGGCGCAGACCCTGGTCGCCAGCGCTGAAGGCTATGACCTGATTCCCTGCAACATCGACCTGATCGCGGTCGAACTGCAGCTGATGGACGAACCCAACCGCGAAGGCCGCCTGAAACAGGCCTTGCAGCCGGTCCGCGACAGCTACGATTTCATCATCATCGACTGCCCGCCCTCGCTGTCGCTGCTGACTTTGAACGCACTTGCCGCCGCCGACGGCATCATCGTACCGATGCAGTGCGAATACTTCGCCCTCGAGGGCCTGAGTTCGCTGATCAACACCATCAACGCGCTCAAACAGAAGCTCAACCCAGTCCTGGAAGTCGACGGCATCGTGCGCACCATGTACGATGTCCGCAACAATCTCGCCAATGCCGTCAGCCACGAGCTGACCACGCATTTCGGCGACACCGTGTACCGGACGCTGGTGCCGCGCAATGTCCGTCTGGCGGAAGCGCCGAGCCACGGCATGAGCATCATCCGCTACGACAAGTGCTCGCGCGGCGCGCTGGCCTACCTGGGGCTGGCCGGCGAGGTCATCCAACGCATGAACAAGAAGTCCGTCAAGGAGAAGGTCTGATGGCGGTTAAGAAAACCGGTCTCGGGCGCGGCTACAACGCGCTGCTCGGCGAAAACCTGAAAGCCGCGAGCGCGCCGGCCGACCCGAGCCGGGAGGCCTTGACTCACTTGGCCGTTTCCAGGCTTCAGCCCGGCCGCTACCAGCCGCGCCGCGACATGAAGGAAGACAAGCTGGCTGAACTGGCCGATTCAATCCGGGCCCAGGGCGTCATCCAGCCGATCGTGGTCCGCGAGATTGACGGCGGCCGTTTCGAAATCATCGCCGGCGAACGCCGTTGGCGTGCGGCGCAGCTAGCCGAGCTGCGCGAAGTGCCGGTGGTGGTGCGCGAAGTCGACGACCGCGCCGTGATCGCCATGGCGCTGATCGAGAACATCCAGCGCGAGGACCTGAATCCGCTTGAGGAAGCGACCTCCCTGCAGCGCCTGATCGACGAATTCGAACTGACCCACCAACAGGCCGCCGAAGCCGTCGGTCGGTCGCGGGCCGCGGTTTCCAACCTGCTGCGCCTGCTGGAACTGCCGGAGGCCATCCGCAAACTGCTGGAGGCCGGCCGCTTGGAAATGGGCCATGCCCGCGCCCTGCTGACCTTGCCGGCCAACCTAGCAATCGCACTCGCGACCCTGGCAGCCGATGAGCAGCTGTCCGTGCGCGAAGTCGAACGCCGGGCGCAGCAAGCCGGGAAACAGGGCACGGCCGCGGGCAAGAACGGCAAGGCCGGCCGAAGCAACGCCGATATCGAATCGCTGGAACGCGAGATTGCCGGGCATCTGGGCGCCAAGGTCCAGCTCAGCCACGGCAAGAACGGCAGCGGCAAACTGGTCATCCACTACCACGGGCTCGATGCGCTGGACGGCATCCTGGAAAAGCTGCGCCGCTGATGCCGTTATAATGGCTTTGCCGCCTGACGCCGGAAGGAATGACTGATGACATTGGATAACTCGGTATTGCCGCAAGTATCCGTCGTGGTGCCGGTATTCAACGAACAGGACAACATCGCGCCCCTGGTCCATGAAATCACCGCCGCACTGAGTGGCCGGCTTCCGTTTGAAATCGTCTACATCGATGACTGCTCGCAGGACCGGTCACGCGAGGTATTGAAACAGCTCGCCGTCACCGTTCCGGAACTGCGCGTGTTCGGCCATGCCCGGCAGAGCGGACAGAGCGCCGCCATCCGCAATGGCGTCAAACTGGCGCGAGCGGAATGGATTGCCACCCTGGATGGCGACGGCCAGAACGACCCGGCCGACATTCCCAAGCTGCTGGCCGCGCGCGACGCCGCCGATCCGGCCATCAAACTGTTCGCCGGATGGCGGGTCGAGCGCAAGGACAGCGGTTCCAAACGCTGGGCCTCGAAGGCCGCCAACGCCATCCGCTCGCGCCTGCTGCGCGATGAAACGCCGGACACCGGCTGCGGCATCAAGCTGTTCGAGCGCGCCGCATTCCTCGAACTGCCGTACTTCGACCACATGCACCGCTACCTGCCGGCCCTGATCAAACGCGCCGGCTGGCAATCCGTCAGCGTCCCCGTCAACCACCGCGAACGCGGCACGGGCGTATCGAAATACAACAACCTCGGCCGTGCCTGGGTCGGCATTTCGGATCTGCGTGGCGTGGCTTGGTTGATCAAACGCAGCAAAGTCACCGGCGTCGAACCGCTATGATGAACCTTCCGATCGAGTCGCTGTTCTGGACCGGCCTTCATGTCACGCCCTGGAAACTGATCGGCTATACCGGCGCATTGATGTTCGGCGGCCGCTGGCTGGTGCAGTTCATCGCCTCGAAGCGGGCCGGCAAGCCGGTCATCCCGCGCGTGTTCTGGTACATGAGCGTGGTCGGCAGCCTGATGACGCTGAGCTATTTCATGTTCTCGGCCAAGCAGGATTCGGTCGGCGTGCTGCAGAACCTGTTTCCGGCCTTCACCGCCCTGTACAGCCTGTATCTGGACATCAAGCACCGCGGCTGGCATCGCGACAAAGCCAGCCACTAGCCATACACATCAACAAGTTACCGCCAAATCAGGCGAATGTTCAGCTAAGTATTTGCGCCATAAGGGGAAGTTTGGCATAATAGCCGGCTCGCCCGAAGCTTCGGCTTGGCGGTGTGGTGCGCAATCCACACGGCCGTCAACGGGCACCTCCTCATTGCGTGCGGTTTTACCGCGAGGCCGATCTCACCCGGGCTATGGGTGACCCTTAAAAAACCACGAGGTACGCCATGAGTCGTATTTGCCAAGTAACCGGCAAGGCCATGCAGAGCGGTAACAACGTCTCGCATGCCAACAACAAAACCCGCCGGCATTTCCATGCCAACATCCACGAACGCCGCTTCTGGGTGGCCAGCGAAAACCGCTGGATCAAACTGAAGATTTCTGCCCATGGCCTGCGCACCATCGACAAGCGCGGCATCGATTCCGTGCTGGCCGAACTGCGCGCCCGTGGCGAAAAAATTTAAGGAGCACTTACCATGGCATCGAAACGCGATAAAATCCGCCTGATCTCCACCGCCGGCACCGGCCACTTCTACACCACCGACAAGAACAAGAAGACCACGCCGAACAAGATGGAAATCTCCAAGTACGATCCGGTCGTGCGCAAGCACGTTCCGTACAAGGAAGCCAAAATCAAATAAGCTCCGGCTTATTCGAACCGAAACCCGCCGTAAGGCGGGTTTTTATTGACCGCGGGCAACGCCAGAGCCGATAATCGGAGACAACTAGAGGGAACTTTCACCGACCCTGATGTTCTCCGCACTGAAGCAGACCTTTGCACTCGCCCGGACCGACCGTCGCTGGCACGCCGATGTCCTGGCAGGTCTCACCGTCGGCATCATCGCACTGCCGCTGTCGATGGCGCTGGCCATCGCCGCCGGCGTGCCGCCGCAGCACGGGCTTTACACGGCCATCATCGCGGGCACCGTGATCGCGTTGTGCGGCGGATCGCGCGTCAACATCTCAGGACCGACCGCCGCTTTCGTGGTCATACTGCTGCCGATCGTGCACCAGTACGGGCTAGGCGGTCTGCTGATCAGCGGCATGCTGGCGGGCGCCATCCTGGTGCTGATGGGCGCATTGCGTCTGGGGCAGTTCATTGAACTGGTGCCATATCCGGTCACGCTCGGCTTCACCGCCGGCATCGCGGTGGTGATCGGCGCGCTGCAAATCAAGGATCTGCTGGGCCTGCAGAATGTGGTGCCGGGCCAACACTTCACCCAGAATATCGGGCATATGGTGGCGGCACTTGCCAGCGCTCGTTGGCAGGAAGCATTGATCGCCGGTTGCGCATTGGCTGCCCTGATGCTTTGGCCCAGGACCAAATCGCGGATTCCGGGACATTTGATCGCCCTGCTGGCCAGCACACTTTTGGCGATATTGCTCGGCTCGCTCTTACCCGGCTTTCAAGTCGAAACGATCGGCTCGCGGTTCTCATACCAGGTTGACGGCATCATCGGCCAAGGCATTCCGCAGTCCTTGCCTGGCTTCGTCTGGCCATGGCAACTTCCGGATGCCGAAGGCCATCCGATCGGAATGACATTCCAGCTGATCCGGCAATTGCTGGCACCGGCCTTGACCATCGCTATCCTCGGCGCCCTGGAGTCCCTGCTCTGCGCCGTGGTCGCCGACGGCATGTCCGGCGGCCGACACGATTCCAATGACGAACTCATCGGTCAGGGTATCGGCAACCTCCTGCTGCCGTTTTTCGGCGGCATACCGGCAACCGCCGCCATTGCTCGTACCGCGGCCAATGTCCGAGCCGGCGCGGTATCGCCGCTGGCGTCGGTGGTGCATGCGCTGTTCATCGTGCTGTCGGTCCTCGCCATTGCACCCCTGCTCGCCTATATCCCGATGGCGGCGATGGCCGCCTTGTTGTTCATGGTGGCGTGGAACATGGCCGACGCCAAACTGGTGCTGCATTCGCTGAAGACCGCGCCCCGTGACGATGTCGTCATCCTGTTGTGCTGTTTTTCATTGACGGTGCTGTTCGACATGACGCTGGCAGTCGGTGTCGGCCTCGGCCTGGCCGGCATCCTGTTCATCCGCAGAAGCATCGATCTGGCCGGCAGTTCGGCCTTGCCGGTGCATGCGCAACGAAACCTGCCGTTTCCCAAGCAGGTCGCGGTCTACAAAATCAGGGGTCCGTTGTTCTTCGGCACCGCCCAGAAGGCGCTACGCAGCATCACCCGGGTCGACCCGCACATCCGCGTGGTGGTGCTGGACATGTCCGAAGTCTCGATGTTGGACCTGAGCGCGATCGTGGCGCTTGAAACCATCGTCCGGGACCTTGACCGGGCCGCTCGGCCGCTCATCATCAACGGACTGGCGTCGCGCATGATCGTCAAGCTGGAAACCGCCGGACTGGCCAGCGGTTTGCGGCCAATCACGTTCAGCGGCTCGCTGCCGGAGGCGGCAGAAAAATCCGGTGCATTGCTAGGCAGCTGAACCACCACATCGCCATCACGGCGTTTTTGCGACAGTAGCCGCTTTGGAGAACGATCATGGTCGGCAAAACCCTGATTTACGGCGCCTCTGGCGGCATCGGTGCGGCCACGGCCCGACGTTTGGCGGCAAGCGGCCGAAAGGTCCATTTAGCCGGGCGCAACGCCCAGGCCCTGCAAGCTCTGGGTAATGAATTGAATGCCGGCTTCAGCATCGGCGATGTGCTGGATGATGATTTTCTGCAACGCGCCAGCCAAGAGGCCGGCGAAGACCTGAACGGTCTTGTTTACGCAGTTGGCAGCATTACGCTGAAAGCCCTCCCGCGCATCAGCCGGGCTGATTTTCTGAGCGATTATCAGCTCAATGCCGTAAGCGCCGCGATGGCGGTGCAGGCGGCGCTGCCGGCCTTGAAGCAATCGGGCAACGGTGCGGTGCTGCTGTTCAGCTCGATTGCCGCCAGTCAGGGTTTCGGCATGCATGCCTCCATCGGCATGGCGAAAGCCGCTGTCAACGGCCTGATGCTCAGTCTGGCGGCGGAGCTGGCGCCCGCCATTCGGGTCAACTGCATCGCCCCTTCGCTGACCCGAACTCCATTATCGAAATCGCTTTGGCAGAATGAAGCCATGGCACAGTCGATAGCTGGCCTGCACCCGATTCCACGTCTGGGTTCAGCCGAAGACATGGCGGCTCTCGCCGAATTTCTGTTGTCGCCCGATGCCGGCTGGATTAACGGGCAGGTGTTCGGTGTAGACGGCGGCCGTTCCAGCCTTCGGGTCAAAGGCTGATGCATGTTTTAATCACCGGCGGCACCGGCTTCATCGGCCAAGCGCTGGTGGCACGTTTGCTGCGACGTGGCGATGAACTCACCGTACTCAGCCGCGATCCGCCGAAAGCGGCGGCACTGCTCGGAAACCGCGTCCGCATCTGGGATTCGCTCGGGCAATGGCAGGACGGCGCGATTTTCGATGCCATCATCAACCTGGCCGGCGAACCGATCATCGACCGGCCATGGACCGCCGCGCGAAAACAAGTGCTCAAGGACAGCCGGATCGGCATAACCGAGCAACTGGTACGCACGATGCAGGCGGCAACACATAAACCAAGGGTGTTGCTCAGCGGCTCGGCCATCGGCATTTATGGCAACACCGGCTCCGATGACATTGATGAAGGCAGCCCGACTGCCGATGATTTTGCCGCCTGCTTGTGCCGGGATTGGGAGCGCGCGGCTGAACCGGCTGACATGCTCGGCGTTCGGACAGTCCTGTTGCGCACCGGCCTGGTATTGCATGAAAGCGGCGGCATGTTGAAGAAAATGCGCATGCCGTTCCAGCTTGGGCTGGGCAGCAGGCTGGGAACAGGTCGGCAGATGATGAGCTGGATTCACCGCCATGATTACCTGAATGCCGTCCAGTTCCTGCTGGACAACGCCGAATGCCGCGGTGCGTTCAATCTGACCGCACCGCGCCCGGTCAGCAACGCCGAGTTCACCTGCGCCTTGGCCGAGAGCCTGAATCGAAAGGCGCTTTTGGTGACGCCGGAATGGTTGTTGAAACCGGTGCTGGGAGAGCGGTCCATCCTGCTGTTCGGCGGGCAGAATGTCATCCCCGCAAAATTGTCGGATGCCGGTTTTGCGTTCCGTTACCCGTACTTGGCTGACGCGCTTGACAATGCCGGAGTAGACTAGCTGCCCATACCCACAACGAGCGCTTCCGGTGGAAGTACCGAACTCATTGCAGGTTAAAGTAAAGCCCGATGCCAGGGAAGACCGTCTCGAGCTGGGCGCTGACGGCATCTGGCTGGCCCGCATCAAGGCGCAGCCGGTCGACGGCAAGGCCAACGCCGCCTTGATCGCCTTGGTCGCCAGCCACTTCCATGTCCGCAAGGACCAGGTCAGCATCAAATCCGGCGCGTCAGGCCGCTTGAAACGGCTGTTGATCGCATCCTGAAAGGTCTTCGGACCGAGATTACGGGCTGACGCTATAATCAGGAAATGCCCCGCCTGTTGGATCAGAAATGAGCGTCGATACCGATTATGTCCTCGGCACCCACGATGCCGAAATTTCCCGCCTGCATCTGCAGCATGGCATATGGAAGGAACTGGTCCGTGATTGCTGGGCGCGCGCCGGCATCAGGCCGGGCCAGCACGTCATCGACATCGGATGCGGCCCGGGCTTTGCCAGTGTCGATTTGGCCGAGGCCGTCGGCCCGCAGGGCCGGGTCACCGGCATCGAGCGCTCCGAGCGCTTCATCGCGCACGCTGAAGCCCTGTGTGCCGCACGCGGCCTGAAACATGTTTCATTCCAACATGCCGATGTGATGTTGGATACGCTCGCGGTCGAAGACGCCGATGCCATTTGGTGCCGCTGGCTGGCGATTTTCGTTTCCGATCCGGCCTTGCTGGTGCGGAAAATGGCGGCGGCGCTGAAACCAGGCGGCAGGCTGGTGTTCCACGAATACGTGCATTACGAAACCTATCAGTCGATTCCGCACAGCGCGCATCTGCAGCAGTTCGTGCAGCATGTGATGGCCAGCTGGCGGCAGTTCGGCGGCGAGCCGAATGTGGCGAAAGTCCTGCCCGGCTTTCTGGCCGATGCCGGATGCCGTGTAGTGGATACCCGGCCGATCAGCTTCAGCGCGCAACCGCACCAACCGGTCTGGCAATGGCCGGCCAGTTTCATCGATGTCAACCTGCAGCGCATGCTCGAACTCGGCCAGGTCGATGAGGCCTGGGCGCAGACTCTCAGGGACGATTTCGCGGCGTTGCAGAGCAATCCGAATGCGGTATTGATCACGCCGATGGTGCTGGAAATCATCGCCGAGAAACGCTGATGCATCCCGACAAGGTCCGCCGTGAATCCTTGCAGGCATTGACCGACCTGCCCAATATCGGACCGTCGATGGCCGGCGATCTGCGCCTGCTCGGCATCGATACGCCGCAGCAGCTGATCGGCCGCGACCCGCTGCAACTGTACCGGCGGCTGTGTGAGCTGACCCAGACGCGGCACGATCCCTGCGTCATGGACGCCTTCCTGTCGATTGCCGATTTCATGGCCGGCAATCCCCCGCAACCCTGGTGGCACTACACGGCCGAACGGAAACGGCGATGGCCTTCACTCTAGATACCGAACGCCTGATGTTGCGCGAATTCACACGGGACGATGCGCCATTCATGCTGCGCCAGCTCAACGAGCCCAGCTTCATCGCCAATATCGCCGACCGCGGCGTACGCACGTTGGAACATGCCGCGGCTTACCTGGAGGATGGGCCAATCGGCAGTTACCGGCTGAACGGATTCGGGTTCTGGGCCGTGGTCGAAAAATCGCGCGGGTCCGTCATCGGCATGTGCGGTCTGGTCAAGCGTGATAACCTCCCGGATCCCGATCTGGGCTATGCCTTCCTGCCGGAATACTTCGGCAAAGGCCTGGCGTTCGAGGCCGCGCAGGCCTGCCTGCATGCCGCCAAACGGGATTTCGCGCTGCCGCGCCTGTTGGCCATCGTCAATCCGGACAATCAGGCATCCCGCCGTCTGCTGGACAGGCTCGGCTTCACCTGCGCCGGCATGCACACGATGAAAGCCGGCGAGCCCGAGCTGTGCCTGTACCGTCTCGGGCTCGAGGAAAATCCGCCGCAAGCACGCTATAATCCCAGCGAACGCCACCTCCCACCGTAAAGGCCATTCCATGAAAACAGCGATCCTGGCATTCTCCCTTCTGCTCGCCAGCGGCGGTGCCACGGCGAAAGTATCCCCCGAAGGCATGGGCGTCATCGGCGAATGGTCCGGCCGCGGAGAAACCGTCGGCAAGGCGTTCACCGCCTGCGCGGTGTTCGCGCCGTACATGGATAACGTGTACCTGCATCTCGATTACAGCACCCGTTTCGACAATCCGGGCGAACTGCCGGATATGGAAGCCGAATTCTTCTACTATTTTCTGGACGACGGCAGAATCGAAGGCGTAAGTCTCGACAATCAATCGAATGTCTTCCAACTCAGCGGAAGCCACGATGCCAAATCCGCTACCCTGCAATGGCTGAAGAACGGCAACGTGGTCGGCAAAAGCGAATGGCGGCAATCCGCCGACGGCAAGACCTTGAGCCTGAAACGCTTCGGCCAGCTGGCCTCGGGCGAATTGATGGAAATCGGCGAAGTGCTGCTGCAACGGCTTCCGGCCGGAAAAAGCTGCCGCTAGCCGTTCAGTCACTCAAGTTCGTGCCATATCCGCAACGTCGACGGGAAACTTCCCGCACGGGCGGATTCAAGCCTGTTCCTTCTTGGTTGAAAGGTAAATCGCCAGCACGACGGCAAGCGCGCAAACGGCAGCAAGGTAATGCGCCGGCGCCAATATATCGGCTTTCAGCCATAGCGCGATCAGGATCGGCGTGAATCCGCCGAAAACCGAATACGCCACGTTGTAGGAAAAGGAAAATCCCGAGTAGCGCACCGCCGGCGGAAACAGGCCGACCAGGATCATCGGCACCACCGCCACCGAGCCCAGCGCGAATCCGGTCAGGGAATACAACACGGTGGTACGCAGCACATCGGCCGGCAACGCGTGATAGAACACATAACTGCCGGCAGCAAGCGCCACGGCCCCGAGCAGAAGGACGCGGTAGGCGCCGATGCGGTCGGCCAACCAGCCCCAGAAAACGCAGCCCAAGGTCAGAAAGACGATGGCGACGCTGTTGGCCAGCAGGGCCTCGCCACGCGCGTATTGATGCTGGGTTTCCATGATGTTCGGTGTCAGCAGGGTGACGGTGACGATGCCGGCGCTGAGGAACCAGGTCAGCAGCATGGCCGGCCAGATCTGCGTTTTGTGGTCGCGCAGCACCATTTTCAGCGGCAGTTCGGCCGCCAACTGTTTCTGCTCTTTCATCGCCAGGAATACCGGCGTTTCCTCCAGCCAGCGCCGCAGATACAGCGCGAACACGCCGAATACGCCACCGAGCAGAAAGGGGATACGCCAGGCATAATCCAATACGGCCTGAGCCGAAAATAATGCATTGACCGCCATCGCCACCAGCGATCCGAGCAGGATGCCGGTGGTGAATCCGGAAAACAGCGTTCCGCTGGCCAAGCCGACATGCTGTTTCGGCACGTGCTCGGTCACGAAAACGCAGGCGCCCGGAATCTCACCGCCGACGGCCGCGCCCTGCAGCATGCGCATCAACAGCAGCAGCAGCGGTGCGGCGATGCCGATCTGGGCGTAAGTCGGCAGCAGGCCCATGATGAAGGTCGGCACGGCCATCAGGAACAAGCTGAAGGTGAACATGCGTTTGCGGCCGATGACGTCGCCGAAGTGCGCCATCAGCAGGCCGCCGATCGGGCGTACTAGGTATCCGGCGGCGAAGAGGCCGAACACCTGCAGCTGCGTCATCCAGGCCGGCATGTCCGGCGGAAAAAACAGCTGCCCGATGGTGGCGGCCAGGAACACGAAAATGATGAAGTCGTAGTACTCCAAAGCACCGCCGAGGGCGGACAGTCCGAGAGTGTTGATGTCTTTGCGGGTCAGGTTGCGTTCGGCGTGGTTCATGGCATCGTTCGGGGTTTACAGACAGTCAGATTAGTCTATGCTTGCCGATAATGACAGTTCAATCCTTCCAGGTGCCGGCATGGAATCCCTGATTGGCGTATTGATCGGCATCGGGTTGAGTGCGGCGTCCGGCCTGCGCGTGTTCGTTCCCTTGCTGGGCCTGAGCATTGCCGGTCATTACGGGCTGGTCCCGCTCGGCGACAGTTTCCTCTGGCTGGCCAGCTGGCAGGCCATGCTCGCTTTCGGCGTCGCCAGCCTCCTGGAGATCGGCGCCTACTACATTCCCTGGCTCGATCATGCCCTGGATGCACTCCTGGCACCGGCTGCGGCCATCGCCGGCACGCTGATGATGGCCTCGACCTTGGGCGACACATCGCCGTTGCTTAAATGGTCATTCGCGCTGATCGCCGGCGGCGGCGTTTCCACTACGGTGCATTTCGGCATGTCGGCCCTGCGCGCCGCGGTCAGCCTGCCGACCGGCGGCCTGGCCAATCCGGCGGTATCCAGCGGCGAAAGCATCGGTGCCGTCATCATGACCTTGTTGGCCCTGCTCCTGGCGCCGGTCGCATTCTTGGTAGTGCTTTGGATGCTGTACAAGATAGGTAAACGGCTGTTGATGTATGGCAGAAACGATCATCCGAAGGCTTAACGGTTTCTTACCTGCCGGTGATATACAGTGGTTTCGCCGGATAAATCGGCATCGGCAACAATAAGTACGAACTAACGGGAGAGGAACATGAGTCTGATTATTTTTCTGGTTATCGGCGCGTTGGCCGGCTGGCTGGCCGGCGTAATCATGAAAGGACGTGGTTTCGGCATCATCGGCAACATCGTGGTCGGCATCCTCGGCTCGTTTCTGGGCGGCTGGCTGCTGCCGATGGTCGGGTTGGGAATGGGCGGCGACTTCGGCGGCTTCGTCACCGCGGTAATCGGTGCCGTGATTCTGCTGTTCATCGTCAGTTTGATAAAAAAGGCGTGACACCGCCGAATGCAACCGAGCCGCCTTCGGGCGGCTTTGCATTGCCTTAGCGTTTTACTTGCTTGAGAACCGCCAAGGCCTGGCCGATGTAGGCATCGCCGGTCAGCACCACACCGGGCTCCGCATTCACGCTAGGCTTGTCGCCGGATTTGAGATGCTTCGGCAGATCCGCTTCGGTCACGCCGGCCTTTGCGTTTCCGCTCAACAGCACATCCGGCACGATGCCTTCGGCCTGTATCGAGCGGCCGCTTGGCGTGTAATACAGTGCCGTGGTCAATTTGAAGGCGTCGCCGTTGTCGAGTCGGAACACGTTCTGCACCGAACCCTTGCCGAAACTGCGGCTACCGACGACGGTGGCGCGCCGGTTGTCCTGCAACGCACCGGCCAATATCTCCGAAGCGCTGGCGCTGCCGGCATCGATCAACAGCACCACCGGCACACCGGGAAAGCTTTCGCCCGCTTTGGCGAAATAGCGGGTGTCGCTCAGGGCGTTGCGGCCTTTGGTGCTGACGATCGGCACATCCGACAGGAATTCATCGGCGACTTCGACCGCGGCATTGATCAGACCGCCCGGGTTGCTGCGAAGATCCACCAGCACGCCGCGTATCGTGGCGGCGCCGGTGCTGTCCTGCAATGCCTGCCATTGCCGTCTGAACTCCAGCCCGGTATCGCCCTGGAATGCACTGATGCGGAAATAGGCGAAACCCGGTTCCAGCCACCGCGCTTTCACGCTTTGAATCGCGATATTTTCGCGGATGATGCTGAGTTCGAACGGCGCGGCCACGCCGGGCCGCTCGACCGTCAGCACCACCTTGCTGCCGGGTTTTCCGCGCAGCCGGTTCGGACTGGCCCCGTCGTCGTCATTGTCGACCGGTCTGCCGTTGATGGCGATGATGTAATCGCCGGCGCGCAGGCCGGCACGTTGGGCCGGCGTGCCATCGAACGGCGCCACCACGCGGATGCGTGCCGGGTCGCGCTCGTCGCTTTCGATGCCGATGCCGGCGTAGCCGCCATCGCTGAGGTCTTCGAAACGCCTGGCCTGCTCGGCATCCAGATAACTGCTGTGCGGATCGATGTCCAGCAGCAGCCCGCGCAGCCCGGCCTGCATGATCTGCTGGTCGGTCATGGCCTCGACATAACTGTCACGCACGGTCTGGAACACCTGGGCGAAGTGTTTGATATCAGCCAGCGGGACGGATGACTCTGCCGTTTTCACCGGCGCCGGTGTATCCTGCGCCGCCGCCGTACCAATCAGGAAAATCCATGCGAGCAGCACGCGCTTCATGGCCGCAACCAGGCGTTCGGATTCTGTGGCTGGCCGTTCAGCCGCATTTCGAAATACAGGGCGCTGACTTTCTGCGCGCCTGAGGAGCCGACCGTGGCGATGCGCTCGCCGGCCTTCACCGGCTCGCCGACTTCCTTGAGCAGGGCATCGTTGTTGGCATACAGGCTCATGCGGCCGTTGCCGTGGTCGATCACCATCAGCATGCCGTAGCCTTTCAGCCAATCGGCATAGACCACGCGCCCGGCAGCCACGCTGAACACCGGCGTACCGGCCGGGGCGGCGATCAGCAGGCCTTCGCTGCGGCGGCCATCTGGCAGGGCATTGCCGTAACCGGCCAGAAGACTGCCAGTCAGCGGCCAGCCGGTCAGGTTTTTCGGCGTGACTTTGGCGGCCGGTTTGGAACTGGAGGGCCGGCCGATGACCACGGGGGCTTTGCTGGCACTGGCGGCCTTGCGCAACTGGTCAAGCAGGTTGCGCAGCGCCTTCTCATCCTTGCCGAGCGCCTTGATCCGGGCCTGCTGGTTTTTGTATTTGGCGTCGAGCGTGCTGACGGTCTGGCTGCGCAGCTGCCGCTGCTTGGACAACTCTTCGACGGATCGTTTTTTCTGCAGTTTTTCCTCCGCCAGCTGCAACCTCTGCCGCTCGACGTCCGCGCTGATCCGCGCCAACTCCTCGAGCTGCTCCGACAGCGCGCCGATTTCGCGCTGCCGCTCCTGTTCGAAATAGCGGTGATAGGCCAGCCAACGCGCGGCTTCACTGATCCTGTCCTGTGACAGCAGAATCTTCAGTTCGCTCGACTCCCCGAGCCGGTACGCCGAACGCAGCAGCATGGCGAGCTGCTGCTTCTGGGCCAGCAGTTCGGCTTCCCGCATTTTCTGCTGCGTTTCCAGGCTGTCCAGTTTTTTCTCGGTACCGGCTATGGCGGTTTCAACAGTCGTCAACGCCCGGCTGCTGGCCGCGACCTTCTGGTCGATCTGCCGGAGCTG
>ERZ1645185.507-NODE-507-length-16205-cov-9.440186_pt1 | contig 16205 bp, 11 predicted proteins | sample MGYA00575351_ERZ1645185 | MGnify/ENA primary metagenome ERZ1645185 (study PRJEB40838, sample SAMN11284767) | freshwater sediment metagenome | isolation source: river sediment | host: Sediment | place: India: Jana village, Kanpur | collected 2015-12-17 ...
ACCACCGAGATCTACACTCTTTCCCTACACGACGCTCTTCCGATCTACGGCAGCGGCGAATCCGGGCGCCCCATGCCCAGCCACAAGCTCATCCTTCCAGACCGGCGCATCGGGCAGGAAGCGCAGCACGAAGCCGTGGCCGGGCAGTTCGGCCAGCACCTCGGGCGCCATCAGCGGATCGACTTCGCGCGCCCGGCGCAGCCAGCGCACCTCGCTTGCGCCCCGCTCCACGGGCGCGCGCCAGTCCGCCGCGACGCGCAGCTTCGCCAATGGCCGCTTCACCACCACCGGCCCTTGCGCTGTCTCCAGCTTCCACACATCGCAGGAAACGCCGCCCGCCAACGGCACCAGCCGGGGCTCTTCCGCGCCGATCAGCCCGGCCCGGCGCAAACCCTCCACGATGCCGGCATCGGCCAGCATTACAGTTTCGACCGGATCCAGCTGCCCACGAGATCGGCGGCATCCTGTCGTTCGGCCAGGCTGTCCTCGAAATAGTGCGCGCCCGGAATCAGCTCCAGCCGCTTGTCGGTGCTGCCCAGGAAATCGAAGATCTTGCGGGCATCACTGGGGAAGACGCCGGTATCCGCCAGCCCCTGCACCACCAGCGCGGGGGTGTCGTGCTTCGCCAGATGCGGCGCGCCCTGGCAGGGCGATGTCTCGAGGCTCCACATGTTCAGCCAGGTCCGGATCATGTTGGCGCGGCCGATGCTGGGGGTGCGGTTGGCGATCTTCGGATCGCCGCGATAACACCAGTTCGGCTTGCGGTCCGACGGATCGATGGACGGATCCACGCAGCGGATATCGCCCCAGCAGCGGAACATCGGGAACAGCCGGTCGGGCACCCCGGCTGCGTTCAGGCGCGCCAGTTCCGCCTTCGCCCAATCGGTGATGCGCTGGTTCCGCGCGCGCTGGGCGGCGCGGTATTTCGCGATGAAGGCCTCCGAATAGGGCGGTCCGTTGTCGGGGTTGAAGGGATCCAGCTCCGGATCGGTCGCCACCGGATCATTCTCGTCGATCACCGAGGCGTCCATCCAGTCGGTCAGCACCTCCGGCCGGCCCTGGTGGGCGTTGAAGGAAATGTAGAGATCGCCCTTGATGAGCTGGGCCAGCGCATCCTGCCCCACGCCCGGCAGACGGTCCGTCAGGGTGGGCGATATGGCCTCGGCCTGATAGGCTCCCATCAGGGAACCGCCGCCTGAGTTGCCAAGGATGACGATCCGTTCGACCCCGGCCTCCTCCTTCAGCCAGCGCATCCCCACGCCGATGTCGAGCACGGCATGTTCCAGCAGGAACTGGTCCTCCACCCCGCGATAGCGGGTGTTCCAGCCCAGGAAGCCGAACCCCTGACGCGCAAAATAGGGCGCGATATAATGTTCGGAAAAATCGACATTATAGTGGGTGGCGATGATCGCCACCTTCGGCCGCGTGCCCGATTTCGTCCAGTAGATCCCCTGGCACGGATGCCCGCCCGCCATGATGCGCGGCATGGTGGGCGACACCCGGCCGATGAATTGCGCGTCCAGCCCTTCGATCCCGTTCGGATCCATCCCACTCTCCCCGTGATTGCGTCTGTTCAGCGTGCGGCTTCGAAGGGCAACCGATAGCCCGTCAGCCCGGCGCGGATGGCGCGCTTGTCGATCTTGCCCGTCGGCCCCAGCGGGATCTCGTCGACGAACAGCACATCGTCCGGCATCCACCAGCGGGCGATCCTGTCCGTCAGATAGGCTTTCAGCCCCTCGGCATCGGCGCTGGCGCCGGGCTTCAGCTGGCACAGCAGGATCGGCCGCTCGTCCCATTTCGGGTGGGCGACGCCAACGACCGCGGCCAGCGCGACGGCGGGATGGCCCGTGGCGATATTCTCGATCTCGATCGAACTGATCCACTCGCCGCCGGATTTCACCACATCCTTGGCGCGATCGGTGATCTGCATATAGCCCTCGGCGTCCAGCGTGGAGACATCGCCGGTATCGAAAAAGCCTTCCGCGTCCAGCACATCGCCCGCTTCGCCACCGAAATAGGCCGACGCGATCGTCTCCCCGCGGATCATCAGCCGGCCCGGCGTCCTGCCGTCGTGCGGCAGACGCCTGCCCTCGTCGTCCACCAGCTTCAGGTCCAGCCCGCACAGCAACCGGCCCTGTTTCAGCTTGTAGGCGATCTGCTCGTCCGCAGGCTTTGCCGCGACACTGGCGTTCGGCACCGAAACGGTCGCCAGCGGGGAAGTTTCCGTCATCCCCCAGCCCTGGATCACGTCCACGCCATAGTCATCCCGGAAGGCGCGAATGATCGATTCCGGGCAGGCCGACCCACCGATCGTCACCCGCTCCAGCGTGGAAAATCTGTGGCCGCCATCGCGCATATGCTGCAACAGCATCTGCCACACGGTGGGCACGGCGGCGGAATAGGTGACGCCTTCCTGCTCGATGAGATTGTAGATGGACTCCCCATCCATCCGCTGCCCCGGCATCACCAGCTTTGCGCCGACCGCGGGCGCCGAATAGACGACGCCCCAGGCATTGGCATGGTACATCGGCACCACCAGCAGCACGGAATCGCGCGCGCAAAGCCCCAGCGCATCGCGTTGCAGCGTCATCAGCGCGTGGATGCTGTTGGACCGGTGCGAATAGAGGACGCCCTTCGGATTTCCCGTGGTGCCAGAGGTATAGCACAGGCCGCAGGCGGTCCGCTCGTCGAAGCCGCCCCAGCGATATTCCGCCGGGTGTCCGGCGATCCAGTCGTCGAAGGCGGTCGCCGGATAGGGCGTTTCCGGTAACGAAGCCCGGTCGCAGAAGAAGATCACCCGCTCGATCGAGGGCACCTGCGGCAGCAGTTGCGCGACAAGATCGGCGCAGGCCGGGTCGGCGATCAGCAGCCGGTCTCCGGCGTGGTTGGCGATATAGGCGATCTGCTCCAGATAGAGGCGCGGGTTCAGCGTATGCAGCACGGCCCCCATGCCGCAGGCGCCATACCAGGCGGCGAGGTGCCGGGCGCTGTTCCAGGCAAGCGTCGCCACCCGGTCCCCCAGCCGGATGCCGGCATCGGACAGGGCGTTCGAAACCCGCTTCGCGTCGGCATGCACCGCCGCATAGCTGGAGCGGGTGACCCGCCCCTCCGCATCGCGCGAAACCAGCTCCCGCGTGCCGTGCCACGCGGCGGCATGGTCCAGAATCCGGTCCACCGTCAGCGGCACATCCTGCATCAAACCCAGCATGGCGGTGCTCTCTCCCCCCGGTTGCAGCCTTCCGGCCATTATGGAAAAAGATAGTATCCTAAGGAAATTGCCCTGACAACGCCGGCAAGGCGTCGCACGGGCTTGCGCCGCGCCACTGCTGCATCTAGCCCGTTCAGGTGCGTTCCGATCAGCTCATAATAGCCCTTTTCCAGCGTTTCTGCTGGATGGACGAGGGCCTGCAGGCCGCCCTGCATGCGAAAGGCTGGCCGGATGTGAACCGGCCGCAGTCGATGGTGATGACGAATGTCGTCAGCGGCATCGTCCGCCCTTCCGAGATCGCCCGCAACCTCGGCATCTCGCGGCAGGCGATCCACAGCACGCTGGCGCAGATGGTGAAGCTGGGGATGATCGAGCTGGATGTCGATCCGCTTGATCGGCGCCACCATGTGGTGTCCCTCACGGAAAAGGGCGCCCGCATGCGCCAGGATGCCCAGCTCGCGATGGATGCACTGTCCGCGCAGATCGCCGGCGCGCTGGGGCCGGACCGATATGCCGCCATGATCGCCGGGCTTGAGGCCGACTGGGGCGAGAATATCCCCCGCTAGGCGGACAGCGCCGCCGCCACCTTCACCAGCCGCGCCGCCGTCATCTCCACCAGCGAGGCCGGCAGCGCCTCTTTCAGCGCGCCCGCCTCGTCGAAAGCGGCATGGGCGTTGGGCACCATCACCTGCTCCGGAATCACCAGCATCTGCACCGTCGTCAGGATCTGCCGCAGGTGCATCAGCCCGCGCAGCCCGCCGAACGGGCTGATCGAGGCGGACATGATCGCCGCCACCTTGCCGCGATAGGCCGTCAGCGCGACGAGACTTTCCGAACCGGTCGGGCGCGACGCCCAGTCGATGGCGTTCTTCAGCAGCGGCGACACGGACCCATTATATTCCGGGGACGCGATCAGCAGCCCATCCTGCGCGACCAGCAATTCTTTCAGCCGCAGCGCGTCGGCCGGGAAGGCATCCGCTTCCAGCGCAAGCGAATAGATCGGCAGGTCGAACGCGCCCAGGTCGATCTCGGTCACCTCCGCGCCATGCCCCCTGAGCGCCCGGGCCGACAGCGCCGCCAGCATCCCGTTGAACGATCCTTCGCGGGTGCTGCCCGCGATCACGGCAATGCGCGGCACCGGATCAGGCCCTCACGTCGGACAGGAATTTCAGCTTCGCCGTCTCGTCGGCCAGATTGGCGATCACCCGGCGCAACAGGCTCTGGAGGACATCGACTTCCTCGTCCGTCATGCCGCGCGTCGCGATCTCATGCACCTCGGCGTTCATCGGCGCCAGGATCAGCTCCAGCTTGCGGGCGTGCGGCGTCAGGTAGATGAAGGTCTTGCGGCGATCCTCGGTCGATTTCTTGCGGATGATGAAGCCGGATTTTTCCAGCCCGTTCAGCGCAACCACGGTCGTCGGTTCGCGCATGCCCACCCGCTCGCTCAGCTCGCGCTGGGTGATGCCGTCCTGCCGCCAGAGCTGGCGCAGGAACCGCCACTGCCCGGCAGAGACATCCTGCGTCAGCGTCCCCTGCTCCAGCAGGCGCGAAAACGACCGGAAGACGACGCGGGCGAGATAGCCGATGCTGTTCTCGGGATTTGTGTAGAACTCCGGCGGATGCCGAAACCGCTTCTCCGAACCAGCCAACGCCAACCCCCTCCTTCACCGCATGCGGCAGAATGCTTAGTTTGCTATGTTTATCGGCAGATGTCTTGCAGATTCTGCAAGCATCGCCAATCACAGCCCTGCATGCAATGGCCGGAGGGGGCAGCCGCCCTGATCGCGCCGGGTCAGCCGAAGGTGCGCTTCAGTGTCAGCGACATGGTGATATGCTCCTGCCGGGTCCGGAACTCGTGCAGGAAGGGCTCCGGGTTCGACCGATCGGGCGAGAAGAAGGTGCGCTCGCGGTAGAATTTCACGTCCAGCAGGTTTTCCGCCCGCAGCGTCAGCGTGGTGCGCGGATCGGGCCGGAATTCCGCAAAGGCTTCCACGAAGGGGTTCTGCCGGAAGTTCCGGTCCTCCTCGTTGCGGCGGAACTGGGTCGATCCGGGGTTGGAATAGCTGTCCACGCCCCAGGCGAAGCGGCCCAGATCCTGTCGGAACCCCGCATCCAGCACCCACAGCGTATAGCCGCTGAAATGCCGGTCCCTCAGCGTGTAGGGGTCCTGCACCTCGGTATCGACAAGCGAAAAGCGCATCGTCGCGCGGCCGCCGGGGATGCCCAGCCGTTCCAGCGGCACATCCAGGTTCAGCCGGGCAATGCGCATCCGGCCCGAACCCAGGTTTCCGGGTGCGTCCAGCCCGCCTTCCACGGGCACGCGATCCTGAACCTGCTGCACGAAGTTCATGCCCAGTTCGCCCCGGATCACGCCCGATCCCAGGATGGGCCGCTCCGCCGTCAGCAGGAATTCCCAGGCGGTCTGCGGCACCAGATCGGCATTGCCGCCGTTCACCCGGTCGTTCGTCAGTTCGGCTAGGCTGATGAAATCACCGAAATTCAGCTGGTTGACGGAGCGCTCCGCCTTCGCCTGCAGCTGCCAGCGCCCGGTCCGCCAATCGAGGCTCGCCTTGGGCTTCAGATAGGACAGCGTGCGTTCAGCCGTCGCGTCGCCGCTGACGGTCAGGCGGGATCGTTCGAAGGTCAGCCCGAAATCGACGCGCAGGCCGTTCGCCAGCTTGCGCCCCATGTTCACGAAGGGCTCCACCCGGATCTCGCGGACCACCGCGTTTGCCAGCGGCAGGTCGATCGGCGTCTGCCCGCCGTCCGCCCCGATCTCATACAGGTCAACCTCGCTGTCCAGCCGGTTCATCACCGCCTCCCCGCCCAGCTCGACCGACCAGCCGCTGGTTGACGGCAACGACCAGACGAGCCGCGCCACGCTTTCCGCTTCCTTCAGGTGCTGCAGCTGGGAAATCCCCCCCAGGATCTGGCCGGACGCCTGGTTCAGCACCAGTTCCTCCCGGTCCCGATCGGTGCGGGTGGCCAGCAGGATCAGCTTGATGGCCCCGTCGCCCAGCGGGCGCGTCACGTCGCCGCCCAGCTCGAACTGGCGGCCGCGATAGTCCTGCTCCAGCACATCGTCGCGCACCTGCCCGCCCACGGGCGTCACATGGTTGGTCTGCCACAGCTGGAAGCGGCCGATGGCGAAGCGGCCGTTCAGATTGGCCTTCCGGTCCGTCCCGCCATCGTGCGACCATCCGAACGACACATTCGCTTCCGGATCATGGGTGGCGTTGTGCTTGTCGCGCACCTCCACCAATTCCCCGCCGGGCAGCGTCGTCAGCACGTCGCGACCGTAATCGGTGATTTCGTCATTGTTGTAGTCCAGCGCGACATTGAAGCTGGACCGGCCCCGCTTCAGCAGCGCCGATGCCTGCCCGTCCGCCCGGATCCTGCCTTCGAACGGCCTCCGCAGCCTGAGCTGGGCCGTGCCGGCGACGCCTGCATCCTCCGTCAGCACCAGGTTCAGAACCTGCGGGCGGCCCGCAAACTCCGCCCCGAAGCCATCGCCAGGCCCCACTTCCACCCGCAGCACACGCGCTGCCGGGATGCGGCCCAGGATCGTCTCCAGGTCATCGCTCTTGGTGCTGGGGCGTTCCCCGTTGATCACCACATTGCCGGCCGCCTGCCCGAAGCCGCGCACATCCTGGTCGATATCCTCCAGCTGAAATCCCGGCACCCGCTGCACCAGTTGCAGCGCCGTCGCGGGCGCGAAGGTCGTGAAGAAGGCGGCCTGATAAACGGTGCGCGCGCCCACCCGTTCCTGGGCATGGGCAGCGGCGGGAAACAGGGCGCAGGCCAGCAGGGCCAGCACCGGGCGGCCGACAAGGTTCGACATCTGAAGAAACATCCCCCCGAAATGGGTCATTCTGGTTGTGGCGGCCGTTCAACCTGCATTCGCGGGCAGGGGCAACGGCTGTTCGATGAACGCCGTTCGTCGGAAACAGATGGGGACTGCGACGTTTGTCGCACTGAAATCGGGCCGCAATGAAACGGTCTGAATAGTGTCTTCCAACAGCCTCCGTGCCGAAACAGACGGGCGCTAGCGGCCCATCACTCACTCGAAAAGGGGCTCGCAAGATGGCTGTACTGTTCCCGCGTTTCAGGCTCACCGCGTCCGTCACCGCACTTGGCATCGCCATGATTTCCGTTCCGGCAGCCGCCCAGACGGCGCCCGCCGCGGATGAATCCGATGGCGAAACCATCACCGTCTATGCGCCGATCCGCGATGCCCAGGCGCTCGCCGTGGAAGAGCAGCGCAACGCCGACAACCTTGTCGCCATCGTGGCGGCGGATTCGATCGGCCGCTTCCCCGACCAGAACTCGGCCGCCGCGCTCGCCCGGCTTCCGGCGGTCGCCGTGCAGCGCGATCAGGGGCAGGAACGCTATATCCAGGTGCGCGGAGCCCCCAACCGCTGGACCAGCGTCAGCTTCGACGGCGTGCCGGTGATCGGCGTGGACGAAGGCGGCGCGACACGCGCCTTCCGCTTCGATGCCGTGCCGTCGGTGATCCTGTCGTCGATTGCGGTCAACAAGTCGCTCACGCCCGACATTCCGGCCGAAGCCATCGTCGCCCAGATCGACATGCGCACCTTTTCCGCCTTCGATGCCAAGGGGTTCGCGCTGTCGGGCGACCTTGGCTATGGCTGGATGGAGCTGGGCGGCGGCGAGCAGCGGCAGGGCTCGCTCAGGGCTTCCTGGTCGAACGACACCTGGGGCGTGATGCTCGCCGGCTCCCATTATCGCCGCAACCAGATCACCGACAACCGCGAGTTCGCCTATGACGCGAACGATGTCGTCAGCACCATGGACTTCCGCAACTATCTGCTGACGCGGGAAAACAACGGCGCCTCCGCCGGCGTGGAGTTTCGCCCCGCCGACGGGCAGACGCTGTTCCTGAAGGGCGTCTGGTCGGAATTCCGCGACCATGAGCTTCGCAACCAATATGTGTTCAACCTGGCAGGCGCACAGGCGGGCGGCGTTCGCGGAAATGACGCCGGCGACCTTGTGGCGGTGCCGGTGCGTGGCTCCCTCAGCGACGGCCGCTATTTCAACAGCAACCTGATCCTGACAGGCGGCGGCGGCCATGAACTTCCGGACGACTGGAAGCTGGACTGGCGCGCCAACTACACCCGCATCCTCAACACGACCGACCTGCCGCTGATCCTGCAGAACCAGCAGTTCAACCGCACATTCCGCCCCTCGCTCACCTACACGCGCGACGATGTGGACTTCCCGATCGTGCAGCTGTTCACCACCGTGCCCGGCGCGACCGCCGGCACCTATGCGCGCGGATCCGGCACGCGGGCGCTGAACCAGGGCGCCTTCGATCTGAACGTCGCCCTGCCGCTGGAATCCCGCATCGAAGCCGACAGCTGGACGGCAAAGGCCGACCTCGACGGCCGCCTCGGCGACATGCCGGTGCGCTTCGGCCTTCAGTATGACAAGCGCGACATCAGCGGGAATGTGCTGGCAACGTCCACGCAGGTGGTGGTGCCGGGGCTTCCGGCCGCCAGCTATGTCACCACCCGGCCCTGGCGCACGAATTTTCCCAGCGGCATGCAGTTCTTCTATGTCGATAACGCGCGTCTGAGAGGCGACCTCGAATCCGCACTGGCGCAACTGGAAGCGGCAGGCCGCTACAATCCGGACAACAATATCCGCCCGATCGATCGCTACGAGATCGACGAGAAGCTGTTCGCCGCCTATGCGCGGGCCACCTGGGAACTGGCCTCCGGCCAGATCGTCTTCGGCGCCCGGCTCGAAAATTTCCGCCAGACGTCGAGCGGGGTCGTGCAGGTGGGTGCGGTCTATGAGCCGCTCGACGTCTCGTCCGACCGGTGGGATCTGTTCCCCAGCGTCAACGCGAAGTTCGACCTCAGCGACGACATCGTCGCCCGCGCGTCGGTCCAGCGCGGGGTCGCCCGCCCCTCGTTCGGGCAGATCCGCGTGGGCGCCGCCATCAGCGACACCAGCATCCCGGGCACGGTGACAGGGGGCAACCCCTATCTGAAGCCGGAATACACCTGGGGGGCGGACGCCAGCCTCGAATATTATCTGCCCGGCGACGGGCTCGTCTCCGTCTCGGGTTTCTATCGGCGGGTGGAAAATGTCCTCTACGACAGCCGCGTGAAGGTCGGGGACGACCGCTACGACATCGATGGCATCGATCGGTCCGGCTATGATTTCATCTCCACCCTGAACGGCGACAAGGGCAAGCTCTATGGCGTGGAGCTGGCCTATCTCCAGCAGTGGACCTTCCTGCCCGGCCCGCTCGACGGCTTCGGCTTCCAGGGCAACATCGCCTTCATCGGCGGCAGCTTCGACACACCTGACCGCAAGGGCGCAGCCTTCCCCGGCACATCGGACACGGTCGTCAACGCCTCGCTGTTCTACGAGAAATTCGGCGTCTCGACCCGGCTGTCCTACCAGTGGCGGTCGGATTGGGTGGATACGCTGGGCGGCCTCGGCGTCGGCTCGGCGGGCGACGAGAAGCGGGCCGGCTATGGCAACCTCGACCTCGCGGTACGCGTGCAGGTCAGCGAGACCATCGGCCTGTTCTTCGACGCCAACAACCTGACCGACGAAATCTATGTCGCCTACCAGGGCGAGCGGGTGCGCCCGACCGAGGTCGAACAGATCGGCCGCCGCTTCATGGGCGGCGTGCGCTTCAACTTCTGAACGGAAGGACGGACATGCGACATCATTTCCTGATTCCGGCCCTGCTGGCGCTGCCGCTGGCGATCGCCGCGCCGCTCGACGCCCGAAGCGAGGCGCAAGCGCCGGTCGCGCTGGCAAGCCGCGAGGGCAATATGGTCTCCCTGCGCTGGACGGGGCTGAAAGGCCCGGTGACCGTGTGGCAGATCCCGGCGGCCGACGCGCCGCCGGGGCGCGGACAGAAGCTGGCGGTCGCGGCCGGCGATTCCGCCACCCTCCCGGTCGCGCCCTGGCCCCGCCCCTATTTCCTGTTGAAGGACGCAAAGGGGCAGACCATGCGCACCGCCGAACGGCTGCTGCCGCTGGATGGCGGCAGCAACTTCCGCGATCTCGGCGGCTATCGCACGCTCGATGGCCGGGAAACCGCCTGGGGCAGCCTCTATCGGTCTGCCGTGATGTCGGGGCTGACGCCAGATGATTTCCAGCGGCTGGGCAAGCTCGGCATCCAGACGATCTGCGACTTCCGCGCCACCAACGAGCGGGCCCGCGACGCCGTGAACTGGCCCGAAGGGGTGCAGCCCACGGTGCTGGCCACCGATTACGGGCTGGATACCGGCGCGCTGGAAGCAATGTTCCGGGGCGGCCCCGTCACTGTCGAGGCAACGCGCAAGGCGATGGCCGGCTTCTATGCCCAGATGCCCTTCACCTTCGCGGATCAATATGCCCGCATGATGCGCGAACTGGTGGACGGCCGCAGCCCCCTCGCCTTCAACTGCTCCGCCGGCAAGGATCGCACCGGCCTCGCGGCCGCGCTGCTGCTGACAACGCTTGGCGTGCCCTTCGAAACGGCGATGGCGGATTATCTGCTGTCCAACCAGACCTACCGGCCCAAGCCACCGTCCGCCGACGATCCGACGGCGCGCATGTTCGCCAGCCTCCCGCCGGATGTGACGCAGGCGCTGATGGGCGTGGATCGCAGTTATCTCGAAGCCAGCTTCGCCGCGATCGAGGCGAAGGGCGGGATGAAGCGCTATCTGGCGGAGGATCTGAAGCTGACGGACGCCGACATCGCGCGCCTCAAACAACTGTATCTCGTGGATTGACGGCGGCCGCTCAGGCTGCGGAGACCTGCTCCCCGGCCTGACGCGGGATCACGTCCACCGCGACGTCCATCGACTGGTCCGCGCCGCCGTGGAACACCCCGTCCAGCGGGGCGACATCGGCATAGTCGCGGCCCATGGCGACAAAGATGTGGCTGGCATCCGCCAGGCAGTCGTTGGTGGGATCGAAGCCGATCCAGCCCAGCTGCTCCCCGCACCACAGCGCCACCCAGGCGTGCATGGCATCCGCCCCCACCAGCCGCGGCTTGCCCGGTGGCGGCAGGGTGCGCAGATAGCCGCTGACATAGGCGGCCGGGATGCCATGCGCGCGGGCCGCAACGATCATCACATGGGCGAAATCCTGGCAGACGCCCCGCCGCTTGGCGAAGGCCTCTTCGGGCGGCGTATCCGTCCGCGTCGCCTTCGCATCATAGCAGAAGCCGGCGTGGATCGCGGCCATCAGCGCCCGGCCGGCCGCAACCACCCCGGCCTCATCCCCCAGCATCGGCCGGGCCCAGTCCGCGATGACGGCCGACGGCCGGGCGACGGACGAGGCATAGAGATAGGCAGACGGCGCCAGCGCATCCAGCCCGCCGTGGGTCAGCGCCTCCGCGCGGATCTGCCCGACGCTGGGCGCCGGAACCGTCTGCAACAGGAAGCCGGGCTCCGCCACCTCCACGGTGAAGCGGCTCTCCACCATCAGCCGCTGGATCGGTTCGCCAATCGCCAGCCTGTCGCGGGTCACATGCCAGGGGCCGAACGCCTGCTGCACGGAGGCCGGGGCCGGATCGATCAGCAGCTCATGGTCGTGCAGGGTCTGCCCCGGCCAGGGTGCGGGCCGCAGGCGCAGGTTGAACCGGGCCAGCCGGACAGGCCCAGTGTAACGCACGATCGTCCTGTGGCTGACATCATAGATCATGCAAGAAACTGGCCGCCGCCCTTCCCGTCCGCGCGCTCGATGGGCAGGAAATAGCGCAGCGAAACCGCTTCGGACAACGCCCTCAGCCGCTCGTCCGTTTCAGACAGAAGCGCTTCGCCCACGTCCCCCGCCGTCAGCCCGGCAAAGGCGGCCCGCGCCGCCCGCGAAGCCCTCAGCGGCGCTTCGGGAAGGCCATCGTCGGCGAGCGGGGGCAACGCCTCGATATGGGCGTTCAGCCGGTTCAGCTGGAACATCAGCGACCGGGGATTGTCCGGATCCAGCAGCAGCAGATCGAACACCGCGTTGCGCGACGGCCGCGCCAGATAGCGGGAGCGATAGGTGATCTGGCTGTCGCACAGGTCCAGCATCACCGACAGCGCATCGCTTTCGCCCGGCGCACGCTGCATCTGCTGCACCATCCGGCAGATCGCCAACGCCCGTTCCAGTCGTCGGCCGATTTCCAGGAATCGCCAGGCGGGGCTTCGCACCATGTCCTCCGCGATCAGCCCGGCCAGCGCGCTGAACTGTTCGATCAGATCGCGCACCAGCCGCTGCTGCTCGCTGCGGTCGGCCGGCACATCGGGCAGCGGCCGGCTTGCCAGCCGCCAGAAATCCGATGCGAAGCGGTCGCGCAGCGCCAGCCCCGTATCCCTCAGCGCCGCCAGCAACGAGCCCACGGAACCCGGCCGCCCCGATCCGTTTAGCGCCACCCGGCAGATCTCCGGCACCGCACGATCCGGCATTTCTGTCGGCAGGGCATCCCACAGGAACAGCAGCTCCGCCAGCAGCTCCCGCACACCGGTGTCGCGCACGGCCACCGAATCCAGGTCGATGGAACTCCCCAGCATCGATCTCAGCACACGGACAGTCGCCTCCGCCCGTTCCAGATAGCGGCCGAACCAGAACAGATTGTCCGCCGCCTGGCTGGCAAGGATGCCACCCCCGCGCCGGATCGGCGGGTCGGCGTGAAACAGCGTCGGCAGCTGCACGCGTCCGGCATCTTCGTCGACGATGCACACATCGGCAGACAGATCGCCTTCGCCCATCAGCGAAGACCGCAGCCCGCCATCCGACGCGATGCGGGCAAAGCCGCCCGGCATCACCGTCCACTGCCCGTCCCCGCCCCGCGCCACGAAGGCGCGCAAGGTGAAGGGCCGGGGCTCGAACCCATCGCCCGACAGCACGGGGGTGGTGGACAGGTTCACGATCTCCTGGCCGCAGAAATCCATCGGGCGGCGGGCCATCGCATCCAGCAGCCGGGCCCGGGCCGCGCCGGACAGGTCGGCGCCCGCAACCGCGCGCGCACCATCCAGCCCCTCGACCTCGTCGGAAAAGGCCGGCGAGATCAGCAGATCGTCCAGCCTGTCGCGCACGAGGGCGGCTTCGTGCGGCTGCCCGCACCACCAGGTGGCCACATTCGGCAGGATCGGCGCCTCCCCGGTCAGCCGCTGGCAGAGCGCAGGCAGGAACGCCGCGAACGCGGGCGATTCCAGCAGCTCCACGCCCGGCCAGTTCGCCATCGCCAGCCGGCCGTGCGCCCAGGCATCGAACAGATCGGGCACACCCAGCCGGGATCGGGAATCGAAGCGCAGCGGATCCAGCGCGTTGGTGTCGATCCAGCGCCAGATGGCATCGATCCGCTTCGGCCCGGCGATCGTCCGCACGTAAAGGCGGCTGTCCATCACCGTCAGGTCGCGCCCCTCCACCAGCGGAATGCCCAGATAGCGCGCCAGATGCGCCTGTTCGGGATAGCTCTGGTTGAAACGCCCCGGCGTCAGCAGCGCGATCCGGGGGGCGGCCCGCTCGCTCCCCCGGGCGATCCCTTCCCGCAGCCCCGCGAAGAAGCCCGCCAGCCGCCGCACATGGATGCCCGACAGCAGCGAACCCGTTCCGCGCGAAAGCGCCAGCCGGTTTTCCAGCGCATAGCCGATGCCGTTCGCCAGGCGCAGCCTGTCAGCCAGCACCCGCCACTGCCCGCGCGGGCCGCGCGCAAGGTCCACGGCATAGACATGCAGATAATGATCCCCGCCGGGCTTCAGCCCCACCATGTCGCGCGCGAACCATCGGCTGCCCGTCACCACGGCCGCCGGCAGATGGCCTTCCGCCACCAGCCGCTGCGCGCCATAGATATCGGCGATCACCTGTTCCAGCACCTCGGCCCGCTGGATAAGGCCGCGTTCCACCGTTTCCCATTCCGCCGCGCCGATGATCAGCGGCATCGGGGTCAACGGCCAGCTGCGCTCCTCCGTGTCGCCCGCGATGCGAAAGCTGAAACCCATTTCCTGCACCTGTCGCGCCAGCAGCTCATGCGGAGTCAGGCCTGCGCCGGCCGCAAGATCGAACAGCGCGCCGGCGACATTCGACCATTTCTCCGCCACCGAATGCGGGGCGTGGCGAAACAGATCGCCGGCGTCGACATCCACCGGATAGTGCCGCAACCGGCTGTCCGCCGGCGGCATGGATACGATGGCCGCGGTCAGCGTCCGTCCCCTCGCGGTGCGGCCCGCCTGAGGTCCAGCGACATCGGAAATTCGCCCGGCAGCTCCTCCGCCGGCATCTCGCGCGCGCCGGGCGAATGGCCATGATCCTGAAAGCGGCTCCGCCGCCGCGCTTCCGCCTCATAGCCGTTCACCGGCACATCGTCATAGGATCGCCCGCCCGGGTGCGCGACATGATAGACGCAGCCGCCCAGTGAACGGCCGTTCCAGCTGTCGAGGATGTCGAAGGTCAGCGGCGCCTGCGCCTTCATCAGAGGGTGCAGGCAGTTGGCAGGCGCCCAGGCCTTGTAGCGCACCCCGCCCACGGCCTCGCCGGACACGCCCGTCGGGTGCATCGGAACCCGCCGCCCGTTGCAGCTGATGATGTGGCGGCCGGGCACCAGCCCCGTCGCGCGCAGCTGAAGCCGTTCGGTCGAGCTGTCCACATAACGCACCGTGCCGCCGATCGCGCCGGTTTCCCCCAGCACGTTCCACGGCTCCAGTGCATGGGAAACTTCCAGAGAAACGCCGCCGCCCTCCACCACCCCATGCACCGGGAAGCGGAACTGGCGCTGCGCCTCGAACCAGACGGGATCGAAATCAAAGCCCGCCTCGCGCAGATCCGCCAGCACCTCCAGGAAATCGGCCCACACGAAATGCCCCAGCATGAAGCGGTCGTGCAGCGCCGTGCCCCAGCGCACCAGATGGCCCTCGCGCGGCTGCTTCCAGAACATCGCCGTCAGCGCCCGCAGCAACAGCTGCTGGGCAAGGCTCATCTTCGCGTCCGGCGGCATCTCGAAGCCGCGAAATTCCACCAGCCCCAGCCGCCCTGTCGGGCCATCGGGGGAAAACAGCTTGTCGATGCAGATCTCGGTGCGGTGGGTGTTGCCCGTCACATCCACCAGCAGGTTGCGGAACAGCCGGTCCACCACCCACGGCAGCGGCTGGTCCGCCTCTGGCCCCGGCACCTGCGCCAGCGCAATCTCCAGCTCGTACAGGCTGTCGTGACGGGCCTCGTCGATGCGCGGGGCCTGGCTGGTCGGGCCGATGAACAGGCCGGAAAACAGGTACGACAGCGATGGGTGCCGCTGCCAATAGAGGACGAAGCTCTTCAGCAGGTCCGGGCGGCGGATGAAGGGGCTGTCGGCGATGCTGGCGCCGCCAAGCACGATATGGTTGCCCCCGCCCGTGCCGACAGAGCGGCCGTCCACCATGAACTTGTCGGCCGTCAGCGCGCAGGTGCGGGCGCAATCATACAACGTCTCCGTCACCTCGACGAGCTCGCGCCAGCTGCCAGTGGGGTGGATGTTCACTTCGATCACGCCCGGATCCGGCGTCACTTTCAGCACGATCAGGCGCGGGTCCGGCGGCGGCGGATAGCCCTCGATCCTGACCGGCAGGCCGCTCTCTTCGGCCACCGTCTCGATGGCGGCCACAAGATCCAGATAATCCTCCAGCGATTCCACCGGCGGGATGAAGACGGACAGATAGTCGCCGCGCGGCTCCACGGTGACGGCGGTTCTGACGGCGCCTTCGATCGCCACCTGCTCCACCCGCTGCTGCGCGGCGCCTGCCGGGCCTTCCACGGCGATGGCGGCCTGTTCGGCCAGCGCCTCGCGGACCTGTTCGCCGCGCTCCACCTGCTGGGCGCGGAAATCGGCGAGCGGCCGGCGCGGCTCCGCCGTGTCGCGCGGATGAATATAGGGATAGGCCGATTCCGGCACATGCGGCAGCGACCCGAGCGGCAGGCGATAGCCCAGCGAACTGTCCCCCGGCACCGCAAACAGCGCGCCGCGCCGCACCTTCCACTGCTCGCTCCGCCACCGCGGCATCGGCGACGC
>ERZ1645185.508-NODE-508-length-16193-cov-5.712914_pt1 | contig 16193 bp, 10 predicted proteins | sample MGYA00575351_ERZ1645185 | MGnify/ENA primary metagenome ERZ1645185 (study PRJEB40838, sample SAMN11284767) | freshwater sediment metagenome | isolation source: river sediment | host: Sediment | place: India: Jana village, Kanpur | collected 2015-12-17 ...
GGCGACGCCTCCCTGCGCCGCGAGCTCCTGCACTCGATGCTCCTCCAGCGCCGCTTCGAGGAGAAGGTCGGCGAGGCCTACGCCCTCGGGAAGATCGGCGGCTTCTGCCACCTCTACATCGGGCAGGAGGCCGTCTCCACCGGCGTCATCTCGATGCTCCGTCCCGACGACTACGTCGTCACCACCTACCGCGACCACGGCCAGGCGCTCGCGCGCGGGATGACGCCGCGGGCGATCATGGCCGAGCTCTTCGGGCGCATCGACGGCTGCTCGCGCGGCAAGGGCGGCTCGATGCACCTCTTCGACCGCAACGTGAACTTCCTCGGCGGCCACGGCATCGTCGGCGGCCACGTGCCGCTCGCGGCCGGCGTCGGCTTCGCCATCAAGTACCGCGGCGGCGACCAGGTCATCGCCTGCTTCATGGGCGAGTCGGTGGTGAACACCGGCGCCTTCCACGAGGCGCTCAACATGGCGGCCCTCTGGAAGCTGCCCTGCATCTTCATCATCGAGAACAACAAGTACGGCATGGGCACCGCCGTCGAGCGCGCCGCGGCCATCAAGGACCTCTCGCGCCGCGCCGACTCGTACGACGGCATGCACGGCGAGTACGTCGACGGCCAGGACGTCTTCGCGGTGCGCGACGCGATGGAGCGCGCCCTCGGGATCGCCCGCCGCGAGTCGAAGCCCGTCCTCCTCGAGATCCGCACCTACCGCTACATGGGCCACTCCATGTCCGACGCGGTCTCGGGCACCTACCGCACCAAGGCCGAACTCGACGAGTACCTCAAGCGCGACCCGATCAACCTCCTGAAGGCCCGCATGCTCGAGGTCGGCGACCTCACCGAGGCCGACGTCGCCGCGATGGAGCAGGAGATCAAGGCGACCTGCCAGGACGCCTGGGACTTCGCCGATGCCTCGCCCGAGCCCCCGCTCGAGGCCCTCTACGAAGACGTCCTCGTCGACACCACGAGCTGAACCGACCATGGCCATCATCACGTACCGCGAGGCCCTCAACCAGGCCCTCCGCGAAGAGATGTCGCGCGACGACCGCGTCTTCCTCATGGGCGAGGAGGTCGCCGTCTACAACGGCGCCTACAAGGTCTCCAAGGGACTCCTCGAGGAGTTCGGCGAGATGCGCGTCGTCGACACCCCCATCACCGAGCTCGGCTTCGCCGGCGTCGGCGTCGGCGCGGCCATGGTCGGCCTGCGCCCGATCATCGAGTTCATGACCTGGAACTTCGCGCTCCTCGCGATCGACCAGGTGGTGAACGCCGCCGCCAAGATGCTCTACATGTCCGGCGGCCAGTACCCGATGCCGATGGTCTTCCGCGGCCCCAACGGCGCCGCGCTGCAGCTCTCGGCCCAGCACTCGCAGGCCTTCGAGTCGTGGCTCGCCCACATCCCGGGCCTCAAGGTCGTCACCCCCGGCACGCCGTACGACGCGAAGGGCCTCCTCAAGGCCGCCATCCGCGACGACAACCCGGTGATCATGCTCGAGGGCGAGATGCTGTACAACACCAAGGGCGAGGTGCCCGAGGAGGAGTACATCGTCCCGATCGGCAAGGCCGACCTCAAGCGCGAGGGCGACCACTGCTCGATCATCACCAACGGCAAGATGGTCCTCGTCGCGATGAACGCCGCCGACCAGCTCGCCAAGGAAGGGATCCGGGTCGACGTCGTCGACCTCCGCACGGTGCGCCCGATGGACGTCGAGGCGATCACCGCGTCGGTCCGCAAGACGAACCGCGCCGTGGTGCTCGAGGAGGGCTGGGAGGTCGCCGGCATTGGCGCCCAGGTGGTGGACTACGTGCAGCGCGAGTGCTTCGACGACCTCGACGCCCCCGTGGTCCGCGTCCACCAGGCCGACGTGCCGATGCCGTACGCCAAGACGCTCGAGAAGACGGCCAAGCCCGACGTCGCCAAGACGATCGCAGCGGTGAAGAAGGTCATGTACCTGGGGTGAGTCATCAGCCGGCGGTGGGCAGTCGGCGGGACACCGCCTACCGCCCCCAGCCGGCCGACGACCGCCGCATCCCTAACCGAGACACGTGATGGCCACGAAAGTATTCATGGAAGCCCTGAGCCCGACGATGGAAGAGGGCCGGCTCGTGAAGTGGGTGAAGGCCGAGGGCGCGGCCGTGAAGGGCGGCGACGTCCTGGCCGAGGTCGAGACCGACAAGGCGGTGATGGAGCTCGTCGCGCGCGGCGAAGGCGTGCTGCGCAAGCAGCTCGTCGCCGAGGGCACCACGGCCGCCGTCGGCACGCTCGTCGGCGTGATCGCCGCGGCGGATGAGGACATCAGCCAGCTGTTGGGAGGCGGTGCATCGCCGGCCGCGGCGGCCGCCGCTGCCCCCGCGGCCGCGCCGGCAGCGCCGAGCCCGGCCGTGCCTCCGCGCCTGCCCGCGGCGCCTGCGCCGGTGGCCGCGCCCGCGCCGACCGTTCCCGCCGGTCGCGTGATCGCGTCGCCGCTCGCCCGCCGGCTCGCTGGCGACCAGGGCGTCGACCTTGGCGGCATCCAGGGCTCCGGCCCCGGCGGCCGCATCGTCAAGCGCGACATCGAGGCCGCGCTCGCCTCGGGGCCCGCGGCGGCGCCCGCCGCGGACCGCCTGCCGTCGGCCGCCCTCGCGGACGGTGCCGCCTTCCGCGACGAGCCCCTCACGCAGATCCGCAAGACGATCGCGCGCCGGCTCAGCGAGTCGATCGGCCCGATCCCGACCTTCTACCTCACGGCGGAGTTCGACCTCTCGCGCGCGGCCGAGATGCGCGCCGCGGCCGCCGAGCTGGGCGACGCCTTCAAGTTCTCGTTCAACGACCTCGTGCTGAAGGCGACCGCCACGGCGCTGACGCAGCACCCCGAGGTGAACGCGCACTGGCTCGGCGACCGCATCCGCTACTTCAACACGGTCGACCTCGGCATGGCCGTCGCGACCGACGATGGGCTCATCGTCCCGGTCATCCGCGGCGCCGAGCGCAAGCGCATCAGCGAGATCTCGGCGGAGGCCAAGGCCCTCGCCAAGCGCGCGCGGGAACGGAAGCTCAAGCCCGAGGAGTTTACCGGGTCGACCTTCTCGGTGTCGAACCTCGGCATGATGCAGATCGACCAGTTCACGGCGATCATCAATCCGCCCGAGGTCGGCATCCTCGCGATCGGCGCGATCGAGGACAAGGTCGTCGTCGGCGCGGACGGCGGCTTCGAGGTCCGCAAGAAGCTGCGCGTCACGATGAGCTGCGACCACCGCGTGATCGACGGCGCGGTCGGGGCGAAGTTCCTGCAGACGCTGCGGCGGCTCATCGAGAATCCGCTGCTGCTGGTATACTGACGGTCATCGGGGGGCGGTCGTCGGTGACTGCCCACCGCCCACCGACTCCCCTTTTCTGAGATTCCAATGGCTCAGTTTGACGTGATCTACCTTGGCGGCGGCCCCGCCGGCTACGTCGGCGCCCTCCGCTCCGCCCAGCTCGGCCAGAACGTCGCGGTCGTCGAGCGCGAAGGCCTCGGCGGCACCTGCGTCCTCTGGGGCTGCATCCCCGCCAAGGCCCTCCTCGAGGCGGCCTCGATCGCCCAGAAGGTCGCCAAGGGCAAGGAATTCGGCGTCACCGCCGAGAAGGTCACCCTCGACTACGGCGTGGCGATGAAGCGCTCGCGCGCCGTGAGCGCCCAGAATTCCAAGGGCGTCGAGTTCCTCTTCAAGAAGAACAAGATCACCTGGCTCAAGGGCACCGGCGTCCTCGGCGCCGGCAAGTCGGTCAAGGTCACCGGCGCCGACGGCAAGGTCGAGACGCACACCGCCACCAAGGGCGTCGTCATCGCCACCGGCTCGCGCGTGAAGGGCCTGCCGCAGATCGGCCTCGAGCTCGACAAGCAGCTCATCCTGTCGTCGGACGAGGCGCTCACGCTCGACAAGGCCCCGGCCACCATCGCCGTCATCGGCGCCGGCGCCGTCGGCTGCGAGTTCGCCGACGTCTTCAACGCCTTCGGCTCCAAGGTCACGATCCTCGAGGTCATGCCCCGCATCCTCCCCGTCGAGGACGAGGACTGCTCGGCCGAGCTCGCCAAGGCGTTCAAGAAGCGCGGCATCGAGGTCATCACCGGCGCCAAGCTCGGCACCGTGAAGAAGGGCAAGGGCAACGTCACCATCCCGGTCGAGGCGAACGGCGAGAAGAAGGAGATGACCTTCGACGTCGTCCTCGTCGCCGCCGGCCGCGCGCCGAACATCGAGCACATCGGGCTCAAGGAGGCCGGCGTGCAGACCACCGAGCGCGGCTTCATCAAGGTCAACGCGACGTTCGAGACGACCGCCAAGGGCGTCTACGCGATCGGCGACGTCGCCGGCCCGCCGATGCTCGCCCACAAGGGCTCGCGCGAGGGCCACGTGGTCGCCGACATCCTCGCCGGCCACACGCACCACCCGGTGAACTACGGCAACATCCCCAACGCCACCTACTGCCACCCCGAGGTCGCCAGCATCGGCCTCACCGAGGCGCAGTGCAAGGAGAAGGGGCTCAAGTACAAGGTCGGCAAGTTCCCCTTCTCGGCCAACGGCCGCGCCCGCACCAGCGGCGAGACCGAGGGCTTCGTCAAGGTGATCCGCGACGAGAAGTACGGCGAGATCCTCGGCGCCCACATCTGCGGCGCGCACGCCACCGAGATGATCCACGAGTTCGCCGTGGCCCGCGAGAACGAGTACACGGTCGAGGAGATCGACCTCGCGATCCACGCGCACCCGACCCTCAGCGAGGCGATCGCCGAGGCGGTGCTCGACTCGATGGGGAAGATGCTGCACGCGTGAGCGGCGTGCGCGACGTCCTCGTCCTCGACCTTGGCCTCCGCAGCTATGCGGAGGCCTTGTCGTTCCAGCGCGCCCTCGCCGCGGCGCGCATCGCGAAGCGCGTCCCTCACGACGTGCTCGTGCTCGTCGAGCACCCGCCGGTCATCACGACCGGCCGCTCGACCAAGGCGGACAACCTCCTCGCGTCGCGCGAGCTGCTCGCCGCGCGCGGCGTGGAGCTGTTCGACGTCGAGCGCGGCGGCGACGTCACCTTCCACGGCCCGGGGCAGCTGGTGGGCTACCCCATCGTCGACCTCACGGAGCACCGGCAGGACCTCCACTGGTACCTGCGCCAGGTGGAGGAGGTGCTCATCCGCGGCGTCGCGCCGTTCGGCCTCCTCGCCGGGCGGGTCGCCGGCAAGACCGGCATCTGGACCAACGACCGCAAGCTCGCCAGCATCGGCGTGCACGCGCGGCAATGGGTCACGTGGCACGGCTTCGCGCTCAACGTGACCACCGACCTGAGCTACTTCGACCTGATGGTCCCGTGCGGCCTGCCGGGGGTGGACATGACGTCCGTCGAGCGCGAGCTGCTCGAGCGGGCGAGCGGGGCCTGCCTCGCGCCCTCCCCGACGCTCGGCGATGACGTGCGCGCGGCCGTCGTGCGATCTTTCGGCGAGGTCTTCGAGCGCGCCCCCGTGGCCACCACGCTCGAGGCCATCGCCCCGGCCCTCGAGGAGACGTCCTGACCGTGCCCCGCTCCGCCATCATCGCACTCGCCTTCGTCGTCACCGCCGGCGCGGCCGCCTGCGGCGGCCGTCCCAAGCCCGACGTCGCCCCCGATCCGGACGGCGTCACCCTCATCGTGCCGCCCCCCGAGTCGCTGCGCGCCGCCCCCGACCTCTTTCTGCCGCGCGCCGAGGTGCCGCGCGCGTGGGACGAGCTCGACACGGCCACCACGCGCATCCCGATCCTCGTCGCCACCACACGGCGCGCCGTCGCCGCCGAACGGCCGGGGTTCCGCTTCGGCACCACCGACGCCAACACCATCAGCTGGGCCGCCGCGCAGGTGAGCGTGCCCTCGTACCGCGTGCGCGCCGAGGGCGAGATCCCGCGCGCGGGCAACGAGGAGAGTCCCGACGCCGCGCGGCTGATGTTCGTGAACTCGCTCATCCCCGCCGACTCGGTGCGCTTCCTGCAGCGGCTGCGCGACGACCTCGCGCGCACGCGCTCGCGCGACGTCCTCGTCTTCGTGCACGGCTACAACTCGTCGTTCGAGGACGCGGCGGTGCGCCTGGCGCAGCTCGTCGCCGACATGGGGTACGACGGCACCGCGGTGCTGTTCAGCTGGCCGAGCGCCGGCGCGCTGAGCGGGTACGTGCGCGACCAGCAGACCGCGCGCAACGCCGGCTGGCACCTCCTGCGCCTGCTGCGCGAGCAGCTGCCGCAGGCGAACCCCGACCGCATCCACGTCGTCGCCCACTCCATGGGCTCCGAGGTGCTGAGCAAGGCGATGTCGCTGGTGGACCGCGGCGACTCGCTCCCGCGGCTCGGGCAGGTGGTGTTCGCGGCCCCCGACGTCGACGCGCGGATCTTCGCGCGCGAGATCCTGCCCACCATCCGGCAGCGCGCGCAGGGGGTGACGCTCTACGCCTCGAGCGAGGACGAGGCGCTGCGCGCCTCGCGCACGCTCAACGGCGTCTGGCGCTTGGGGCTCGGCGGCGACTCGCTCACCGTGCTCGATGGGATGACGACGATCGACGCCACCCGCGTGCGCGGCGACCTGCTCGGGCACACGCTCTTCGGCAATGCGGCCCTGCTGAGCGACCTGTTCGCGGTGCTCACCGAGGGCCGGTCGCCGGCGGAGCGACGCCTGCTGCAGGTGCGTCGCCCCGACGGCTCGGTCTTCTGGCGGTTCCGCTGATCAGTTGAGCTCGGCGAGCACCACCGGCGCCAGCGGCGCGCCGCCACCGGGCGCATCCGTCGCGACGATCGTGCGGATCTGGCCCGCCGTGAACGTCACCGTCGCGTCGATCGCGACCGTCGTCGTGCCGGTCGGCGTCACGCGGATCTGGTAGGTGCCGGCCGGGACCGAGAGGTAGTTCGAGACCGCGCGGAACGGCACGTTGGTGAGCACCGGGCCCGTGAGGGGCGCGCCGGGCGCCGTCACGTAGACGTCGACGCCCGCGGCGGCCGGCGCCGCGTGGATCACGCGCACCTTCACCTGGCCGGCGGCCGGCGCGGTGAGGTCGTTCTCGGCCACGAGCGGCTGGATGCCCGCGAGCAGGCCGGTCGCGAGGATCGTGTACGACTCGCCCTGCGTGATCGGCACCTCGGCGTCGATCACCGTCGTACTGGTGCCCGTCGCGCGCACGCGGACGCGGCGCGAGCCCGCCTCGACCGGGATGAACATCGAGGCGCCGCGGTAGGCCACGCCCGTCAGCGCGTACGCGTCGTCGACGAGCACGTCGACCGCCGGGGCATTGGGCGAGGCGTGCACGATGCGGACGTCGCCGGTCGCGACCGGGCCGGTCGCGTCATCATCGTCCGAGCAGGCGGTGAGGCCAAGGACGGCCACGCCGACGAGCGCGAGCTTGCGAATGGCAGTGTACATGGGGAACTCCGTTTCCCTGATGGGTTGGGTTGCGGTCGGCCCGAGGCCTGGACCGGTCTCCCGCGGAAGGCGGGCACGCGCGGTATACGCGAGCGGTCTTGTCCCGGTTCCGTCTAGACTTTGTCCCATTTTCGTTCATTTATGTCCATGTTTTCCTGAACACAGGCGCGACACGACTCGTCTCTGTCGAGGTCAAGCGGTGCGCACGGGCGTGCGACCGGATCGTCCGGCCCGCGACGGTCCGCTCCGTCCCCGCCGGAGGTTCGGGATATATTCAGCCATGGCCGAGGCGCCCCTCCATTACCCTCCGCGCGTCCGCGAGGTCGCCCCGCGACGCGAAGTGGACTTCGCCGCGGAGCTCAACGAGGCGCAGCGGAAGGCGGCCACGCACCCCGACGGGCCGCTGCTCATCGTCGCCGGCGCGGGCACGGGCAAGACGCGCACGCTCGTCTACCGCGTCGCCCATCTCATCGCGCGCGGCGTGCGCCCCGACCGCATCCTGCTCCTCACCTTCACGCGCCGCGCCGCGCAGGAGATGCTCGCGCGCGCGGAGAAGCTGGTGGGGAGCGAGAGCCGCCAGGTGCACGGCGGCACCTTCCACGGCACCGCGCACCGCCTGCTGCGCCGCTTCGGCCCCGAGGCCGGCATCGCGGGCGACTTCACGATCCTCGACCAGGGCGACGCCGAGGACCTGATGCAGCTCTCGCGCGCCGCCTGCGGCCTCGCCGACAAGACGAAGCGCTTCCCCAAGAAGGAGACGCTGCACCACGTCTACTCGCGGCACGTCAACACCGAGATCCCGGTGGGGGCGATCCTGCGCGAGGAGTACCCGCGGTTCATCGAGTTCGAGGACGACTTCGCGCGCGTCTTCGCCGACTACACGCAGCGCAAGCAGGCCCGCAACCTCGTCGACTACGACGACCTGCTCCTCTACTGGGCGATGCTCGTGGAGTCCGACGCCGCCCGCGCGATCGGCGACCGCATCGGCGCGCTCTACGACCACATCCTCGTCGACGAGTACCAGGACACCAACGTCCTGCAGGCGCGCATCCTCAAGGGGATGTGCCGCGTGCACCGCAACCTGACCGTCGTCGGCGACGACGCGCAGAGCATCTACGCGTTCCGCGGCGCCACGATCCGCAACATCCTCGACTTCCCGCGCGAGTTCCCCGGCGCGGCCGTCGTCACGCTCGAGCAGAACTACCGCTCCACGCAGCCGATCCTCGACGCGAGCAACACGCTCATCTCCCGCGCGGAGGAGCGCTTCACCAAGGAGCTCTACACGACGCGCACCGGCGGCGAGCGCCCCTGGCTCGTCACCGCGCAGGACGAGCCGCAGCAGACGCGATTCGTCGTCGACCGCATCCTCGAGCTGCACGAGGCCGGCACGCCGCTGCGCGAGATCGCCGTCCTCTTCCGCGCCGGCTACATGAGCGCCGACCTCGAGGTGGAGCTCACCGCGCGCAACATCCCCTTCGAGAAGTGGGGCGGCCTCAAGTTCCTCGAGGCGGCGCACGTGAAGGACGTCCTGGCCTTCCTGCGCGTGCTCGAGAACCCGCGCGACGAGGTGAGTTGGTACCGCCTCCTGCAGCTGATGCCCGGCATCGGCGAGACCACCGCGCGGCGCGCCATCGAGGCGCTCGCCGACGCCAACTGGGACCCCGGCGCCTTCGCGCGGTTCACGCCGCCCGCGCGCGCCAGGGAGGCGCACGCGGGCCTCGTGCAGCTCCTCGACGCCCTGCGCCGCAGCGACCTCGAGGCCGAGCGCGGCGTGGCCCGCGACATCCTGCGCATCCGCGCGCTCTACGACGACATCCTGCGCGCCCGCTACGACCGCGAGGAGCCGCGCCTCGCCGACCTCGAGCGCCTGCAGGCGATCGCCGACGGATTCCCCTCGCGCGCCGACTTCCTCGCCGCGATCACCCTCGACCCGCCCGCCTCCTCCACCGACCTCGGCTTCGGGTCGGAGAGCGAGGACGACACGCTCATCCTCTCGACGGCCCACAGCGCCAAGGGCAAGGAGTGGGACGCGGTCTTCCTCATCTGGGCGGTGGACGGCTGGTTCCCGATGTCGCGCGCCCTCGGCGACGACGACCAGATCGAGGAGGAGCGCCGCCTGATGTACGTCGCGCTCACGCGCGCGCGCGACCACCTCGCGGTGACGGTGCCGTTCAACGTCTACCAGACGCGCCGCGGCGCCGACTACTCGCTCTCGCAGATGAGCCGCTTCCTCGACCGCGGCGTCGTGCGCTGCTTCCAGCAGGTGGTGCTCGAGGCCACGGAGACCCTCCCGGAGCCGGAGGCGCCGCCCTCCGCCGCCCCCGTCGTCGACCTCCGGGCGCTCGTCCGCAACCGATTCTCGACCTGACCCCTTGAGTCCGGCCCCCGGCCGCCGATACTGTTCGAAGAGCCATGACGACCCTCCGCGCCGCCCTCCGCCGCAACAATAACGCCAATCCGCCCCGGCGGGTCGGCGTCTAGTCGCGCGTACACGGCAGCAGCGACGAGTCACCGAGGCCCGCATCGACCGATGCGGGCCTCTTCGTTTTTCCTCCCTCCCCAGGAGCAGACCATGTGCGGGATCGTGGGCGTGTTCGACCTCAAGCCGGCCGATGACCTCGACGCGCTGCGCGCGCGCGCCGTCGCGGCCTCGTCGCGGCAGCGGCACCGCGGCCCCGACTGGAGCGGCGTGTACGCCGAGCCGCGCGCGGTGCTCGCGCACGAGCGCCTCGCGATCGTCGGCATCCACGGCGGCGCGCAGCCCATCCCCAGCGCCGACGGCCAGCTCGCGCTCTGCGTGAACGGCGAGATCTACAACCACCGCGAGCTCGCCGCCGGGCTCGACTACGCCTTCGTCGGCGAGTCGGACTGCGAGGTCATCAACGCCCTCTGGCGCGCCCACGGCCCCGACGGTGTCGCACGGCTCAACGGCATCTTCGCCTTCGCCCTGTGGGACGCGGCGCAGGGCCGCTACCTCGTCGCGCGCGACCCGCTCGGCGTCTGCCCGCTCTACCACGGCCGCGACGCCGAGGGCCGCCGCTGGGTCGCGAGCGAGATGAAGGCGCTCGTCGGCGTCTGCGACGACGTCGCCCCCTTCCCGCCCGGGCACCTGCTCGACAGCGCCGAGGGCGTCATCCGGCCGTACGTCGCGCCGGCCTGGCGCGACTACGCCGCCGTGCGCGGCGTCGAGGCCGAGCCCGCGCGCCTCAAGGCCGCGCTGCTCGACGCGGTGCGCCGCCAGCTGATGTCCGACGTGCCCTACGGCGTCCTGCTCTCGGGCGGGCTCGACTCGTCCGTCATCGCCTGGTGCGCGCAGCAGTTCGCGCGCCGGCGCGTGGAGGAGGACGGCGCGGTCGAGGCCTGGTGGCCGCGGCTGCACTCGTTCGCCATCGGCCTCGCCGGCGCGCCCGACCTGGCCGCCGCCGCGCACGCCGCCGAAGCGCTCGGCACCGCGCACCACGAGTTCCACTTCACGGTGGAGGAGGGCCTCGACGCCCTCGCCGAGGTGATCCGCCACATCGAGACCTACGACGTGACCACCATCCGCGCCTCGACGCCGATGTTCCTGCTCGCGCGCCGCATCCGCTCGATGGGGATCAAGATGGTCCTCTCGGGCGAGGGCTCCGACGAGCTCTTCGGCGGCTACCTCTACTTCCACAAGGCGCCCTCGGCCGAGGAGTTCCACGCCGAGACGGTGCGCAAGCTCGGCGCCCTGCATCTCTATGACTGCCTGCGCGCCAACAAGTCGATGGCCGCGTTCGGCGTGGAGGCGCGCGTGCCCTTCCTCGACCTCGCCTTCGTCGACGAGGCGATGCGCATCGACGCCGAGCACAAGCGCGTGCGGCCGCGCGAGGCCGGCGGCCGTCCGGTGGAGAAGCACCTGCTGCGCACCGCCTTCGAGGGCACGCTCCCCGAGCGGATCCTCTGGCGGCAGAAGGAGCAGTTCAGCGACGGCGTGGGCTACGGCTGGATCGACGCGCTGCGCGCGCGCGCCGAGGCGGTGGTGAGCGACGCCCAGCTCGCCGCGGCCGCCGAGCGGTTCCCCGTGAACCCGCCGCTCACCAAGGAGGCGTACATGTACCGCGATCTCTTCGCGCGGCACTTCCCCGGCGACGCCTGCGCCGCGACGGTGCCCGGCGGCAAGTCGATCGCCTGCTCGTCACCGGCGGCGATCGCGTGGGACGCGGCCTTCGCGGCCGCGGCCGACCCGAGCGGGCGCGCCGTGGCCGGCGTCCACGACTCGGCCGTCGCCTGACGCGGTCGAGCGGGGCGGGCGCGCCGCGCGCGCCCGCCTCAGCTCGGCTGCACCGGCGCCGGCGTCACCAGCACCTGGTCGATGCGGCGCTCGTCCATGTCCACCACCTCGAACCGCACGCCGCCCCACGTGAAGTGGTCCGACACGCGCGGCACGCGTCCCAGCCGTGCCATCACGAAGCCCGCGAGCGTGCGATAGCTCCCGCGCTCGCGCTCGGGCACGTCGGTGATCCCGAACTGCTCGGCGACGAGCGCGAACTCGAGCGCGCCGTCCACGAGGAACGTGCCGTCGGCGCGCTCCACGATCCGCCGGCCGTCCTCGCCGGCCGCCTCCGGGACGTCGCCGACCACCTCGTCGAGCACCGCGTCGAGCGACACGACGCCCTCCACGCCCCCGTACTCGTCGAGCACCACCGCGAAGCGCTGCCGCGACTGCTTGAACTGCTCGAGGAGCCGCAGGAGGTCCATCGAGCCCGGCACGTAGAGCGGCGCCTCGGCCGCGCGCGCGAGGTCGAGCCGCGCGCCCCCCAGCGCCTCGGCCAGCAGCGCCGCAGGACGCACGATCCCGACGATGCCGTCGAGCGACTCGCGGCACACCAGCACGGCGTCCGCGCGTGGCCGCGCGAGGCGCGCGCGCAGCTCGTCGAGCCCGCCGTCGAGGTCCACCCAGTCCACGTCGGGCCGCGGCACCATCACGTCGCGCACCACGCGGTCGCCGATGCGGAACACCCCCTCGAGCATCTGGTGCTCGGCGAGCGCCACCGCCCCTGATTCGCGCCCCTCGGCGATGATCGCGCGCACCTCGTCCTCCGTCACCGCGGAGGTGTTCGCCTCGGGCACGCGCAGCAGCCGCAGGATGCCGCGCGTCGTCGCCGTGAGCAGCGTGACCAGCGGCGAGACCGCGCGCGAGAGCAGCCGCATCGGGATCGCCACGAGCACCGCGATCCGTTCGGGGGCCTGCATCGCGATGCGCTTGGGGACCAGCTCGCCGATCACCAGCGACGCGAACGTCACCGACGCCACCACGACGAACAGCGCCAGTGCCTCGCTGAACGGCGCGAGCGCGGCGACGGTCTCGAGGCGCGCATCGAGTTCCTCCGCGAGCGTCGCGCCACCGAACGCGCCCGCCAGCACGCCCACCAGCGTGATGCCGATCTGCACCGTGGAGAGGAAGCGCGTCGGCTCCTCCACGAGCGCGAGCGCGGTGCGCGCCCCGGCCGAGCCCTCCTCGGCGCGCTTCTCCAGCCGCGCGCGCCGCGACGTGACCATCGCGATCTCCGACATCGCGAAGATGCCGTTGATCACGAGCAGGCCGAGGATGATGAGGATCTCGCTGAGGATGAGCGACATGGCGGTGGGGGAGTGGAGGCGTGCGGGCGGCGCCCGGCGCGCGCGGGCGCCGCGGCGCGACGCCGGGTCAGCGCGCGGCCCGGTGCTCGCGGATGAGGCGCGCGATCGCGCGCTCGAGGTCGCGCCCTTCGGCCTCGTACACCGCCTCGAGCGCCTCGAGGTCGGTGAGGTAGATGCGGCGCGAGAGCAGCGCGGCGTTGTCGAGCCGCACCCGCTCGGCGTAGGCCGCGGGGATCGTGCGGAGCCGCGGCCCGATCGAGTCCACGAGCGTGCGCCGCGCGGCCGCGTAGGTCGAGTCGCGCAGCGCGAGGCGCCGCGCGCGCAGCGAGTCGCCAGGGTGCGCGCGGAAGGCCGAGTCGAGCGACGTGTAGAGCCGCGCCCAGTACGCCGCGAGCAGCCGGTCGTCGGCCCAGCGGGCCACGGCGCGGCGCGCGCTCGCGCTGTCGCCCCGCGCGAGGAAGAACCGCTCCGCCCCGCGCGCGCCCACGAAGTTCGCGAACGACTCGTTGAAGACCGCCGCGTCCTTGGCGTAGTAGCGGTTGTGCGTCAGTTCGTGGATCACCGTGTTCACCAGGTCCACGCTGTCGGCCGCGAGCGTCGTCGAGAGCAGGGGGTCGTTGAACCACCCCAGTGTGCTGAACGCCGAGGCCGGCCGCAGGTAGGTGTCGTAGCCCTCGGCGGCGAGCGCGCGCTCGGCCGCGAGCGCCTCGTCGCGCCCGAAGAATCCCTTGTACGGCACACGCCCCACCACCGGGAACCACCACGTCTTCGCCACGAGCGCGTCGCGGCGCGCCCCCGAGAGCACGAGCACCAGCGTGTCCGACTCGAGCTGCGTGAACTGCGTGAAGGCCTCCTCGGCGGGCAGGCGCAGCGAGTCGTTCGCGAAGGCGCGCGCCGCGAGCACCAGCCGCAGCTTCTCGCGGGTGGCCGGTGCGAGCGTCGTGTCGCGCGCGAGCGCCGCGATCGGCCGGCGCCCGCGCAGGATCCGCCCCTCCTCCCACGCCGCGCGCGCGAGGTACCGCCCCAGCGGCGTGAGGGCGAGGAAGAGCCCCGCCCCCGCCGCGAGGGCGAGCAGCACCACGCCCACGCCGCCTAGGCGCGCGCGCACGGACGACATGCGGGGACCCGCGTGACCACCAGTCGCATGCCGCAATCTGCCACCGCGCCGGCGACCAGCCAACCCTTTGCCTGTCAAGGGGTTAGTCCTGACCATCCGCCGGTCCCCGCGCGTGGCGTCTCGCCCCCGGAACGGCTATCCTTCACGGTCCATGTCCTTCGTCCATCTCCACTGCCATTCCGAGTACTCCCTGCTCGACGGCGCCAACCGGATCGATGACCTGATCCGGCGGGCCCAGGAGTTCGAGCAGCCTGCCCTGGCCATCACGGACCACGGCAACGTCCACGCGGCGTGGGAGTTCCAGGAGAAGGGCAAGAAGGCCGGCATCAAGCCGATCCTCGGCATGGAGGCCTACGTCGCCCCCGGCGACCGCCGCCTCAAGGCCCGCGCCGCGCAGGGCGAGAAGAACTACTTCCACCTCGTCCTCCTCGCCAAGGACCTCACCGGCTACAAGAACCTCGTCAAGCTCACCTCGCTGGGCTACACCGAGGGCTTCTACGGCAAGCCGCGCATCGACCGCGAGCTGCTCGCCAAGTACAACGAGGGGCTGATCGTCTCGAGCGCCTGTATGGCGGGCGAGGTGGCGCGGCATCTCCTGCAGGACGAGTACGACCAGGCCAAGGCCGTCGCCGAGTGGTATGCCGACGTCTTCAAGGACCGGTACTACCTCGAGGTGCAGGCGCACGAAGCCGGCGAGCAGAAGAAGCTCAACGACCTGGTCCTCAAGCTCGGCAAGGACCTCTCGCTGCCGGTCATCGCGACCAACGACGCGCACTTCCTCAAGGCCGAGGACCACGCGGCGCACGACGTGCTGCTCTGCATCGGCCTCAAGAAGGACCGCCTCGACGCCGACCGCATGCGCTACGACCGGGGGCTCTACTTCAAGAGCGCCCCCGAGATGGCGACGCACTTCCCGACGCACCCCGAGGTGCTCGAGAACACGCTCGTCATCGCCGACCAGGTCGACGTGCAGTTCGGCAAGAAGTACCACGTCCCCGCCTTCCCGCTCCCCGAGGGCGTGGCGAGCGAGAACGACCTGCTGGTCAAGATCGCGACCGAGGGCTCCAAGGCCCGCTACGGCGACCCGCTCCCCAAGGAGGTGCAGGAGCGGCTCGAGTACGAGCTCGGGGTCATCACCAAGACGGGGTACGCCGGCTACTTCCTCATCACGGCGGACTTCATCAAGGCGGCGCGCGACCGCGGCATCCCCGTCGGCCCGGGCCGCGGCTCGGCGGCTGGCTCGCTCGTCGCCTATGCGACCGGCATCACCAACGTCTGCCCGCTCAAGTTCGACCTCCTCTTCGAGCGCTTCCTCAATCCGGAACGCGTCTCGATGCCCGACATCGACGTCGACTTCTGCGAGGAGCGGCGCGGCGAGGTCATCGAGTACGTGCGCGACAAGTACGGGCGCGACTCGGTGGGGCAGATCATCACGTTCGGGACGCTCAAGAGCCGCGCCTGCATCAAGGACGTCGGCCGCGTGCTCGGATTCACGCCGGGCGAGACCGACGCGATCGCCAAGCTCGTCCCCAACGCGCCCAACTTCTCGCTCACCGTCGCCGAGGCGATCGAGAAGGTCCCCGAGGTCGCGAAGCTGTACGAGCAGGACGAGCGCCACCGGCAGCTGTTCGACTTCGCCATCGCGCTCGAAGGCCTCTCGCGCCACGCCGGCATGCACGCCGCCGGCATCGTCATCGCGCCGGGCCCGCTCGACGACTACGTCCCCGTCTGCACGCAGGAGTCCAAGGGCTCCGGCGCCGGCGACGGCGACGAGCGCGTGGTCGTCACCCAGTATGACATGATCGCGCTCGAGAAGGCCGGGATGCTCAAGATGGACTTCCTCGGCCTCACGACGCTCACGATCATCACCGACGCCGTCCGCGCGATCAAGGAGCGCCGCGGCATCGACATCGACGTCGACGCGCTGCCGTTCGACGACGAGGCGACCTACCGCCTGCTCCGCGCCGGCCGCACCGCCGGCGTCTTCCAGTTCGAGTCGCCGCTCGCCACCGACATGGTGCGCGCGATGCGCGCCGACCGCTTCGACGACCTCGTCGCCTCCAACGCGCTGATGCGCCCCGGCCCGCTC
>ERZ1645185.509-NODE-509-length-16184-cov-5.773514_pt1 | contig 16184 bp, 11 predicted proteins | sample MGYA00575351_ERZ1645185 | MGnify/ENA primary metagenome ERZ1645185 (study PRJEB40838, sample SAMN11284767) | freshwater sediment metagenome | isolation source: river sediment | host: Sediment | place: India: Jana village, Kanpur | collected 2015-12-17 ...
GCCTCGGTGACCTGGGGCGCCTCGCGGTCGGGCGTGGGGCGCGGCAGGCCGCGGCTGTCGGCCAGGCCCATCATCCGCAGCAGGTCGCCCGGCCGCTCGGCCTCGGGGCCAATGTCGCGGGTGGCGTAGGCCTTGTCCCCGGGGCAGCCGCCCAGTTCCCGCACGCGCGCCGCGACTGCGGTGGCCGCCACCCGTGCGCCGGCCTGGCTCCAGTGGGTGTCGGTACGGTAATAGAGCGGGATGTCCGGCGACGGGGTCTGCGCCATCGGGGTGAACAGGTCCACCGACTCCACGCCGCGTTCCTGCAGGCCGTCCAGGGCCCGCCGGTAGCGCGGTTGCGCATAGTCCGGGTAACCGGCAGGTAGCGGCAGCGACGGATACAGGCGGGCCTTGTCCGGCACCAGTGCCACCAGCAGTTGCACGCCCTGTTCCTGCAGCGCGCGGCTGGCGTCCCGCAGCAGGTCCAGGCGCGCCTGCATCGCGGAGGCGCTGCCGGGGTCGGCGCGGAACTCCTCGGAGAGGAACAGCCACTCCTTGCGGCCCACCACCACGTCGGTGCCGCCGCCGCGCAGCAGCAGCCAGCGCAGGCTGTTGGCGACCGCGATGATGCCGTCGCGCGCGGGCAGGCGCTGGTCCATCTGCTTCTCGATGGCGAGCGTGGTCCTGCCTTCGCGGAACGCGGTCCAGCCCTTGGGCAGCTCCAGTTCCGACCACGGCGTCCAGGCACGCACCGCCTGCCAGGCGCCCGCCAGCATCACCAGCACCAGCACCGCCGCGAGGATGCGGTCGCGCAGCGAGTAGGGCTCGTCCCGGTATGCGATTTCCTGGTGTCGGCTCATGCGCGGCGCCTCAGAACTGGAAGTACAGGAACGGGATGAACGCCTGCGAGGACAGGTTCGCGACTGCCCACAGGAACAGCGGGATCAGCAGGTACCAGAACGCCGGCGCGGCCCTGCGGCGCAGCCACGGCAGCGTGTAGACCAGCAGGAAGGCGACCGCCAGCACGATGAGCCGGTCCATGCGGATGTGCCAGGCGAACGCCGGGCTGAGGCTGAAGCCGTTCAGGCCCAGCATGCCCTCGAACATTCGCATCGCGTGGGCCATGCTCTCGGCGCGGAACATCACCCAGCCGATGATCACCAGCAGCATGGTCTTGGTGATGCGCACCACCTGTGGCAGCTTCGACGGGCCGAAGCGCTCTTCCCAGTAGCGTTCCGCGGCGAGGATGCCGCCGTGCCAGGCGCCCCACGCGAGGAAGGTCCAGTTGGCGCCGTGCCACAGGCCGCCCAGCACCATCGTCAGCAGCAGGTTGACGTAGGTGCGCACCGGGCCCTTGCGGTTGCCGCCCAGCGGGATGTAGAGGTATTCGCGCAGCCAGCTGGACAGCGACATGTGCCAGCGTTTCCAGAAGTCGGTGATCGACACCGACCAGTACGGGTCGTTGAAGTTCTGCGGGAACACGAAGCCGATCATCAGCGCCAGGCCGATCGCCATCGTGCTGTAGCCACTGAAGTCGAAGAACAGCTGCGCGGTGTAGGCCAGCGCGCCCAGCCAGGCATCGACGAAATGCGGGTCCTCCAACGCGAACGCGGCATCCGCCAGCGGCGCCACCGGGTCGGCCAGCAGCACCTTCACGCAGAAGCCCGACATGAACACCATCGCGCCCTTGGCGAAGCGGTTGAGGCTGTGGATGCGCTCGCGGAACTGCTGCGCCAGCAAGTGGTAGCGCAATACCGGGCCGGCCACCAGGTGAGGGAACAGCGCGATGAAGGCGGCGAAGTCCACCAGGTCGCGCGCCGGCGGGGCCTCGCGGCGGTAGATGTCCACCAAATAGCTGATCGCGTGGAAGATGTAGAACGACAGGCCGATCGGCAGCAATACCCGCGCGAACCGCACCGGCTCGAAGCCCAGCAGGCCCAGCAGGTCGTTGAACGCGTCCACCCCGAAGTTGGCGTACTTGAAGTACGCCAGCGTCATCAGGTTGAGGGTGATGCCGAGCGTGACCAGCCGCTTGCGATGCCGTTCGTCCTTGCTGGCGTCGATCCGCAGCGCGAAGAAATAGCTGCCGACCGTCACCCCCGCCAGCAGCAGCAGGAAGTCAGGGCGCCACCACGCGTAGAAGGCATAGCTGAAGACCAGGATCAGCGCCGAGCGCCAGCGCATCGGCGTGAGGTAGTACGCCGACAGGAACAGCGGCAGGAACACGAAAAGGAAGAGGTTCGAACTGAAGACCATGGGTCAGCGGCATCCTGGTGTTCGCGTGGCGGGCGATGGGAGGTGGTTCAGCATGGTGCCGGCTCCGCCACCGGGGTCTCCGTCGTGGCCTTGCGCCAGGCGTCGTAGGTGCGGGTGAGGCGATAGCCGTCGCCGCCGGCGGCGAAGAACGCCAGGCCGGCCAGGCGATGCTCGCGCACGAATTCGGCCTTTTTGCGCAGCGACCAGTCGCTCTCGTACCAGCCGGTGACGTGGCGCTGTTGCGGGTCGATGAACTGGTAGTAGTTCGAGGCGGATTCCGCGTCGCGCTGGCACCCATAGAGGTTCACCCGCTGGCGCACGCTGTCGTTGCCCATCGTGGCACTGCCGCTGGCGGGTTCCAGGGTCCGGGTCACGCCGGCCGCCAGGGTGCGCGCGCGCGGTTCGCGGGACGCCACCGGCCACTCGTAGCCGTACAGCGGGAATCCGATCAACGTCCTGGCCTGGCGTATGCCCAGTTCGCGCGCATGGGATGCGACGTGCTCCCAGGCCACCGCCTCCGGCCCGCGCAGGGGCGCCACTGGGCCTGCGTTGGCGCTTCCGGTCCAGTGGGCGTCATAGCCCTGCATCACCACCCAGTCGACCTTGGCAAGGCTGGCGCGGTCGTACAGCGGGTCGCGCGAGACCGGCACGAACACGCTCAGCGCCAGGTCCGGATGGCGCCGGGCTAGCGCGCGTTGCAGGCGCGGCACGAAGGCGCGCAGCGAGTGCAGGGCGGGCTGGGGCATCGGTTCGTGGACTTCGAAGTCGAGTTGCAGGCCGGCGATCGCAGGGTCGTCCGCCAGTGCCAGGCAGGTCTGCAACAGGCGCTCCACGGCCTGCGGCGACGAGAACAGCCGCGCCAGCGGTTCGCGCCCGTGCAGTGCGACCGCCACGTCCAGCGGGATCCCCAGCCGTTGCGCGCTTGCGCGTAGCGGTGCGTGTGCGTCGGGCCAGCCGTGGGCGTCGGCGATCGTGCCGTCGGGGGCGAGGGTGACGTCGAAATAGACCAGGCGATCGAACCTGGAGGCCGCGATGCCTTCCGCGTCGACCGGCAGCCACCATGTCGCGTACGCCCACGACTGCGGCGGCGTGGACCGCGGGAAGGGGACGCAGCCGGCCAGCAGCGCGCCCAGCAGGCACGCACCCGCGCGACGCGGCAGGGCGCGCCTGCGACGCTTGCACGCCCGCCCGTGCGGGGTGCGGGGCTGCGCGTGCGGCGCGGTCACGTGGTGGTGTCCAGCAGCCAGTCGATCAGGTACTGGATGTCGGCGGTGACCATCGCCGCGGGGGCGTAGGCCACCAGCGTGTCCTGGTTGGCCAGCGCCATGCCGACGCGCGGGTCGCGGTGGATGGTCACCGGCGCCAGCCGCACGTCGGGATCGTTGGCCAGCGCCTCGCGCACGTGGTGCGCCAGCTGCCCCTTCAGCGGCATCTGGTTGAGGACCACGTGCAAGCCCTCGAAGCGCGGATTGTCCTCGGTGTGGCGTTCGACCAGGTCGCTGATCTGCGCCACCGTGGCGTACGAGGCGGCATCCGGCAGCAACACCGCCAGCGCGCGGGTGGCGGCGTGCAGGGCTTGCTGCAGGTAGACCGACGGGCCGGGCGGGGTGTCCACCAGGACGTAATCGAACCCCAGCGGCGCCAGCGCGCGCAGGCCCGCCGCCAGCCAATGCGGGTGCCGCCGCAGGAAGCCCGCGAATTCCTGCAAGTCATCGCCCGACGCCTGCCCGAAGGGCACGAAGTGGACGCCGGCCGGCGAGGTGAACAGCGAGCCGGGCTGCAGGCCTTCGCGCACCAGCCCGGCGTTGTCCTGCACCTCCATGCCGAGGTGCAGGCGCAGGTTGTTCTGCGGGTCCAGGTCGATGGCAAGCACGCGCTTGCCGGCCTGGTGCAACGCCGACGCGACGTTGGCGGTGAGCGTGGACTTGCCGACGCCGCCCTTGCCGGAGACGAAGCAGATCACGTCCATCAGCCTTTCCCCGCGGTCGCGCGCGTGCTCGGGAGGCGCGCCATCAGGCCCTCCTGCGCATGCGCAGCAGGCGGTAACCGACCACCGACAGCAGCACGATGGCGGCCAGGCCCAGCAACGCCACCAGCAGCGGACGGTCGCGGAAGAACCAGTTGAGCTTCGTCTCCATCGGCATGTCGCCGATGTAGTAGGTCGGGGTGACCTTGGCCGACTCGATCGACTGGTCGCCGACCACCGCGATGTCGCCCAGGATCTGTGGCCAGCGGTCCTCGTCGCTGAGCGCCTCGCCCAGCTTTGCGAGGTCGCCGGGTTCGTCGGCGTACAGGAAGATCGCGCTGCGGCCGTTCGCGAGCGGCGACTCCAGGCCCATGATGGTGGCGATCTTGCCGGCACCGGCGAGGTTCATCGACGCCGGCGGGGTGGCCAGCGGGTCGATGTCGCGTTCGTCCCAGAGGAAACGGGGGCGCCAGCTCTTGACCGTTTCGCGCAGCCGGCGCTCGCCGCCGATGTTGGCGATCGGCAGGTCGTCCGCCCAGGTTGTCAGCAGCGCCTGGCTGCCGGCCGAGCCGATCACCAGCAGGTCGCGATCCTTGACCCCGTCCAGCGCGCCGGCGCTGACGATCTCGTGGCGCAGCACCGGGTAGCCGGTCGCCTCGCCCATCAGGGCCATGGTGCCAAGGTACAGGTCAAGTTCGTCGGCGCCGGGCTTGTCCGGCAGCACCACCGCGGTTTCGCCGAGGTCCGCAACGCGGGTGAACGGGAAGCCGAGGGTCACGAACGACTGCAGGTTCGGCATCGCCGCGTAATGCGGGATGCCGCTGAAGTCGAGGGTCGATTCGCTGTCGATCGCGGCGAGGGTGTTGTCGACCGCCAGGTCCTGGCAGAAGCCGCGTTGCTGGACGTCGAAGCTGAAGGCCAGTTGCATCTGGTCGCGGCCGCGGCTGGCGTAGGCCGGGATGTGGAACGAGCTGCCGCGCAGGGCGCTGCCATCCAGGCGCACGGATGATTCGGTCGAGCCGCCGGCCGGTGCGCCCGTGCCGGACGGCAGGCGCGGCGCGCTCCGGCTGGTCACGCCGTCGGCATTGACGATGATGCCGTCCTGCAGCGCGATGCTCTGCAGCATGTGGCGGTTCTGCGAGACATTGAGCGCCGAGTTCAGCTGGCTCGGCAGCACCGTGGCGCGGTACTTCAGGTTCACCGGCACGCCCTTGCCGCGCCAGGTGTACAGGTCCGGCGGGACCCGGTAGTTCAGGCGGATCACGCCCGGGAAGTGGCCGCCGACGTTCAGCTCCTGGGCGCCGGCGATCTCGCCGAACTTCACCGGGCGGTTGAGCGGCAACCACGCCGGCGCATCGTAGGGGACGCGCGGTTCGGGCAGCACCTCGTTGTTGATGACGACCTGCGGGCCGGACAGGCTGCGCTGGGTCAGCGCCAGCGCGCGCGCGGCGCGTTGCAGCGCGTTGTCGTCGGCGCCGCTCAGCACCAGCAGGCGAGCATTCGGATTGGCCGGGTTGGGCAGGATGGTCAGCGAGGTCTGGGTGGTGCCGCTGATGCCGCCGATCGAATCGCCCGCCTTGAGCAGCACGATCGCGTTGCTGGGCGGGAACTGGCCTGTGAGCGCGCGGAAGTCCAGCTTGCGGCTCTTGCTTTGCGCGCCCAACCAGGAGGCCACGATGCCGGCGGCCTTGAACGTGCCGAACCCGGCCTGCGCACCGAACAGCACCGGGATGCGCCGGCGTGCGTCGCCGGGTTCCTCGGTGAACAGCAGATGGGCCTGGCTGAGGTCGGTGATGCCGGCATTGGCGGGCGCAAGGTCCAGTTCCAGCCGCGTCTGTTCGCTGACCGTCATCCACAACGAGCTGTGGAACGGGTTCTCGCAGTAACGGGTGTAGTGGCCGATGAAACCCAGCCGCAGTTCGTTGCGGGGCTTGAACAGCGCGGGATCAAGCCGGATCTCGCGCAGGTTGGCGAGGTTGTTGCCCTGCTGCGGGAAGGTGACCAGCGCGGCGCTTTCGCCGTTCAGCGCGATCACCAGGTGGCTGAGGTCGCTCAGCAGCGCCGGCGAGTAGTCGTAGCCGATGATCAGGCGCGCGCCGACGACCTGTTCGTCGGGGCGCACGTTGAAGTAGAGGTTCTGGTTGTAGGCCGTGCCGGACAGCTTCAGCGACGACCACGCGCCCAGCTCGCGCAGGCCCAGGGAGACCGTGCGCGCGCCCGGCACCACCGGCCACGTGGGCTGGGCCGGTGCCGCCGGGGCGTAACCGCCCAGGGGTGGCATGCCGGCGGCGGACGGCGGCAGTGCCTCGGCCGGGATCGCAGCGTCGGGCAGGCCGGTGCCGGGCGCCGGTGCGACCTCGGGAGCGCCATCCTGCGCAATGGCCGCCACGGGTGCCTGCCCGGCAAGCGCGACGATCCCCGCGACGAGCAGGCTGGTGCGCAGCCGGGTGGTCTTGGAGGTGCGTTGCGAAGGACTGTTCATGTGGTTGGCCATGCGTTGTTGTGTCGGGTGGATGGATGGCGGCTCAATCGCCGCGTGTCTGGTTCGCCAGCCCCAGCGTGCGCAGCCAGCGCGGCGTGGGCGGCGTGTTGGGCAGCCAGTAGCGCTTGCGCAAGATGTCGTCGCGCACGCTGGCGGCGAACCGCTGGTAGGTGGGCAGGTCGTCGGCCGCGGGCTGGAAGCGCAAGCGGCCGGTGTCGGTGCGGATGGCGGTGCCATGCACGGTGGCAGTGCCGTGGTGGCTGCTGAGGGTGACGGTGTAGGCGCCGTTGGCGGGCAGGGCGACGGCGTGGTCGGTGAACACCAGGTCCAGCTGTTCCTCGGGGAAGTTGAGGGTGGTCGCCGGCAGCACGTGGCGGTCGGGCAGGCGCACCACCGCCTCGATCCGGCGTTGCGCCGCATGCAGGTGGCGCAGGGTGCGCACTTCCTGTTCGACCGCCCACTGCGCCAGCCGCAGCACCGCGGCGTAGGTGGCGAGCAGCGCGGCGAACACCAGCCACGGGCGCATTGGCGGGTCGGCCGCGTCGAAGCGCAGCAGCAGGATGGCGACCAGCAACCCAGCCACCAGCAGCCACGGCAGCGGCGAATCGATCCGGGCCTCGTCAACCGCGTCCGCGGCGCGCTGCTGCTGCAGGCCGTTGCGGTAGGCGCGCACCACCTGTGCGCCCACCGTGAACGGCAGGATCACCGCTTGCAGCCAGTCCAGCAGGTCGCGCCAGAGCGAACGCTGGAACGGCATGTGTGCGCGGCTCCAGGCGAGGAACGCGAGGATCGCGTACGGCGCGGCATAGGACGCGAACCATCCGAACGAGGCATTGAACGGGGCGGCCCCCGCCAGCGGGATCGACAGCACCGCGAACGCCACCACCGCCAGCGCCACCGGGATGCAGGCGGCCAGCCAGCGGTTGAGCATGGCGAATTGCGAACGCATGCGTACCGAGGCGCCGTTGGACGGATCGTCGATGCGTACCCAGTCGCGCGGTTCGCCGCCCGTCGCCGGCAAGGCGTCCTTGCGGCGGGTCGGGTGCCCGACCACCGCGGTGCGATGGCCGGCATCCTCCAACGCCATGTCGAGCCGGGCGCCGTGGCTTGCCGCGCGGGCGTCGATGCGCGCGGCGGCACTGCGCCGGACCAGCAACAGGCGGCCGAGCGGCTGGTCATCCAGCAATCGCGCGGCCTCGTCCGACAGCGGCGCCACCAGGGGATGCGCCGCGCTGTGCACCAATGCCAGGGAGGCATCGTTGCGCAGCCAGGTGGTCCAGCGCTGCAGGACCTGGGGGTCGCGCAGCATCGATGCGCCGTCGCCAACCAGCACCACGTGTTCGCCATTGCTGTCGGCCGGGATCGGCAGCGGATCGTCGCCATCGATCCAGCTGTAGCCACGCGCCTCGACGAAGCGGGCGAGCTCCGGCGCGACCGTGCCGTTGCGTTGCACGAACACGCGCATCCGCGCACCCGGCCAGTCCTGGCCTTCGACCAGTGCGGCGAGCGCCTGCACGCGGGTGATGTCCGGCGCGTCGGGCTGCAACACCACGTCGAGGTAGGGCCAGCGCCCTGGCGCGGGCGGCGTATCGCCCTGGGTGCGGTACAGCGGCCAGATCACTGTCATCAGCCAGGTGGCGAACCCGAGCAGCAGGCACAGTTCGGCCACCCAGACCAGGATCCCCGGCAGTTGTGCATCGCCCGCGGGGATGGCATGCAGCGCGCGCCAGGCCAGGTAGCGCGCGCCGGCCAGCAACGCCAACCCCGACAGCATCAGCATCGCCAAGGTGCCGGCGCGGCTGCGGATGTAGAACCCCAGGGCCACCATGGCCGCCGCCAGCACGACCTGCTGCGGCCGCTCGAGCACCGTCATCGCCCCGAAGGCCAGCAGCGCCACCGCGACCACCAGCACCAGCAAGGTCGCGCCGCGGATCGACCACAGCGGCGCCTGGGCGAGCGAGCCGCCCCATGCCGTCGCCGGGTCGTAGCTCGGGGCGTGGATGCGTGCCTCGCCGAAGTCGTCCTCACCCCAGCGTTCGCGCCACAGTTGCAGGAGCCGCAGCGGGTTCATCCGGGCAACAGTTCCAGCATGTGCTGCGCCAGCGATTCCATGTCATGGCGGCCCTGCGAACCGGGGTCGTAGGCATTGACCGATGTGTGGCAGGCCAGTGCCTCGGCCACCGATTCGTCGCGGTGGATGCGCAGCGGGATCACGCGCGGCCCGAACCGGTTCGCCATCAGCGCGATCACCTCGTTGTCGATCGGCTGGCCCGGTTCCACCTGGTTGAAGAGGTAATGGGTGACCACGTGCGGCCGGTGCGCCATCACCGGCTCCAGCACGCTCTCCATGTCGGCGATGGTGGCAAGCGAGGCCATGTCCGGCAGCGCCACCATCAGCAGTTGGTCACAGGCGGCGAGCGCCTGCTGCAGGTAGACGCCGTGTCCGGGCGGGGTGTCCACCACCACGACGCCGCCGCGGAGGCGCGGCTCCAATGCACGCAGTTGCTGGGCCAGCCAATGCGGGCTGGATTCCAGCATGCCTTCGAAGCGCAACCGCTCGCCTTCGTCGGCGCGGCCGTAAGGGAACAGCACCACGCCCGATTCGGTATCCCAGCCCTGTCCGAGGCTGCCACGCGCGACCGCGGCTTCGCAGACGCCGGGGAGCCCGGCGGCGTCGCCGGTGAAATGCCAGGCCAGGCCGTTCTGCGGATCGAGGTCGATCACGCCGACCGGGCCGGGCTGCAGGCGCGCAAGGTCACTGGCCAGGTTGGCGCTGATGGTGGTCTTGCCCACGCCGCCCTTCATCGAGATGACGCCGATCGACTTCATTTGCGCCCGATCCTGCTCAGGAAGCCCTTGCGAATCGGCGCTTCGTGCGGTGCCTCCGGCACCGGCTGGACCGGAGCCGGAGCCGGAGGCGGGCTGCGGCGCAGGCGGCTGAACACGGCGCCCAGCGTGCCGCGCGCAGGAGGAGTGGTGGGTGGAGTGGTGGGTGGGGAGTGCGTGGTGGGTGGTGCTTCGGCGGGTGCAGCGATCGCCGGGGGAGCAGCCGCCTCGACGGGGGCCGTGTCTGCGAGGGGCGCGTGGTGGCGCACGGGTGGCGTGGTGCGTGACCGCGGCGGACGCGGCGACGGCGGCGGGGAAGGCTCCGCGACGGATGGTGCGGAGGCCGTCATGACGGGTTCCGCAGGGGGTGCGGCAGCTGCCGCGTCGGCGGTCACGGCAGTGGGTCTTGCGCTTGCCGGGCGGGTTTGCGTTGGCGCCGGCGAAGCCGGTGCCTGGAATTCCGGGGCCGGTCGCGTGGGAGCTTCGGCGCGCGCCTCGGCGGACGGGGCGGCAGCCGGGGCGCCGGCTGCGCGCAGCGCGGCCTGGCGGACCTGCGACAAGCGGACCTGCTTCAGCCCCGCCGCGAGCCGGTCGCCACGCGTGCGCGCCGCGCTGGTGGGTGCCTGCTCCGGCGCCTCCGCGTCGGCGATGGTCCATGCCCGGCGTTTCTCGTCATCGGTCATGCCGTCGCGGGCGCGGCGCGCGGTCAGCGGCATCTCGCGTCCCAGCGCCGAGCCGGGGTCGCCGCCGGGGGGGGGCACCGGCGTGTCCTTGCCCTTCTGTGGCACCAGGTCGAAGAAGCCCTTGCGGATATTCACGTGTGTTCCCCCGGCGTCAGGCCATCAGCCGCAGGTGGAGGTCGAAGCCTTCGCTGGCGCCCTCGACCAACTGCACGACCATGTCGTCATCCGCGCCCAGCAGCTTGAACACGGTCTCGTAGAAGCCTTCCAGCACGCCGACAAGGGACGGGTGGGCGTCGCCCAGCGGCGATGCGTGGTGATACACCTCCAGCCCGTCCTCGGTTTCCTCCAGCCGCGCCCAGCCCCAGCGCGCCTCGGCCCAGTGGCTGTTGAGGCTGTCCGCCAGCGCGTCGAGCGTGCCGCTGCCGGCGAATCGCGCCTGCTCGGCCTGCGCCCAGTCCTGGCCGACCGCGATCGCCCAGTCGCGCAGGACTTCGTCGCCCAGGCCCTCGGCCATGCGGTTGGCCAGTGCCGACAGCAACAGGCGCGGCACGCGCAGCCCCTCGGCACGGACGTAGTGCGCCAAGGCCGGCGGGCTGGACCAGGAGGCGGAGGGGGTGGCGTTCGCGTCGGTCATGGTCTTTTTTCGTTGAGGTTGACGATGTAGGAGTAGTTGCCCGGCTCCAGGGAGTCGAACAGCAGTTCGCTGCGGAAGTCGTCGATGTGGCGCACCGTCGGCAGTTTCTGGCCGACCTTGGTGCTGCGCACCTCCGCCGACATGCGGCGGTTGGGCATGGTGACCACCACCGCCACCCCGCGGACCGGGGTACTGCCTTGCACGGAGACGTTCATTTCAAGGCCGTCGCCGCGGATGTTATTGCTGACCTTCACCCGGCGCCGTTCCCGCCACCACGCGTCGATGTCGCGGCCGCTCGCCACCCACAGCAGCCTGGCGTCGCGGCGGCTGCGCAGGTCGGGGATCAGCGCGCGTACCGCGACCTCCAGTGGCGATCCGGCGGCGAAGTTCTGGCTGTGCAGGCTGAGCACGCCGAGCCCGCCGTAGCGCACGGTTTCGTTCAGTTCGGTGGTCAGCCGCGACAGGAGGGGTGCGGTCCCGGGTTCCGCGGCGAGCAGGTTGATGTCGTCCGGCTGCGTGCGCGGGATGACCAGCAGTTCGTCGCGCTCCGGCACGCCGCGCATCGGTGCGAACAGCGGGAGCTGGCCTGCGCTGCGGCTGGGGTCGGCGAGGTGATAGCGGATGCCGGCCTTGTGCAGCAGGGATTCGGTGGTGGCGTCGTAGCTTTCCAGCGGCGCGCGGAAGCCGATCGCGGCGCGCGTCGCGGCGGCGGACGTCGAGCCAAGCTGCGAGCGCATGGTGATCATGCGACGCTCCTGCTCCAGCGAGGGCTGGCCCTTGAAACCGATGTGGACATCGCCGTGGAAGCCGGTCTCGAAACTCGCCGCGAGGCTGTCCACCAGCGGCGCGTGCTGCATCGCCACCGAGGTCAGCAGGAAGAACGTGCCCGGCAGTTGCGCCTGCTGCAGCAGGTCGCGCAACACCGCGGCGTTCTGGAAGCCTTCCTCTGTGTCCATCTCCAGCAGGTAGGCGGCGCGATACCCCTGCGGCCAATTGGCCAGGATCACGGTGGGTTCGCGCTGCAGCCATGCGAGGGTATTGTCGATCAGCTGGTAGGTCGCCACCGGTGCCGCCGCCCACGTGGATTCGGCGAACGCGAACGCGGCGGTCCGGCTGGTCGTCCCTTCCTCCAGCAGCACCGCGCCCTCGTCCACGCGCTCCGGCGGTGGCACCCGGCTCCAGTCGGCGAAGCGCGCCGCGACCATCCCGCCTTGCATGCGCAGCAGGGGCTCGCTGGTCCGGGTCATCCACACACGCTGCCCCGGCGACAGCCCGCCCGAAACCGGGGTCTCGCCGACCACCGTCAGCTGCCGGTGGTCGGCGTCCATCTGGATCTCGCCGGTGACGGCGATGCCGAGGTCGTCAAGGAAATCCCAGCCGCGCCAGTTGCCGCCGCCGTCGCGCGAGCCGGTGGCCCAGGTCGCCAGCACGCTCCCGCCGGCGGCGCGGAAGCTGCGAATGCGCGCGCGCTCCTGCTCATCCAGGGTGATCGTCGAAGGCAGGATCAGCACGCTGCCGGGCGCGTTCCCCAGGTCGTTCAGCGTGCCGATCTCGCGATACGCGCGGCTGCGGTCCGCGAAGTAGGCGCGCCATGGATCCAGCAGCACCTTGTAGTCGCCGCCGACGCCGGAGAGGTAGCGCGTCACCGACTCTGATGCGTACAGGTAGACCGGGCCGGAGCGGCCAGTCACGGCTGCGGGCAGCGAACTGCCCACCACCGGCGTGCGCCAGCCCAGGTTGGTCAGCATGAACACGTACGAAAGGATCGGCAGGGTCAGCCCCAGGAACACGATCATGGGCATGAACGGACCCGTGCGCCGCCACCAGGGGCGCTTGCGCCACTGCTGCAGGACGTCCTCGTTGAGGTGATCGTGCTTGGTCATGGTGGCGCGTCAGTCCAGGCGCTCGTCCCCGGCGGCCATGCCTGCCGCGCCCGGCACGTAGCGGGAGAAGAACACCGGGCCTTCGCTTTCCAGCGTGAGGCCGACGGTGGTGCGCCCGCGCGGCCCGCGCTTTTCGCGCAGCTTGAACGCGCCGTAAGCCAGGAAGCCCATGATCACGGTGGCGACGGTCGCCGCCAGCACTGCGGTTGCCAGGATCGAAATCAGGTCCATCAAAGTTTTCCTTCTCGTTCGAGTTTGCCCCACGTCATCGCCGTGCCGCGCCATTCCTCGATCGTGGCGAGCACCTTGGCGATGTCGATGATGTTGATGTAGACCACCCGGAACAGCACCGCGTACGGGATGATCATCGGGTCCTCGTCCTCGATCACGCAGCAGTAGGCCGCGGCGACGAGGTCGAGCAGCGTGAGCTGCACCCACCAGTAGAAGATCAGGATGATCAGCCCGTACTGGATGCTGACGTAGATGAAGACGATGTTGCAGAGCAGGTTCGAGAACGGCCAGATGATGCCCTCGAACAGCATGTACCAGAGGATGTAGAAGTTGACCCCGGCCTTGCGCGGGTGCCACAGCGCCCAGCCGTGCTTGGCGGTCGCCTGCAGGATGCCGCGGGTCCAGCGGTAGCGCTGCTTGAGCAGGTTGAGCAGCGAGGACGGGGTTTCCACCCACGCGATCGCGGTGGATTCGTAGACGATGTGCCAGCCGTCCACCAGCAGCTTGAGGGTGAGGTCGCAGTCCTCGGCGAAGGTGTGGTGGTCGTAGCCGCCCACGCTCCGCAGCACGTCCTTGCGGAACAGGCCGAGCGGGCCGGGGATGATGTTCACCGTGCGGGTGAAGCTCTGCGCCTTGCGCGCCATCGCCAGGCCTTCGATGTACTCCAGCCCCTGGATGCGCGACCACAGGTTGTCGCGGTTCACCACCTTCACGTTGCCGGCCACCGCGCCCACCCGCGGGTCGGCGAAGTGGCGGACGCACGCCTTCAGCGTGTTGCGCGAGAGCTTGCTGTCGCCGTCCATGTTCAGCACCAGCTCGCCGCGCGCCACCGACATGCCGGTGTTCAGCGCCTGCGCCTTGCCGCCGTTGGGCTTGGTGATCACCCGCACCGGCACCACCGTGGAGTTGCGTGCGATCTCCAGCGCCTTGATGTACGTGTCGTCGGTCGAACCATCGTCCACCACGATGATCTCGAAGTTGGGGTAGTCCATGGCCAGCAGCGAGCGGATCGCCGGCTGGATCACCAGGCCCTCGTTGTAGGCCGGCACCACGATCGACACCATCGGCAGGCCGTTGAGCTCGGCCTGGGTGTAGCGGGCCTCGCCGCGCTCCAGCGCCTCCATGTGGTCGAGGAAGGAGTACAAGATGACCACGATGTAGCGGACCAGCAGGATCAGCAGGATCGCCAGCAGGTAGATCGAGATCGCGCGCAGTACCACGCCCTCGAACGCGGTGGTCACGCTGCCGCCGTGGTCCTGCACGGCCTTGTACGACAGCCCCAGCATGACCAGGAAGCTGGCGATCATCACCGCCACGACCGAATAGGCGAAGGCCCTCTGCTTGTTCACCAGCGGCGCTCCACGAACACGGTGGCGGAGTCGGCGTTGTAGCGCCCGCCGTCGCGCTTGTTGTCGATCGCCCAGACGCTGCCGCCGACGCTCCAGTCCTTGTTGATCCGGTAGCGGGTGGACAGCGAGGCGCCCCACGCCGGGCCGGCCTCGCCGTGGATGCGCCATCCGCGCTGGATCGACGCGCTGGTCTCCCAGCGGTCGCCGGACCACTCGCCCTCGATCCCGGCGAAGGCCACCCCGTAGCCCGGTTCGGGCGACCAGTAGTCGGAAGTGTTGAACCTCGCCTTGCGGTACTCGACGCCCAGCACCGGGCGCAGGCGCGGGGTGAACAGCTTGACCGCAGGGGAGTAGCGCAGCATCGCGGTCTGCACGCTGTTGCCATCGCTGACCCGGTACGAGTCCGCCACCAGCGCGGCGCGTCCCGGGCGCCCGCTGATGGTGGCGGTCAGGCCGAGGTTGTTGGCCGACAGCGCCTTCTCCATGCCGCGCGGGTTCAGCGACATCGCCGCCCAGTTGACCTTGCCGGCGCGCACCCGGACCGGCAGCGCGGGAACGGGCTGGAGACTGACCGACCCGTACATCTGCTTGCCGAAGCTGACCTCCACCGCGGGGTCCATCCGCACGTCATGCGCCTGGTGGCGCAGCGTCAGCAGGATTTCGCCGGATGAAACGCGCGGCATGCGCGCCGCCATGCCTCCGAATTCCACTTCGGTGGCGCGTGCCCCGCCCTTGCTGGTCCAGCGATAGTTGGCGCCGAGCGACTGGGTGCGCACGTCGTAGGTATCGGTCGTGCCGGTGCTGGCGATACGCAGACGGGGGCGCTGGCTTTCGGTGGTCAATGCCAGGCCTTGCTTCGCTTCGTCATTGTCCGGATAGGTGGCCAGCACGTCCTTGTACATGGCCGCGGCCAGGTAATCCTTGCCCTGCCAGCGCTGGATATTGGCCAGCGCGACGCGCGCATTGGCGGCCTGCTTGCCGTCCAGCAGGTCGCGGTAAATGCGCTCGGCGGCATTCAGCCGTCCGCTCCAGGCCAGGCCATTGGCGATGATGAACTTCAGCTCGTCGTCGAGCTGCTCCTTCTTCATCAGCGCCAGGCCCTCGCGGCCGAGGCGCGCGTACTGGCCGTTCAAGTTCAACTCGACCAGCCGTTGCTGGGCCGGGGGACGCTGCGCCTCTTCCGGCCTTGCCGGCGCCGGGACATAGACATACGGGCGCAACTGCAGCGCCGGGTCGCTGTGCCCGGAGACCAGGCTGTCGACCTGCGGGTTGCCGCTGGCCGCCGGGGCGTCCGCGGCGAGGCTGGCGGACAGCGCGGCGCTGGTGGCGGCCGCGTCGAACCGCTGGACCCCGTCGGTGGCCCCGCTGGTGGCGCCGGCGGCCAGCATCGCGGCCTGGGCGCCGGCGAACAGGCCGGTCGGATCGACCCAGACCGTGTCACGCGCCAGCCTGGAAGCACCGGAACGCGGCGGCGCGGCGGCCCAGCGGGTGGCCTGCGCGCTGGAGGCCTGGCGCATCTGCGGCATGCGGGCCGTGGCGGGCTGCCAGGCGTCGCTGGCGACGGCGTAGGTGCGCGCCGGCTGTGCGGCTGCGTCGAAGCGGGTGGGCGCGGCGCCGGCGAAGGCGCGTTGTGCGCGCCTGGCCGGGGCGGTGGAAGCCGGCGGGGTGGCCTGGGCCACCGCACCGTCCGGCGCATAGGCGCGGGTGGCCTTGCGAGGCGCGGGCGCGACCGGCGCCGGCATCGCCAGCGTGGGGGCCAGCAAGCCGCCGGACGAGGACCACCGCTGGATGCCGGGGCCGCTTGCGGCATGGCCGGACGTGGCCAGCGGCCGGAACTGCCGCGCCTTGCCCGGCGCGAACGCCGAGGCGGGCGTCGCCGGGAGGGCGGGCGGGTG
>ERZ1645185.510-NODE-510-length-16182-cov-8.061760_pt1 | contig 16182 bp, 14 predicted proteins | sample MGYA00575351_ERZ1645185 | MGnify/ENA primary metagenome ERZ1645185 (study PRJEB40838, sample SAMN11284767) | freshwater sediment metagenome | isolation source: river sediment | host: Sediment | place: India: Jana village, Kanpur | collected 2015-12-17 ...
GTTTCTGGCTTTCGGCATCGGCGGTCATGTCGTAAATGGCCGCCAGATGGAAAAAATGGGTGATTTTGCCCTTCAACGCGGTGAGCTGGGTCGCCGCGACCCCCAGCTTGGGCTTGCCCAGATCGCCGGTGACGGCTACCACCCGCTTCATGTCCCAGCCCATCTGTTCGCCGATTGCGGCGAGTTTCTTGGCAGAACCCTTCCTTACAAGGACATAGACCGTGCCTTTGCGTTTCAGCAGGTTGCTTACCAGAAAACGGCCGATGAATCCGGTTGCTCCCGTCACGAAATAACTCATTGCTCCACCCGTTTCCTTTGCCATGACGGCGTATAGGTATCTGAATATTTACCGCAAAACCCCATTTAATGCATAATACTTGAAACTCGCATAGCGTCAAAGGACTTAATCATGGCTAGCCTTCAGGAACAATTCGAGCAGGCGGTACAGGATGCCAAGAGCCTGACTTCACGACCGGACAACGATACGCTGTTGCGGCTGTATGCGCTGTTCAAGCAGGCTACGGAGGGCGATGTCAGCGGCCCGGCTCCCGGCATTTTCGATTTCAAAGCCTCGGCCAAGTACGAAGCCTGGTCGAAGCTGGAGGGCACCAGCCAGGATTCAGCCAGGAAAAAATACATCGATCTCGTCAAGACGCTCAAGGGCTGACGTGTCCGGGAAAACCCGCCAGCGCATCCTGACAACCGCCCTCGCGCTGTTCAATGAGCAGGGCGAGTCGAACGTCTCAACCAATCATATCGCCGATGAGCTGGAAATCAGCCCTGGCAACCTGTACTACCACTACCGGAACAAGGACGACATCATCGAGCAGCTGTTCCAGCGCTACGAAGAGCGCATGGACGCGGCCCTGACGGTACCGGACGGCCGCGCCGTAACCCTCGAAGATGTCTGGCTGCAATTGCATCTGGTGTTCGAATGCATCTGGGACTACCGTTTCCTGTACCGCGACATCATCAACATCCTGAGCCGCAACAGGAGCCTGCGTCTGCGCTTCGCCCGTATCCTGAAACGCGGCTCGGGCAACGCCCATGCCATCATGAAAGGGCTGAATGATTCAGGCACGATGCGCGCAAGCGCCGCCGAAATCGAGGGATTGGCCACCAATATCCTGGTTCTGGCGACATTCTGGCTCAATTACGCCAGCATCCACGGAGAAAAGGATGAACAGCGCGCCATCCAGCAGGGCATCGTCCAGGTCATGATGCTGGTATCGCCGTTCCTGCGTGACAGCGAACGCCTGCACCTGCATACGCTGTCGGCGGCGTACGCCAGTTAAGCCGGTATTTATCAAGTTATTGCCTAGACTGGATTTTTGCCCTATAATGTCGGCTTCCCGTTTCCCGTTGTCTGGAATAACCCCATGAAAGTCCTGAATTCCCTCAAGTCGGCCAAGACCCGCCACCGTGACTGCAAGGTCGTGCGCCGCCGCGGCAAGGTCTTTGTGATCTGCAAATCGAACCCCCGTTTCAAAGCCCGCCAGCGTTAATCGCAGCGCAGGCAGCAGTTCCGATCAAGCCGGCTGATGCCGGCTTTTTCATGCCGCACCAGAGAGACGGAGTAGCCCATGCCAGAAAATCCATGCTTCCCGGCCGAATGGGAACCCCAATCCGCCATATTGATGGCTTGGCCGCATGCCGGCACCGATTGGGCCGAACGGTTGCCATCTACCAGGGCTTGCTTCGCGGAAATCTGTACCGCCATCTGCGCCCGGCAGCCGTTGCTGCTGCTGGTCCCGGATCACGGCATTGAACAGGAAGCGCGGCAATCGCTGCAGGCGGCCGGCTGCCGCATTGAAAACCTGCATTTCATCCGGTTGCCGTATGACGATACCTGGCTGCGTGACAGCGGGCCGATTACCCTGCGCGACGGTGATGGCTTCCTGCTGCTGGATTTCCATTTCACCGCATGGGGCGGCAAGTTCGAAGCCGGATTGGACGACAGGATAGTCGCTGGACTGCGCGAAAGCGGTGTCTTCCGCGATACACGGCATCAACGGATCGAATTCGCGCTCGAAGGCGGAGGCATCGAAACCGACGGACAGGGCACGCTGCTATCGACCTGGCATTGCCTGCACGAACGCCATCCGGACCTCTCGCGCACCGAAATCGAAACCATGTTGATGGGCAGCCTGCGCCAAGACCGCGTGCTTTGGCTCGAACACGGCTATCTGGAAGGCGACGATACCGATGCCCATATCGATACCCTCGCCCGCTTCGCTTCGGCCGACACCATCGTTTATCAGGGCTGCCAGGACCCGGACGACCTCCACTTCGGCGAATTACAGGCCATGGCCGTCGAGTTGCGGGCGTTGCGGCAGCCGGATGGCAGTCCATACCGATTGCACGAGCTGCCGTGGCCGAAGCCGGTGCTCGACGGCGGACGGCGCCTGGCCGCATCCTATGCCAATTTCCTGATCATCAACGGCGCGGTGCTGATGCCGGTATACGGTGACGATGCCGATGCGGAAGCCTTGGCGGTGATGAGATCCGCGTTTCCCGGGCGCGAGATTGTCGGCATTCCGTGCCGTGACCTTATCTGGCAGAATGGCAGCCTGCACTGCTGCACCATGCAACTCCCCGAAGGCCTGTTGAAATGAGCGAGAAATCCCTGAAGGCTGCTCTGGTCCAGGACATCACCCATGGCGATGCCGAGGCCAACCTGCGCGTCATCGAACAGCGCGTGACCGAGGCCGCAGCAGCCGGGGCCAAGCTCGTGCTGCTGCAGGAACTGCACAACGGCGCCTATTTCTGCCAGCACGAAGCCAGCGCGGAATTCGACCGTGCCGAGCCGATTCCGGGCCCCAGCACCGAACGGCTGTCAACGCTGTCGGCGAAAACGGGAGTGGTTCTGGTTGCCTCCCTGTTCGAACGTCGCGCCGCCGGCTTGTATCACAACACCGCGGTGGTATTCGAAAACGACGGCCGCCTGCTCGGCAAATACCGCAAGATGCATATTCCGGATGATCCGGGATTTTACGAAAAATTCTATTTCACCCCCGGCGACCTCGGTTTCGAACCGATCCAGACCAGTGTCGGCAAAATCGGTGTTTTGGTCTGCTGGGATCAGTGGTATCCGGAAGCGGCGCGCCTGATGGCGCTCGCCGGCGCCGAATTGCTGGTGTACCCGACCGCCATCGGTTGGGACCCCGAGGATTCCGAAGCCGAAAAGAAACGGCAGCGCGATGCCTGGATGCTGAGCCATCGCGGACATGCCGTTGCCAACGGCATACCGGTCCTGAGCTGCAACCGGACCGGATTCGAAGCTTCGCCGCTCGGTGCCAGCGGCATCCGTTTCTGGGGCAGCTCGCACGTCGTCGGCCCACAGGGCGAATTGATCGCCGAAGCCGGACTCGATGCGCCGGAAATCCTGTATGCCGATATCGACCTGCAGCGCAGCGAACAGGTTCGGCGGATGTGGCCGTTCCTGCGTGACCGCCGGATCGACGCGTATGGCGACCTGCTGAAACGTTACCGCGATTGATCGGCATGAATTCACCCGAATTTGCCGGTCAGCCGGTCATTGAAATCCAGGCCGGCGGTGTTTCCTACACCTTGCTGGGCACTGCGCACGTTTCGGCCAAAAGTCTGGACGCGGTCAGGGCCGCCATCGACACAGGGATCTACGACACCGTCGCGGTCGAGCTCGACGGCAACCGGCATCGGCAACTGACCGAGCCGGATGCGCTGTACCAACTCGACATTTTCCAGATCATCAAGCAGGACAAAATCGGTCTGGTCGCCGCCAACCTCTCGCTGGCGGCTTACCAACGCCGTCTGGCGGCACAGCTCGGCATCGAACCCGGCGCCGAGTTGAAGGCGGCCGCGACCGAAGCCGTCGCCCGTGGCCTGCGACTGGAACTGATCGACCGCGATGCCGGCGTAACCTTGAAACGCGCTTGGTCGTCACTGGGCTTTTTCAAGCGCGGACAGCTGGCCGCCGAACTCGGCGTAGGCCTGCTGAATTCGGAGGATGTCGGAGAAGCCGAAATCGAGCAGCTCAAACAAGGCGACATGCTGGAATCGAGCTTTGGCGAATTCGCCAAACAGACGCCTGAGTTGTTCGAAACCATCATCGCCGAGCGTGACCGCTACATGGCCGCGAAATTGCAAACCCTGCAAGGTCAAGCCGGAACCGGCAAGGTTCTGGCGGTGGTCGGCGCCGGGCATCTGGCCGGTCTGGCCAAGGCGCTGCAAGAAGGCACGGCCGATCCGTCGGCGCTCATCGGCGAATTGGACGGCGTCCCGAAAAAGTCAGAAATTCCCTGGTTCACCCTTGGGCTTGCCGTGTTCCTGATTGCGGGTTTTTCCTGGGGCCTGCAGCAAGGCGGACTGCAGCTGGCAGGAAGCCTGTTGCTGCAATGGATCTTGATCACCGGCATCGGCGGCTTGATCGGTTGCATGGCCGCCAAAGGCCATTGGCTGAGCTGTCTGGCGGCGTTCATCGCTTCGCCGCTGACCCCTTTGCACCCTGCCCTGAGTTCGGGCATGGTCTCGGCTTTCGTCGAAGCCAAGCTCAACAAGCCGACCTATCAGGACCTGCTGGAACTGAAAGACGACACCACCGAAATCTCCGGTTGGTGGAAGAACCGCTTTTCACGGGTATTGGTCAATTTCATCCTGACCAATACCGGAACTGCACTGGCGGTCTGGATCGCCGGTGCGGCCTTCTACCTCAAGCTCGGCTGATCAAGCCACCGCTTCCCAACAACGCGTCAATCAGGCGCCAGAACCCTCGGCGCGCCTACCTAAGGCTTGCCGGACGCGTTCGCCGCACCACATCCGCATATCGTCGAGCGTGGCGTAGATGGTCGGCAGGAACAGCAGAGAGACGATCGTAGAGAAAATCAGGCCGCCAACGATAGCGCGTGCCATCGGGTAATAGCCCGGACCGTCGCCGCCGATCTGCGTGCCGCCGACACACAACGGCAACATACCGAGGATGGTGGTGCCCATGGTCATCAGGATCGGCCGCAAGCGCTCGGTGCTGCCATTGACCAAGGCATTGAGGCGATCGACACCGGCACGGCGCATCTGGTTGATGTGCTCGAACATCACGATACCGTTGTTGACCACCACGCCCATCAGCACCAGCAATCCAATCGACGCCATGATGGTGAAGGTCGTGCCCGTGAGCCAGAACAGCCAGAACATGCCGAGCCAAGAGAAAAACACGCTGGTGATGATGGCCGAGGGAAACAGAACAGACTCGAACAATGCGGCCATCACGATGTAGATCATCAACAAGGCCACCAGTGTGCTGACCAACATGTCGGCGCCGGCCTCATCGTTGCGCTCGAAGTTGCCGCCCAGCGAGTGCGAATAGCCGGGAGGCAACTGCGCCGAACCCATCACACGCTCGATGGCCTTGCGGGCGTCCTCGGTCTTGCCCTTGTCCGGAAGATTGGCCTTGATGTTCAGAGAAGTCTGGCGGTTCTGACGCTGGATCTGCGACGCCCCTTCGCGCACGCTGACATCCACTAGCGACATCAGCGGCACCTCCACGCCCGTGGCAGACAGCAGCTTGAGCTCGTTGAGGTTCTCGATTTTGAAGTGCTCGGCACCGGCAAAGCGCGCAGTGACCGGGATCTCCGCTTCGCCTTCGCGGAATTCGCGCAGGGTCTGGCCTCGCAGGGCGATGGCTATGTAGCGCGCCACCTCCTCGGCATTGAAACCCAAACTGGTCGCCCGTTCACGGTTGACCGAAACCTGGATCTCGGAATTGTTGTCGCCGGTGTCCACGCGTGCATCGCGCAGCTCAGGCTGGGCGTTCAGCAACGGAATGATGGACTCGGCGATGTCCTTGAGCATCTCGGGCGAATCACCCTTGATCTGGAAACTGATGCCTTCGTCCTGACCGCCTCCGCCGCTACCCGGCGGACCACCGCCCTGGAAACCGACCTCGGCCCGAGCCGACTTCGGCAGGTCCTTGCGCACCAACTCCTGCACCTCGCCGGTGCTGAGTAGCCCTGCTTCGGCGTTGCGCAGCATCAGACGGTCGAGGATGCTCGGATTCGGATCGCGCAGGGTCAGGCGAATGCCGGCCCAACCCTGTTCGCTGAAGTAAGAGTATATCTGCTCGATCTGGTATTTTTCGCGGCGCTCGTCCAGATGCTTTTCGAAGCGCGCGATCTCGGCGTCGATCTGGTCAAGGCTGTACGATCCGTTCCAGTTGAAGTACATCTCGATTTCGCGCCCGGCATCGTTCTTGAAGAAATCGAATTCGGTGCGGGTCGCCGGGATGAAGCTGACCAGCATGATCAATGTGATGCCCAGCCAGGCCTGCAGCCGGTGCTGGAGGGTCCAGCGCAGGAACTCCGAGTACTTTCGTGACAGCGCCGGGATGAAGCCATGCACGTTGGTCACCGAGGGCGGCGTGCCGATTCGCGCCGAAATCATCGGTATCAGGCTGACTGCGACCAGCCACGAGGCCAGCAGCGAGATGGTGATGGTTAGCGCCACCTGTCCGAGGAATATGCTCATCTGGTTGACTTCACCGAACAGGTTCGGCGCGAACACAATGATGCTGGTCAGTGTGCCGGCGCTAATCGCAAGCTGCACGGATCGCGTGCCCTCTATGGCGCAGCGCATCGGATCGTCCGGATACTTCTCGCGGTACTGGTAGATGCTTTCGACCACCACCACCGCGTTGTCGACCATCATGCCTATGGCCAGCAGCAGTCCCATCATCGTCAGAACGTTCAGGGTCAGACCGAAGAAATACATCGAACCCAAGGTCATAACGATGCACAAGGGAATTGCCAGAGTGACCATCAGGGTCGACGGCCAATGGCGCAGGAAATAGAACAGCACCAGCATCGAAAGCAACGAGCCCAGCAGTCCGGCCTCAATCAGCTCGTCAATCGAACTCTGCACGTCCACGGCCTGATCCGAGATGATCTTTATCTGCAGACCCTCGAATTCTGGCTCCTCGGCGATCTCGGCAAGCTCCGCATGAATGCTGTCCGACACCGCGACCAAGTTGGCGTTCTGTTCGCGGAAGATGTCTAGGCCAACCGCGGCGCGGCCTTCCAGCCGCCGACGAAAGTCCACCCGCTGGCTCTTGAGCCTCACCTCGGCCACGTCGGACAGGCGCAGGCCGCGCTCGTTGAGGGTAAGGTCGCGGATCTCCTGGATGCTGCGCAGTTCGCCGACCGGCTGTACGCGGAGACGGCGCTCGCCGTCGCTGATGTCACCGGCGGATACAGAGAAATTCTGTGACTGCAGCTTGGCCGCGAGCTGATTCAGGCTGATTCCAGAGGCCGAAATGCGTGAGACATCCAGCGCAATCTCCACTTCCGGCGGTGGCGCTCCGGTGATTTCCACCTTGGCCACGCCGGGCAGGCGCTCGATGCGGCGCTGGAAGGTACGCTGAAGCAGGTTGTAATCGCCGGACAGGTCTCGGTCACCGGCGAAACGCACGCGCAACAGCGGCTCATCGGAGGTCGAGAACTTCTGCACGAAATAGCGCTGCAGGTCGTCAGGCAAGTCATCCCGGATCGCGTCCAGACGGTCGCGCGCCTCGCTGGCGGCAATCGAGACATCCTTGTTCCAGTCGCTGAACTGCACGAAAAGGGTGGCGTTGTCCGCAGTCGAGGTAGAGTAGATGTTCTCGATGCCCGGCAGCGTGGCCAGCGCTTCTTCCGCCGGACGGGTTATGTTGCGTTCGACCTCGACCGGGGTGGATCCCGGATAAGGCAGCTGGATGAACATGCCAGGAAAGGTAATCGAAGGGAATTGCTCCAGCGGCAACCGCACCGAGGCTATCAACCCGATCGCCACCATGGACACGAAGAACATGATGGCGCTGACCGGGCGCTTGAGGCTGAGCTCGGCGAGGGTCATGGGTGCTGGCCTTCGGCGTCGGCACGGCTCGCAGCAAGCGCACGGCGGGCCAGATTGCCGCGTTCCTTGTAGTAGGCATCCGGGCGGCGGTCCAGCAAGTCATACACCACCGGGATCACCACCAATGTCAGCAAGGTCGAGACCACCAGTCCGCCGATCACCGTAATCGCCATCGGCGCCTTGATTTCCGCACCCTCTCCTCCGAGGAATGCCAGTGGCGCGAAACCCAGCAAGGTGGTCAGGGTGGTCATGATAATCGGGCGCAAACGCGATTCGGCGGCCTGCTTGAGCGCATCGCGCTTGGCTACGCCTTCCTCACGCAGGATGTTGACCTTGTCGATCAGCACAATCGCGTTCTTTACCACGATGCCGACTAACAGAATCAACCCGATGAACACCACCACCGAAACCGGCGATCCGCTGAGGGTCAGCGCCAGTACCGCACCGACCATGGCCAGCGGCACCGAAAACATGATCACGAAAGGATGCAACAAAGACTCGAACTGCGAGGCCATCACCAGATAAACCAAGAAGATGGCCAGTCCGAAAGCGAACATCAGGCTGTTGAGAGATGCGCTGAGTTCCTCGCCTTGGCCGCCGATGTGCATCTTGACCTCGGCACCTAGCGGGTTTTCGGACACCATGGCCTGCACTTCCTCGACTGCGGTACCGAGGTCGATGTCGCGCAGATTGGCGGAAACGATGGCCACCCGCACTTGGTCGACGCGGTTGATCTCGCTGGGCCCGATGGTCTCAATCACATCGGCCACTGCCGACAACGGTACCGGCGAAGCCGCCTGCGGATTGACCAGTATGTTGCGGATGTCCGCGACCGAACTCCGGTCCTCCTCACGGGCACGGACCAGCACGTCAATCTTGCGGTCTCGGAAGCTGTAGCGCGTTGCCACCTCGCCACGAACCTGACGCACCACCAGATCGGCGATCTGACGCGTGGTCAGACCCAGCGCCGCGGCTCGATCTTGATCGAAACGGATCTGGATCTCGGGGAACCCCTGCTCTACCGTGGATTTAACATCGGCATAGTGCGGATTGCCTTCCAGCAAACCCGCAAGCTGGCGACCCGACCGTTCGAGCGCCTCGAGATCGGTGCTGCGCAGTTCGATTTCCAGCGGCGTGGAGAAACTCAACAACTGCGGTCGGCCGAACTTCACCTGCACGTCCGGGTATTGGGCCATGGTCTCGCGCATGCGCTCGGTCTGCGCCTGTTCGCTTTCCGCGCTGTAACCGTCGCCGAGCACCACGGTGAGCTTGGCGATGTTCTCGCCAGACTCGGTAGGGTTAGCGTCCAGCCGTGTGCCGCTGCCGCTGACCCCGTACAGTGCCTGCACACCTGTATCTCCTCCGTGTTTGGCCTGAATGGCTTTGACCATAGCGTCGGTCTCGCGCAACTGCGTGCCGGGCGGCAGGCTGGCGGTCATTTCGAAACGGTCCTGGGCCAGCTGCGGAATCAGGTCAGTGCCCAAGCGGGTGGCCATCAGCATTGCGACGACGAAAGCCATGCCGGCGATGCCCAGCACCACTGCAGGCCGGTCAAGCGCCTTGGGCAAAAGAGCGTGGTAGGCCCCAGCAGCCCAGTCATAGGGCTTTATGACCACATCCGCGAAGCGGCGAGCCCCATCAGCCAGCCGATAGCCGCCTTTGTGCCACAAGCCGCGCAGCAGCGACACCAGACCGCCTAGAACCGGGTACAACAACGCGTTCAACAGCAGATAGACGATGAACACCAGAGACCAGATCACAACGGCCAGCAGGCGCAGCGGCAACAGCAAAAGCCATAGCGCATAGCGCCACCACGGGTTGGTCATGGCGCCGCGCTTCAACGGCATCAGCAACACTTCAGGCGCTGTCTTCCACAAAGTCAGCGGAATAGCGATCAGCAAGGTGACCGGCAAGGACAGAATCACCAAGACCCAATGCAGCATCCCATGTGCGTGCGGCATGCGCTGCATTGGCCAGCGCATGACCGATCGCAGGGTATCGCGGAAACGCTGCGGGAATATCTGTTCGGGCGGAGCGGCATCCATGTTGAGCACGGAGCGTGTCTTCAGGGCCGACAGCATCGGGATCAGGGTCAGCGCCACGACCATCGAGATCAACAAAGCGATCGATACGGTGATGGCCTGGTCCTTGAACAGCTGACCAGCCACGCCTTCCACGAACACCAGAGGGAAGAACACCGACACCGTGGTCAGGGTTGAAGCGACCACCGGCATGAACACCTCGTTGCTGCCCTGCACCGCCGCATCGAACAGTCCAAGGCCCCGCTCGCGGGCCTTGGCGATGCTCTCCAGCACCACGATAGCATCGTCCACCACCAGTCCTGTCGCCAATGCCAGACCAGCCAGCGACATCACATTGAGGCTGAGTCCGAGCTGGGCCATGAAGAAGAAGGTGGCGATCAGTGAGATCGGCAGGGTCAGGCCGATGATGAAGGTGCTCCAAGCATCGCGCAGGAAGCAGAAGATGATCAGGATCGCCAGCAGGCCGCCCATGAGGGCCTCTTTGCGGACTTCGGCAAGCGAGGCGCGGATGAACTTGGACTGGTCCTCGACCACCTGCACCTGCAGGGACCCGGGGATCTCCTTCTGTTCCTTGAGTTCTGCGATGCGCGAGGCAACCGCCTCGGCGGTATTCACGGTATTGGCATCGCCTTCCTTGTAGATCGCCAGCTCGACGGCTTCGCGGCCCTTGAAGCGGATGATAGCCTCGCGTTCCTTGTAGCCCTGCACCACCTGGGCGACATCGCGCAGCTTGACCGGAACGCCATCGACGTTGGCGACCAGCATATCGCGCATCTGCTCGAGATCGTTGAACTGGTTGACCGTGCGCACCAGATAGCGCTGCGAACCTTCCTCCAGGCGCCCGCCGGAGATATTCACGTTCTCCTGGCGCAGGCGGTCGATGAGCTGACTCGGGGTGAGGTTGAGCTGGGCAAGCTTCTGCTCGTCAACCAGCACCTGCACTTCATCGGCCAGGCCACCGGCGATCTTTACCGCGGCCACACCGTCCACCGGCTCGAGCCGCTTCTTCAATTCGTCCTCGGCGAATCGACGCAGGCGGATCAGCTCGGCCTGTTCGCTGCTTCCGGCCTGTGGTTCGGCGACCATGACCATGCGCATGATCGGCTCCGTGCTCGGATTGAAGCGCAGCAGCACCGGTGGCTTGCTTTCAAGCGGCAGGCGTAGCACTTCGAGCTTGTCTCGTACCTCGAGGCTGGCCTGGTCCATGTCGGTGCCCCAGGCGAACTCCAGCACCACGTCACTTTGTCCGGTGCGCGAGACGGACTTGAGCTTGCGCAGGTTCTTGACCACGCCTACCGCTTCCTCGATGGGCTCTGAGATCAGGGTCTCGATTTCGGCCGGTGCGGCACCGGTGTACTCGGTACGCACGGTGAGCGTGGGATAGCTCAATTCAGGCAGCAGGTTGACCTTCAGGTCGAACAGGGCGATAGCGCCAAACAGCACCAAGGTGATGGCCATCATGAAGATGGTCACCCGCCGGCGGACGGAGAATTCGACGAGGTTCATGCGAGGCGTCCCAGATCAGTTCTTGGCGACGGGTTTCGCCGCAGGCTTGGCAGCGTCCGCGCCCTTGCCCGGCACGATGACCTGCACTTGGCTGCCGTCGCGGATGGCGACCTTGCCTGCAGTCACCACCCTGTCGCCCGGCTTCAAGCCGGAGACGACCTCGACGTACTCACCGTTCATGAAACCTGTCTCCAGCACCACCCGCCGTGCCACCTTGCCGTCTCGCACCACGAACACCGCGGCTTCGTTCTCGTCGTCGAGCAAGGCTGTGCGCGGAATAGTCAAAGCGTTCGGGCGTTCGTCGTAGACCACCTCGATGCGACCGAACATGCCGGCACGCAGGTCCTGCTGGCCGTCGAACACCGAGGTCACGCGGAAGGTGCCGCTACCCACGTCAACTGCCGGCGCGACGCGGTCGATCTTGCCTTCGAACACCCGGCCGGGGATTGCGTCTACTCGCAATTTCACCGGCAATCCGGGCTTGAGCGTGGCCAGTTCCCGCTCGGGCACATTCAGCACCGCTTCCAGCTGACGAGTGTTTACGATGCGGAACACCACGGCATTGAGGTTGACCAGGTTGCCGGGCTTGACCATGCGTTGCGCCACCATGCCGGAAATCGGAGCCTGGATATTGGTATACGACAGCTCCAACTGGGCCAGGTCGAGGCTGGCGCGCGCCGATTCGAGGTCAAAGCGGATCTGGTCGAAGGATTCGGTCGAAATCATCTTTTGCCCCAGCAGTTCCTTGGCTCGCTGGTAATTGTTATTGAGCTTGTTGACTGCAGCTTGGGCGCGCTGAACTTCCAGGCGGGCGCGGGCAGGATCGATGCGTGCCAGGACCTGTCCGGCCTGCACATAGTCACCCTCCTCGGCCAGCAACGCAACCATCACCCCGGAGGTCTTGGCTGTGACCATGGCCTCGTTCGGGGCATCCAGGCTTGCGGTTCCCGCATAGCTGGCATTGATTGTCTGCTGCTTCGCCGTGACTACCTCGACCGGCACGGCTTCATTCGCTTTATCCTTGCCGTCTTTGCCCTGCTGCTCGGCATTGTTCTTATCCGACGCCGCATCCTGATCGCCTTCCGGCTTACCGCCGCAAGCGCTCAGGGCCATACTCACGGCCAGAGCCAAAACGAAGGGGGATATTTTTTTCAATGTAATGCGCATGCGGATTCCGATCGGTAGTGTGGCGGGTCAGTAATGGCATGGTATCGGCAGGGGGTCACCGGCGTATCTGCCTAAAGTCATGGATTGTTGCTTGAATTCCGTGAATTTTAGGTATAATTGCCGCACTTGCACTTCATTTTTGGCACGGTCATGAGCAAAACAACCCTGTTATTCGGCATCATCATGGCATGTGCCGCAAGCCAATCCATCGCCAAAGGCGATGCCCGTAACGGTAAATCACTGGCATACACCTGCAGCGGCTGCCATGGCATACCCGAATACAAGAACGCCTATCCCAGCTACCATGTTCCGAAAATCGCCGGGCAGAACGAGGCATATATCGTCAACGCCCTGAACGCCTATGCCAAGGGCGAGCGCAATCATCCGACCATGTCTGCCCAGGCCAAGAGTTTCAGCAGTCAGGAAATCGCCGATATAGCCGCGTACCTTTCCGCCATCAAACCGGCCAAGCAATAAGGATTGCACCCATGAACAAACTCCTGCCGATCGCCGTCACTGCTTTCGCACTCGCCGGTCTCGCCGAAGCCTCCTCCGTGAAGGGCAATGCCGTTGCCGGCAAACAGAAAGCCGAGGCCTGCGCCTCCTGCCACGGCGCCGATGGCAACAAAACCCTGGACAACAGCTATCCGAAGCTGGCCGGACAATATCCGGATTACCTGCTCAAGGCCTTGAAAGAATACAAATCCGGAAAACGCAGCAATGCGGTCATGGCCGGGCAGGTGCAAAACCTGAGCGAAGCCGATATGGCGAACCTGGCAGTGTATTTCGGTTCGCTTCCCGGCCAGATGGGCATCATTCACTGAGCCTGTAACAGCGGTTTTCGACACTCCCGGTCGTACAAGGTCCGTGTTCGGCGCCATTCGCCTTGGATTTTCGCCGAAACGATCAGATCCCACCAGGCCTGGCACTGTTTGTCCTCTTCAGGACTCAATGTATTCGGATCATCCGGCAATACATAATAACCGTCGTCGTTGGCAGTGAATCCGCAGCCACCGCTTGCCGCCAACACCATGATCTTGCACTGAAGAAACGCCCCTGGCCGTCCTGGCACCGGAATCTTGATGGTCGCCGTGGACTTCTCCACCGCAGCCTCCAATACACGCGTCAAGGGCGGTTTATCGCCCTGCCAGGCATCATCGAACCGGGTTGATCGGTAATCCAGGACCGGCGGTCGGTAGAGAAGTTTCCGCAGATCGTCCTCTGCGGCTCGGCCCACTTCGAATGTTTTGTTTTCCCCACCGCCAAGAAACTCGTCCAACGCTTGCTGAGGTATCCAGACGCGGCCTTCGGAATCGAACGCCCGGAATGTTTCGGCTTGCTCTGATGCCGGCGTCCGTGCGGGATTGGCCCGGAGTTCGGCGATATGCCCACGAGCAGTTGGACGAGCGGATGCGGAGCCTTGTTCGGAAGCCGGCAGTAGCGGCGAACCGGCGGGAGGCGGTTTCGGCCTGCTGACGAACTCGACCCGCGTCACCGACTGCGCCACGGATTCTGCCGTGCGCAGACGCGTCGCTTCAGCCAGCCAAATCAAGGCCAGCGCATGGATCAGGAGTATTCCCAGCAGTAGCGCCAGGTCGCGGATCAACGGGGGATGTAGGGTGCGGAGCCGGAACTGTGATCGGTGGCGTCGCGTACGGCGGTAATCTGCGGAATTTTCGCCATCAGGTTCTTTTCAATGCCCTGCTTCAGGGTCACATCAACCATGCCGCAGCCGTGGCAACCGCCGCCAAAACGCAGATAGACGACATTATCGGCGTCGATGGAATCGAGGCTGACCTTGCCTTTGTGCGCCGCCAACTGCGGATTGATTTCGGAGTCAATCAGCCACATCACCTGTTCGGCTAGCGAACTGGTGCCGTCCGGCGCCTTGCCCTTGATATTGGGCGCGCGGATGGTCAATTGGCTACCGGTGGCGGTGGCGTTGATGTCGATGTGCGCCCCGTTCAGGAATGCCATACTGGCGGCATCGACAAACAGCACGAAATCCCTACACTCGATCTGCCATTCATCACCGAGCAGATCGCCGGCCTCGGCGAATTCCAGACGCGCATCGGCGGACGGCTGACCTGGATTAACCGCACTGATGCGGATACCGACGGCGTCACCGCCCTGGCTTTGCAATAAGGTTCGGAAATGGTTCTGGGCGGTTTCGGAAATTTCAATCATGGCAGCATTTTACCTTAAACTGGTGCTTCCAAGATAAGCGGAAAACACCATGGATATGCCCCTGCACTTGCAGCATTGCCGGCCGTTAAGCGGGCCGGATCAGCGCATGGACGCCGCCACCGCCGCCGCGTTGCTGAAGACGCTCGACGGCTGGGAGCTTGCCGAACATGGACAGGCAATAATCAAAATAGTTCATTTCAATGATTATTACCGGACCATGGCGTTCGTCAACGCCTTGGCATTCATCGCACATCGTGAGGATCACCACCCCGATCTCGGGGTCCACTTCAACCGCTGTGAAATCCGGTTCTCGACCCACGATGTCGGTGGATTGAGCCTCAATGATTTCATCTGTGCGGCGAAAGCGGATGCGTTAATCGGAGGATAGCCGGTTCAGAACCTCATTCAATTCCGGGGCCAACGGCGCATTGAGCATATAGGGAATCTTCCCGTCATTAAGTGCGAACTGCATGGAAGCGGCATGCAGGAACAGACGTTTCAGCCCGAACTGCGTTGAAAGCTTCTTGTTGGCTTCCTTGTCACCGTATTTATCATCGCCGGCGACCGGGTGGCCGATATGCGCGGCATGCACGCGGATCTGATGCGTGCGCCCGGTTTCGATGCGGATTTTGCAGAAACTGTAACCGGCCCTGCGCTCCAGCAGCGTGAAATGGCTTACCGAAGCCTTTCCTGCCGGATCGACGCGAACCATGCGTTCGCCGCCCTGCATCACCGACTTCTGCAAGGGCGCAGTCACTGTCATGGTTCCGGACGGCATCTTGCCTACCAACAGCGCCAGATACTGTTTTTCCGGGCCGTCTGCGTCGTCCTGCTCACGCATCAAGGCCTGCAGTTGCAGCAAGGCCGAACGCTTTTTGGCCAACACGAGGACTCCAGAAGTATCCCGGTCGAGCCTATGCACGAGTTCCAATGGCTCATTCGGACGCAGGGCGCGCAGGCCTTCGATGACCCCGAACGACACGCCGCTGCCGCCGTGGGTGGCAATGCCCGATGGCTTGTTGATGACCAGCAGCGCCTTGTCCTCGAACACGATGCTGGCCGCCAATTTCTCCAATAAGCCTTTCGGGGGTGCGCGGTTCGGGTCGGCCTGCTCGATTTTGACCGGCGGTACGCGGACTTCATCCCCCTCGTCCAGGCGGTGTTCCGGTTTCGCGCGTTTACCGTTTATCCGTACCTGGCCATCGCGGATTATTTTGTAAATCAAGCTTCTAGGCGCACCTTTCAGCAGGCCGAGGAGAAAATTATCCAAACGTTGGCCGCCCCTGTCTTCCGGCACCTTCACGATTTTTACGCCCGGATTCAGGGAAAGGCTGTTCATTTATCTTCCATCTGTTAAACTAGCCGGGCAAGTAAGATGTTGATTTCACTTGTTGCCGGCCGAAAGCCAGTGCCTAGTGTA
>ERZ1645185.512-NODE-512-length-16167-cov-5.358242_pt1 | contig 16167 bp, 12 predicted proteins | sample MGYA00575351_ERZ1645185 | MGnify/ENA primary metagenome ERZ1645185 (study PRJEB40838, sample SAMN11284767) | freshwater sediment metagenome | isolation source: river sediment | host: Sediment | place: India: Jana village, Kanpur | collected 2015-12-17 ...
ACCAGCACCGGGTTGGTAAACCCGAAGCGCTCGATCGACCTGGCAATCTGCTTGATCTGCTTTTTGGAATGGGTGCGCGCGTTGCGCACGTAAGGCCGCAGCGCCGCGATATCGCGCTCGGCAATCTTGTAACCTTCCATTGGTTCCAGTCCCCTGTTGAATGGCGTCTCACGACGACCGTTCCAATCTGGGGGTTGGTTGCGACGAGCGAAAGATCAAAACATGAACATCTATCGTCCGTAGAGCACGCCCTATCGCAATTTTGTGGTGTACGCGCAATGCGTTGTGCATCAGGATCGCGGCGGAACGCATCTGATCACGTTCCCTGATCCCCATCCCCGACGTTCGCTGCAAGCCGGTGCGCCAGTCGCTGTTCGGCCACGTGCCAATCCCTGTTCCATGTTTTTCAATTCCCTGTTCTTACGGCAGGGAAATAAGGTCTGATTGGCTGATTTGTGCGGCCCCGCAGTCGATCCATCGCGATCCTGACCCGGGCAAAATTGAACAATTCCCTGTTCTGACACGGATAACAGGGAAAATCGGCCGAGAGCGTGCGCCCCTTCCCACTGCGTCGCGCACCAATCACAGACAAAACTGACGGATTTTCGCCTGCTGGCGGGCGCTCCGGACGGTAAGGCAACCGGCGCTGATCCCGCGGCCGGGATAGATGCGATCCTTCCCGCCTATTCGTCTTCCAGCGTTGACTTGTAGAACTGCGCGCCCTGGCCACCGGCCGCGCGGATCCCGCGAAACTCCCAGTCGCCGCCCATCGCGGTCGAAATGACTTCCTCGGATTCGGTCGGCTGGGCGCCGCAATCGTCGCGGATCGGGGTCGGGCCATGGACAATCCGGTTGGCCAGACGGCCCAACCCTTCGACCTCGACTTCGACCAGATCGCCCGGCTTGACCGGCCGGCTGTTGGCCGGAGTACCGGACAGCAGCACATCGCCCGGTTCAAGCGTGATGGTCCGGGCAATGTCGGCGACGAGGTAGTGCATGTCCCATTCCATGTCGCTGGTGTTGCCGTCCTGCTTCAGCTCGCCATTGACCCAGGTGCGGATCTGCTTGCCGCGGAAGTCCCACCCGGTCACCAGCCCCGGCCCGATCGGGCACAGCGTGTCCGAACCCTTGACGCGCAGCATCGATCCGGAATCGGTGTCGCGGAAATCGTGCAGACCGTAATCGTTGGCGACCGAATAGCCCAGGATGTAGTCGCCGGCTTCGGCCGGGGACACGTTGCGGCAGGTCTTGCCGATCACGATCGCGATCTCGCCTTCATAGTTCAGCCAGTTGCACCGTTCGGGCCGGACGATATCGCCCTTGTGGGTGTTGAGCGCCGTGACCGGCTTGTGGAAGTAAGTCGGCGCCGGGGGCAGTTTGGTCATGAACTCGTCGACCCGGCTGTGATAGTTCAGGTGCACGCAGATGATCTTGCTGGGATTGCAGGGCGGCAGGTGAACCGCCTCGTCCACGCCGATGCTGCGCCCGTCGCGCGTCACCAGGCGATCGCCGTCGCGCGTTGTCAGGATGGGATACCCGTCAAGCAGGATGCGGCGGTATTCAACGGTCATTGCGGACTCCTTCGCGGTGCGTGCCTCTGTCTAGCAGCCGGTGGCGCTGCCGATTGGCCAAGTCGGCCAAGTTGCGGGCCAAGGGGATTGCTACGCCGACTTCAAAGTCCAGGAGAATAGACGATGCCAGAGCTCAAGGGCCTGTTCTACCCCCGCACGCCGACCGGCAAGGCCTCCATCGTTCCGCCGGTGCCCTGGCACTATTCGGGCGAGCTGATCACGCTGGAATACAGGACCAACCCGGACAAGGTGGCCGCCCTGCTGCCCGCAGGGTTCGACCTGGCCGACGAGGATCCGGGCGCAGTCGCGGCGATCTGGGCCGATTGGCAAAGCGTCAGCGAGGAACCCGGGCACATCCTCGATCCCGTCCGCGTGCAGTACAAGGAGATGTTCTTCGTCGTCCGCTGCAAGTTCCAGGGCAAACACTATTCGCGCTGCATCTACATCTGGGTGGACAAGGAATTCGCGGTGCTGCGCGGCATTCACCAGGGCTATCCCAAGAAGCTCGGCTCGATCCACATGAGCCGCCCCGTGGTGGTCGGCAAGGCCGGGCCGCGGCTGGAACCGGGCGGGACTTTCGGCGTCACGCTGGCCGCGTTCGACCGCCGCCTGGCCGAGGGCCGCTTCACCATTACCGAGGCCTGCGACAGCCCGGGCTTCGTCAACGGCCTGCCGATGGCCCACAACCGCTGGCTGCCCGCGATCGAGACCGACGGCACGCAAAGCCTTGACGAGGTTGTGACGATGTCGAGCTTCGACGTCGAAAAGGGCCGCTGCTTCAAGGGCGATTTCGATCTGGACCTGTTCGATTCGCCGGTCGAGGAACTGCTCGACATCGCGCCGCAGGAAAAGATCGCGGGCTACTGGCACGAAATCGGCGTGTCGTGGAAGGCCGGCACCACGCTGGCGCGCAACAACCTGGCCTGAATGATGCGAGCGCCCGGGCTGGCCCCGGGCGCTTCGTTCAGACGCTGCCTTCGAGGATCTGCAGCGTCTTGAGATCGGAATGGAAGTCGAGCGCGTAGTCGCCGCCTTCACGGCCCAGCCCGGAAATGCCGATCCCGCCGAACGGCGCGGTCAGGTCGCGGACCAGGAAGGTGTTGACCCACACCGTTCCGCCACGAACCGCGCGCCCGACGCGTTCCGCGCGCGCGGCATTGCCGGTGTATATGATCCCCGACAGGCCGTAGGCGGTCGAATTGGCAAGGGCCACACCCTCCGCCTCGTCCTTGAAGGTCTGGAAGGTCAGCACCGGCCCGAACACCTCGTTCTGGACCACTTCGCTATCGTTCGAGCGCGGCACGATCAGCGTCGGCTCGACGAAGTTCATCCCCTCTTTCCAGCGCTTGCCGCCGCGGACGATGGTGTCGCCCGCGGCCCGGGCGCGGTCGATGAAACCCAGCACGCGCTCGACATGGGCGGGGTGGATCAGCGCCGACATGGTGGTTTCCGGCGCGCGGCTGTCACCCATGACGTGCTTGTCGGTGTAGGCGTGGAAGCGTTCAAGGAAGGCGTCCCTGACGCTTTCCTCGACGATGATGCGCGTTCCGGCCATGCAGACCTGGCCGCTATCGTCGAACTGACCTGCCGCCTTCCTGGCGGCGGCGTCAATGTCGGCATCGCCGAAGACCAGCAGCGGCGACTTGCCGCCCAGTTCCGCGGTGAACGGAACGATGTTTTCCGCCGCCGCCTTGCCGATGATCCGCGCGGTGGGGATCGATCCGGTGAAGCTGATCCGCTTGACCCGCGGATCGCTGACCAGGGCGTTGCCCAGCTCGCTGCCCAGCCCCTGAACGATGTTGAACACGCCGGGCGGAAAGCCGGCCTGGTCGATCAGATCCGCCAGCAGCGAGGCCGACAGCGGCGACCACTCGGCCGGCTTGAGGATCACCGTGTTGCCGGCCGCCAGCGCGGGCGCGCACTTCCAGGTGGACAGCATGAACGGCGCATTCCACGGCGTGATGATCACCGCCGGGCCGGCCGGCATGCGGATTACGCGGTTGGCCGTGCCTTTCGACGACCAGACCCGCTCGACGTGATCCGTCGCAAGATCGGCGTAATTGCGGAAGTTGAGCGCGCCGCGCGCGATGACCCTGAGGCGCAGGCTTTCGTGCAGCATGGCCATGTCCATGCATTCGACGATGGCGAGTTGTTCGACGTTGGCCTCGATCAGGTCGGCAAGGCGATGCAGGCAAGCCCCCCGCTCTGCCGCAGACAGCGCCGCCCAGCCAGGGAAAGCCGCCGTCGCCGCTTCGATCGCAAGATTGGCCGTCGCCGCATCGCCGCGCGAGACATCGGCCAGCTTGCGGTCCCAGTCGAACGGGCAGCGCGTCTCGAAGGTGGTGGGCGAAGAGACCCGCCGTCCGCCGATGTAGTGGTCGGGCGAAACGCTCACGCCCTCGATCGTCACGCGTTCGCGCATCGCAGGATCCTCAGATATAATGCAGGTAATAGGCAATCTGCTCGTCGACGGACTTGCCTTCGAGGGTTTCGAGCTCCTGACGCTTCACGGCAACGAAGTTATCGATCAGCTCCTCGCCGACCGCCTGGCGCAGCACCGCGTCGGCCTCCAGCGCGTCAAGCGCATCGCCCAGGGCGTGCGGGGTGTGGCGATCGGTGTTGATCGTTTCCAGCCCGTCGTTGGTTTCCGCCTCGGGCAGATCATAGCCCTGCTTGATGCCAAGCAGAGCCGCCTGCAGAGCCGCAGCTAGCGCAAAGTAGGGACTGGCGGCGCAATCGGCCATGCGGTGTTCGATCCGCGCGGCAGCGCCGGTTTCGGCCGAAACGCGTACGGTGACCGAGCGGTGGTCGATCCCCCAGTTGGCCCAGTAACCCGACAGGCTGGCCGGTTGAAGCCGCGCATAGGAGTTGGTCAGCGGCGCCATGATGGCGGCCAGCGCCTCGTGGTGGTGCAGCAGCCCGGCGATCGCACCCCTCATCGTATCCGAGACGGTCCCGGTGGCGACATCGTCGGCAAAGACGTTGCGGCCCTGCTTGTCGTTGAAGCTGATGTTGAAATGCAGCCCGCTGCCACTCTTGTCGGCAAAGGGCTTGGGCAGGAACGACAGCAGATAACCCCGCTTGTACAGCACCTCGCGCGCCATCTGGCGGAACAGGAAGGCGTCGTCGACCGCCTTCAACGCATCGGCAAAGCGCAGGGTCAGCTCGAACTGCGGCGAATCGTATTCGGCGTTGATCGATTCGATCGGCAGGCCGCAGGCATCGGCGCAGGCCCAGATATCCTCGATCAGGCCCGCCGGATCGCTGAACGGGCCCGTCCCGTACACGAAGGCACCGGGAGTGTCGTAGGGGACCCAGCCGCCATCATCGGTGCGCTGGAAGATATAGGCCTCCATCTCGATCCCGACCATCGGTTCCAGCCCGATCGAGCGCCAGCCCGCGATCGCGCGCTTCAGCGCCGAACGGCCGCACAGCGCAAAGGGCGCGCCCTTGAAGCGCAGATCGGCCAGTGCGATCCGGGTGCCCGGTTCCCAACCCGGGCGCAGATCGGCCGGATCGAACACCGCTTCCATGTCGGGCAGGCCATCGAGCAGCCCACCGCCGGGCGCGGCGACCAGCGCCTTGTCATAGGTCACGGCAAAGGTGCCGACGCACATCCGGGCGTGGCCCTTGTCCGCCTCGCTGGCGGGCACGTACTTGCCACGCGCCAGGTTGAGCTGGTCGGCGAACAGGATGCGGACCCGCTCGCGCGTGCCCGACTGGCGGCGCAGCGCGTCGACCGGCGCCGAAGACAATTCGTTCATAGGCGTTCTCACCGTTTCTCTACTCGTATCGGTAGATGTTTGATTCCATGAATGAAGTTGGAGCGCAGGTAAGCGTGCGGTGCCGTCTGCTGCATGGTGCCGACGCGCTTGGCGATCTCCTGCATCACCACCTTGACCTCCAGCTTGGCGAGCCACATGCCGAGGCAGATGTGCGGACCGCCCTGACCGAACGAAAGGAACGGGTTGCGCGGCCGGGTCAGATCGATGGTGAACGGATCGGGGATCGCCGTCTCGTCCCGGTTGCCCGAGGCGAACCACAGGATGACCTTGTCCCCGGCCTTGACCTGCTTGCCGTGGAATTCGAAATCGCGGGTCGCGGTGCGGCGGAAATGCGTGGTGGGCGATGCCCAGCGGATCATCTCGTCGGTCGCCTCGTCCCACTTGTCGAACGCCGGATCCTGGATCTGCGCAAGCAGGGCCGGATCGTTGGCCAGGGCATGGATCGTCGCCGACAGGCTGTAGCGGGTGGTGTCGTTACCGGCGGCGACCAGCAGGCAGAAGAAGTTCTTGAACGCCTCGCGGCTCATCCGGGTGCCGTGGCTGGTCTCTTCGCGCACCAGGTTGAGCACGCCGATCTGCTCGCCCGCATCCATCCGGTCGAGCAGCTGGTCGGCGTAGTCGAAAAGTTCGATCGCCGCGGGCGAGCGGAACGGAAGGAAACGGTATTCCTCGGTATCGACCTGGTCGATGACGAAGTCGGTGTAATCGGGATCGGCATTGGAAATCAGGGCGTCGCCCTTCTCGACCAGCCAGATGGCATCGTCGGCGGGCACGCCCATGATCTGCGCCAGCATCTGCATCGGCAACTTGCGGGCAATCTCTTCGACCGCGTCGAACTCACCGGCCTCAAGAGCGACGTCGAGCAGGCTGGTGACGATCGCGCGAATCTGGTCTTCGAAGCCGTTGACGGTCGCCCGCGAAAAAGCCTTGGCAACCAGCGCGCGGAACGCGCGGTGTTCGGGCGCGTCGGTTTCCTGGAAGGTCTTGCGCGCTTCGTATTCCTCTTCGGTCTGGTCTTCCATGCGGATGCCGCGCGCCGAGGACAGCAGGTCGGCCTGACGGTTCAGTTCGAGCAGGTCGGCGTGACGGGTGACGTTCCAGAACCCCTTCCCGCCGCTGCTCAATTCGTACCAGGCCATCGGATCGTCGCGGCGCAGCCGGGCGAAGGTAGCGCAAGGCAGGCCCTGGTTGAACGCGTCTTGCGAGGACAGATCGACATCGGGATCGGTCGAGGGCGAGAAGGCGTAAGTCGTCATGGCGCAGGGCTCTTCCGGATTGCTGATGACGCCTGCCTATGCCGACAGGGTGGAGGCGACTTGGCCGAAACGGACAAGCTTGGACGCTGCCGATCCTGCAAACCGGCGAGCAACAGATTCAACGACCGGAGACTCGATCATGGGCGAAATCGTCGGCGCCGCCCTGCTGGCCCACGCACCCACCATCATGATGCCCAGGGAACTGCGTTACGCGCTGAACGAGGGCAAGGAGATCAGTCTGGTCCCGGGCCTGCACCGCTTCAAGGAAGAGGTGATGGAAGTGCTGAAGCCGGACACGGTGATCCTGTTCGACAGCCACTGGTTCACCACCGTCGAGTTCTGCATTTCCGCGCACGACCGGCGTTCCGGCCTGTTCACTTCGGACGAGCTGCCGCGCGGGATGAGCCAGGTGCCTTATGACCTCAAGGGCAACCCCGGATTGGCGCGGGCGATGGCTGAAAAGGCGACCGCTTGCGGCGTACGCACCACGGCAATCGACGATCCCTGCCTGCCGATCCACTATCCGACGGTCAACATCGCCCATTTCATCCACGGCGGCGAGGAATGGATCACGGTGAGCTGCGCCCAGACCGGCGAAACGCCTGACTTTCTGCGCGTCGGCGCCGGGATCGGCCAGGCCATCGCCGAATCCGATCGCCGCGTGCTGCTGGTGGCGAGCGGGTCGATGAGCCACCGCTTCTGGCCGTTGTCCGAGCTGGAGAAACACGAGTCGTCTGACCCGATCCACATTTCCCGCCCCGAAGCACGCGAGGCCGACTACGAGCGGCTGGAGTGGTTCTACCGGGGCGATCACGCCGCGGTCATCGACACCATGCCCGAGTTCCTGAAGCACGTGCCGGAAGCGCGTTTCGCCCATTACCTGATGATGGCCGGGGCCTGCGGCGGGCGCGACTGGAACTGGCCGGGCGTGCGCTATTCGGATTACGAGAACGCGACCGGGACCAGCCAGGTCCATGTGTACTTCGCCAGGCCGTGAACCCGTTCCACCCTTGGGCCCCGTCCGCCTTGCGCGGGCGGGGTTCTTTGTCGGGTCACGCGATCAGCGCTAGAGGACGCAGGTCTCGATCCAGTTGATGATCTCGGCCCGGCGGCGGCGATCGTCGGTGATGTCCTCGTCGACGCCAAGCTGCCACGCCAGCCCCGCATCGGCAGGATTTCGTGCCAGGCCTTCGACCAGCGCGACGTGCGCATCAAGCGCTGCGCGATCGGCGAAGAAGCCCTGCGACAGCATGTCGTCGGCATAGAGCGTGTAGAGCTGCGCCAATTGCCGGATGTCGAACTCCGGATGGTACTGCACCGCCCAGACTTCCGACTTGCCAAGCGGAACAACCGCCGCCTGAACCAGACTGTGGGAGTTGGAGGCAAGCAGGGTTGCCCCGTCAGGCAGCCGGGTCACTTCGTCGTAGTGGATGCAGGGCGCATCGAACACGCCGGTCTTGCCGGCAAACATCGGATGCTGCTCGCCCGCGGCGTTGACCACGATCTTGCGCGCAAAGCCGACCTCCCGCCCCCTTGGATTGTATTCGACCAGGCCGCCCGCCGCCATCGCCGCAATCTGCAGGCCCCAGCAGCTGCCGAAGATCGGCAGGCCCGCGTCGCCGGCATCGGCGATCATGCGGATCTGGTTGGTCACCGCGAACTCTTGATCGTAGGCGTGCAGCGACGATCCGGTCACCACCATGCCGTCGAAATCGGACAACTGGCGCCCGCCGGGGATCGACCAGTCCTCGTCTGCGGCGTTGACCACCGCCAGTTCGAGATCCGGGAAATGCGCGCGGATCGCCATGGCGTAGATTTCGGACGAGGACCGAACGCCAAGTTCAACCGCACGCACGCGCCGGGCCGCGGTGTTACCTTCCATCAACAACAGGCTGGGCATGGATGTCTCTAGTGCTTGGTGGATGTCAGTTCGCTGCGAAACCGCTGCGGAGGTGTACCAGCCCAGCGCGAAAACGCACGTGTAAAGGTGGAATGCTCGGAATAGCCCAGGCGAAGCGCGATATCGGTGATCGACGCGTCGGGGCGGGCCTGGAACTCCAGCACCGCCTGCCGCATCCGGCATTCATCGAGCAACTGCTGGAACGAGGTCGCCTCTTCAGCCAGCCGGCGCCGCATGGTCCGGCTCGACATGCCGATCTCGCTGGCAAGATCGTCCTGGTTGATGTCGCCGTCCGAAAGGCGGGCAAAGATGATTTCGGCCAGCCGTTCGCGCGCGGTGCGGGCACGGCGGCGGGCAGCGATCGAATCCGACAACTGGCGCAGGATGGTGCAGCCTTCCGGCACAATTCCGGGCATTGCCGCGTCGAGCATCGCCACCGGGATGCGGATCGAGTTGGCCTCGCATTCGAAGGCCAGCTGCGATTGCGCCATGCGCAGGCCGGTTTCGCGCTGCTGGCATTCAAAGCCCAGTTCGGCCCGGGACATGGCATCGGGCACCGCAAGCTTGATGATCTTGGCGATGATCCCAAGGCTGAACAGCGCGTCCTGATGGCGCGGCCAGATCGAGGGGTCGAGAATGCGGTACGACAGCGTCGCCGTATCGGCGGTGATGTCGAGCGACAGCCGCGAGGTGTCCTGAAGCAGTTCGAAATTGTCGGACAGGCGCCGCAGCGCGACTCCCAGGGTTCGGGCCTGCGTCACGGCCTGGCCGACTTCACCCAACTTTTCGAGATCGAACTGTTCACCGATCAGCCAACTGGCGGAGGCGACGGTGGCATGGCTTCCGACGAATTCGGCAACGCGGGCGAATTGCGCCAATGGCACGCTGTCCCGTTCGCAGTCCCGAGCCTGCACGATGCCGGCGGCCGACAGAGCGTCATCCGGGTCGACTCCGAAATCACGGGCGCGCTTGGTCCAGGCATGCAATGCCGACGAACGCACTTCTGCAGCGTTCATTGCTCGTCTCCCCCGAATTTTTTGATTCTCTCGTCCGGATTTCGCGAGGCTAGCAAGACTGTCTTGCGATGAATTGACATTATGGATCAAATTGACGCCCAAACGGATCAGGGCGTGACGATGGACTTGTCCGAAGCTGCCAAGTGGGGTGCTGTCGCGAACGCTAAGGCGAACGACTTAAGGAGAGAACAGAACATGCAGCGGGAGTTCGACATCAACGGCCGCGCCGCCGTTTCCAGCGCCGTTGCCCTGGGAACCCTGGGCGTCCTGTCCTTCATCGTGCAGCCCGCGCTGGTCCAGGGCTTCGTCACGCACCTTGGCTTGTCCGAACCGGCAGCCGTCAACCTGGCCGGAGTGGAAATGCTGGGGGTCGCGCTGGCGACGATCGTGACCGCGCTTCCGCACTTGAAGATCGATTGGCGGCACGTGCTGGCGGTCGGCGTCGTGCTGGCCATTCTTGGCAATCTAGGCTCGGCCGCGCTTGTGGGCCAACCGCTGCTGTGGCTGCCCCGCTTCATTGCCGGACTGGGGCACGGCACGATCATCTCGCTCAGCTTTACCTTCATCGGTCTGACCGCCCGGGTTGAACGCAACGTGGCAATCTATCTGGTGGCGCTGCTGTCCTACGGTGCGCTGGGTCTGTGGATCATGCCCGGCCTGCTGGATGCGATCGGGCTGAAGGGGCTGTTCCTCATCTTCGCGGGGTTGTCCGCGACGGGCCTGCTGACGCTGATGCACGTGCCGCACGCCTCCTCCGTGCGCGAGGCCGCGAGCCCGACGGCGCGGCAGCTCGGCCTTGGCATGCTGGGGGTCGCACTTGGCGGGGTGCTTGCCTACAATCTGGCGCAAGGGATCGCCTGGGCGATTCTGTTCCTGGTCGGTATCGACGCAGGCCTGGGCGAACAGCAAGTCGCAAATGCGCTGTTCGTATCTCAGATCTTCGCCATCTTTGGCGCGCTTGGCTCGGTCTTCCTGGCCGAGCGGCTGGGCCGCTGGGGCGCGATTGCCTTCGGCGTACTGGCGGGCGCGGCGTGCATCGCCTTATTGCTGGGCCGACCAGGGTTTGCGCTGTTTCTGGTCGGCGTGTGCGGCTTCAACATGCTGTGGAACTTCGTGCTGCCCTTCATCCTGGCGACGGTCGGCGATTTCGACGTGCATGGCCGGATGATGGGGCCAGCAATCGCGATGCAGATGATCGGACTTGGCGGCGGGCCGTTGCTGGCCGCGCAACTGATCGGCGATGGCACCTATCGCAGCGCCGAACTGGTCTGCATCGGTTTCTTCCTGTTGAGTTATCTTCTGCTGACCGCGCCGATGGTGCGGCACCGCCGCCTGCTTGCCGGAGCCTGACACCATGCCCCAGACCTTGTGGACGCTGATCGAGCGCTTCCTTGACGAAAGTGCCGGGATGGCGGTGACCAATCCGGCGACCGGCGAGCAGATCGCCCGGGTCCGCACCTATTCGGCGGAAGAGATCGGCGGGATCATCGAACGCGCGGAAACCGCCCGGAAAGCGTGGGCCGCGCTGACTGCAAAGACCCGGTCCGAACGCCTGCGCGACTGGTACGTCCAGATCATGGCCCACCGCGAAGTGCTGGCGGCGCTGTGCACCTCGGAATGCGGCAAGCCGCTGGCGGAATCGCTGGGCGAGGTGGCCTATGCCGCCAGCTTCATCGAATGGTTCGCCGAAGAGGCCAAGCGCGCCTATGGCGAAACAATTCCGACCTTCGCCGCGGGCAAATCTGTGCTGACGGTCAAGGAGCCGGTCGGAACCTGCGCCGCGATCACCCCGTGGAACTTCCCGCTGGCCATGATCACCCGCAAGGTCGGTCCGGCCCTGGCCGCCGGCTGTTCGATGGTGGTCAAGCCGGCCGAGGCGACCCCGCTTTCCGCTCTCGCGCTCGAAGCACTGGCGCGCGAGGCGGGCATTCCCGAAGACCTGTTCCGCGTGGTGCCGAGCGACAAGCCGGCCGAAGTCGGCGCGCTGTTCTGCAGCCATCCGGTGGTCCGCAAGATCAGCTTCACCGGATCAACGGCGGTGGGCAAACTGCTGCTGGCCCAGGCTGCCGGCACGGTCAAACGGGTGAGCATGGAACTGGGCGGCAACGCGCCGTTCATTGTCTTCGACGACGCCGATCTGGACGCCGCGATCGACGGGCTGATGATCTCCAAATACCGCAATGCCGGGCAGACCTGTGTCTGCGCCAACCGGGTGCTGGTCCAGAACGGAATCCACGACCGCTTTGTTGCCAGACTGGTCGAACGGGTCGCCGCGTTGAAAGTCGGCAACGGGGCCGACGCCGGGGTGCAGATCGGCCCGCTGATCGACGGCAAGGCCATGGCCAAGGTCGGCGCACTGACGGAAAGCGCTGTGGCCGAAGGCGCGGCGATCGCTTGCGGCGGCGCGCCGCATCCGCACGGCGCGCAGTTCTTTGCCCCGACCGTGCTGACCGGCGTGACCCAGGACATGGCGCTCGCCTCGTCCGAGATTTTCGGCCCGATCGCCCCGGTGATCCGCTTCGCCGACGAGGCCGAGGCACTGCGCATCGCCAACGACACGCCCTATGGCCTTGCCGCCTATTTCTATTCGCGCGACGTCGGGCGGGTTTTCCGGGTCATGGCCGGGCTGGAATACGGGATGGTCGCGGTCAACGAAGGCGTGCTCTCGACCGAAATCGCGCCGTTTGGCGGGATCAAGGAATCGGGCGTGGGCCGCGAAGGATCGCGCCATGGCCTAGATGAATACCTGGAACTCAAATACGCCCTGATCGGAGGATTGTCCGCATGACCACCAACGCCGAACTGTGGAGTCGCCGCGAAGCCGCCGTGCCGCGCGGAGTGTCCTCGATGCACCAGCGCTTCTTCGCCCGCGGCGACAATGCCGAGGCGTTCGACGAGGAAGGCAACCGCTACATCGATCTCGCCACCGGGATTGCGGTCTGCAACACCGGGCACGGTGATCCGCGCATTATCGAGGCCGTGAAGCGCCAGCTCGACGCCTTCTCGCACTGCTCGTTCCAGGTCACGCCGTATGAAAGCTACATCGCGCTGGCCGAACAGCTTAACGCTGTCGCCCCGATTGCGGGGCCGGCCAAGACGATCTTCTTCACCACCGGGGCCGAGGCGCTGGAAAACGCGGTGAAGATTGCCCGCGCCCACACCGGGCGCCGCGGGGTGATTACCTTCCAAGGCGGCTACCACGGGCGCACCCTGCTGACCCTGGCGATGACCGGGAAAGTCCTGCCCTACAAGGCGAAGTTCGGCCCGATGCCGACCGATGTCTTCCACACCCGCTTCCCGATCCCCTATCACGGTTTTTCCGACGAGCAGGCGGTCGAGGGACTGAAAGCGCTGTTCGCCTCGGCGATAGAACCTTCGGCGGTGGCGGCGATCGTGCTGGAACCGGTGCTGGGCGAAGGCGGGTTCTACACAGCCTCCTACGCCTTCTTCAAAGCCCTGCGCGAGATCTGCGACGAGCACGGCATCCTGCTGATCGCCGACGAGGTCCAGGCCGGCTTTGCGCGCACCGGGCGCATGTTCGCGATGGACTGGGTGCGCGATGCGAACGGGGTCACGCCCGATCTGATGACCGTGGCCAAGGCCATGGCCGGCGGCTTCCCGATCTCGGGCGTGATCGGCCGCGCCGACATCATGGACGCGCCCGATCCGGGCGGGCTTGGCGGAACCTATGGCGGATCGCCGCTGGGCTGCGTGGCGGGGCTCGAAGTGCTCAAGATCATCGAAAGCGACCGCCTGTGCGAACGCGCCGTGGCGATCGGCGACCGGATCAAGGGCCGACTGCGGGCATTGCAGCAGTCGGGCCTTGCCTGCATCGGCGACGTGCGCGGCCCCGGAGCCATGATCGCGCTGGAATTGGTGAAGGACCGCGATCCGTCCAGGCCTGACCCGGACCTGACCAAGGCCATCGTTCAGGAAGGAGCCAAGGACGGGCTGCTGCTGCTGTCGTGCGGCCTGCGCGGCAACGTCGTCCGCTTTCTCCCGGCGCTTTCGGCCAGCGATGCGATCATCGACGAAGCCATGGACCGGCTCGACGGCGTGATCCGGCGCGTGGCGGGAGTTTGACCGCATCTGCAAAGCGGCGGCGCCGCGAAGGCTTAGGAACTATCCCAAACTAACCGGCGCAGAAGCGCCAAATGGATTTGGGGAGTACCAACACCATGCGCCGCTCGATCACGCTTGCCGCCTCGACCCTTGCCATCGCCCTTGCCGCGCCCGCCTTTGCGCAGGACGCTGCTGCATCCGCCGAGGAGGGCGAAGGCAGCGTTCTGGGCGACATCGTCGTCACCGCCAACAAGCGCAGCGAAAACCTGCAGAAGGTGCCGATCTCGGTCTCGGCCTTCTCGGGCGATCAGCTCGATCATCTGGGCGTCACCGACACCACGGCGATTACCCAGCAGATCCCGTCGCTGCACCTCAACGCCTGGTCGCCCAACCTGACGATCTTCAGCCTGCGCGGCGTGTCGCAGAACAACTTCACCGACAATCTCGAAGCCCCGGTCGCGGTCTATATGGACAACGCCTATGTCGGCTCGATTAACGGCATTTCCGGCCAGCTGTTCGATACCGAGCGGGTCGAGGTGCTGCGCGGCCCGCAGGGCACGCTGTTCGGCCGTAACGCGACCGGCGGCCTCATTCACTACCTGTCGCGCGACGCGAGCGAGGATCGCCTCAACGGCTACGCCGAAGTGTCCTTTGGCCGCTTCAACGATGCGTCCGCCGAAGCTGCCATCGGCGGTGCGCTGTCCGACACCGTCCGGGTCCGTGCCGCCGGACGCTGGAACATTGCCGACGGTTACATCAAATCGGCCGATGCCATTCCCGGCGTGCTGAACGGCAGCGGACAGGCGCTGGGCGGCAAGAACGGCTGGGCCGGGCGGATCACCACCCAGATCGACCTGACTCCCGACTTCCAGCTCAACCTGTGGTACAAGCACAGCGAGGACAACCACGTCGATACCGGTGGCTATGTCTTCGACAACTGCAACTACCTTGCCAACGGCTATTGCGAAGTCGATGCGGCGGGCCTCACCAACGGTAGCGGCGGGGTGATCAACGGCATCACCGGCGCCGCGGCCTCTCCGTGGGAGCACTTCGGCGAGCGGGTCGGCTTTCTGGATCGCACGGTCAACACCGTTCAGGGTGATTTCACCTGGAAGCTCACCGACGGACTGACCCTGACGTCGATCACCAACTACATGAAGCTGACCAAGGCCTATGGCGAGGATGGCGACGCCATTCCGGTGCTGGTGATCAACTTCGACACCGGCAACACCTACAAGCAGTTCTCGCAGGAAGTGCGCCTGGCCGGGGATAGCGACCGCCTGCGCTGGCAGGCCGGTTTCTACTACCTCAACATGGACATCGACGGCTACATCACCACCCGCGGTGCGCCGGTTCTGGGCGCGGCGATTTCGACCAACGGTTCGGCGATCGATCCCTCGGTGGCCCAGACCTACAAGCTCAAGTCCAAGAACTGGTCGGTGTTCGGCCAGGCCGATTTCGACCTCAGCGACCAGCTGACCCTGACCCTTGGCGGGCGCTATTCCAAGGACAGCAAGGACATGGATTACCTTGCCGTGCTGCGCGACACCGCGGTCGCGCCCGACACAACGATCTCGTCCAGCCCGGCGTTCGACCTGGTCGTTCCGGGCGTGAACACCATAAGCTACGGCGACTGGGCGGCACGCGCCGCGCTCAACTTCAAGGTCAATCCGGACACGATCCTGTTCGCCTCGTGGAACCGCGGCATCAAGGGGGGCAACTGGTCACTGGGCTCCGACGTCATCGCCGAAGACTTCAAACATGGCCCCGAAACGCTCAACAGCTTCGAAGCCGGGTTCAAGACCGCGCTTGCGGGCCGCTCGCTGCGCCTCAACGGCACACTGTTCCACTACCTCTACGACGATTACCAGGCCTTCGCGCTGACCGGCGGGGTGCCGCATGTCACCAACAGCAACGCCCATTCGACCGGTGCCGAGCTGGAAATGTTCTGGTCGCCCTCGCCGCGCTTCGACGCGATCCTGGGCGGAACCTGGCAGGTGTCGAGCGTCGACCAGGTGCGCGGCGCGGGTGAGCAGTTCGGGCCCGAGTTCTTCCCCGGCGCCCCGGACGCGCAGTACTGCACCAACCAGGGCGGATTCTTCTTCTGCGACTATCCGCAAAAGTTCATCACCGACGCCAAGTTCCCCAACGCGCCGCGATTCAGCGTCAACTACCTGCTGCGCTACAACTTCGACCTTGGCAGCGCCAACGTCGCGGCGCAGGTCGATGGCGCCTGGTACGACGACCAGTACCTGGAAGTGACCAACGGCCGCGCTTCGCTGCAGCCGGCCTACAACGTGACCAACGCGTCGCTCAGCTGGACCGACAACGCCACGAACATTTCGGTGCAAGGCTGGGTCAAGAACGTGTTCGACACGGCGTACCGCGCCTATACGCTCAACCTCGGCATTCTGGGCACCACGTCCTACTTCGCTCCTCCGCGGACCTATGGCGTGACGGTGCGCGTGCCGTTCGGCAACTGACTTGAGGAAGGCCGGCAGCGGCGGAGCAATATCCGCCCGCGCCGGCCCCCGCCGCGGGAGAATGCATGCGGGTCCTTCGCGCCCTGTTGGCGAT
>ERZ1645185.513-NODE-513-length-16156-cov-6.893112_pt1 | contig 16156 bp, 18 predicted proteins | sample MGYA00575351_ERZ1645185 | MGnify/ENA primary metagenome ERZ1645185 (study PRJEB40838, sample SAMN11284767) | freshwater sediment metagenome | isolation source: river sediment | host: Sediment | place: India: Jana village, Kanpur | collected 2015-12-17 ...
GAGGTCTCGAAGCGGGCCTCCAGGTTACGGTTCTGGTAGGCCTCGGCCAGGGCGTTGGCGGCCAGGATGGCGAAGGCCGGATCGGTGCTCTGGTAATGGATCTTGACCAGGCGCGTGTTGCGCACCGGCTCGATGCTGTAGCCGTCCTGGAAGCGCGCGACGCGCGCGAGCGCGTCGGCCTTGCGCTGCGCCGGGCCGGCCTTGCCGCCGACGCGCGCGTCCGAACCCAAACCCAGCCAATCCGCGATCTGCTCGGCGGCCGAGGGCTGGAACACCCGCGCGAAGCGCTTCTCGTCCTGATAGCCGATGTCGCTCAGCACCCGCGACGCCAGCTCCCGGCTCTGCAGCAGCTGATACTGGGTGTTCAGGTAATTGGGATCGTTCATCATCCCGGCCATCGGATTCTGGTCGTCGCCGGTGACGTTCATCAGCTCGCGGTCGATCTGCACCGAACTGCTGGCCCGGTATACCGGGGTGATCAGCAGGGAAAGCACCAGCGCCGCGGCGAACACCAGGCCGACGGTGGCGGCGATGGTCCAACGGCGCTTGAGCAGGATGTGCCAGAGGCCGAGCAGGTCGATGTTGAACTCGTCGTCCGCGGCCGCCGCCTGCGGCTGGACCTCGGTGCTCAACACGCCGGCCGGGCGTAGGGCCAAGGTGCGCTGCACCGGTTCGGGCTGCGGCACCAGGGCGGCATTCGGGGTTGGCGGGTTTTCCTGGCTCACGAAGCGGTCCTTGCTCAGTAGATGATGAAGGCGTTGAGGAACGGGATGGACTGCACGAAGCGCTTGAAGCCGCGCTTGGAGCGGGATTCGTTGACCACCACCACGTCGTCGCCGTAGATCTGCGGGTCGCCGGCGACGCCGTTGCGCACGTCCTGCAGGTTGAACTTGGCCACCATGCGCTGGCCGTTGACGGTGCGGAACACCACCACCGCCTCGTCGTCCGCGATGTCGTTGTCGGTGCCGCCGGCCAGGGCGATGGCCTGCAGCAGCGAGGTCTGGCCGGTGATCGGGTAGATGCCGGCCTTCTTCACCGCGCCCTCGACGGTGACGCGCTGGCTGGTGAACTCCTTGATGAACACGGTGACCTGCGGATTCTGCAGATAGGTCTTGCCGAGCTTTTCGGCGATCTCGGTCTCCAGCTCCAGCACGGTCTTGCCGCCGGCCTGCACCACGCCGATCAAGGGCAGCGAGATCTGGCCGGTGGCGTTGACCCGCAATTCGCGCTCCAGCTCTTCGTTCATGAAGATGGAGATCTTCAGCAGGTCCTGCGGGCCGATGCGGTATTCGGACTTGCCGGTGTACTCGCCGGCGCGGGTGGTGCTGTCGGGCAGACCCATGTCCTGCCCGGCGGCCACCGCCTGCGGCGCGCTACCGGCCACGGGCGGTTCGGCGGCCGGAACGCCGGCGGCGAACAACAGGGTCGCGGCCAAAGCCGCCTGCAGAAGTCGTTTCATGCGGATACTCATCATCTCAAGCGTGCCGTGGACCGAACAGGGTGCGCCAGAAGCCCTTGCCGGGCCGCGCGCCGCGTTTGGCCTCCGGCAGGGCGGGCAAGGCGCCCGGGGAGACATTATCGAGGATGCCGCGCGGGCGTGTCACCACCAGGTGCGCGGCCTCGTCCGCGCCCAGCCGGCGGGCGGCGGCCTCGCGCGCCTCGGCCAGCAGCGGCGGGCGGCGCTCGCTGTGGTGCGAATCGGTGGCCAGGATATGGCACAGGCCGTCGTCCAGGATGCGCTCGGCCCAATATTGCGGGCGGCGTCCGAAACGGCCGGTCAGGCTGCCGGCGGTGAGCTGGATCCAGGCGCCGGAAGCGACCATGCGCCGGAACGCCGGATAGTGGTCGTCGATCCAGGTCAGGCGTTCGGGATGGGTGATCACCGGCACATAGCCGGCGGCGAGCAGGCCGAACACGGAATCCTCCAGCCGCGGCGGCGCCACATGGTGCGGCGGCTCGAACAGGAAATAGCGCGAGCCGTTCAGGGTCGGCACGCTGCCTGCCTTCAGGCGCGCCACCAGATCCGGCGCCAGATGGGTGTCGGCGCCCTCGACCAGCTCCAGCGCAATGCCCTCTTCGGCCAGCACCTGGCGGAAGGCGGTGATGGCCGCACGGATGCCCTCGGCCTCGTTTTCGTACAGACCGGGATAGATGTGCGGCGTGCAGGCGGTGACGCGGATGCCGTCGGCCACCGCGATGCGCGCCATCGCCAGCGATTCGGCGAGATCGGTCGGGCCGTCGTCGATGCCGGGCAGGATGTGGCAGTGCAGATCGATCACGTCGCGCCCGGTTCCGGCGTGCGGCCGTACACGTCCTCGAAGCGCACGATGTCGTCTTCGCCCAGATAGGCGCCGGACTGCACTTCGATCAGCTCCAGCGGGATGTTGCCCGGGTTCTCCAGCCGATGCTTGCTGCCCAACGGGATGTAGGTGCTCTGGTTCTCCGACAGCAGGATGACGCGCTCGTCGCAGGTGACGCGCGCGGTGCCGCTGACCACGATCCAGTGTTCGGCGCGGTGGTGGTGCATCTGCAGGCTGAGCGCGGCGCCGGGCTTGACCACGATGCGCTTGACCTGGAAGCGCGCGCCGGCGTCGACCGAATCGTAATTGCCCCAGGGCCGGAACACCTTGCGGTGCCAGGTCGCCTGCGGCCGGCTTTCGGCCTTGAGCTTGGCCACGATGGCCTTCACGTCCTGCACGCGGTCCTTGTGCGCCACCAGCACGGCGTCGTCGGTATCCACCACCACCACGTTGTCCAGGCCCAACAGCGCCAGCAGGCGTTTCTCGCCCATGGCCAGGGTGTTCCGGCAGTCGATGGCCAGCACGTCGCCGTGGTGCGCGTTGCCGGCGCCGTCCTGCTCGGCCACCTGCCACAGCGCCTGCCAGGAGCCGACGTCGCTCCAGCCGACCGAAACCGGCAGGATATGGCCCTTGCCGGTCTTTTCCATCACCGCGTAGTCGATCGAATCCGAATCCAGGGCGGCGAAGGCCTCGGCGTCCAGACGGATGAAATCGGCGTCGCGGCGGGCGCGCGACACGGCCGTCTCGGCCAGCACCACCATGCGCGGGTGGGTTGTGGCCAGCTCGTCCAGATAGGCGCGGGCGCGGAACAGGAACATGCCCGAATTCCAGAAGTAGTCGCCGGAGGCGACATAGCCGGCGGCGGTGGCGGCATCGGGCTTCTCCACGAAGCGCTCGATGGCGCGCACGCCCTCGCCCGGCGCGGCCTTGATGTAGCCGAAGCCGGTTTCCGGGGCGTCCGGCACGATGCCGAAGGTGACCAGGCCGCCTGCGCGCGCGGCCGGCAAGGCCCGGCGAACGGCGTCCTGGAAGGCGGGCACATCCGTGATGGCATGGTCGGACGGCATCACCAGCAGCACCGCGTCCGGATCGGAGGCCAAGGCCTGGAACGCGGCGACCGCGATGGCCGGCGCGGTGTTGCGCCCGACCGGTTCCAGCAACAGCGCCGCCGGCGGCAGGCCGATGGCGTGCAGCTGTTCGGCGACCAGGAAGCGGTGCGCCTCGCCCGCGACCACGATCGGCGCGCCGGCGTCCAGCCCCTGCAGGCGCAGGGCGGTGGCCTGCAGCAAGGAGTGCTCGCCGATCACCGGCAGGAACTGTTTGGGGTGCGCCTCGCGCGACAGCGGCCAGAGCCGTGTGCCGGAGCCGCCCGACAGGATGACCGGGGTGATCGATGCCATGGCTTGGAGTCCTTGTACTTCACGTATCATGTTCAACAGTGTATTAAACCATCATTGCCACCGCCTTCCTACCAGAATAATTCCGAGGATTCCCCGCGAAATGAGCTCTTCATCACGCCCCGCGCAACGCCTGTTATGGGCGCAGACCGCGCTTGAAGACCCGAACCTGCAGCTGCACAGCGCCTCGGCGGACGCCAGCTTCCGCAGCTATTGGCGCGGCGAAAGCGGCGGCCGGACCTGGATCGTGATGGACGCGCCGCCCGACAAGGAAGACACCGGCCCCTGGCTGGCGATGGCCAAACGCCTGACCGACGCCGGTCTGAACGCCCCCGCCGTGCGCGCGGTCGATGCCGAACGCGGCTTCGTGCTGATGAGCGACCTGGGCACCCGGCTGTTCCTGCCGGAGCTGGGCGAAGGCACGGTCGACACCCTGTACGGCCAGGCGCTGGATGCGCTGCTGCGCATGCAGACCCGCCTGCCCAGCGACGACCTGCCGCCGTACGACGAAGCCCGGCTGGTGGCCGAGATGGAGCTGATGCCGACCTGGTTCTTCGAGCGCCACTTGGGCTTCACGCCCGAATGCGAGCAATGGGACGTGATCGAATCGGCGTTCCGCGCCCTGGTCAACGCCGCCGCCGCGCAGACGCCGGTGTTCGTGCACCGCGACTACCACTCGCGCAACCTGTTGATCGGCGAGTCCGGCGACCCGGGCATCCTCGACTTCCAGGACGCGGTGCGCGGGCCGATGACCTACGACCTGGTGTCGCTCTTGCGCGATTGCTACATCGAATGGCCGCAGGCGCGGGTGGAGGCCTGGGTGGAAGGTTACCGGCAACGCGCCGAAGCCGCCGGCCTGCGCACCGGCGATGCCGCGCGCTTCCTGCGCGCGTTCGACCTGATGGGCCTGCAACGGCACCTGAAGGTGCTCGGCATCTTCTGCCGCCTGTATTACCGCGACGGCAAGGCCGGCTATCTGAACGACCTGCCGCTGGTGTGGAAATACACCCGCGAAGTCGGCCGCCGCCACCCGGAGACCGCGGAGCTGGTCGCGCTGATCGAACAGGCCATCGGCGACCGCGACATCCGCCTGCCGAGCGCCTGATGGACGCGCTGATCTTCGCCGCCGGCCGTGGCGAGCGCATGCGCCCGCTGACCGAGCGCACGCCCAAGCCCTTGCTGCCGGTCGGCGGCAAGCCGCTGATCGAATGGCATCTGGAAAAACTGGCGGCGCTGGGTTGCGGCACGGTGGTGATCAACACCTCGTGGCTGGCCGAGTGCTTCCCGCCGGCGCTCGGCGACGGTTCGCGCTGGGGCCTGAAGCTGGTGTATTCCTACGAAGGCCCCGAGCCGCTGGAGACCGGCGGCGGCATGGCCAAGGCGCTGGCGCATCTGGGTGATGCGCCGTTCCTCGCGGTCAACGGCGACGTGTTCTGCGATGCCGATTTCAGCCGGCTGCCGCGCGCGCCCGAGGGCCTGGCGCACCTGCTGCTGGTCGACAATCCCGAACACAATCCCGGCGGCGATTTCGCGCTGCGCCCCGACGGCCGCGTGGATTCCGACGGCGAACGCAAATTGACGTTTTCCGGCATCGGCGTGTACCGGCCGGAGCTGCTGCTGCGCTGCCGAGACCGTTGGCAGACGCCGGGCGAAGCCCATCCGCGCTTCAAGCTGGCGCCGATCCTGCGCGCGGCCATGGCCGAGGGGCTGGTCACCGGACAGCGCCATGACGGCGTGTGGAGGGATATCGGCACGCCGCAACGCCTGGCCGAGCTGGATGCGGCATTGATGCGCGCCCGGTAAGGGCGAATTCACGCCCCGGCGTTGAGCACCGTGCGGATGAACGGGATGGTCAGCCGCCGTTGCGCGGCCAGACTGGCGTGATCCAGACGGTCGAGCAGCTCGCCCAAGGATTGCAGATCGCGGCCGACGCGACTGAACAGGTAGTCGATGACCGCCTCGTCGATCTGCAGGCCGCGGCGCGCGGCGCGTTGCGCCAGCACCCGGCGCTTGCCGGCTTCGTCCAGCACCTCCAGGTTCAGGCGCAGGCCCTGCTCCAGGCGCGACACCAGATCCGGCAAGCGGATGCCCAGCTGCGCCGGCATGGCGCCGGCGGCGAACACCAAGCCGACGCCGGCGGCCTTGGCGCGGTTGTAGAAATGGAACAGCGCCTCTTCGGCCGCGGCATCGCCGGCGATGGCCTGCACGTCGTCCAGACACACCGTCTGCCGCTGCTCCAGGCCGTCCAGGGCCTGCGCCAGCATCGGCGCCATGCGCGCCAACGGCACGTACGCGGCGCCGCGGCCGAGCGCATGCGCGTGGCTGACGCCGGCGCGCAGCAGATGGGTCTTGCCGGAACCCGGCGGACCGGCCAGGAACACCGCGTGCGCGCTCTCGCCGCACACCGACTGCTCGACCGCGCGGCGCACCGCCTCCTGCCCCAGGAAGTCGACGAAACGCTGGTCCGAGCCGGCCTTGAAGGCCAGCGGCAGCTGTGGGCTCAATTCAGACATCCGGCCTCGGCGGCTCGGGTGCGGCCTCGGCGCCGGTGCGGTACAGGCCGCTTTTCAGGTAGCGTTCCTGGTACAGGTACTTGAACAGCACATTGAGCACCGCCGCCGCCGGCAACGCCAGCAGCACGCCGATGAAACCGAACAGCTGGCCGCCGGCCATGATCGCGAAGATCACCGCCACCGGGTGCAGGCCGATGCGGTCGCCGACCAGCCGCGGCGTCAGCACATAGCTTTCGATCAGCTGGCCGACGGTGAACACCAAGGCCACGCCCAGCAGGTGGTTGATGTCGCCGTGCTGGATCAGGCTGGCGATGACCGCCGCCACCACGCCGAAGGTGGCGCCCAGATACGGCACGAAACTGACCAGACCGGCGACGAAACCGATCAACAGCCCGGAATCCAGGCCGACCAACCACAGGCCGATCGCGTAGATCGCGCCGAGCATCACCATCACCAGCATCTGTCCGCGCAGAAAACCGCCGAGCACGTCGTCGGACTCGGCCGCCAGCCGGCCGACGGTGGCGGCGTGCCGGCGCGGCACCGCATCGTGCAGGGCGCGCAGCATCGGCTGCCAATCGCGCAGGAAGTAGAAGCTCAGGATCGGCAACAGCAGCAGATTGGACACGAACAGCAGGATGGCCACGCCCGAGCGGCCCACGTAGGCCAAGGCGGTTTTGGCGAAATCGCCGACTTCCTGCCAATGCGCCTGCAGCACCTGCGTGGCGCCGCCCCGGCTGAACAGCGGGCTCAAATCGCGTCCGGTACGTTCCGACAGCCACGGCAAAGCCGTGCCGGTGAACCAGTCGAACAGGCGCGGCAGGCGCTCCAGCAAAGACACCGACTGGCTCCACAGCAGCGGCAGCAACACCAGCAGCGCGACCGCCATCAGGCCGAAGGTGAGCAGGAACACCAGCAGCACGGCGGTGTTGCGGCTGCGGCCGGCGCGCTCCAGGCGCTGCACCAGCGGATTGCCCAACCAGGCCAGCAGCAGGGCCGCCACGAACGGCGACAGGATCGGGCTCAGCAGCCAGAGCAGGAATCCGATGGCCGCGACCAGCGCGGGCAACTGCCATTTGGGCGAAATCATCGCGGCCTCAGCCCTTCAGCACGAAACGTTCGACGGATTCCGGCGCCGCGTCGTCCGCATCGGCCGGCGCGGCCACCGGGCCCAGCGGCTGCAGCACGCCACTGGTGCGCATCAGGCCGCGGAACGCGTTCACGCCACTGCGCAGATCGACGCGCAGCAGCAGTTTGCCCGGTTGCGCGGCCTCGACGTCGATGCCGCGCACCGCGGCGTGCGTCTGCAGGAAGGCCATGGCGCGCACGTAGTCGTCGGCATCCCGGATGCCGGCCACCTCCATCTGCACCACGCCGGCGCGGCCGGCGTCCAGGCGCGAGGCGTCACGCTTGGCGAAGTAGTCTGCGGTGTTGTCGGCGCCGGAGGCGATGACCTGGCGCGCGTCGGGCTGGGTCACCGGCCAACGGGTGAGCTCGGCGCCGTCCTGCCAGAGCACCCACCAGGCCGACCAGCCGCTGACCGAACGGTAGACCTTGCCGATCAGCATCGTGTCGTTGCGGTAGCGTGCGTTGGCGGCGGCCACGCCGCGGGCATCCAGCGCCAGCACCGCCGGCAGGGCGGCCAGGTCGGCATCGCTGCCCTGCGGCACCAGGAAGCGGATGCCGCGTTGCAGGCCGCGGTCGGCCAAGGATTTGATCACGTTCAGCTGCTTGGCGGTGACCAAGCGCGGCCCGCGGCCGTCGTCGATGCTCAGCCACAGCATCGGCTTCGGGCGCTCGCCGGTCCAATACCGGAAACCGGCCGCGGCGATCAGGGAATCGACCGGGTTCGGGTCGAAGCGCACGTGCAGGCTGGCCTTCAGCACCGGCGCGCCGCCGACCAGGGTATTGCCTTCGGCGTCGGATGCCGCGGCCTTGTCGTCGAGCACCCAGCCCGAGGCGTTGGCGAAGGCGCCGCGCACCACCGGATTGGCGCCGGCGTCGGTACGGCCGGTCAGTTGGTTGACCACCTGCACCAAGGCACGCGCGATGGCGGCCTTGCGCGCCTTGTCGTCCTGCGACAGCAACTCGACGCGGGTACTGTACAGGGCGGGGTCGCGCACCGGGCGCTTGGCCTCGGCCGGGGTTTCCGCCGCGGCAGGCGCCGCCGGTTTGGCGCTCTGGGCCGACACCGCGCCGGCCCAGGCCAGCAGCAACGCGAGAAGGAGACGGGCGGTCGGACGGCGTGTCATGCGGGTATCTTGCCTCAAGTTTCCGGAGTTTGCACCGGCTATTATCGCAGTGAACTGGTAGAATGGGGCTTTCCTTTCGGAACTGCCGCGTGAGCCCGGAAAACACCCCCTTGAGCTACCGTGACGCGGGCGTCGACATCGACGCCGGCAACACCGTGGTCGAACGCATCAAGCCCCTGGTCAAGAAAACCTTCCGCCCCGAAGTGATGGGCGGGCTGGGCGGCTTCGGCGCCCTGTTCGACCTGTCCGGACGCTACCGCGAGCCGGTGCTGGTGTCCGGCACCGACGGCGTCGGCACCAAGCTCAAGCTGGCGCAGCAGCTGAACCGTCACGACAGCATCGGCATCGACCTGGTCGCCATGTGCGTCAATGACGTGCTGGTGCAGGGTGCCGAGCCGCTGTTCTTCCTCGACTACTTCGCCACCGGCAAGCTCGACGTCGACACCACCGTCGCCGTGGTCGGCGGCATCGCCAAGGGCTGCGAGCTGTCCGGCTGCGCGCTGATCGGCGGCGAAACCGCCGAGATGCCCGATATGTACCCGCCCGGCGAATACGACCTGGCCGGCTTCACCGTGGCCGCGGTGGAGAAATCCGAGATCATCGACGGCAGCGCGGTGCGCGCCGGCGACGTGCTGATCGGCATCGACTCCTCCGGCCCGCACTCCAACGGCTACTCGCTGGTGCGCAAGATCTTCGACCGCGCCGGCCGGCCGGCCGAACTCGATGTCGGCGGCGTGAAGCTGATCGACGCGCTGATGGAACCGACCCGCCTGTACGTCAAGCCGATCCTGGCCCTGCTCAAGCAGCACCGCATCCCGGCCATGGCGCACATCACCGGCGGCGGCCTGAGCGAGAACATCATCCGCGTCATCCCCGACGGCCTGGGCCTGGACATCGAAGCCAGCACCCTGGTGCTGCCGCCGGTGTTCGATTGGCTGCAGCGCGAAGGCAACGTGGCCGCGCCGGAAATGTGGCGCACCTTCAACTGCGGCGTCGGCTTCGTGCTGGTGCTGCATCCCGAGCAGGTCGCCGGCGTGCAGGCCAGCCTGGATGCGTTGGGCCTGGGCCACAAGGCCATCGGCCAAGTCGTCGCCCGCCACGGCGATGAACGCACCGTCATCGCCTGAGTCCGCGCGCCCGCCGCTGCGGGTTGCGGTGCTGGCTTCCGGCCGCGGCAGCAACCTGCAGGCCCTGCACCGGGCACAGACGGAAGGACGCCTGCCCATCGCGCTGGTCGGCGTATTCTCCGACAAGCCCGAATCCGGCGCCTTGGCCTACGCCCGCACGCACGGGCTGCCGGCCGAGGCCCTGCGCCCGAGCGAATTCGAAAGCCGCGAACACTTCGACCGCGCGCTGATGCGTGCCGCCGCCGCGGTGCGGCCGGACCTGATCGTCTGCGCCGGCTACATGCGCATCCTCTCGAAGGACGGCATCCGCGCCGCGCCCTGCCCGATGATCAACATCCACCCGTCGCTACTGCCCAAATTCCCGGGCCTGCACACCCATGCCCGGGCCCTGGCCGCGGGCGAAACCGAGCACGGCGCCAGCGTGCATGTGGTCAACGAGGTGCTGGACGGCGGTCGCGTGCTGGCGCAGGCGCGCGTGCCGGTGCGGGCAGGCGATGATCCGTCGCAGCTGGCCGAACGCGTGTTAAGCCGCGAGCATCCTTTGTTAATCGCGACTGTACGCGCCATCGCCGACGGCCGCATCCGCCTGCAGGATGCGGGGACGGCTCGCGTATCATGGCTGCATGACGACGACCTCGACCTGGAGTAAGGCCATGCGCCGCATCCTCGTACCGCTCCTGCTGGCCTGCGCCCTGCCGGCGACCGCCGCGGCGCCGGTGGACGCCTTCAGCCTGAAGTTCAGCGTATTGCGCAACGGCAGCGGACTGGGCGACGGCACCATGCAGTTCAAGCCGCTGCGGACCGGCGTCTGGCAGTTCACGACCCGCGTCGACGGCACCGGCGGATTGGCCGGACTGGCCGGCGCCGGCGTCAACGAAACCAGCACCCTGAACGCGCCCGGCGGCCAGCTGACCCTGTTCAGCAACGCGCTGGAGACCCAGCTGGCCTGGAAGACTTCGCGCAAGACCACCGCCCTGCTCAAGGGCGGCAAAGAATACCAATACACCGACGGCAAGAGCGTGCGCCTGGCCGACTACGCGCCGCAGACCCTGGACCGGCACAGCCTGACCGTGGCGCTGGTGTCCGACCTGCGCGCCGGCCAAGGGCCGGAGTTCGTGTACCGGGCGCTGGCCAAAGGCCGGGCCGAGAGCTACACCTTCCGCATCACCGGCGAGGAGCGCCTGCGCACCGCGCTGGGCGTGCTGGACACCGTGCGCGTCGAGCGCATCCGCGAAAGCAGCGACGGCAAGCGCACGCGCATCTGGTTCGCCAAAAGCCGCGGCTACCTGCCGGTGCTGATCCAGGAGCTGGACCGCGACGGCGACGACATCGAGATGCGGATCGCGGCGATCCGCTGACGCAATCGAACCGGATCAGCCGACGCGGCGGATGCGCGCGCCCAGGCCGCGGAACTTCTCTTCGATGTTCTCGTAGCCGCGGTCGATGTGGTACACGCGGTCGATCACCGTCTCGCCTTTGGCGACCAGACCGGCCAGCACCAAGGATGCCGAGGCGCGCAGGTCGGTGGCCATCACCGGCGCGCCGGTGAGTTCGGGCACGCCGCGCACGATGGCGGTATGGCCGTCGATCCTGACGTCGGCGCCCAGGCGCATCAGCTCGTTCATGTGCATGAAGCGGTTTTCGAAGATGGTTTCCTTGATCACGCCCACGCCGTCGGCCATGCAGTTCATGGCCGCGAACTGGGCCTGCATGTCGGTCGGGAACGCCGGGTACGGCGCGGTGGTGATGTCGACCGCGCGCGGGCGGCGGCCGCCCATGTCGAGCGTGATGCTGTCGGCGGTGTGGCTGATGTCGGCGCCGGCCTCGACCAGCTTCTGCAGCACCGAATCCAGGGTGTCGGCGCGCGCGCGCCGGCAGGTGACGCGGCCGCCGGTCATCGCCGCGGCGACCAGGAAGGTGCCGGTCTCGATGCGGTCGGCCTGCACCGCGTAGCTGCCGCCGTGCAGGCGTTCGACGCCTTCGATGGTCAGCGTGCTGGTGCCGATGCCGTCGATCTTGGCGCCCAAGGTCTGCAGGCAGAGCGCGAGGTCGACGATCTCCGGCTCCTGCGCGCAGTTCTCCAGCACCGTGGTGCCGCGGGCCAGCACGGCCGCGCTCAGCACGTTCTCGGTGGCGCCGACGCTGATCATGTCGAACACGAAGCGTCCGCCCTTCAGGCGGTCGCAGCGGGCCTTGACGAAACCGTTCTCGACCGTGACCTCGGCGCCGAGCGCCTGCATGCCGCGGATGTGCAGGTCGACCGGACGCGAACCGATGGCGCAGCCGCCCGGCAAGGAGACCTCGGCGTGGCCGAACTTGGCCAGCAGCGGACCGAGCACCAGAATCGAGGCGCGCATGGTCTTGACCAGTTCGTACGGCGCCACCGTCTGGTTCACGCTGCGCGGGTCGATGTGCAGGGTCTGGTTGTCGTCCACCGTGATCTTGGCGCCGAGCGCGCCGAGCAGGCTGATGGTGGTGGTCACGTCGTGCAGGTGGGGCACGTTCGAGAGCGTCACCGGCTCGTCGGCCAGGATGGTGGCGCACAGGATCGGCAACACCGCGTTCTTGGCGCCGGAAATCTGCACGTCGCCGTTCAGCACGTCACCGCCGTTGAGGATGATCTTCGCCATACCGGACCTCAGGCGTGGCCGGCTTCGGCCGGCGTCAGGGTTTTCAGGGCCAGGGCATGGATCTCGCCGCCCATCTTGTCGCCCAGCGTGGCGTACACCAGGCGGTGACGGGCCAGGGGCAGTTTGCCCTGGAAGGCCTCGTGGACCACCAGCGCCTCGAAATGCACGCCGTCGTCGCCGTACACTTCGACATGGGCGCCGGGCAGGCCGGCAAGGATCATCTGGGTTATGGCTTCCGGGGTCATCCGTACACGCTCTCGGCATAAGTCGTACAATAAGGCTCACCATGATACCGCCAAAGATGGCCGATGACCGCCGCCCCCGCTGAAAATGTTTGCTCCGACGCGGACTGGATCGCCGCCGGCCGCCGCGTGCTGGCCGTCGAAGGCCAGGCCTTGGCCGCGCTGGAAAACCGGCTCGACGGCCACTTCGCCGACGCCTGCCGGCGCCTGCTGGCCTGCACCGGCCGGGTGATCTGCACCGGCATGGGCAAGTCCGGCCATATCGCCAACAAGATCGCCGCCACCCTGGCCTCGACCGGTACGCCGGCGTTCTTCGTGCACCCGGGCGAAGCCAGCCACGGCGACCTGGGCATGATCCTGGACCAGGACGTGGTGCTGGCGCTGTCGAACTCGGGCGAATCCGACGAACTCAACATGATCATGCCGGTGCTCAAGCGCCAGGGCAACGTCATCATCGCCCTGACCGGCCGGCCGCAATCGCGGCTGGCCGGCTTCGCCGACGTGCACCTGGATATTTCGGTGCCGGAAGAGGCCTGTCCGCTCGGGCTGGCGCCGACCTCCAGCACCACCGTCAGCCTGGCCTTGGGCGACGCCCTGGCCGTGGCCCTGCTGGAGGCCCGCGGCTTCGGCGCCGAGGACTTCGCGCGCTCGCACCCGGCCGGCAGCCTCGGGCGCCGCCTGCTGGTGCGCATCGACGATTTGATGCACAGCGGCGACGCGTTGCCGATGGTGATGCCCGATGCCAGCGTCACCGAGGCGTTGCTGGAGATGAGCGCCAAGCGCCTGGGCATGACCGCGGTGGTCGACGAGCGCCTGCAGCTGCTCGGCGTGTTCACCGACGGCGACCTGCGCCGCGCCCTGCAGCGCGGCCCGATCGATTTTTCCGCCACCCCGGTCAGCCAGCTCATGGCCCGCCAACCGAAAACGGTGCCGGCCGGCCATCTGGCGGTCGAGGCCGCGCACCTGCTCGAACAGCACCGCATCAACGGCCTGCTGGTGGTCGATGCCGAAGGCCGCCTGGTCGGCGCGCTGAACGTGCATGACCTGCTGCGGGCACGGGTGATCTGATGGACCTGCAGGCCCGTGCCGCCCGCATCCGCCTGGCCGCCTTCGACGTGGACGGCACGCTGACCGACGGCCGGCTGTTCTTCGATGCCCAGGGCAACGAACTGAAGGCCTTCCACGTGCACGACGGCCAAGGCCTGCGCCTGCTGGAGGACGCCGGCATCCACGTCGCGCTGATCACCGCGCGCCGTAGCGCCATCGCGCAGACCCGCGGCCGCGAGCTGCGGCTGAGCCATGTGCACGACGGCGTCGGCGACAAGCTCGCCGTGCTGCGCGGCATCTGCCAGGACGAAGGCATCGCGCTGGACGAGGTCGCCTACATGGGCGACGACTACCCCGATCTGGGCTGCCTGCAGTCGGTCGGCTTGGCCGCCTGCCCGAACGATGCCCTGCCCGACCTGCGCGCCGCCGCGCACTTCATCGCCGGCTTCCCGGGCGGCCTGGGCGCCGCGCGCGCCCTGTGCGACCTGATCCTGAGCGCGCAAGGCAAGGACGCCGATGTCCGCCGGCGCTTCGGTGCCGGATGAATTACCGCAAGGCGACCTTGGGCATGGGCCTGCTGGTGGCGGCGCTGGCGGTGGTGGTCTGGGACATGCGCGGCCAACGCGACCAGCGCGTGAACGCGCCGACGCGCTCGGATTACCGCCTGGAGCGCTTCGAGATGCGCGCCTACGGCGAAGACGGCGCCATCGCCTTCGGCCTGAGCTCGCCTTTGCTGGAACGCAATCCCGACGGCAAGACCCTGAACATCACCACGCCCGCGTTCGTGTTCCCGGCCGAGGGCGGCCGCAGCTGGCAGGCCGGCGCCGACGGCGCCTGGGTCTCCGACCGCGCCCGCGAAATCCAGCTGCGCGGCGGCGTGCGCATCACCGGCCCGCTGTCCAAGCGCGGCCTGCGCACCGAATTCGCCGCCGACCGGCTGAGCGTGTTCCCCAAGGACGACCGCATCGCCAGTCCGGGTTGGGTGACCGTCAGCCACGGCACGTCTATACTGAAAGGCAAAGGCCTCGAGGCCGACATGAAACAACGCCGCGTCAAACTCCTGTCCGAGGTCACCGCCCGCTATGCGCCCGAATCCCGCTAACCTCCTGCTCGCGGCCCTGCTGCTCGCCGCGCCCGACGCCGACGCCAAAAGCACGGACCGCAAACAGCCGATGGACATCGCCGCCGACAGCAGCGACATGCTGCTGAACGACGACGGCGTGTCGAAGATCTGCGGCAACGTGCGCATCACCCAGGGCACGCTGTCGATCGACGCCGACTGCGCCGAGGTCACCCGGGTCAAGGGCGACCTGACCCAGGTCACCCTGACCGGCGCGCCGGCGCGCCTGCGCCAGGTCAACGACAACGGCGAACCGATGGACGCCTCGGCGGCGCGCATCACCTATTTCACCAAAGCGGCGCAGATCACCCTGGCCGGCGGCGTGGTGATCGACCAGCCGCGCGGCAGCATGCGCGGCGAATCGATCCGCTACGACCTGAAGACCGGCCGCGTGAACGGCGGCGGCGACGGCAGCCGGATCCAGATGCGGCTCAGCCCGAAACCCGAAGGCGGCGACTGATGCTGAGCGCGCGCGGACTCAAGAAGTCCTACAAGCAACGGGCGGTGGTGCACGATTTCGGGCTCGACCTGAACCCCGGCGAGGTGGTCGGCCTGCTCGGCCCGAACGGCGCCGGCAAGACCACCTGCTTCTACATGATCGTCGGCCTGATCGGCGCCGATGCCGGCCGCATCGAACTGGACGGCCGCAACATCACCAACCTGGCCATGCACGAACGTGCCCGCCTCGGCCTGGGCTATCTGCCGCAGGAGGCCTCGGTGTTCCGCAAGCTGTCGGTGTCGGAGAACATCGAAGCGGTGCTGGAGCTGCGCGCCGACCTGGACGCCGAAGGCCGCGAGGCCGCGTTGACCCAGCTGCTGGACGAACTGCAGATCGGCCACGTCGCCACCCAGCTCGGCGCCAGCCTGTCCGGCGGCGAGCGCCGGCGGGTGGAGATCGCGCGCGCCCTGGCCGCCAACCCGCGCATGATCCTGCTCGACGAACCGTTCGCCGGCGTCGACCCGATCTCGGTGCTCGACATCCAAAGCATCATCCTGCAGCTCAAGCAGCGCGGCATCGGCGTGCTGATCACCGACCACAACGTGCGCGAGACGCTCGGCATCTGCGACCGCGCCTACATCCTGTTCGAAGGCACCGCGCTGGCCGAAGGCAAACCGGACTTCCTGCTGGAGCACCCCGGCGTCCGCCGCGTCTACCTGGGCGAACAGTTCAAGCTGTAGGCCGCATGAAACCCGGCGTGCAGCTCAAACAGCGCCAGGGCACCCGGCTGACCCCGCAACTGCAGCTGGCGATGCGCCTGCTGCAGTGCGGACGGGCCGAACTGGCGCAGGTAATCGAAGACGCACTGGCTTCCAATCCGGTGCTGGAACGCATCGAAACCGAAACCGCCCTGCCCGCCGAAGACGGCTTCGATGCCGGTCCGGGCTCGCCGGGCGACGGTATGCCGATCCCCGACGACGACTGGCACGGCGTGGCCGAGCCGGTGTCGCTGCAATCGCACCTGAACGCGCAACTGCGCCTGAGTCCGCTCGGCCCGCGCGACCGCGCCATCGGCGAAGCCCTGATCGACGC
>ERZ1645185.514-NODE-514-length-16152-cov-4.757346_pt1 | contig 16152 bp, 16 predicted proteins | sample MGYA00575351_ERZ1645185 | MGnify/ENA primary metagenome ERZ1645185 (study PRJEB40838, sample SAMN11284767) | freshwater sediment metagenome | isolation source: river sediment | host: Sediment | place: India: Jana village, Kanpur | collected 2015-12-17 ...
TGCTCGCGCCCGTCCGTGCTTGCTCCTGTGCCGCGGCCGTGCCGCAAAGCGCCGAAAATGCCGTTGACATCGTCAGCACGAAACGGCCCGTGCTCTTCACCTTGCTCCTCATGTTTCCCTCCGCTCCCATTTTTTGATTTGGCGGCCTGTTCAGATCAGGCTCGCCGGTATGGTTTTCCCGTCACTTTCATTGTCCCAGATCGCCGACAGGATGACCCAGCGGCCCTCGTGACGAACGATGTGTGCGAAGGTGACGCCCCTGCGCCTCTCGCCGTTCATCTCGGCGATGAAGCTGCTGCGCACGCCCGCGACATTGCCGAAGGTCTCGACGTGGCGTGCGATTTCCACTTCGCTGAAATCCGTGAGCGCGCCTGTCGCCCGCTGCTCGTTCATGGCGGCGACGAACACCTCCACCGGGATCGGGGTTGCAGCGCCGGAACTCAGCGCGGCAAGTGTTGCATCAGGATGGCAACACGCCCGGAAGATGTCCCAGTCGGGCGCCTTATCGGCATCCCACCCCACGGCCGCATAAAGGCGCGGGCAGAGTGCCAGAATGTCGTCGAGATCAGTGTCGGCGATGCCAGGCATGAGCGTTTCCCCCCCCAAGGTCGTCAGCCGATGAAATCGGCGGATGGATGCGCGCGCGGATGGTCGCGCAGATACTGCAGGAAGCGCCCCAGTGTTCGATCCGACTTCGTCAGCGTGCCGGGCCGGAAACGGGCGCGTTCGATGATCGGCAGGTCTTCGGTCGCGATGCGGACTTCCATGTCGTACATCGCGTCCAGAAACGCCTGCGTACCTTCAGAGTCGGCATCGTCCGCGCCGACCGCGACAGCGAAGAACAGGCGGGATTTGCCTGGTTCCGGCAGCCCCATCGGCGCGACGAAGCCGAACCAGCGCCCGTCCACATAGCCGTCCTGCCAATAGATGTTGGTGCCGAAGATGCCGACGCGAAACTCGATTGCAGTTCCGTCGCGCATCTTGCCGCGGAAATGATAGACCATCGAATGCGGCGTCCATTCGACGTCCTGATGCGGCATTCCATTGTCGAAGCTGATGCCGTGCACCACTTCGATGTGCTGCATGTCGGGCGTGTTGCAGCAAATCACCCACGGGTCCGCGGGCATCAGGCGATCGTATTCGCCGATCTTCCAGACGAGCTTTTCGGGGGCACCGGGAAAGTCGGGAAGGTCGAACAGCGGCTCGGTGCCGTTGAAAGCGAAGATGCAGCCGAACTTCTCCACGGTCGGGAACGCGAAGAGGTTGGCAGTGGGGGGTATGGGATCGCCCGACCCTGTCGCGACGCAGCGCCCGTCCGGTCCATAGCGCCAGAAATGGAACGGGCAGCGCACCGTGCCCTCCACGATCTCGCCCGTGCAGAGATCTGCGCCGAGGTGCGGGCAATAGGCGCTCAATACCTGCGCGCGGCCGTCAGCATCGCGCACGACAATGACGCGGCCACCCAGAAAGTCGAAGCCTTTGACGACGTCCGCGATAGCCTCTTCGGAGAGGCAGACGGGAAACCACGTCTGGCTGAACATGCCCCTGAAGCCTTCTGCTTCCGGCCTCGGTCTGTCTGCGATCCGAACTGCGCCTGCGGTCATCTCACCCTCGAAAAGATACATTTATGTACGGACGCTTCGATATTCTCGCTCTTGGCTTGGAGTCAATACGGTATTCGTAAGGTATGGCATCATATCATGTGTAAATCGCAATAAATCGATTTCCGCGTTGCGGTTGCATCACGCTTTCCGTATCAGGGGGCGTGAATCCTGACCGGGAAAGGGTCATTGATGGCAGTTCGCAGAGGTGCATCGCGCGATGCGCGAGACAAGCAGCAGACGAATCCTCTCGACTCGGCAGGGGATGTTTATGCGCTCAACAGCCAGATCATCGCGCTGTTGCAGCAGGACGGTCGGATGCCCTATTCGACGATCGCGACGGCGCTCGGCGTTTCGGAAGGCACGGTGCGTAACCGTGTACGTCAGCTCATCGACGAGAACGTCATCACCATACAGGCCGAAGCGATGCCCGAGGCGTTCGGCTACAACTTCAACGCGCAGACCTTCATCAAGGTGGCAGGCGGCGCCGATATCGATGCCGTGATCGCGCGGCTGGCCGCAGTGCCGGAGGTGTTCTACCTCACCTCGACGCTTGGCCGGTTCGATCTCGGCATGGCGACGTATCACCAGTCGCACGAACACTACCGCACCTTCCTCGCGGCGCATTGCTACGGGCAGCCCGACATCGCCCTCATCGAAACCTGCATGGTGCTGAAGGTGCACAAGATGAAGCTGCAATGGAATCTGGAGGGCGAGCGTCGCCCGGGCCTGCGCGGGAAGGTACATTCATGATCACGGTCGAGCGTGCGGTTCGTGTCGCGGCCCCGGCGGAGCGGGTCTGGAAGTTGTTCGCGACCGAAGACGGCCAGCGGCGCGCCGAAGAAGGCTTCGTCACCTCGATCGAATTCGAAGGCAAGGGGCTCGGCATGGTGCGCACCATGCGTACCGAAGGGCATCTGGGGGATGGTTACGTAAAGGAACGCCTCGATCATTATGACGAGGCGGAAATGGAGATGATGTTCCGCATCATCGATACCGGCGATGTGGTGCCGTTCGCGGACTATTGCGGCTTTGCGAAGATCATCCCGGCTGGGGCCTCTGCCTGCGTGCTGCTGATGCGCTCGACGTTCGTTCCTGTCGACATGCCGGAGGCCGAGGCGCGGGCAGTGTCGGAAGAAAACTACCGGCTGTTCATCGCGAACGTGCAGGCGGCCGTGGCGGCCGGAGACGTCTGATGCGCGTCGTTCCGATCCCGCTGCGGAACGCCTTCGATCATGTGAACTACCTGCTCGTCTGCGATGCGGCGAAGGTCGCGATCGCTGTCGATCCCTACGATGTCGAGCGCGTGGCCGGAGAGGCTACCGCACAGGGCGTCACGATCACCAGCGTCGTCAACACGCACGAACACTGGGATCATGCAGGCAAGAACGCCGAGATGAAGGCGCGAACGGGCGCGGCGGTGATGGCGCCCCGCGCGGCGGCGGGCACGCTCGAGGGGCTGGACCGCCTGCTGGTGGACGGCGATATGATTTCGGTCGGCGCGGACAGCGTGATGGTCCGCGCCGTACCCGGACACACGATGGCGAGCATAGCGATCTTCGGCGAGGAGGAAGGCGGCATACCCTTCGTCATCTCCGGGGATACGCTGTTCGGCGCGGGCGTCGGCAATTGCGGCTATGGCGGCCACGCGCCGACGCTTCAGGAAACGATCAGCGGCGTGTTCGCATCGCTTGCTGACGAGACACGCGTTTATCCCGGGCACGACTACCTTAAGCGCAACCTCGCTTTCACGCTGTCCATCGAGCCGGGCAACGCGGCAGCGGGCGCGCTGGCATCCGCGCTCGAATCGACGGACGGCACAGCGCCGCATTTCACCACGATCGGCGAAGAGCGCGCGATCAATCTGTTTCTGCGGACCGGCAGCCACGAAGTCCGCACGAACCTCGAGCTACCGGCTCCTGCGAACGATTCGGACGTTTTCCTTGCGATCAGGAAGCGGCGCGATCATTGGTAGACGGGTTCACGCAGCGCGCTATGGCGAAACGTCACCACCGCACGAGCCGGGGTACCAACAGCCTGCCGAGCAGCGCACTGATGAGAACCGGCGCACTGTGCCACAGCCCGACGTGGTAGATCGTGTCCGTCGAACAATGAAATGCGAACGCGAAGATCCCGATGCACCCCGACGCGACGCCGACGAGCAGCCCGGCGCGTTCGGGGGAGGTCGGCGCACCCCGGCGTAACCAAAACACCAGTACCGCGGCGGTGAGCAGGCCGAGGGTAACCCCGGCGAAGAGACAATCCATCTCGTGGACGGACATGATTATACCGGGAAGCGCTTCGGTGCCGGACGCGAGTATAATGATTGCCGACAATGGCAGTAAACAGGCCGCCGCAGCCACCCACCGCCATCCGAAGTGCCGGCTCCCGACCTGCGGATTTCCCATCGCGATCACAGTTGCGGCGCAGGCGACACCCAGAATCAGGAACAGGCCGTTGGCGATCAGAAACAATGTGTCGAAGCGGCCCGCGGAAATGTCGCTCCGGAAGCCGAAAACGATCGCCACGACGGCCAGCGTGGCGGCTGCCGCGGCAGCGGTGAGTCCCAGCCCGTAGCGACGGCGCAGAACGCGCGCCGGACGCAGGTCATCCACCAGCGAAGCGATGAGCGTGTCGGTATCTGGATCCATGATCATTCCGCTTCCTCGATCAGGGCGCTGAGTTTCCTGAGCCCCCTGTGTACATTGACCTTGACGAGCGCCTCGCTCTGGCCTGACCGCGAAGCAGCCTCGGCCACGGACAGGCCTTCGATCCTCACCAGCTCTATCACCTGCGCCTGGGAGGGCGGCAGGTGGGCCAGCAAACCGTCAAGGCTGAGCCGTGCGGCCACGCTTTCCTGGCCGCCGGCGACGGAGACCTCCTCGTCGAGCCCGACTTCGTCCGCGCGGTAGACCTTCCGAAGATGATCGACCCAGCGATAACGTGCGATCGCCGCAAGCCAGGGCAGGAACGGACGCGACGGATCGTAACTTGCCAGCTTGCCGTGCAGCGACAGCAAGGTTTCCTGCACGAGATCGTCCAGATGACACGGTGCGATCCGGCGTGCGAAATAGCGCCCGAGCCAAGCCGAGCAGGCCTTCAGAAGCGCGGCATAGGCCGGGCGGTCGCCCCGCTGCGCCAGCGCCATCAGGCGCGACAGGCTGGCATCGTCCGCCTTCACCGGGCGAATCGGCTGAAAAGCGCGTCGAGCGCCAGCGCACCGCCGCCTCTTGCGATGAGAACGAGCGCCAGCGCGGCCCACAGGGAATGCACCGGCCACCACGCTTCTGGGTAGACGAACAGCTGGATCACCATCGTCATGCCGAGCAGCCCGAGCGCGGACAGGCGGACGCCGAGGCCGATCACGAGCAGCACCGGCAGAACATGCTCGGCTGCCGCCGCGGCGACGGCCGCGAACTCGGGTGGCAGCGGGACGCGCGTATATTCCTCACGGAACAGATAATAGGTCGCATCGCTGATCGAAAACCAGCTGCCCTCTTCGATTTTCGCGCGCCCCGAACGCCAGAAGACACCGGCGAGCGCGAGTCGGGCGAGCAGAAGCGCGGACGCCTCCACCGCGCGGCTGGAGAGGAACGCCGTAATCCGCTGCCAGCCCCTCTGAAGCGCGAGCATGTGTCTATGCCTGCGGCTTCAGCGAGCCGTTGCCCTTAGGCGTCTTGATCTTCAGGCAGGTTCCCGCCTTCACCAGCTTCCACGCATTGCCCTGGTAGTCGGTGGTCGATGTGCCCGCGCAGCTGGTGCCAGCCCCGGCAGCACAGTCGTTCTGGCCCGCCTTCGCGACGCCGTAGCATTTTTCCATCTCGGGCTTTTTCGTTTCCGCCTGTGCGCTGCTCGCCAAACCGGCGGTCACCGCGGCTGCGAGTAGAGTCGTGAACAAGGGCGTCAAGGTTTCGCGTGCCATCATCTCGTCTCCCATTGGAATTGAAAAGCCGCCATCGACACGGCGGTCTGGCTGGAAGTTCGGGCGAAAGGCGCCGCGCGTTACACGGGTCGAAAAAATAAAATTCGTCGCTGCCGCTGTAACCGTCCGGCGCACACACGCGAATGAACGATAGCCAATCCGGCGCACGTCATTGGGAGATTTGTCTGATGTCCATCGCACTGAAGGGAGCCGGCATCGCATCGGCTGCCGCCCTGTTCGCTCTTTCAACGCTGGCCTCTGCCGCGCCCGCGCCCGCCGGTAGCAGCGGTGCCGCCGTCTCGGGTGCCGACATGGTACACTGCTACGGCGTCAACAGCTGCAAGGGCAGCTCCGACTGCAAGACCACGCAGCACGAATGCAAGGGTCATAACAGCTGCAAGGGTCACGGCTTCAAGGCCATGAAGGCCGACCAATGCCTGAGCAAGGGCGGTACGATCGGCGATATCGGCTGATGCCTCCCGGGCGATCCGGTCTGCCCCCCCCCCCCGACTGGATCGCCCACCCCTTCGTTCCAGGATACCCATCGTGACGGAAATACAGCCCTTCACCGGCTTCGGCCTTGGCCTGCGCAAGAACCACTACGCTGACTATCTGGCCGGGACCGTTCCTGTCGATTTCGTCGAGATCATTTCAGAGAACTTCATGGTGGACGGGGGCCGCCCGCTGTTCACGCTCGATGCCGTTCGCGAGCGGTACCCGGTGGTGATGCACGGCGTATCGATGTCGATCGGATCGGCGGCAGGTCTTGATCGCGAATATCTTGCACGCCTCAAGCGGCTGGCAGATCGCGTGAAACCGCTATGGGTCTCCGATCATTTGTGCTGGACCGGCGTGGATGGCCACAACACACACGACCTGCTGCCGCTGCCCTACAGCGAAGAGGCGCTGGAAATTGTGTGCAGGAACATCATGCAGGCGCAGGAGGCGCTCGGGCGGCCGCTGCTGTTCGAAAACCCGTCCAGCTATGTCGCCTTCGATACCGACATGACCGAGTCGCAGTTTCTGGCCGCGATGTGCGAACGCACCGGCTGCTTCCTGCTGCTCGACGTCAACAACGTCTACGTCAGCAGCGTTAATCACGGCTTCGATCCGATCGCATATCTTGAAGGCCTTCCCGCCTCGCGGGTGCGACAGATTCATTTGGCGGGGCACAGCCGGGGCCAGGATGTGCTGATTGATACGCACGATGCGCCAGTCTGTGCGGATGTATGGGCGCTCTACCAACTCGCTTGCGCGCGTTTCACCTCGGTTGCCGCGATGATCGAGCGCGACGACGAGATTCCGCCGATCGATGTGCTGCTGAGCGAACTCGATATCGCACGCAGTCTTTCGGGGCATGACGCACGGTACGCCGCATGACTTTGGTCGATCTCCAGCGCCGGTTCTACGCCGCCGTGACGAGCCCCGGTGAGACGGCGTTCGAAGATTGGGAGCCGGCGCTGCGCCCCGGCCTCGCTGTCTACCGGAATGCCTATCGGGCTCGGCTGATCGAATGTCTGCGTTCCACGTTCGAGAAAACGTGGACATGGATCGGCGACGAGAGTTTCGATGCCGCAGCCGCGCATCACCTCATTGCGAAGCCGCCGCGAAGCTGGACGCTCGACGATGCGGGCGCCGGCTTCGATGAAACGCTGGCGCAGCTCTTTCCAGACGACTCGGAGGTCGCGGAACTGGCCTGGCTCGAATGGCAGATGCAGCAAGCCTTCACTGCCGCCGACGAACCGGTCCTCGATGCCACCGGCTTCGCCGCGCTCTCGAAAGGCTTTACTGAAGAAGCGTGGGCCTCGCTTCGCCTTTCATTCGTGACCGGAATGCGCTTAAGGCGGATACAGGCCGATTGCGGTGCGATCTGGACCGCAATTGCCAACGATGAAAACATGTCGGCGGATGTTCTGTTAGATGAGAAGCGGAGCCTCCTTGTGTGGCGGCAGGGGCTCGATCCACGGTTTCGGATGCTGAGCTCTGAAGAGGCTGTCTGCCTTGACCTGTTGAGGAACGGCGGCACCTTCGGCGATATGTGCGAGGCGCTCATCAAGCGCCTTGGCGTCTCCGGCATCGAAGAGGCCGGACGCACGCTCGGCGTCTGGATTGCGCAGGGTTTGGTTCGCCACGCTGAGGCTGGAGTTTAGCGTCAGGCCGTTACGGCGGAACCATAACCATCAGTTATGGAAGATGGCGGATTTTATAGAGGTCATCATACGTCCCCGCTCTAGAGTGGTTTTTACGAATGTCTGAAGCGGGGGAAATGGGGCGGCTGTGAGCGCAGGCATAGGCATTCACCGGCTGCGGGGCTTGGGTGTGATCCTTTCGATGGTCGTGGCCGGGTCCCCAATTGCGCCATCGGCGGCGGCAAACCCTGCCTACGATGTCGTTATCCGCGGCGGACGGGTCATCGATCCCGAGAGTGGTCTCGATGCGGTTCGGAACGTGGCGATTGCCGATGGCCGCATTGCCGCTGTTTCGACGGATAGGCTTTCGGGCCGCATCATGATCGATGCGGGCGGGCTTGTCGTGGCACCCGGCTTCATCGATGTGCATTCGCACGGCATGACCATTCCGAACGGCTGGCTGCAAGCCTTCGACGGCGTGACGACCGCGCTCGAACTTGAAACCGGCGCATGGCCGGTCGCCGACGTCTATCGGGTGGCTTCCCAGCAAGGGCGGCCGATCAATTACGGCTATTCCGTCGCATGGTCGGGAATCCGGCAGGAGGTGATGGGAGACCGTGCCCAGGATCTTGCGACGGATGCGGAGATCGAAACAATTCTGGCGCGGGTATCGGATGGGCTCGATGCCGGAGGCCTCGGCGTCGGAACGCCGGTCGGCTATTCCACCCGCACAAACCGGACCGAATACTGGGACGTGGCGGCGCTCGCCGCGAAACGCGGCGTGCCGGTATTCACCCATGTCCGCACCAAGAACGGGCGCGATCCGGACAGTGCGCTCGAAGCCTTCGGAGAAGTGATCGCTACCGCGGCGACGACGGGCGCGCACATGCATCTCTGCCATATCAACAGCTCCGGCCTACGCGACATTCCGCGCCTTACCGGCATGATCGCCCAGGCGCGCGCCTATGGCATTCCCGTGACGAGCGAGGCCTATCCCTGGGGCGCGGGCTCGACTTCGATCGGCGCTCCGTTTCTTGCGCCGGAAAACCTGCCCCTGCTCGACATCGGGCCGGAGAACATCGAAGTCATCGCTACCGGTGAGCGGCCCGCGACGGCCCAGCGTCTTGCGGAGCTGCGCCAGGCAAAGCCGGATGAACGGGTGATCGTGCATTATCTGAACGAGACGATCGAAGCGGAACGCCAGTTGATCGAGCAGGCGCTCGTTCTTGAAGACGGGATCATCGCAAGTGACGCGGTTCGTTACTCCATGAAGGATCGGATCGTGACCGAAGCGGTGTGGCCGCTGCCGGCTGCCGTTGCCGGCCATCCCCGTTCGGCAGCGACCTTCACGAAGGTGCTCGGCGAATATGTCCGCGAGCGGAAGCTCCTGCGCCTTGCCGATGCGATCCGGCGTTCGACGCTGCTTCCCGCGCAGCTTCTGGAGCCTGCTGCGCCAGCCATGAAACGCAAGGGGCGGATCGGTCTGGGCATGGACGCCGACATCGTCGTCTTCGATCCCGCGACGGTGGGTGCCGCCGCGACCTATGAAAAACCGGCTGAACCCGCGAAGGGAATGCACCATGTTCTTGTGGGGGGCACCTTCGTTATCCGGGAGGGCAAGCTGATCGCGTCCGCCCGCCCCGGCCGGGCCATTCGCGGAGGAATAGCCGAGTGAAAACAATTATATCCGTACTTTCGATTTCGGTAGCAGCCCTTCCGGCACAGGCCAGCGACGGGATCGACACCATCTTCGCGCGCTACACGGGCGAGAGCGTTCCGGGATGTGCGGTCGGCGTCGAGAAGGACGGCAAGACCGTGCTGGAGCGCGCCTATGGCATGGGCGATATCGAGGAGCGTGTTCGCGCGCAGCCGGGGAGCATCTACGAAGCCGGCTCGGTCTCCAAGCAGTTCACGGCAGCGGCGATCGTTCTGCTGGCGCGGGACGGCAAGCTGGCGCTTTCCGACGATATCCGCACATACCTGCCCGAGATGCCCGATTACGGCACGCCGATCACGATCGGGCACCTTATCCAGCACACCAGCGGCCTGCGGGACTGGGGATCGATCAGCGCCATGGAAGGCTGGCCGCGCAACAGCCGAAGCGCCAACAACGATGACGTGCTGGCCATTGCCGCGCGCCAGAAGCGCCTGAACTACGCGCCCGGCGCCCACTACAGCTATTCAAACACCAACTTCAATCTTGCCGCCATCATCGTGGCGCGCGTGAGCGGCCAGAGTTTTGCGGCCTTCACCAAGGCGCGCATCTTCGATCCGCTGGGGATGACGAGCACGCAGTGGCGCGAACGCTACCGGACGCTGGTTCCGGGCCGGGCCACGGCCTATGCGCGCGAAGGCGACACCTATGTGATCGATCAGCCGATCGAGGACGCGCACGGCAATGGCGGTCTGCTGACGACGGTGAAGGACCTGCTCGCATGGAATGCCGCGCTGGATGCCGATCGGCTGGGGACGGGCTTCCGCGCCGCGATGGAGCGCGTCGGCGTTCTTACCGACGGCACGCGGATCGTTTACGCCTCGGGGCTGCGTGTCACGAAGCACCGGGGGATCGATGAGGTTGCCCATTCGGGCTCGACAGGGGGTTACCGGGCGTGGCTCGCGCGCTACCCGGCGCAGCGCCTCTCCATCGCGCTCCTGTGCAATGCGGGGGATGTCGATCCCGTCGCGATCGGGCAGAGCGTCGCCGATCACTATCTCTCCGGTCTGGCGCCGATGCCTGTCCATACGCCTTCGGGCAAGCTGCCCGCCGGTCTCTATGTGAGCGAGGTCACCGGAGCACCGATCTCGATTGTCGCGAACGCCGATGGCGGTCTGCGCATCGATGGTACGGCGCTCGATCCGGTCGCGCCGGGCCGGTGGAGCCTGTCCGGCACGGATTTCGTGTTCGGGCGCGGCGATGATCTCGTCGTCGAGGCCAATGGAGAAAAACTGCGCTATCGGCGCATGGAGCCAGTTGAGGCGGTCGATCCCGCACCCTTCGCGGGTCAGTATTGCGGCGCTGACAATCCATTCTGCATGGTGGTTCGCGCAGCACCGGACGGCGGACTGTCCATTGCCACAACGGGACGGCCCGGCCTTGCCGCGCAGCCGCTGAAGCCGGCGTTCACGGATGTGTTCACCAGCAAATATGCGACTATTCGCTTCGTGCGTGATGCGTCCGGGGCAGTGAGTGGGCTCACGTACGGCGACAGCCGGGCCTGGGCGGTGGAGTTCACGCGGACGCCCTGATCGCGATCACCGCTGCGGCGGTATCGGCGCTTCTTCCCGGCCGAGCGGATGCGCGTGCGTGAACAGCCTGAGGTAAAGGCGCCCGGCGGCGATGTCGGCACGGGCGCGGGTATCGAGTTGCAGAACGCCCTTCGCCTTCCGCTGGCCGGGCCGCAGCAGATTGGTGATGATGGCGCCAGGCTTTCCGTCTTCGGAACGCTGCAACGTGAGCGCGACAGGATTGTCGTTTCCAAGACGATCGAGGCGGGCGTCGTAGCGCAGCGTTGCGTTCAGCGGATCGAAGATGAAGGCAACCTCGGCGCGCGGGCCCTCGCTCGAGGTTCGCACCTTGAAATGCGACGGTGCGGGCGCCTTTCCATTTGTGAGCGGCGGCGTGCTGAACGGCGGCGTGCGGGGGTGCGCAGCCTGTTCCCAGCCATAAGCGAGATGCAGCAGTTTTGCTTCCTCAAACGGCCTGCCCAGCAGGTCGATCCCCACAGGCAGCGCGTTGATACTGAGCCCGAGCGGCATCGAGAGAGCCGGGAGGCCGGTGACGGCGCTTATCATGCAAGTGCCCGCGCCGAACATCTCGGCACCCCGAAGCGGAGGCGGCTGCAAGGCGGTGGGGTAGGCAAGGACATCGACGCCTGCCGTCGCCATCGCGTCCAGGATCGTGCGCCGGGCAACCGCCCGTTTGGCGAGGGCTTCGGCATAAGCTTTTGCATCGTGCGCGCCGACCGCGGCGCGCTGTTTCAGCCGCGCGTCCACGGCCTCGTGAACGAGGCCCTTGCCTGCGATGTCGGTCGCCGAGGTGATCGGTGCGCCCGGATAGCGCGCGAGATAGGCGGCGAAATCGCGTGTGAACTCGTGCGCGATCACGCTCGCGGCCTTTATCGTGGGATCGAGATCGGGAATCGTGACATCGACGATCTCGGCGCCTTCCGCCTTCATGGCTTCAAGCGCCGCGAGCGTCTTGTCGCGCATCGCCGCATCCATCATTTCGGGTGTCATCAGGGCCCGCAGGACCCCGATGCGCGCGCCCTTCAGTCCGCCGGGGCGAAGGCCCTCCCGATAGGCGGGGGCGGGCCTTTCCGTCATCGCCTTCGTGACGGGATCGTCCGGGTCCGCGCCGACGGTGGCATCGAGCATGATCGCGAGATCCGTGACCGTGCGCGCAAGCGGCCCGGCCTCGTCCTGCGTCGAGGAGAGGGGGACGACGCCCGATCGGCTCGAAAGGCCGGATGTGCCGCGCATCCCGAACAGGCTTTGATAGGCGGCCGGTATGCGGATCGATCCGCAGGTATCGCTCCCCATGCCAGCCGCCGCGAAACTCGCGCCGATGCTTGCCCCCGTGCCGCCGCTTGACCCGCCGGGCGTGCGGCGGGGATCATAAGGATTGCGGGTTTCGCCGCTGAGCGAGGAGACGGTGATCACGCTCATGGCGAGTTCGTGCATCGTTGTCTTGCCGAGAATGATCGCGCCGGCCGCGCGCAGGCGGCGCACCTGAAAGGCGTCGGTCGTGGCGGTGTAAGTCGCCAGCGCCAGCGTGCCATCGGAGGTGGGAAGCCCCGCGACGGCGAAATTGTCCTTGATGAGAACGGGAATACCGTGAAGCGGACCGCGCGGGCCTTTTTCGGCGCGCTCACGATCCATGCGGGCAGCGTCTTCGAGCACTTGCGGGTTGAGCGCTATAACCGCGTTCAGCCGGGGGCCGCGCTGATCGTATGCAGCGATGCGCGCGAGATACGCCTCGACGAGTTGGCGGGACGTGACCTTGCCCTCGCCCATCGCCCCCTGCAATTCAGGGATCGACGTTTCGAACACGAAGCGATCCGCGCGTGCCGCGGCGGGCATTGCCGTTGCCAGCAGCAGCATACCGGCACAGGTGAGCACATTCAGCCTGGCGATCGTCATGCGGATATTCCCCTTTCAGCGTCGACGATACCGCGCGCGTTCGCCATGTCACACCCTGCGGCCCATGCTTATTGGCCAGGGGCTATTCAAGCGTGGTTTGCATCAGGCGGCTGAATTCGTCGAACGGCCCCAGATCCGACGGCTGGGGGTTGCTGAGGAACAGCGCGCGCCACCAGAAAATTGCCAGAAACCTGGCGACTTCGTCTTCAGACTTGAAGGTCTGCGTGAGGGACGGCTTCCTTATAACGTACATATCGGTAAGGAACGATTTCACGTTGCCGTTCAGCAACTCCGCAAGGGCCCGGGCGAATTCGGGTTTCATGGCGTTCGCGGAAAAGCGCAGCAGAATGTCTTCGGCAATCAGCTCCGTCCACATCTGGTCGCGCTTGTAGAGAATCTCCGCAAGCTCCGGCTCGTCGTCCGCGAGCTGCGCGATGCTGCGCATGAGGCCGGGGTGCTGCGAATAGGCCATGGTCTGGCCCTTGGTGGTTTCGAAGATGATCCCGAAGAGCTCGTCCAGCGCGATGCTGTTACTGCGGTATTCGGCGACGAGGGAATCGTGGGGAAAGAGATCCTGAATGACCTCCCGCACGATGCTCTGCTTGTCTTTGAAATAGTAATAGAACGTCGCGATGTTGAATTTTGCGGTGCGAACGATGTCCGCAAGCGTGAGTTCGCGATAGCTCTTGCTTTCAAGGAGCTTCGCGGTTGCCTTCTTGAACTTCTCGCGCGCGATCTTGCCGCGCTCTGTGCTCGGTGGTTCAGGGCTCGTCTTGCGTGCGTTCTTGCGCCGTTTGCGTTGAGGAAGGGACGTCGTCGCCGTCATCGTGCCCGGTTTTCCATAGTCGCCTGTTCTGCCTCAAAGGCCCTGATCGCCGGGGGTGCCGTTCCGGCGTCTGCCTCAATACGCAACGTACCGCCAAAATCAAAATGGGCGAGCCGGGTGCGGGGCCCGTCCTTTCGGCCGGGAAGTGCATCATTCTGCAGGGGTTGCTCTCCCTCGTGCGGCAGCTATATTTTTGCTAACTCACTGTAATTGATGATAAAAATCACCACTTTGAATGACGAAAGTAATCAAGTATAAACTTGAAACCAAGTATAAACTTGATTCGTTTGATGTCGGTACGCGATCCGCAGAGATCGCAGCAAAAGGGGGGTATGACTTATGCCGAAACTGAAAATGAGTGCGTGCGGGGCGCTGCTGGCGACGAGCATACTCGGTATGCCTGCCGTATCGGCACATGCCGCAGAAGCAGTGGCCAATCAGGACGATGTGCTGATCGTGACGGCCCGCAAGCGTGCGGAAACGCTGATCGAGGTGCCAATGTCCATCACGGCGTTCTCCGAAAAGTTTCTCGAAGACCTGCGCGTCAACAGTCTTGAGGATGCGCTCCAGTATGCGGCGAATGTCGATTTCGACGATTTCCAGAACGATTCCTTCACGGGCAGCATCGCCATTCGCGGCGTCGTGCGGCTGACCGACGTGGAAGAGCCCGGATATGGCCTCTACAAGGATGGCGTCTACATCGGCTCTTCTGTCGTCGGCCTCGACGAGTTCACGGATCTGGAACGGCTCGAAATTCTAAAGGGTCCGCAGGGCGGTCTTTACGGGCGGAACGCCATCGGCGGTGCGATCAACGTCATCACCAATCAGCCGGTGAGCCGGACCGAAGGGCGCTTCGCATTCACGGCGGCGAATTTCGATCGGCAGGAGTATCGCGGCACGATCAACGTGCCGATCATCGCGGACAAGTTCCTCGTCCGGATCAACGGCTTCCTTATCGATCAGGACGGCGGCAAGGCCGTCTCATCGGTGACGGGCGATCAGCTCGATGCCGTTCGTTCGGCGGGGCTACGCGGGCAGGCCAAGCTACTCGTCAATGACGATATCGACGTGACGTGGACGGCCGAATGGCTTGATGCCGATCAGCCGGCGGCGATCATCCTCAGTTCTGCCACGACGCCTCCCGGCGAGGATGAAGGCGCGCTCGTCTATTCCAGCGAGCACGGCGTCAAGCGCGACGTCCTCCATCTCTACCAGGCACTCAACTGGCGCGTCGGTGAGGGCACATTCACCAACATCGTCAGCTTCCGGTCCATGGACGTCGATTCGCGTACCGGCTTCGCACCGTTCGTTGGGACCGGCGGTGCCGTTCGCCAGAGCGAACAGGACAACTGGTTCGTCGAAGCGCGATACGTATCGGACCGGGGCGAGAATTTCGATTATGTTGTCGGGCTGAATTACATAAACGAATCTAGCGACTTCTATCGCATCCTCAACCTTCCCATCGGCATGGTGCCGGACAATCCTCCGGCGCTGCCGCCGAACTTCATCAATCTCGGCACGCTTTCGCCGATCACCTCGGCGACCACCGATACGCGGTCGTGGGCGGGTTTCGTCGAAGCGACGTGGCACGTGTCGGACAAGATCGATCTCACCGGCTCCGCGCGCTACACGAACGAGCGCAAGACCTACGATTTCTTCGTGGAGACGCCGAGCGCGATACCGTTCTTCGGAACCGGCGCCGACATTGGTGTCGGAGCACCGATCTTCTTTCCGGGTTTCCAGCTGCAGGGTGCACCTTGGTTCATGGAGCGCTACGTAAAGAAGAGTTGGAACAATTTCTCGCCGCAGGGAACGCTCTCTTATCGCCCGAACGACAAGAACAACATCTATGCCCGCATCGCGACGGGCTTCAAGGCAGGCGGCTTCAACAACGAGGCGAGCCGGGCGGAAGACATTCCGTTCGATCCGGAAAAATCGCTGACCTACGAGCTGGGCTACAAGGGGCTTTGGCTGGATGATCTGCTGCAGGTCAATCTGTCCGCCTTCGTGACGAAGCGCAAGGACGCGGCAATTCTCGTTGCCGACCCGGCTCCGATCTTCCAGTTTCTCGGCGTCTCGATCGTCGCGAACGGTGGCAAGACGATCACCAAGGGTGTGGAATTCGATTTCCTCGCGAAGCCGGTCAAGGGCCTCGAGCTGTACGGCGCGCTCGGCTACCTGAATGCAAAGTTCGACGGTGCGCAGATCATCAGCGGCGTGAACGTGGATGGAAACCTTGTGCCGCAGACCGCGAAATGGTCGTACAGCACGGTCGCGACCTACCGCGCGCCCGTTTCCGAAGCGCTGAAGCTCTTCACGCAGGCTTCGTATTCGTCGAAATCCGGCGGCTACGAACGCCCCGACAATGTGCTGCGCCTCGAGCACGCGGATCTCGTCAATTTTCGGCTGGGTCTGGAAGCGGATGCTTGGCGGATTACCGGATACCTCGACAATGCTTTCGACGACCGCGTCAAGCTCTCCCAGCGCACGAACGGGATGTATATCCTGAGCGCGCCGCGGCGTTTCGGCGTGCAG
>ERZ1645185.515-NODE-515-length-16136-cov-5.272931_pt1 | contig 16136 bp, 15 predicted proteins | sample MGYA00575351_ERZ1645185 | MGnify/ENA primary metagenome ERZ1645185 (study PRJEB40838, sample SAMN11284767) | freshwater sediment metagenome | isolation source: river sediment | host: Sediment | place: India: Jana village, Kanpur | collected 2015-12-17 ...
CATGGCGAGCCATCGGCATTCACCGGCGCCAGCGCGCTCGGCATGTCTTTCCACAGGAAGTGACGGAAGGTACGTACGGAGCGCTGATCAATCGGGAACTTTGACAGCACCAGCATGCCGTACTGTCCGGGATGGTTGCCGAAACCGAAGGCATCATTGCCGCCGCCGTTCTTACCGTCCTTGTTCAGGTCGAAACCGCTCGGTACACCGGTGTTGACCGGCGCGAAGTAGCGGTAGGGATAGTTGATCGGCCGCTGGCCGAACTGCGGCTTGGCCAGGTAGTTTTCCTGGAACAGGTCCGCCGCCTTGCCTTCGGCATCGTAATCGAACTCGTTGAGCAACAGCAGATCCGGGCGCTGATGCTGGATGACGGCGGCTATCTTCCGTGCGGCCGCATCGTCGTGGCGCAGGCGCCCGATCAATCCGCCGGAGACATCGGAATACAGCGAGGAGTTGAACGTGGCGACCCGGATGCTGTCGGCGGCGGACGCGGCCGTGCCCAGTCCGGCAAGCAAGGGCAGCAGCAACAGGGCGCGCATGGCGGCTCCGGAAATGGCGGATTCCCCGGTATTGTGCCACAGGCTGTGGGTATAATCGTGGAAGATCCCCATCGAGTGACCCATGAGCACAACGGAACTGTTCGGCTATCTGGCCGCCACGCTGACCACCCTTTCCTTCATTCCGCAGGTTGTCCAGGTCTGGCGCAGCAAACATACCAAGGACATTTCCCTCGGCATGTACTCCATCTTCACGCTCGGCATCGTGGTTTGGCTGATTTACGGCCTGTTGCTCGGGTCCACGCCGATCATCGTCGCCAACAGCATCACCGTCGTGCTGGCCGGGTCGGTGCTTGGCATGAAACTGAAGTACGGCTGATCCGCAACGTCGCGTCATTCTCAAGGAAGCACACATGATCGACATCGAAAGCCATGTTCCGAAATCCTCGGTCAGCCGCCCCATAGCGGGAATCCGACTGCTGGTCGGGTTGTTGCAGGGACTGGCACTGTTCCTGATTTACCAAGCGAGCGAGAACAAGCTGTGGACTGCGGATAATTCGGGCCTGTTCGCCGCCCTGCTGATGGCGTTGACCATCGGTCCGGTACTGCTGGTTTCGGGCCTGGGGCATATGCCGTCGAGCACCCTGTGGCGCTGGCTGCCGCCGGCGGCGGCGGTGTTGGCCCTGCTCGGGTTCTATGACATCTGGCGCAGCGTCGGCGCGCCTTACTGGGGCGGCTACGGCAAGAGCGCGGAGGCGGCCCGATTCCCTTCCCCTGAGCTGTGGCTGCATGCCGTGGCAGGGTTCTTCATCGCGCAGTCGCTGGTCTCCGCGGCCGCCGTGGACGGGCGGCGGATCGCCGGCTACCGCGCCATTTTCCAAAGCGCCTCGAAGCTGCTGATCCAGGTCGCGTTCGCCGGCGTATTCGTCGGCATCATCTGGCTGGTCCTGGCGCTCGGGGCCGAACTGTTCAAACTGATCAAACTCGACTTCCTGAAAAACCTGCTGGACGAATCCTGGTTCGCAATCCCGATCACCACGTTCGCGTTCGCCTACGCCCTGCACATCACGGATGTCCGGCCGGCGATCGTCAGCGGGATCCGCAGCCTGGTACTGGTGCTGCTGTCGTGGATCCTGCCGATTGCGGTGCTGATCATCGGCGGGTTCCTGCTGGCCTTGCCGTTCACCGGCCTGCAGCCCCTGTGGGCGACCAAAACCGCCACCGCGCTGCTGCTGGCCGCCTCGGCGTTGCTGGTGGTGCTGATCAACGCCGCCTTCCAGGACGGCAGCGTGGCGCACGAGGTGGCCATGCCGATCCGCGTCAGCGCCCGCATCGCCGCACTGCTGCTGACGCCGTTGACGCTGATTGGCGCATATGCCCTGAGCCTGCGGGTCGGCCAATACGGCTGGACTGTCGATCGGCTGGTGGCCGCGTTCTGCCTGGTGGTTGCGATCAGTTGCGCCGCCGGGTATTTCTGGGCGGCCATCCGCGGCCGGGAATGGCTTGCGCGTGTGGCGCCGGTGAACGTCGTGACGGCATTCACCCTGCTGTTCCTGCTGCTGGCCATCTTCTCGCCGCTGCTCGATCCGGCCCGGATCAGCGTCAACAGCCAGTTGGCGCATCTGAAGGCCGGAAAAGTGGGCGCAGATAAGTTCGACTACGAATACCTGCGTTTCCAGGGGAAACGATTCGGCAATGACGCCCTGAAGGAAATGGCAGGGCGAAAAACAGGAAACGATGCGGGCACCATTGCGATGAAAGCCCGGGCTGCGCTGGATAAGAAAAACAGCTGGGAGCCGGGAATCGCGCCGGACAAAGCCCATATGGCCGCCAACATAAGGGTATGGCCGAAAGGGTCGGCATTGCCGGCGTCTTTCATTGACCAGGACTGGAAGCAAAGCCAGGAGGATTGGTCGATGCCCGGCTGCGTTCGCGACCGTAGCATGACCTGCGATGCATTTGTGCTCGATATCGACGCGGATGGCCGCAATGAGCTGTTGATTCCTGCCGCGATGGGCGCGACGCTGTTTGCCCAGGACAAGACAGGCAAATGGCGGCGTACCGGCACAATCGATTCGCTGGACTCCTGCTCGATGGACGTGGATGCGATGAAAAGCGGCGCTTATCGCCTTCTACCATCAACCCTGCATGACATACAGGTCGGGGAAACGCGCTATCGGGTCGATGGCGCGGATTCCGCAATAGCCAAGGTCAGTGACTGCCCGTAACGCCCCGCATCCATCAACGACGCCGCGCTGCTTCTCAACAGGTTCAGCGTGCGCCTTATCCGATGACTGTGCCCATGCGTCTGCCGAGCACGGTCGGCTCCTGATGCGCGAATTCATCCAGCTGCACTTTGCCTTCCGGGAACAGCAGGATCACCGTCGAGCCGTAATTGAAGCGCGCCATTTCCGCGAAGCGGTCCAGCGTGATGTTCCTGCCGCGGAAATCGAGGTGCCTCGGTGCATTGGCATAAGCCGGGATATTGACGCCGTTCCAGACCGTTTCCACGCCGGACACCAGCAGCGCGCCGACCATCACCGAGCACATCGGGCCGAACTCGGTGTCGAAATGGCAGACTAGGCGCTCGTTGCGGGCGAACAGCCGCGGCACGTCGTTGACCGTAGCCGGCGACACGCTGAACAGACGTCCCGGTACGTGCAGGGTCTCGGTCAAGGTGCCGGTCCAGGGCATGTGCACGCGGTGGTAATCGCGCGGCGACAGGTAGATGTTCATGAACACGCCGTTCTCATAGGCTTTGGCAAGTCCGGCATCGCCCAATAATTCCGCCGCACTGTAGTCGTGGCCTTTGGCCTGGAAGATGCGGCCGTTTTCTATCCGTCCGCATTGGCTGACCTTGCCGTCGGCCGGCAGTAGCAGGGTACGTGGATCGGGATCAGCGCTGCGTGCGCCGGGTTTGAGCGCGCGGGTGAAGAACGCGTTGAAGCTCGCATAATTGTCCGGATCCGGGTCGGCCGCTTCGCTCAGGTTGACGTCGAAATTGGCCAGGATGGTGTTGATGAAGGTGCGCTTGATCCAAGGTGTTTCCGAGTGCGCCAGATAATAGGCGATCCGTGAAAGGAAGCGGTGCGGCAGGAGGTATTGCGCGATGATGGCTGGTTTCATAGTGGGTTCTTCGACAGGGTGAGCAGATCCCGGGCGATGGCCTGCGGATCCAGCGGCGGCCGGATGATGCCGGCGAACTCTGCGTTAGGATTGAGCAGGGCGAGCGTCGAGGAATGGTCCATGGTGTAGGTGTCGCCCTGTGGCACTTTCATATAGACCAAGCCCAGCGCACGGGTGAATTCGCCCAACTGCGGCTCCCCGGCAGTGGCGGTCAGGGTGTCCTTGTTGAAGAACGCCGCGTATTCGGCAAGCGCCTCGGGGCTATCGCGTTCCGGGTCGATGGACAGGAACAGCAATTTCGGCTTGTTCGGCAGGTCCGATTTTGCCCAAATGGCCTGGGCCTGCGCCATCTCGGTCAAGGTGGTCGGGCAAACGTCAGGGCAGTGGGTGAAGCCGACGAACACCACCGTCCACGATCCTTTCAGGTTTTCCGCGCTCAGCGTTCCGCCGGCGGTCTGAAGGCTGAAGGCCGGTAAAGCGCGCGGCGTGTCGATGATGTTGGCGGTCTGCAGCTTCGGTGCCGGTGTGGCCGTTACGCGGTCGCCGAAATAGCGCTGCGACAGGGACAAGCCCAATCCCGCGGCGGCGGCCACTACGAGAATGGCCAGGATTTTCTTTTTCATTTATTCATCGTGATCGGTTGGAGTCTGCTTAAATTATAGCCCCAGGGCGTTATAATGGGCATTCTTAATGTCCTGAGGCCGCCATGAGCGCAGAACTCTCCACCATTATCGACTTCATCCGCTATGGCGCCAGCCAGTTCGGCCGGGCCGGATTGACCTTCGGCCACAGCTTCGACAACGCCCTGGATGAATCGACCCAGCTGGTACTGCACGCCTTGCACCTGCAGCACGATATCGGCCCCGCCTACGGCCAGGCCAAGCTCACCGCCGAGGAAAAGCGCGTGGTCCTGGAGCTGTTCCACCGCCGGATCGATGAGCGCGTTCCGGCCTGTTACCTGACCGGCGAGGCCTGGTTCGCCGGTCTCAGCTTCAAATCGGACGCACGTGCCCTGGTGCCGCGCTCGCCGATCGCCGAACTGATCGAATCCGGATTCGAGCCGTGGCTGGGCGGACGGCCGGTGGCGCGCGCGTTGGATCTATGCACCGGCTCCGGGTGCATCGCCATCGCCATGGCGCACTACAACCCCGACTGGCAGGTTGACGGTGTGGACATCTCCGAAGCCGCCCTCAGCCTGGCCGAGGAAAACAAAGCGCGGCTGTCCGCGGATAACTGCAGCCTGGTCCGCAGCGACATGTTCGCCGGTCTGGCCGGCAGGGTCTACGACCTGATCGTGACCAATCCGCCGTATGTCACCAACGACGAAACCGATGCGTTGCCCAAGGAGTATTCCCATGAGCCCGACCTGGGCCTACGCGCCGGCGATGACGGCCTGGATTTCGCCTTGCGGATACTGCGCGACGCGCCGGCGCACCTGTCCGAGCATGGGCTGCTGGTCTGCGAAGTCGGCGAAAGCGAGCGCCACCTGGTCAAGCTGCTGCCGGAGGTCCCGTTTGCCTGGGTCGAATTCAAGGTCGGCCAGATGGGCATTTTCGTCATTGACCGCAACGACATCCTCGCCCATCATGGAAAAATAAAGCAATTGGCGGATCTGCGCTGAAGGAAGCCTGTGTCGGATAACCGGTTCGGAAAATTATTTGCGGTAACCACCTTCGGCGAAAGCCATGGTCCGGCCATCGGCTGCGTGATCGACGGTTGCCCGCCGGGCATCGCCGTTTCAGCCGAGGAATTCGGCGCCGATCTGTCGCGCCGTGCGACCGGCAAGAGCCGGCATACCTCGCAGCGTCACGAGGCCGATGAGGTCGAGATCCTCTCCGGGGTTTACCAAGGCCTCACCACCGGCACGCCCATCGCGCTGCTGATCCGCAACACCGACGCGCGCAGCAAGGATTACGGCAACATCGCCGAGCAGTTCCGCCCCGGCCATGCCGATTATACCTACCACCACAAGTACGGCATCCGCGATCCGCGCGGCGGCGGGCGCTCATCGGCGCGCGAGACCACCATGCGTGTGGCCGCTGCGGTCATCGCCAAGAAATGGCTTCACGGCAATTTCGGCATTGAAATCCACGCCTGCGTGAACCAGGTGGCGCACATCAAGGCCGACATGGGCCCGGTAATCGACTGGCAGGCGGTCGAAAGCAATCCGTTCTTCTGGCCGCAGGCCGGGCAGGTCACCGAACTGGAAGCGTTCATGGACGCTTTGCGCAAATCCGGGGATTCGGCCGGTGCGCGGGTTTTCGTGTCGGCCAAGCATGTGCCGGTCGGCTGGGGACAGCCGATTTACGGAAAGATCGACGGCGAACTCGCGGCGGCGATGATGTCGATCAATGCCGTCAAGGGCGTGGAGTTCGGCGCCGGTTTCGCCAGCGTCGAGCAGCTTGGCACCGTGCACCGTGACCTGATTTCGTCGGAAGGCTTCCTGAGCAACCAGGCCGGCGGCATCCTCGGCGGAATCAGCACCGGCCAGGAAATCACCTGTCAGGTGGCATTCAAGCCGACCTCCAGCCTGAGACTGCCGGGACAGACCCTCAATACCCTGGGCGAACCGGTGGAGGTGATAACCACCGGACGCCATGATCCCTGCGTGGGACTGCGCGCGCCGCCGATCTGCGAGGCGATGATGGCGTTGACCCTGATGGACCTGGCCATGCGCCATCGCGCGCAATGCGGCGATGTGGCACCGCAATCCCCTTCAGTCACCGATATCCAATGAACCACACAGGAACGCAATGAAAAAATTCACTGTCGCCGTGGTCGGCGCAACCGGCGCTGTCGGCCAAACCATGCTTTCCATCCTCGCCGAGCGCGATTTTCCGATTGAAACCCTGCATGTGCTGGCGTCCGAGCGCTCAGCCGGCGAACAGATCGAGTACTGCGGCCGGAAGGTCACCGTAAGCGATCTGGCGACATTCGATCCGGCCGGCGTGGATTTCGCGTTGTTCTCGGCGGGCGGATCCATTTCCAAGGAATTCGCGCCGAAATTCGCCGCCGCCGGCGCGATCGTCATCGACAACAGTTCGGCGTTCCGCATGGATGACGATGTGCCGCTGGTGGTTTCCGAAGTGAATCCGGAGGCTTTGGACTCAATCCCGCGCGGCATCGTCGCCAATCCGAACTGTTCCACCATGCAGATGCTGGTGGCCATCGCGCCGATCCACCGCGCCGCCGGCATAAGCCGGATCAATGTCGCGACCTACCAGTCCGTGTCGGGCGCCGGGCGTTCCGCGCTGGAGGAGCTGGGCCGGCAGACCGCCAACATCCTGAGCTTCAAGGCCCCGGACCCGCAGCGTTTTCCCGTGCAGATAGCCTTCAACCTGATTCCCCACATCGATGACTTCCTGGACAACGGCTATACCAAGGAAGAGATGAAACTGGTCTGGGAAACCCGGAAAATCCTCGGCGACGAATCCATCATGGTGAATCCGACCGCCGTGCGCGTGCCGGTGTTCTACGGGCATTCGGAAGCCGTACACCTTGAAACGCGGCAGAAAATCAACGCCGACGAGGCGCGTGCACTGCTTGAGAAGGCGCCGGGCGTGGTGGTGGTCGATGAGCGTACGCCCGGTGGCTACCCGACGCCGGTAACCCACGCTTCCGGCACCGACGCGGTGTATGTCGGGCGCATCCGCGAGGATGTATCGATGGCGAACGGCCTTAACCTGTGGGTGGTTTCGGATAATATACGCAAGGGCGCGGCGCTGAACGCCGTGCAGATTGCCGAACTATTGGCCCGGAAACGTTCCGTTTGATCCCTGGGAGTGCAGTGTGCGGCAAATGAACTTACATCGGCTTGGACTCGGATTGCTGCTGGCGTTGTCCGGCGGCGCGGCCTTCGCCGTCAGCATGGGGCCGGTGGAGATGCGTTCAGGCCTCGGCCAGCCATTGTTGGCCGATATACCCATTTACGACGCCGACGAACAGGATCTGGAGACCTTGACCATCGCGTTGGCCTCTGAAGACGCGTTCCGACGCCTGGGTCTCGACAGGCGCCTGTACCGAGATGTCCAGATCGAGGTGGTCAGTGACGAGGACGGCCAGCCGTATGTTCAGCTGCAAACCAGCAAACCGTTCAACGAGCCGGTGTTCGATGTGCTGTTGGACGCCAATTGGCGTGACGGCGGACGCCTGGTGCGGGAATTCACTGCCCTGGTCGATCCTCCGTACATAGCCAAAACCGCCGTGCAGACCATCGAGTCGCCGACCGTGCTGCAGGCGCCGGTGGTTGCCGCACCTGACCGCACACCGTCCATCCCGACCGGCTCGGCGCCGGTCGAGGTCAGGACGCTGGCGGAAAAACCAGCGCCTGCGAAGAAACCCGCCAAAGCCAAGCCGGCAGTTAAACCGGAACCGGCCAAGCCGGACGGCAACGCCGCCGCTCCCGGCAAGGCACCCGCCGCGCAGCAGGCACAGACCATAAGAATTCCGGCAACCGCGGAAAATCAGCTGCTCGTTGAAAAAGGCGATAATCTGAGTAAAATCGCCGGTCTGCGCCAGCAGCAATTGGGACCGACCCCGATAAGCCTGAACCAGATGATGAACGCCATCCAACGCGCCAATCCGGATGCGTTCATCAACGGCAACCCGAACCTGCTGAAGCGCGGCAGCATCGTCAGATTGCCCGATGCGCAGCAGGTTGTGGCCTTGCTGCCGGAGGATTCGGCGGATCTGCTGCAGGCGCAATGGGCAAAGAAAGTCGTGGCGCAGCCCGCGCCGGTGCTGAACGCCGCCAATAAACTCAATAAACAGGGCGCTTCCGCACCCGTCAGGCCGTCAGCCGGCGCTGCCGGCGCGAATGCGGCCGCGAACCAAGGCCGCTTGAAAATCGTCCCAACGGTAGGTGCTATGAACAATGCAGGCAGTCAATCCGGCGCAAGCAAGTCCGGACAAGGGCAGGAGCTCCGTGCCGAAAACATCGTTTCCCAGGAGGAAATCGCGGCGCGCCAGACCGAAATCGCCACGCTGAAGAACCAGCTGGATGAAGCGGCGAAACTTCAGGTGGAAAGCAAGCGCCTGATTGAGCTGCAGAACACGCAGATCAAGCAGTTGACCCAACGCATGCAGGACCTGGAAAAAAGCGATGCCTCAGGTCCGAATGCCGCGGATGCCGCCAGGACCGTGCAGAATCAGGCCGCCGCCGTCGGCCAGAACCCATCGGAAAGTCCGTGGTATTTCAGTCCCTATGCGGTCATCACCGGCTTGCTGCTTATCGCAGCGCTTCTTGGTACCCTGCTGAAACGCAAGCGCTGACCGCCGGCGGCGCTCACTGCGCCTGATACAGCAGCCGCAGTCCTTGGATCACGATCAGGCCGATGACTACCATCAACAGCACCATACGCGCCTTATGCAGCCGGCCGGCCGGTTTGGCGGCGGTCCTTGGCGGCGGCCGGTAACTTTCCGGCACATACGACGAAACGTCCTGCTGGGTTTCCAGCAGCCCCTGTTCCAGCAGGATTTCGCGCGCCTTGCGGTAATCGTCGGCGTGCAGGACCCACAGCTCGGGCGGCGGTGCGGCATTGAGCAGGTCACGGTCGTTGTAGGTGAAGCCGCGGCGTGAATGTCCCTTGAAACTCCGGCCGCCGATGATCTTGGTCGCTATGCCGGCTTCATTGAACAGCCTTTCCACCTGCTCGACGTTTTCAAGGCGGGCCGCGCTGAACATCTTTCTCATCGCATATCCTCTTGGGCTTCGGGCAGGACCCGGATCAGCCCCTCCTGCGCCACGCTCGCGACCAGCGCGCCGTGGCGGTCGTAGATGGCGCCACGCGCTAGACCGCGCGCGCCCTGCGCGGTCGGACTGTCCAGGTCGTACAGCAGCCAGTCGTCGATGCGGAACGGACGGTGGAACCACAGCGCATGGTCCAGCGAGGCCATCTGGACGTTGTTCTGGTAGTAGCTGATGGCGTGCGGAAACGTGCTGGTGCCAAGCAGGTAGAAATCCGAGGCATAGGCCAGCATGGCGCGGTGCATGTTGACGTCGTCGCCGATCGGCGAGGTCAGCCTGAACCAGACCTGCTGATAGGGCGGGCGTTTGGTCGGGCTGAGTTCGTCGCGCGGATAGACCGGACGCATCTCAAACGGCCCCATGCGCGACAGCCAGCGCTGCATCTTGGCCGACAGGTGGGCCAGCACTTCCGGGTTGGGCGGCGCCTGCGGCGCGATATCCTCCGGCTGCGGAACCGCCGGGATGTGGAACTGGTGCTCGACGCCCGGTTCGCCCTTCTGGAACGAGGAGGCGAAGACCAGTATCGGCTTGCCGTGCTGGATGGCGGTGACCCGGCGTACCGAAAAACTGTGGCCGTCGCGGGAACGGTCGACGTCAAAAACGATCGGCGCGTTGATGTCGCCGGCGCGCAGGAAATAGGCGTGCACCGAATGCACCGAGCGGTCGTTGTCGACGGTCTGCTGCGCGGCGCTGAGCGATTGGCCGAGGACCTGCCCGCCGAATACGTATTTGGTGCCGATATCGCGGCTTTGGCCACGGAACAGGTTCTCTTCCAAGCGCTCAAGGGTCAGCAGGGATTCCAGTTCGGTTACGACGTTGTCGCTCATGCGGACCTTCAGGGTGTGAGAGTGGTGAATCGGGTTTCGGCCAGCACGCGCCGCCAGGGGAATTTCGGGCCTGGGTCGCGTTTCCTGAACACCAGGACATCGGGGCTGTCACTGGCCGGCACCTGTGCGGTGTCCAGGTCTTCGTGCCCGGCGATATACCGCAGGTTCGGCAGTTCGCCCTGCAGCCGGTTGAGCAGGGCGATCAATTGTGCAATCTGGACCTCTGTGTAGGCCTCCTGCATCTCCTGATTCCTGCTGTCCAGCCAATCCGGGAAACGGCCGACATTGACGATTTCGATGCCGATCGAGCGTGGGTTGTAGCCACGGGTGTGGTTGGCGGTACGTTCAGGCCGGACATATTGATAAATCCTGCCGTCACGGTCGATGTAATAATGGCCGCTGTTGCCGGTGCCGGAAGGGTACAGCGCCCGCTCGCCGTATTCACGCGCCATGGCCAGGTCGGGCAGCTCGGTGCAATGGATCACCACCAGGTCGATCTGCTCCGCAGGACGCGCTTCCAGCAGCTGTTCATAGGGCAGCAATTGCCCGGTGATTGGTAATTTGGGGGTCAAATCCATCATAATAGCCACATAATACCATTGCTTAGGCATGGCCTATCAGTGAATCACCCCTTTCAGGAAGCAACGCATGAGCGGTCATGTCATCATTTCGCACGGCCTTTCGAGCGGCCCCGACGCCACCAAGGCGAGCGCCTTGGCGCAGGCCTGCGATCTGCTGGGCTGGAGTTGCGAGCGCCCCGATTTCAGGGACCTTGACGGGCTGATGCCGCCCCTGGGTGATGTCGAGGCGCGCATCGAGCGCCTGTATGGCCTGGCCAAGGCTGTGGATGGACCTGTGGTGTTGGCCGGATCGAGCATGGGGTCATTCATCTCCGCTCAAGTGTCCCTGCGCCTGCCGGTGCGCGGCCTGTTCCTGATGGCGCCGCCGATCAGCCTGCAGGGCTATGCCATGCGCCTGCAGACCGCCGCGGTGCCGCTGTCGATCGTGCACGGCTGGCACGACGACCTGATTCCGGCCGATGATGTGCTGGGCTGGGCCAAGCTGCATAACGCGCGGATATGCATGGTCAACGACGATCACCGCCTGGCTTCGCATGTCGATTACTGCGCGCAGCAGTTCGCGCTGTTTCTGGGGAGTCTGCCGTGAAATTTTTCATATCCTGCGCCAAGGGCCTGGAATACCTGCTGGTCGATGAAGCCAAGGCCATGGGCGTTCTGCAGGCCACCGCCACCATGGCCGGCGTCAATGCCGAGGGCAGCCTGGCCGATGCACAGCGCTTGGTGATGTTCTCGCGCCTTGCTTCGCGCGTGCTTTGGCCGATCGCGCATTTCGACTGCCGTGACGAGCAGGACCTGTACCAGAACATGCATGCCATCGACTGGGCCGCGCACATCGGCCCCGGTGTCACGCTGGCCATCGATGCCCGCATCTCCAGCCCGACCCTGACCCACGAACGTTACGCGGCGCAGCGCGCCAAGGACGCCATTGTCGACCGCCTGCGGGCGCAGACCGGCGGCCGTCCGGACATCGATGTCGAAAACGCCGACGTCCGCATCAACCTGCACGTGCGCAAGGACAAAGCCGACATCGCCATCGACCTCGGCGGCGGTTCGCTGCACAAGCGCGGTTGGCGCCAGGAACAGGGTGAGGCGCCGATCAAGGAAAATCTTGCCGCGGCACTTCTTTACCGAGGCAAGTGGCCGGAGGTCTATAAACAGGGCGGCGCCATCCTTGATCCGATGTGCGGTAGCGGCACCTTGCTGATCGAGGCCGCGCTGATGGCCGCCGACGAAGCGCCGGGCCTGCATCGGCACAAGGAAGCGCTGCCGACCCGATGGCTGGGCTTCGACTCGGCCGGCTGGCAGGCGCTGGTGAATGAAGCCAGGCGGCGCGCCGAACAGGGCCGGGCCGGGCTTGCCCCGGTGTTCTATGGCTACGACAGCCATGCCGACGTGCTGCACAAGGCCGTGGCCAACTGCGACCGCGCAGGGTTCGCCGAATTGATCCAATTCGAGCGCCAGCCGGTTTCCAACCTGGCCGCTCCCAAGCAGGAAAGCGGCCTGGTGGTCTGCAATATGCCATACAACCAACGTCTGCAGGCCGATCCCGCCCTCTATAAGGAAACGGGCCTGGCCTTGAAGCGGGCGGTTCCGGGCTGGCGCGCGGTCCTGCTGTGCGGCAACGACGACCTCGCCTACGCCACCGGATTGCGCGCACAGAAGAAATACGCGTTCTTCAACGGCTCGGTGGAGTGCACCATGCTGGTCTGCAACCCGATTGATGTGCCACGCAAGGAATCTGCCGAGCCGAAGCCGTTGTCCGAAGGCGCGCTGATGGTGGCCAACCGGCTGCAGAAGAACCTCAGGAAATTCGAAAAGTGGGCTAAGCAGAACGGCGTGTCCTGTTACCGCGTCTATGACGCCGACCTGCCCGAGTACGCGGCGGCCATCGACGTCTATCCCGAGGCCGACGGCGAACACCGCCTGTTCCTGCACGTCCAGGAATATGAGGCGCCGCCTGAGATACCGGAAGAAGACACCAACCGTCGGTTCCGTGAACTGCTCAGCGCCGTGGAGCAGGTCTTCGCGCTGCCGCGTACGCAGGTTTCGGTCAAGAAACGCAAGCGTGGCAAGGGCGGCAGCAAATACGGCCGCATGGACGAAACCCACGATTTCATCCAGGTCCAGGAAGGGCAGGCCAAGCTGTGGGTCAACCTGTTCGATTACATCGATACCGGCCTGTTCCTTGACCACCGTCCGATGCGCCTGCGTCTGGCCAAGGAAGCCGTCGGCAAGCGCTTCCTCAACCTGTTCTGCTACACCGGCACCGCCAGCGTGCAGGCGGTCATGGGCGGCGCCATCGCGTCAACCTCGGTCGACCTGTCGGCGACCTATCTGGACTGGGCCGAAGCCAATTTCGAACTGAACGACATCCAAGGCGGCAGCCACCAGCTGGTGAAAGCCGACGTGACCGAATGGCTGGGCAACTGCCGGCAGAAGTTCGACCTGGTGTTCTGCGATCCGCCGACCTTCTCCAACTCGGCCAGCGCCGAGGATTTCGATGTGCAGAAGGACCATGTCGCCCTGCTGGAGAACATCATGTCGGTGCTGTCCGAAGGCGGCGTGTGCTATTTCTCCAACAACTTCCGCAAGTTCAAGCTGGATGCGGAGGCGCTGTCGGCGTTCGCCGACGTCGAGGACATCTCGGCGCGGACCATCGATCTGGATTTCGAGCGCAGCCCGAAGATCCACCGGTGCTGGAAACTGACAAAGTCCTGATGTCCTGAAGCGCGGCCCGGCGGCGGTTACAGGTCCTTGTGGCTTTTCACCGCGATCAGCGTGGTCAGCAGGGAGGTCATCATCGATTCACGGGTTGCCGGATTCGACGCGTCCTGCACCACTTTGAAGGCCAGCAGCACGTCCTGCACGTTGAGCAGGCTGTCGTGATAGCCCTTCATCTGGGTCACGGTCTTGCTGTACATCACGAAGAACATCGAGGAGATGAAGGTGGTGACCACGCCGGCGCCGGCCGACACGTAGGTGACCGGCAGGTTCTTGCTGTGGAACACCCCGACAACCAAGCCGATGCCGATCAGGGTGAAGCCCGCCGTCGCGACCGCGATCGAGGTCATGAAGCTGCGGTTTGAGTGGATGCGCACCAGCTCGTAATTGCGCTGCAGGTTGTCGATGTTCAGCTTGACCAATGACGCGTAATAATCATCCCTGTGCGCCTGCTCGATGACCGGGTATTTGGCGGCGAAGTTCCTGTCGTAATCGAGCTGCACGCGCTCCTGCTGGTATCGGAACAGGGCGTTGGCTTTGGCGAATTTCGCGCCGGCCATGCCCAGCACCAGCAGCAACGCCACCAGCCAGGCGCTCTCCGCGGCGTCGGACATGTCCTCTTTCACGATATTGCCCTGCTCATCGACCGAAGAGCCGAAATAGAACATGGCGACGAACATGCAGACCACCAGCAGCATCAAGCCGATCCGGAACGCCCATTTGAACTGCAGGGTCACATGCCGCTCTTTCACGGCCAGCTGCTGCAGCCGAAGGTCGGCGGGGGAAACGTCGTTGTCTTTGCTCGCGGAATCGGCATTCATGCAATCACCCCCTGATTAATTTGATGTAATTCCCGCGCTGGCTTTCCCCGTAAACTCAAGGCCTGGCGTGGAACGGTTCATCCTAGCATAAGCGGGAAATCCGGGTGCGTGAGTGGCAAGCGCATCGCGTCAATCCATCAAGACCAGGCTTGACGGGACGACTGCGGCGGAGGCTTCCCCAGGGATCGGGCGGAAAAATCCCGCGCACCGGATTTGGCCTTGGATTACCGTGCGTTCCAGCCGGCCAGGTAGCCGGGCGGCATCGGCGAGTCAGGGCGTTCGTCGTCCCAGATCATGTTCACGATCCGCCACCGTTCGCCGTCATGATAGAGCTGGATGCTGTTGATGCCGCGCTTGATGAACCGTGTCCTGTCCTGGTCCGCCCAGGCTTCATACGTGCTGAACGCATGGGCGATGTTTCCGAACCGCTCGGTTATGCGCTGGACTTCCATTTCAAAGAAAGCTTGTCCATGCAGCTTTTCTTCGACATTTTCCGGGTACTGCGCAAGATCCATGACCAAGGCCTGCGGCCTGCCGGAGCCATCAATGGATGTGCGGATCATTTTCGCGTCGGGCATGAACAGGGAAAGCAGCCTGTTCCAGTCACGTTTATATCCCGCCGGGCCGGAAATTCCGGCGTACAGGTCGGCGATCAGGGAGCCGATTTCGTCGTGATCCATCACGCGCTCGCAATGTGTGGCTATCAGGGTCATTCTGTGGGCAACCGGCGCAACGGTCAAGCCGGATGCCGGCCATGAAAAAAACCCGCCGAAGCGGGTTTCTCATCACTCTGATTGCAGGCCGGACTACTTGCCGGTCTTGATTGTGGTCCACAGCCGGACGCGCTCACGCTGCACGTCCTGCGGGAAGGTTGCCGGATCGACGAGTTTGGCCAGCACTTCGGCTTTCGGGAACACCGATTCGTCGCCGGACAGCTCCGGGTCGAGCAGCGGCACGGCCTTGGCGTTCGGGGTGGCGTACCACACGTAATTGCTGACGCCGGCGGCCACTTCCGGTTTCATCATGTAGTTGATGAACTTCATGGCGTTGTCCCTGTTCGGGGCATCGGCCGGCACCGCCATCACGTCGACCCAGCGGGCGGCGCCTTCTTTTGGGATCACGAACGCGATTTCGATGCCGTTCCCGGCTTCTTCCGCGCGGTCACTGGCCTGGAACACATCGCCGGAATAGCCCATGGCCACGCAGATGTCGCCGTTGGCCAGGTCGGTGATGTATTTCGAGGAATGGAAATAGGTGATGTTCGGGCGGGTGGCCATGAACGCGGCTTTCACTGCTTCCAGGCTGGCGGCGTCGGACACTTTCGGATCCAGGCCTTTCCACAGCAGGGCGGATGTGAATGCGTCTTCCGGATCGTCCAGCACCGCGATGCCGCATTTGGCCAGCTTGCCGGCGATGGCCGGATCGAAGATCATCGACCAGCTGTCCAGTACGGCGTCCGGGCCGAGGATTTCCCGCACTTTCTTGACGTTGTAGCCGATGCCGGTGGTTCCCCACATATATGGGGCCAGTTTGGCGTTGCCGGCGTCGATCGCTTCCAGCGAGGACAGGATGCCCGGGTCGTTGTTGGACCAGTTGCTCAGCGCGGCCTTGTCGAGATCGGCGTAGATGCCGGCGGCGATATGCTTTTCGGCGAACGGACGCGCGGAAGGGAACACCACGTCATAACCGGATGAACCGGCAAGCAGCTTGGCTTCCAGGGTTTCGTTGCCGTCATACACGTCGTACACCACCTTGATGCCGGTTTCCTTCTCGAAATTGGCGATGGTGTCTTCGGCGATGTAGTCGCTCCAGTTGTA
>ERZ1645185.516-NODE-516-length-16127-cov-6.072051_pt1 | contig 16127 bp, 14 predicted proteins | sample MGYA00575351_ERZ1645185 | MGnify/ENA primary metagenome ERZ1645185 (study PRJEB40838, sample SAMN11284767) | freshwater sediment metagenome | isolation source: river sediment | host: Sediment | place: India: Jana village, Kanpur | collected 2015-12-17 ...
GGCATTGCCGTGGAACCAGTCGTCTCCGCTGCCGCCCGTCGCGTTCTCGATCGTGGCACCATTGGCAATGGTGAAGCCGCCCAGCACGCCGGTAATCCGCGAGACGAAGCCACCGCCGCCCGGTGCGTTGAGCAGCGTCGCTGAGCGCAGGTCGATGATGCAATCCAGTCCGGTCGCGCCGGCGCTGATCGTGTCGGTGCCGCTGGGATCCCACAGGCACATCCAGCCGGTGCCCGCGACGTTCGATTGTGGCAGCGTGAAGGTCGACGCGCCGGCGTTGGTGGTCATGTTGGCGCCGTAGATGTGCTGCACCGCGGCGATATCGAAGGCGCCGGGCCCGACAGACCAACCGAATGTGTTGTCGGGCGAAATGCCAACCTGCCAGTACCCGTCAAGGTAGGTCATCACCGTGAAAACGCCCTGGTTCAGGTCGTTGTCGCCATAGTCGGTTGAATCGCTGACGCCGGGGAAAGCCGGATCCCCGACCGGATCGCCCGGATCGTTGAACGGATGCAACAGGCCGAGGCCGTGACCGATTTCGTGAACGAAGGTGGTGAAGCCATAGCCCCCCTTGCCCGTACTGCCCGCGTAATAGATTCCGGCGTCGATATTGAAGGTGCCGAAGATCGTACCGGGTGCAGGCAGTTCGTGCTGGCCGAGCAGGGTCGAATCCGCCATCGCCGTCATCTGCTCGACCCAGTCGTAGGCCGCCGTGCTGCCCGTACCGTCATAGACGGTGGTCGCTTCCTGGAAGACGATGTTGGCCACCGCCGACCAGCTTTGCAGCGCCAGGTTGAACCCCGTCCGCCTTCCCTCGCCCGCCCACAGGTTCACGGCGTCGGTCTGGAACACGTAGGTGATGACCGTGCCCGGAACATAGGCGAAGTCGTACAGCAGGCTGTCGACATAGATGTTGCCGTCGTCGGCAACGGTCTGGATTTCGGAAGCGAGGGCCACGGCGGTTCTCCCGGAGGAATCGGTTTGCGCTGGCGACCCGCGAGTCGGTTCGGACCGACGTTTGGCCCAGACTGCGCGCCTAAGGCGCTGCGTGCAACGGTAAATTCACCCGGCTCACTGTTCCGGATCGGAGCAGGTGCCGGCCTTCAGCCCTTGCGGAACACCAGCATGTGATCGACATCGCGCGGACCGTTCAACAGGGCTTCGCGCGTGATGGGTACTACACCGTCGTCGAAACTGATGATCTCCAGCGAGAAGCCGTATCCCAGGATTTCATCGAGGAAACCGGCGGGATCGGCCAGTCGGCCAACCGTGAACTCCATGAAGATGGTCAGCGGCAATCCGTTGTCGCGGGTCAGGATGCCGGTCATGCCCTTCCACACTTCGGGTTCGAAGCCTTCGACGTCCATCTTGATGAACTCGACCTCAAGCGCGCCGGGAATGGCGTCGAACCGGCCGACGCGAACCGCATCGTGGTCGGCGTCCGCTTCCACCATGTGGCCCCCGCCCGGCTGGTCGATGCGCGCCTCGATTCCGGCGGATCCTGGGGCGGCGCCAAGCGCCATCGCATGAAGATCGGTAAAGGGAGCGAAACCGTTGACCTCGATGCTCTTGGTCAGCAGCGGGACCAGCCGCGCGTTGGGCTCGAACGACAGCACGCGGCCTTCCGCTCCGGTCAGGTCGGCCAGTAGCATGGTGAAGTAGCCCAGGTTGGCGCCGACATCGGCCACCACCGATCCGCGCCGCACGCACTGCATCATCGCCCGGGTGACCCACATCTCCCAGAAGCCCTCGAGCATCAGGTGGCTGGCGATGCCGATGTCGCGGGTATCGACATACATCTTGTAGCGTCCCAGCACCCGGCACAGCGCTTCGTGATCGCCCAGATAGGCGGCGGTGCACAAGGCGCGGATCTCGGCTTCGACCTGGTCGCGCGGCTCGCTGACGATGCGCCAGATATTGTAGATCGGACGGGTCTCGTAAGTCATCGCAACGCAGGTCCTTTTTGCGCCTTCGGTCGGCGCGGTGTGCATGGCGCAGCCCGCTCAGTTTCGCAAGCGCTGGCCCAGGCGGCGCAGCGCGGCGGCAGCGCGGCGTCGCAGGGGCGAGGGAAGCGGTGCAGGAGGTTGCGCCGCGATCCAGTCGAGCAGTTCCTCCACCGTGCAGCGCTGCCGCCTGCCCGGGTGGTAGTAGTGCGGGTAGGTCACCAGCGCGCCGGCGACCAGGTCGGCCAGCGACAGGCGGCGGGTGCGGCGCGCGGGCGGATTGCGGTCGTCGGTCAGGCCCCAGCCGGCAAAGAACGGCTGGCCATGAACGGTGACCGCGCAGCCGCGCAGCAGCGCCTCGAACCCGCCGAGCGAAGTCAGCACGTGAACCGCATCGGCCCGGGCGAAAAGGGCGGCCAGTCCGGCATCCTCGACCACAAGGTCGGCCTCGTGCGGGCGGCGCAGTCCATCGCGCAGCCCGGCAACCACGTCGGGATGGGGCTTGAACACCAGCAAGGCGCCAGGGTGCTCGGCCCGGACCCGCGCGACCATGTCCGCAACGGTCAGTCCGCCGCCGCCGCGCAGGACCGAAAGATCGTCGTCGACCTGGCCCAGCACCAGCACCACCGGGCGGCCTTCCGGCAGGTCCGGCGCCGTGCCGGCCAGATTGTACTTGGTCACCTGGTCCGCCCGCAACCGCGCAACCAGCGCTTCGGCCCGGGCCAGCTCTTCGGCCGAGAAGGCGCGGGTCGAGAGCAGATCCTCAAGATCGCTCGGTCCGCTCCCATCGTAGTGGGGTCGCTGGCTGTCGAGCACCAGCGAGCAGGGCTGGACCAGCGCCGCGCCCAGCCCGGCCGAACGGATGAAGCCATCCTCGATCGACCAGACGGCAACGCCGGCCGCGGCGGCCGCGGCATCGAGCCCGTCCGGCTTGCGCGATTCCCAGGCCGCTATCGCACCGCCGTTGGCTTTCGCCAGCGCCGCCGCCTGCCGCGCGGAGCGCGCGCAGGGCGGGCCAAAGGAATTGGCGAAAATCGCGCGCAAGCGCTGCCGCTTCCACGGCGCGATCCCCGTCAGGCAGCCAATCCCCTCGACCGGGGCTGTCACTTGGTCAGGACGACGCCGGTCACCACCGGCGCGGACAGCGAGCTGACCAGCCGGAGGAACTTGTCGATCTGGTTCGACCGGGCGTTGGCGATCAGCATCACGTCGCGCGGGCGCATGGCGAATTGCTGTGCGGCGAAGTAGGCGGCGGGGTCGAGCAGGTCGAGGCGGTAGATCACCGGCTGGCGGACCTGCTGCCCGTCCCGCTCGCGCCACTCGTAGCGGAAGATGAACACCCCGCGCGCGTCGGCCCGCTCGTCCAGCGGACCGCCGGCACGGGCAATCGCCTCGCTCAGCGTCATGGTTGCCCCGTCGAAGGGCACTTCGGATACCTTCTGTGCGGCGCCCAGCACGGTCAGGGTGCGCGGGCTGCGCAGCAGTTCGATCCGGTCGCCGGGGGCAACGACAACGTTCTGTTCGGCGTTGGGGCCGATCGCGTCAAGCCGCGCCTCGCTGACGAATCGCCCGCGGGCCAGGCGCACCACGGTATCGGCCTTGCGCGCGGTCGGCCCGCCCGCCAGCGCGACCAGGTCGAGCAGACGTTCGTGGTCGGACGTCAGGGTGACGCGTCCCGGCCTGGCCACGTCGCCGCCGATCAGCGCCGACCGCCCCGGCCCGGGCTCGGCGACGGCCATGACCTGGAGGTACTGGCTTTTCCCGCGCAGCTTCTGTTCGATCGCGCGGGCGACCTGGTCACTCGACAGGCCGTTGACATAGATCGTCCCGGCGTAAGGAAAGCGGATCTGGCCGCTGTCGGGCACGACCAGAGTCGGGAAGGTGCGGGCGCTGCCGTTGGGGAGCGCACCCGCCGTGTCGGTGCTGGCCCCGGCGTTGCCGAACAGCGAATAGCCGACCTCGTAAACCGTCACCGTCAGGCGATCGCCCGGGGTCACCCGGTCGTTGGCGCCGGATCCGTCGCGGATCGTCCAGGCGGCCAGCGCCTCGGAATCGGCGGCTTCGCCCGATGGGGTGGACGGGGTGATGGCGACAACCTCGACCTCGCCCGGCTTCAGGCCCGAGACAACCTGGTTGGCAGTCGGCGCCGAACTGGGCAGCGATGTGCAGCCGGCCACCAGCGTGGCGAAGGCAAGGACAGCGATACGTTTCACCGCGCCAGAACCCGGTCGTACATGGCGCGCAAGGCCTGCTGATAGCTGTCCATGGTGAAGTTCTGCGCCCTTGCCTTGCCCTGCGCGGCAAGGTTTGCGCGAAGCGCCGCATCGCCGTCAAGCGCGCGCAGCGCGTCGGCAATGGACGGCACGCTGTAGGGATCGACCTTCAGCGCCGCATCGCCGACCACTTCGGGCAGCGACGACGAGGTGCTGGTCAGCACCGGCGTGCCCAGCATCATCGCCTCCAGCGCAGGCAGCCCGAAGCCTTCGTAAAGCGAGGGGAAGGCCACCGCCTTGGCCCCGCGCACCAGCCGCATCAGCAGGTTGCGCGGCAGGTAATCGATCCGGCGGATGTTCTTGAACGTCGCCTTGAACGGCTGGATTTCATCCTTTTGCAGCAGGCGCAGTTCGACCTCGCTGCCCCATGCACGGGTGCCGACGATGACCAGCGGGGTGCTGGTCGACAGCGACAGGTAGGCCTCAATCAGCCGGGCGACGTTCTTCTTGGGCTCGACCGCGCCGAAGAACATGAAGTAGCCCTTGTAGGGCAGGTTGAAGATCGACCGGACCGACGCCTCGACATCGTCCTCGGTCGTTTCCAGAACGGTCCTGGGCAGGCGCACCGCCTGATAGGTGTTGGTGATCTTGCCCGCCGCGTCGGGATAGGCCGCGACGATATCGTTCAGGCTGGCGTCCGAGACCGTGCAGATGTGATCGCCCTTGGCGACGCAGGCCTTCATCAGCTTGTAGTACAGCCGCTTGTTGTCGAGACTGGCGAACGGCAACCGCAACGGGACAAGATCGTGCAGCGTGTAGACGTTCTTCGCCCCGTCGAGCTTGATCGGCAGCGGATAGGTCCAATGCATGATCGCGGGGGGATTGGGCACCCGCACGTGCATGAACAGGCCGTACCGCTTGAAGTGGCGATGCGCCATTTCGAACAGGTCGGGCGAGGTGAACAGCCGGTCGAAGCTTGGCAGGCGATAGGCGAACTGGTCGGTCACGACCTTGCCCGCGCCGGGACTGGGCAGTTCGCGCGCCAGCTTGGGCCGGACCAGCAGTGACAGTTCACGAAAGCCCTTGAACTGCCAGCGCTTGACCTTGGTCGATGCCTCGCCGCCCAGCGCCTCGTAAAACACGATTTCGCGCAGCTTGGGCGAATAGGGCGCGCGCAGGCCGTAAAGGCCGTCAACCTTGAGGCCCATACCCTGCGCGGCCAGAGCCAGGTTGTGGCCATAGGTCGCAACCCCGGTGCCGCGGGGCAGCGCCAGATTGAACCCGTCGATCATGATCCGTTGCCGGTCGGCCACGTGCGGCCCTGCTCCTTGTATCGCTGTTATGGCGTGCGCCGCTGGTTGGACGATAAGGGGTTGGCTTGGCAAGCGAACTTGGCATGCCTAAAGCCTTGGCGATGATCGTTCTTGATCGTGTGTCGAAAAATTACCGCACCCGCACCGGCCGGCGCACGATCCTTAGCGACGTCAACCTGACGTTGCGGCGGGGCGAGGCGTTGGGCATCTGCGGGCACAACGGGGCCGGCAAGTCGACCCTGATGCGCCTGATCGCCGGGGTCGAACAGCCGAGCAGCGGGACGATCACCCGCGACATGACCGTGTCCTGGCCGATCGGCTATGCCAGCGCCTTCCAGGCCAGCCTGACCGGCGCCGACAACGTGCGCTTCATCGCCCGGATCTATGGCAAGCCGATTCCCGAGACTCTGGCCTTCGTCGACGATTTCGCCGAGCTTGGCTCGTACCTCGCCATGCCGATCCGCACCTATTCGGCGGGCATGATGGCGCGGCTGGCCTTTGCGGCAAGCCTTGCGGTGCACTTCGATTGCTATCTGGTCGACGAAATCACCGCGGCGGGCGACCAGCGCTTTCGCGAGCGCTGCCACGAGGCGCTGCTCGAGCGGCGGCGCAACGGGACGCTGGTGATGATCAGCCACGATCCGGCAACGCTGCGGCTTTACTGCGATGCCGGCGCCGTGGTGCGCGATCACCGCTTCATTCCTTTTTCGACCATCGACGCGGCAATCCGCGATCATTTCGGCCCAGGCTATTAGTCCGCCTGGTGTTCGCGGATCCCCGCCAGGATCAGCCAGCCGATCGCAAAAGCCACGGACAACCCGACGAACAACGCAAAGGCGGTGCGCCAGGGGCGCGGCTTGACGGGCTTTTCGGGCAAGCCAGGCTTAACCACGGAGACGAAGAACAGCCGCTGCTTGTCCGCCTGGACCCGCGCGCTGTCGAGCGCGGCGCGCGCCGATTCGTAGCGCTTGGCGGCAAAATCCTGACGCAGCCTGAGCTGTTCGAAAGCGTTGATCTGCTGGGCCACCGCCTGGTTCGGCCCGGTCGTACCGCTGCGCAGCGCACCGACCTGCGCCTCAAGCGCGGCGACGCGGCTGGCCTGGACCTGAACCTGCGGGGCCGACGGCGACAGGAACCCGCGCATCGAGTCGAGGCTGGCCTTTTCACGCGCGAGCTGGCCCTGCAGGGCCAGCATCTGCCCGCTTTCGCCTTCGACCTGCCGTGCCGGATCAAGCGCCCCCGAGACATTGCGGAACTGGGTCAGCGCGCCCTGGATCGACAGCAAGTCGGCCTGGGCCGCGTCCATGTCCTTCTGCGCCAGTGCAATGCCGGCGTCGACCGCACGGGTGTTGAACGCGTTGACCTGGCCTTCACCCAGCTGGAGCAGGGCCTGGGCAACCTTCTGCGCATCGCTGGGCGAGAAGGCGCGCACCGCCAGGGTGGTGACGCCCTTGTCCTTGTCGTAGTCGACGTCAACCTTGCCGCGGTAGTAGTCGAGCAGAGTTTCCGCCCGCGGCCGGTCGAAGCGCAGCCGCGACAGCACGTCGACATCGTCCCGGTTGTAGAGCCGCACCACATCGATCCCGCGGGTCTTGAGCGCGGCAATCGCGTCGGGCGAAAGCAGATAGTCCTTGATGACCTCGGCCTCGCGGGCGGCGTTGCCGCCGGCCTGGGGTCCGGCGATGAGTTCGGCCAGGGCGCCCGGGGCCGGCCGTTCCGCCTCGATCCCGCGGATCACGTACTCGGTGCGCGACTGGTATTGCGGGCTGGCGAACAGCAGCAGCCAGAGCAGCGCCAGCACCGACGGCACGGCGACCAGCGCCAGGTAGGCCAGGCCCCGGCGGCTGCGCGGCGGATCGTCCGAACCGTCGTGATAGCGGGCGAAGGCCGGTTCCGCCGCTGGCGGCACGGCGCGGCGCGGCGCGGCCGCCTCGTCCTCCAGGTCGGCGCCGTAGGGCAGGCACGGATGATCGAGTGCAGGGCGGTCGGTGTCGGTCATGGTGTCAGGCCAGTTCTACCCGCGGACGCAGCATCCTCAACCCCGCAAGTCCGACAAGGGTCAAGAATCCGCAAATCGCAACGGGATAGGCCAGATCCGCCCAGCGATCATCATAACCTTCGAACAGCCCGACGCGAAGCAGTTCGAACATCGGCACCGTTGGTACCCATTGCAGCAGCGCCCGCAGCGGTTCGGGCAGCCAGACCATCGCGAAAAAGGCGCCGGACAGCGGCATCGACAGGTACAGCAGCGGATGGACCAGCCGCCCCGAAACGGGGCTTTCGTGGGACAGCGCGGTGACGATCATCGAGCAGGCGAACGAGAACCAGCCCATCAGGCCGACGGCGGCCAGCACCACCAGCGGGTCCGCCGGAGCGTCCGCAAACCCCGCGATCCAAGCCGCGAACAGCAGCAACGCCAGCACCAGGACGGTGCTGGCCACTTCCAGCACCGCGCGCGCTGCCAGCATGTCGAAGATCGTCACCCGGCGGTGGTTGAGTAGCGGGCGGTTGGCCTCAAGCAGGGTTTCGGCGCGCGACACCGTCGACCGGAACATGATGAACAGCGCGTAGCCGGCAAAGGCGAAGGGGATGGACCGCACCCCGCCGGCCAGCGGCAGGTGCTGCTGCGAATGCAGCGCGGCCACGGCCACGGCCAGCAGCAACGGTTCGGCGAACAGCCACAGGTAGCCGATGTTCTCGCGCCCGAAGCGGGTGTGCAGTTCGCGCAGCACCAGCGCACCGATCACGTCGGCCTGGATGCGCGCAGGGGTGCGGGGATCGGTGGCGCCAGCCTGTCGCATCAGTCAAGCCGCTCCAGCAAGTCGTCGAGCCGCGCAAAATGATCGTCCCAACCGGGCGGTGTCCAGCCGGCGAGTCGAGCCAATTGCCGCTCGCGCCCGGCCGACTGCGGCGCGGCGTAGTCCAGCACTGCCGCGATCCAGGCAGGCCCGTCAAGCGGATCGAGGTAGAGCGGCACATCGCCCGCGGTTTCGCGGTACACGGGAAGGTCTGCCGCAATCACGGGGGTGCCGCAGGCCAGCGCCTCGTTGACCGGCATCCCGAAGCCTTCGGCAAAGCTGGGCATCAACAGGGCGCGCGCGCCGCGCACCAGGGCTGACAGTGCGCCGTCATCAAGCGCGTTGTGCTCGATCACCAGCGGTTTCAGACCGCGCCCGCGCTCAAGCAGGTCGACGATATTCTCGTTCTCCCAGCCGCGCCGGCCGACCACCACCAGGCGCGGCGCCGCATCGCCCAGATCGTCGGCCAGGCGGCGCCAGGCGTGAAGCAGCAGCAGGTGGTTCTTGCGCGGCTCGATCGTTCCCACGGTGATGAAGTAAGGGTCTGCGGGAATCGGGGCGGGGCGCGGATCGGGCAGCGGATCAAGCCCGATCGGTGCGACCTGGCACAGCCCCTTGCCCCCGCTGAAGCGGTACAGCGCGTCGCGCGTCGCGGCGGAATTGACCACGAAGGCATCGGCCACGGCAAGGCCGTTACGCAGGCGTTCCTCGTGGCGTGCGGCACCGCCCGTCCGGGCGTATTCCGGAAAGTCGCTAGGAATGGTGTCGTGCAGGAACAGGACCAGCCGCCCGTCATCGCTGCGCCGTTCCTCCAGCCAGGCCCGGCGGTGCCAGTTCTGGTGCGACGGGATAATCGCGATATCGGCACCGCCGCGCGGCGCCCGGGCTGTGCGCGACACCAGCCGGGCAATAGCCGCGGCCCCGCCATCGCTGCCCGGCGCGGCCCAGCCGGACTCCATCGCGGTCAGAAACCGGTCGATCGCCCCGGCGGGGATCGACCGCGCACCCAGCGGTCCCATCCGAGCCACGAAGCGCACGGGGCGCCGCCGCTCATCCAGAAAGCGCCGGGCATAGGCGCGCTCCACCCGGTCGATCCCGCTTGGGGTCGGGAAACGCGCGCGCCACAGCAGCCGGCTGAGATCCAGGGTCACGCCGCGGACCATCTCACTCCTCGCTCATGCGCTGGGCCGCCTCGCTTTCCAGCCGGGCCAGCGCGTCCTTGCCGTGGAATCCGGCGTTCACCAGGCAGTCCTGCCACAGCGCCGCGGCAAAGACCGCATAGTTTTGCGGATCGACAGCGGCGGGCGCAGTCCAGAACGGATCGGGCGATCCACAGCTGGCCAGCCCGGGCATGGCATAGAGCGCCTGTCCCACCGCGTGGACCGGGCGACCCTGGCGCAGCGCCAGTCCGCCAACGGTGCTGTTCACGGTGATCACGCCCCGGCAACGCGCGAGCAGCGCATCGAGGTCGGCAAACTCGACATAGTGGACCCGCGCAGCGATGTCGTGCTGGTCCGCCAGCCGCGCCAGGCGGCGGCGCCAGCGACGCGGGTCGGGATCGAACGGGTGACGCTTGACCAGCAGGTGCATGTCGGACGGGGCATGGGCGGCGAAACTCGCGAAGACCAGGGCCGCAGCGGCTTCCATCGAAGCGAAGGGCGAACGATGGACCAGCTGGGCATCGCCGTCGAGCTGCAGCGGAAACAGGAAGAACGGCGCATCGCCCAGCGCGGCACGCGCGGCGGCGCTGTCGCGCTGCTCCGCAGGACGGCGGCAATAGCGCCCGAGCCAGGCCAGCATCTCGTGCCAGGCCGATTGCACGCGGTGGCTGCGATAGCCGGGATAGAACGGCCACAACGCGGTCGCGAAGGCCCAGTACCGCACCGCCTCGCGCCAGCGCCGCGTAAAGCGGTTCTCGATCGGCGTCTCGACCGTCGGCAATCCCCGCGCGCGGTCGGCGCACTCGTCGAGCGATTGCGGCGCTTGCCATGGCCGCCCCTTGCGCCAGCGTTCGATCGTGACGCTGTTGGGCCGCAGGTAGCCTTCCTCGAAGACGTGAACATCCAGACCCAGCTGCTGCGCCGCAGCGATCGCCTGGATATGCAGGGGGCGTCGCTCGCCCAGCAGAACGATGTCGGTCGCGCCAATCGCGCGCGCCTCGTCCACAAGCCAGCCCGCAAAGCGCTGGACCGTTCCCCGATAGGGCGTGCCGGCGAATCGCCAGTCCGCCCAGTCGCCGCCATTGAAGTTGATCCGCGAGGTCGCGTGACCGCGCAGTTCCAGTTGCCGCGCAACCCGGCGCAAGGCGGGACCGGGCAACCCCTGCAGGAAAAGGAAATGGCGCTGCGGCATTGCGGGCTTCGGGTCTGCTCAGCGTTCCAGAGCGCCGCGCGCAACGCGCGCCGCGGAATCGAGCGCGACAAGCCCTTCAAGCAGGGCTTCGAAGCGGTCGAGCGGCCAGGCCGTTGCCGCGTCGGACCGGGCGTTGGCGGGGTCGGGATGCGTCTCGATGAACAGGCCGTCGATCCCCACGGCCACGGCCGCGCGGGCCAAGGCGGGGATCAGGTCGCGCCGTCCGCCGGAGGTCTGGCCCGCAGCGGCCGGCTGCTGGGCGGAATGGCCGGCATCGAAGATCACCGGACAGCCGAAGCCGCGCATGATCTCCAGCCCGCGCATATCGACCACCAGATCGCGGTAACCGAAGCTGGTGCCGCGCTCGCACAGCCAGATCCGCTCGTTCGCGGAGACGCCGGATGGCAGCGACGCCTGCGCCTTGGCGACGACATGGGCCATGTCCTCGGGCGCCATGAACTGGCCCTTCTTGATGTTGACCTTCCGCCCGGTGGCCGCCGCCGCCCGGATCAGGTCGGTCTGGCGGGCCAGGAAGGCCGGAATCTGCAACACGTCGACCACCTCAGCCACGGGCACGGCCTGCGCGGTCTCGTGAATGTCGGTCAGCACGGCAAGACCGGTCGCTTCGCGCACAGCGGCCAGGATAGCGAGCCCTTCGTCCATGCCCGGGCCGCGCGGCGAACTCGCCGCGGTGCGGTTGGCCTTGTCGAACGAGGACTTGTAGATCAGCGTGACGCCCTGGCGCCGGGCAATGTCCGCGAGCCGTTCGGCCACGCGCAGCGCGTGGTCGCGGCCCTCGATCACGCAGGGGCCGGCAATCACCAGCATCGCGTATGCCCCGGCCAGCGCAATGTCCTGCAACCCTCGAATCCCATGGCCGCATCCATGGTCTGCCCCGCGCGCGGTGTAAACGGTCGGAATTGAACAGTTCGTCACTTTCGGGTAGGTCTTGCCGGTCGGTCGCGCCGGCATAACGATTTGATGCCGCGTGATTCCGCGGAAAGCCTACGGAGCATTCCTTGCCTGCAAGCCATGGTCTTGAGGGTCAAACGCCCGTTGCCAGCCGCCGTGACGCGGACGAACTGGGCGCCGCCTTGCGGGTGTTCGATCACGCGGTCGCGGGACTGGTCAAACTGCGCGACTCGGTCGGGCCGGAGCTGCTGATCGTCGCGCGCCACCTGGCCGAATGCCGGGGACGGATCGTCTTCACCGGGATGGGCAAGTCGGGCATTGCCGCACGCAAGATGGCGGCCACCTTTGCCTCGATCGGCAAGCCCGCGCTGTTCCTTCACCCCGCCGATGCCGCGCACGGCGATCTGGGCAAGATGTGCCTGGGCGATGTCCTGGTGGCGATTTCCGTGTCGGGAGAAACCCGCACGATCCTGCCGCTGCTCCATTACGCCCGGGACACCGGGATCCTGTCGGTCGGCATCACCGCCCGGATGGAGAGCAGCCTGGCGCGCCAGTCGGACTACGCGCTGGAACTGCCCGGCGGCCACGAAGGAGGGCCGATTGCCGCCGTGCCGATGGCGTCGACAGTGGCCACGATCACGTTGGGCGATGCCCTGGCCGCGCTTGTGGCGGATCGCAACCGCTTTACCGACAGCGATCTGGCCGTGCTCCATCCCGGCGGCCGAATCGGACAGAAGCTGCGCCCGGTGCGCCTGCTGATGCACGCCGGTCTGCGGATGCCGATCGTCACCGCCGCCACCGCCGGACACGACGTGGTCGAGGAAATCACCCGCAAGGGCTTCGGCATTGCCGGTGTGGTCGATGCCGATAACGGACGCCTGCTTGGCGTGGTGTCGGATGGAGACCTGCGCCGACATCTTGCCGCCATTGCGACGAGCGACGCCGCCGGCCTGATGAATGCGCAACCCGTGACGCTGCCCCCGCACGAAACCGCCGATCACGCGCTTGACCTGGCGCGCGCGCACCGCATCAGCGCGATTTTCGTCGTCGATCCGGCCGATGGTCGTCCGGTCGGGCTGGTCGACCTGCAGGACCTGCTGCGCGTCAGCATCGACTGACCGCGCTGGCACCCGGGCCGTGCAACCCCTCGTCATCGTTCCCGCCCGCTACGCGTCGGTCCGTTTCCCAGGAAAGCCGCTTGAACCGCTGACGGCGCCCGACGGGACAAGCCGGACCCTTGTCGAATGGACCTGGCGGGCGGGCGTGGCCGCGGTCGGCGCCGACCGCTGCATCATCGCTACCGACGACGCGCGGATCGCCGACGTGGCAGCAGCCTGCGGCGCACGCTGGGTCATGACCGACCCGGTCCTGCGCAACGGCACCGAACGCTGCGCCGCGGCACTGGACGCTCTGGGGGAAAATCCCGATGTGGTGATCAACCTCCAGGGTGACAGCCCGCTGGTGCCCGCAGGTCATCTTGCGGCCCTGCTCGACCGCTTTGCCGATGCCGGTGTGTCGGTCGCCACGCCCTTTGTGCGCTGCGACGCGGCGATGATGGACTGGATCGCCGCCGAACAGCGGAACGGGCAGATCGGCGGCACCTGCGTGGTCGCGCGCGCCGACGGCACCGCCGCCTATTTCAGCAAGCGCGCCATTCCCTTTGGCGCCACCGCGGCCGATCCGCTCAAGCTGCACCTCGGCGTTTACGCCTACCGGCCCGCAGCACTCGCGGCCTATGCGGCAATGGCGCCCGGAACGCTCGAGCAGGCCGAGGGTCTGGAACAGCTGCGCTTCGTGGAAGCCGGCTGGCCGGTCCACCTGGTCGAGGTTGCCCGCCCCGAACACGGCATCTGGGAAGTCAACAATCCGGAGGACGTGACCCGCGTTGAACGGCTTCTGGGATAGGGATCTGGCGCACCCGACAGGATTCGAACCTGTGGCCTCTGCCTTCGGAGGGCAGCGCTCTATCCAGCTGAGCTACGGGTGCGTGGGCGTGGCGGTTAGCAGTGGCGGGCGGCTTGCGCCAGTCCCTTTTCCCCGCGCCGGGAATTAGCGATTTGGCAAGGGCTGGCGCATTAGTCTGCCCGCATGAACGCCTATTCCAGCTTCGCCCCGCCCGTTTCGCCCCCGCCCGGTGCCATGCCGGGGGTGGGCCGTGCCGAGTTCGGCCAGGCCTCCGCCAGCGCGACGAGCATGAAATGGTCGGCACTGCACGATGCCGCCGGCGTCGTTGCCAGCCTGGCCGGCCTCGCGCCCGAATCGATGCGTCCCGAAGTGCGCAACTTCCCGGCGGTCATGCGCGATATTGGCGGCTGGCGCCGCGACCTGTGCGAACAGGGGATCGACGACTTGTCGGCGATCATGGAGCCCGGCCTTGCCGCGCTGTTGGCGGTGCACGCCCGCGGGGTCAATCCGGCGCCCGCAGCGCTTGCCCTGTGGCAGGAATTCCACGCCGCGCGTTCCGCCCTGCTGGCGCTGACTCCGCCGGCCGAAAAGTCCGCGGTGCGCCGCTTCACCTGACCCGGGCGTCCTGCCGGGGCTTGCCAAGTTCCCATTATGTTCCTACGAGCCGGACCATGACGTCCGGCTCTCCGATTTTGTCGCCTGCGGGCGGTGCGGCTGACGAACTCAAGGCCGCTCAGGCGGTCGCGCGCGGAATTTGCCGGCTGTTCGCCCGCAACGATATCTGGTGCCTGCCGGAAATGCCCCTGCGCTCTAACCGCCGCGCCGACCTGATGGGGATCGACGCCAAGGGGCATCTGGTGATCGTCGAAATAAAGGTCAGCCGCGCCGACCTGCTGGGCGATGCCAAGTGGACCGACTATCTCGATCATTGCGACCGGTTCTACTGGGGGCTGGCCGCGCACCTCGATCGCGGATGCATGGAGACCGACGCGTTTCGGCCCGACCGCTGCGGGCTAATCGTCGCCGATGGCTACGACGCCGAAATCCTGCGCCCGGCACCCACCGTGCCGCTGGCCGCCGCACGCCGCAAGGCGGAGGTCGAGCGTCTGGCCCGGGCCGCGCTGCGCCGCCAGCTGGGACTGACCGACCCCCACTGCGCGGCCTGGGAAAGCTAGCCGCAGGCCCGCCTTTCCCCCGCCCTGCAGGGCCCGCGCAACTTAACGGTAAGTTTACCATGTTGCGCCAGAACGGCCCGGTAAGGGACTTGGTGGGGAAACCACATGGATACGTATCGCGGCAGCTTCATCGATCGCAGCGACGATCACGATGATTGGCCCGAAGTCGATTATGGCGAGGACGAAGCCGTGCACGACGTGCCGCCGAGCCCGGTCGGCCAGGACGAGCGCCGCATGCAGGTGCGCGCCTACAACCATTGGGCCAGCCTGCTCGACAACCGCAATTTCCCGTCGATCGAGGACCTTGAGCCCGAAGACCTGCCCGATTTCGGGCCTTACAGCGTATTGCTCGACTTCACGCAGGGGATCGAGGATCCATCGATCCGGTATCTGGGCGACAAGCTGGCCGCGGAATGCGGCACCGACGATGAAATCGAAACGCTCGACGACGTGCCGAGCCGTTCGCTGTTGTCGCGAATCACCGACCACTACATGCAGATCCTGGCCAACCAGGCGCCGATCGGATTTGAGGCAGAGTTCGTGAACCAGCGCGAACAGACCGTCCTGTACCGCGGCATCCTGCTGCCCTTTTCCAGCGACGACGACACGATCGACTTCATCTACGGCGTGATCAACTGGAAGGAACTGGCCGACCAGAAGACCGCGGACGAACTGCTCAGCCAGATCGACCAGGCGCTGGGCGCGCCCGCCGCGCACGAGCTGCGCCGCGACGAGCCAATGACCGACTGGGCCGATGGCCCCGCCGATATCCACGATCTGGTCGCCGTAGCGGACGAAGGCGAAACGCTGCCTGAATCGGCGCTTGTGACCGATAGCGACGCCGACAAAGGCGACGATGTGCTTGATCTGGGCGACTTTGCCGAGCCGCTTGGCGAAGCGGCGACGGACCTGCCCGAACCGGCCTTCGCGGTCGGCGGCTGGGCCAGCATCGTTGCCGCCGAAGAGGAGCCGGCGGACGAGGACGACAGGGCGGAACCGCTGCATCTCGGCGGGCCGCGCCCGATCGACTTCGCGGCGATCGATTCCGATGAGTTCGCACCCGCATCGGTTTTTGACAGCACGCTAGACGATGAGGAAATGGGTCTGGCCGACTGGCTCGCCTCGGCGCGCGAACTGGCCGAAGCGGCACTGGGATCGGAAGACCGCACCCGCAGCGCGCTCTACGCCGCGATCGGACGCGCCTACGACTTCTCGCTGGCTGCCGCCGAGGCTCCGGACGAGTTTGCCGAACTGATCGCCGATTCGGGCCTGGTGGTGCAGGACCGCGCGCAGATGACCCCGGTGGTCAAGCTGGTCTTCGGCGCCGACTACGACAAGACCCGCCTGGCCGAATACGCCTCGGCGCTTAGCCACGGACACCGTCTGGGTGTTGCCAAGGGTGGCCTCGGCCGCTTCCTGGCCGAAGCCCCGGGCGGTCTCAAGGGCGTGGTCGGCGAGGAGCGCCGCCTCAAGCGCGAGGAATCGGGCAAAGCTGCAACGCGCCGCGACACCCCGC
>ERZ1645185.517-NODE-517-length-16106-cov-5.499284_pt1 | contig 16106 bp, 14 predicted proteins | sample MGYA00575351_ERZ1645185 | MGnify/ENA primary metagenome ERZ1645185 (study PRJEB40838, sample SAMN11284767) | freshwater sediment metagenome | isolation source: river sediment | host: Sediment | place: India: Jana village, Kanpur | collected 2015-12-17 ...
GGAGTTCCAGTGGACATGATCGCGATCGACCCCGAAGGCCCCGGCGGCCCCGAAGTGCTCATCCCCGTCCGCCGCCCCGTACCCGTGCCGAAGGACGGCGAAGTGCTCGTGAAGGTCGCCGCCGCGGGCGTGAACCGGCCCGACGTGCTGCAGCGCCTCGGCCTCTATCCGATGCCGCCCGGCGCGCCTTCGATCCCGGGACTGGAGATCGCGGGTGAAATCGTTGCGGTTGGCGCCGGTGCGGGGCGTTTGCAGATCGGCCAGCAGGTTTGCGCGCTCGTCGCGGGCGGCGGCTATGCGCAGTATTGCACGGTGCCCGAGGGCCAGTGCCTGCCGGTGCCAGAGGGGCTGACGCTCATCGAGGCGGCGAGCCTGCCCGAGACGTATTTCACGGTGTGGTCAAACCTTTTCGAGCGCGGCTACGGCGCGCCCGGCGAAACCGCTCTGATCCATGGCGGCACCAGCGGCATCGGCGTCACCGCGATCCTGCTCTGCAAGGCGTTCGGGCTGACGTCGATCGTGACCTGCGGCAGCGCGGAGAAATGCGCGGCTGCGCTGGCGCTCGGCGCCGATCACGCGATCGATTACAAGGCGCAGGATTTCGTTGCCGAGGTCGCGCGGATCACGAGCGGGCGCGGCGTCAACGTCGTGCTCGACATGGTGGGCGGCGATTATCTGGCGCGCAACATCAAGTGCCTCGGCGAAAGCGGGCGTCATGTGTCGATCGCGTTCCAGCGTGGGCAGACCGGCGAACTCGATCTCGGTGCCGTCATGCGCAAGGGCCTGATCCTGACGGGATCGATGCTGCGCCCGCGCAGCGTCGAATACAAATCGCTGCTTGCCGACAGTCTTGCCGCCGATGTCTGGCCGCTGTTCGGTGGTGGCTTGAAGGCCGTCGTCGACCGCGTATTCCCGCTTGAGGCCGCAGCGGACGCGCATCGTTATCTCGAATCGGGCGAACACGTGGGCAAGGTCGTACTGGAGATCGCGCATGGACAGGTTGACGCTGCATGAAGACCCGGTTTCGGGCAATTGCTACAAGATCCGCCTGACGGCGGCGCGCCTCGGCTTCCCGCTGGAACGCAGGCTCTACGACATCCGCAAGGGCGAGACGCGCACGCCTGCCTATCTTTCCACCGTGAACGCGAACGGCCGCGTGCCGGTGTTGCAGGTGGGTGATCGCTATCTGCCGGAATCGAACGCGGCGATCTTCTACCTTGCGAAAGGCTCGGCACTGATCCCCGAAGACCGCTGGGACGAGGCGGACATGCTGCGCTGGATGTTCTGGGAGCAGTATAATCACGAGCCCAATATCGCGACGCTGCGCTTCTGGCTCGCCTATGTCGGGCGCGACGCGCTTTCGGAAGCGCAGCGGGCGCAGATCGACGGCAAGCGCGCGGGCGGCGAAGCGGCGCTCAAGCTGATGGATGAGCATCTGACGCATCGCCAGTGGTTCGTCGGGAACAGCTTCAGCCTCGCCGACATCGCACTCTACGCCTACACGCACGTGTGCGAAGAGGGCGGCGGGTTCGAACTTGCGCGCTATCCTCGCGTGCAGGGGTGGCTCGCCCGCGTTGCCGGCCTGCCAGGACACATCCGGATCGATTCCCACGCTTGATTTCGCCGCGACTCGCGCAAAACCTTCATAATTCGGCCTGCAAATCGTAACGCAACAACGCGATACGCTGGCGCGCAAACAGCCGTCCGCCAGTGGAGGTCGACTTGAACATGTTTGCGCCTGACGACTTTGCCGATCGCATCGCGTCGCTTCGGCCGAGCGAGCCTGAGGTCCGGAAGAGCGATCGCCGCCGCTACCGCACGATCTGGATATCGGACGTGCATCTCGGCACACGCGGCTGCAATGCCGATCTGCTGATCGATTTTCTCGACAGCGTCGATTCCGACACGCTCTTCCTCGTCGGCGACATCATCGACGGGTGGCGGCTGAAGAAGAGCTGGTATTGGCCCGCGAAGCATAACGACATTGTCTGGCGGCTTTTGAAGCGCGCCAAGCGCGGTACGCGCGTGATCTACATTCCGGGCAACCACGACGAGGTGTTCCGCCAGTTCACCGGGCTCAGCTTCGGCGGCGTAGAGATCCGTTCGAAGGCGATCCACGAGACCGCCGACGGCCGCCGCCTGCTCGTGCTGCACGGCGACGAGTTCGACGCCGTGGTGCTCTACGCGCGCTGGCTCGCGTTCCTCGGCGACGCCGCTTACGAATTGCTGATGAAGCTGAACACGGTCGTCAACAAGGTGCGGGCGCGCTTCGGCATGCCCTATTGGTCGCTTTCCAAGCACGCCAAACACAAGGTGAAGAACGCGGTGGAGTTCATCAGCCGCTTCGAGGAAGCCGTGGCGAAGGCGGCCGGAGACCGTCAGCTCGACGGCGTCGTCTGCGGCCACATTCACACCGCGGAGCAGCGGCAGTTCGGCGACGTCGTCTACTACAACGACGGCGACTGGGTGGAAGGCTGCACTGCGCTCGTCGAACATTTCAACGGCGAAATGGAAATCCTGCACTGGGCCGACGAGATGAACGCGCGCGTGCTTCCCATGCAGCAGGCAAACGCGGCCTGAGTTGCGGGCAGACCTGATGCGATATCGTGCGTCCCTCGACTTCGCTCGGGATGATGGACGTAGAGCCACAAGGGATTTCACATTGAGCCCTTCGACAGCCTGCGAAGGCAAGCGCTCAGGACAGGCCAAGGCCGAGGGACACGCCGCCCCATGCGCATAGCGATCGTGACCGATGCGTGGGAGCCGCAAGTGAACGGCGTGGTGCGCACGCTGCAGATGGTGCGCGGCGAGCTGGAACGCGCCGGGCACAGCGTGCTCGTACTTTCCCCCGATGCGTGGCCGTCGGTGCCCTGCCCCGGTTACGGCGAGATCCGGCTGGCGCTTGCCACGACCGGCCAGGTCGGGCGGCGTTTGCGTGCTTTTGGCGCCGAAGCCATTCATATCGCCACAGAAGGCCCGCTCGGGCTCGCCGCGCGGCGCTGGTGCCTGCGCGCCCGCCTTCCCTTTACGACCGCCTATCACACACATTTTCCGGACTATGTATCGGCGCGCACCGGGCTGCCCGCCGCATGGTTCTGGCGGTACGAGCGGTGGTTCCACGGCCCCGCCGCGAGCGTTCTCGCTGCGACGCCGAGCCTGCGCCGGCAGCTTGCCGCGCAGGGCATCGGCCCCACGGCACCGTTTGGACGCGGCGTCGACCTTGCGAACTTCTCGGCGCAGAGTGCGCCGCACGCGGCCTATGCGGCGCTGCCCCGCCCCATTCAGCTGTATGTGGGGCGTGTCGCGGTGGAAAAGAACATCGAGGCCTTCCTCGCCACGCGCCATCCGGGCACGCGCGTCGTGGTGGGCGACGGCCCAGCGCGAAAGGCGCTCGAACGGAAGTTCCCCGACGTGATCTTCCTCGGCGCGCTTCGCGGCGCGGCGCTCGCTTCGGCCTACGCGGGCGCGGACGTGTTCGTGTTCCCAAGCCGCACCGACACGTTCGGCATGGTGCTGATCGAGGCATTGGCTTCCGGCGTTCCCGTGGCGGCGTACCCGGTGCAGGGGCCGATCGACATCGTGACGCCGGAGACCGGCTGCCTCGATGAAGACCTCGACACCGCCATTGCCGGAGCACTCGGCAAGGATCGCGCCGCGTGCGCTGCGTATGGCCGCAGTTTCAGCTGGGAACGCGCGGCGGCGGAGTTTCGGGGCGCACTCGTACCGCTAAATCCCTTGATCGCGGCTTGAGCCGTGCCTATAGTTTAGGTGTACCGGCCGCCCCCCAAAGGGCGGCCCTTTTATTTCGCTCTTTCGAGAAGAGGCGCATTCGCCATGGCCCAGAACTATCCGCTGATGCCGCACGCGACCGCTGCATGGCTGGTCGACAACACGGCGCTTACCTTCTCGCAGATCGCCGATTTCTGCGGGCTTCATGTGCTTGAAGTGCAGGCGATCGCTGACGAGACGGCCTCTGCAAAGCATATCCCGCGCGATCCTATCCGCGCCGGCGACCTGACCCAGGCCGAGCTCGACAAGGGGCAGGCGAACCCTGCGCACAGCCTTGTGCTGCAGAAGGGGCCGGAGCAGCAGCGCCGCACCAAGGGACCGCGCTACACGCCGGTATCGAAGCGGCAGGACAAGCCGGACGGCATCGCCTGGATCGTGCGCAACCACCCCGAGATCACGGACGCGCAGATTTCGCGCATCATCGGCACGACGAAGACGACGATCTCCGCGATCCGCGACAAGACGCACTGGAACATCCAGAACATCACGCCCAAGGATCCGGTGACGCTCGGCCTCTGCTCGCAGCGTGAACTCGACGCGCTGGTCGCCGTGGCGGCGAAGAAGGCGGGCATCGAGCGCGTCGACATGACGTTCGACCACGACCGCGACGAGCTTCTGGAAGAGCTGCGCAAGGAGCGCGCCGAGGCCGCCCGCGCGGCGCAGGAAGCGCTGGACGAAGCCGATCAGCACTGACGTTTCCGGGAGGTCGATGCGGCGTGCCGCGCGGCCTAAGCCGATGCGGTCATGACGACTGAACCCATCGGCGACGCATCGCTCGCGGACCACGCGCTTCCGCCCGACGAGGGCGAGGAGCGGCGCGGGCTCTTCTATCCGCTTGGCCGCTGGGTGCCGGCTGCGGGCAAATTGCACGAGATCGCGCCGGGCGTGTTCTGGCTGCGTATGCCGCTGCCGATGAGCCTCGACCACATCAACCTCTGGGTGCTGGACGACGGCGACGGCTGGGCGATCGTCGACACGGGCCTCAACACGGAGGCCGGAAAAGGCGTATGGCGCGCGCTCCTCGCCGGGCCGCTGGCGGGGAAGCCGGTCACGCGCGTCATCGTCACGCACTATCACCCGGATCATCTGGGGCTTGCGGGCTGGCTGGCCTACAAGAGCGGTGCGCCGCTTGTGATGGCGCGCACCGAATATCTGATGGCGCGAATGCTGACGCTGGACATCGCCGATGCGCCGCCGGAACAGGCCGTAGACTTCTACCGTGCCGCCGGATGGCCGGATGCGGTGCTGGAGAGCTTCCGCAGTCGCGGTTGGGGGCGCTTTTCCCGCGCCGTCTCGCGCCTGCCATCGAGCTTCATCCGGATCGCCGACGGCGACGTGCTGCGCATCGGCGGGCGGGCGTGGCGCATCGTTGTGGGGCGCGGTCATACGCCCGAGCACGCCTGCCTCGTCGCCGACGAAGACGGGCTGATGATCGCGGGCGACCAGGTGCTGCCGCGCATCACCTCCAACGTGTCGGTTTATCCGACCGAGCCCGAGGCCGATCCGCTCGGCGACTGGCTTGCGAGCATCGAGAAGCTGCGCGCGCTCGATCACGAACTTTACGTGCTGCCTGCGCACAACGAGCCGTTCCGGGGGTTGCACGCAAGGCTCAACCAGCTTGAGGCCGATCATCATCAGAAGCTCGACGCGCTGGAGGCGTTCCTCGCGGTGCCGAAGCGGGCCCATGATTGTTTCGAGGTGCTGTTCCGCCGTCCGGTGGACAACGACGAGATCATGATGGCGACGGGCGAGACGTTGGCGCACCTGCATTATCTGGAACGGCGGGGCCGGGCTGTGCGGGCGCGGACGGACGGCGTGGACTGGTATCGTGCAGCCTGAGATCGCGGCGGTTCTGTGGGATTTCGGCGGAGTCATCACGTCTTCGCCGTTCGAGGCATTCAACCGATACGAAGCGTCCCGGGGTTTGCCGCGGGATTGTATCCGGCGGATCAATGCCGCGGACCCCGACCGGAACGCCTGGGCGCGGCTGGAACGCAGCGAGATCAGTGCGGATGATTTCGATGCGCTGTTCGCCGAGGAGGCCGCGGCGCTGGGGTATGAGATCAGGGGGCGCGATGTGCTCAGCCTGCTCGCGGGCGATGTTCGCCCGGCGATGGTCGCGGCGCTCGATATGCTGAAGGACGCGGGATTTCGGCTCGGCTGCATCACCAACAACGCCAAGGTCGGGCGCGGCGCGGGGATGAGCGCGGATCCCGAGAAGGCCGCGGCCGTCGCGACGATCCTCGCGCGGTTCGAGCATGTGATCGAAAGCGCGAAGGTCGGCGTGCGCAAGCCCGATCCCAGAATCTACCAGATGATGTGCGACACGCTGGGCGTGGCGCCGGAGGCGTGCGTGTACCTCGACGACCTCGGCATCAACTGCAAGCCCGCCGCCGCGATGGGCATGGCGGCGATCAAGGTGACGAGCGAAGCCCAGGCGCTCGCCGAGCTTTCGCGCCTCACGGGCGTTGAACTGCCCGGATTTTCAGCGAAAGTTCAGACACCGGCGCTATAATCGCCGAAAATCGACTGCGGGAGGAACAGATGCCGGGCGGCGCTGACTGGATGCGGAACTACGGTCATCCGGTGCCTTGGGATCTGACGCTGGAGCCGATGCCGGTCCACCGGATTCTGGAGGACGCCGCCGCGCGCACGCCGGATGCATCCTGCATCGATTTCCTGGGGCGCATCTACACCTATGCCGAGATCGCGGACGCCGTGAACAAGGCGGCGCGGGGGTTCCAGATCCTCGGCGTGCGGAGGGGCATCAAGGTCGGGCTATTCCTGCCGAACTGCCCGCAATACGTGATCGCTTACTATGCGATCATGAAGGCGGGCGGCACGGTGGTGAACTTCTCGCCGCTCTACACGGCGGACGAGCTTCGCCATCAGGTGGAGGACAGCGAGACGGACATCATGGTCTGCCTCGACGTCGCGCAGCTTTACCCGACGATCGCCGAGGTGCTGGAAAGCTCGCGGCTGCGCTGCCTCGTGGTCGGCTCGCTCGCCGACGTGCTGCCCGCCGGCAAGGCGCTGCTCTACCGCGTTTTCAAAAGCCGCGAGCGTTCGAAGGTGAAGGCGGACCTGCGGCATATCCACTTCTCCAGCCTGCTCGAAAACGCCGGGTTGGAGGACGCGCCCGAGATCGACGTCCACGGCGACATCGCGCTCCTGCAATATACGGGCGGCACCACGGGAACGCCGAAGGGCGCCATCCTCACGCACGCGAACCTTTCGATGAACGCGCAGCAGGTGCAGGCGATCGACCCGGAGCCGGACATCGAGGACCGCATCCTCGGCGCGCTGCCGCTGTTCCACGTGTTCGCGAACACCTGTGTGCTCAACCGCACCGTGCTGCGCGGCGGCGAGATGGTGCTGCTGCCCAAGTTTGAACTGGGCCTTGCGCTGAAGACGATCCAGCGCCGCCGTATCACCGCGCTGCCCGGCGTGCCGACGATGTACCAGGCGTTCCTCGACAGCCCGAAGATCGCGAAATACGACCTCACCTCGATCCGCGCGTGCATTTCGGGCGGCGCGCCGATGGCCGCGGAGCTCAAGACCCGGTTCGAGGCGATGACGCAGGCGAAGCTGGTGGAGGGCTACGGGCTCACCGAAAGCTCGGGCGTCGTTTCGGTGAACCCCTACGAGACCGGCGGCAAGCCCGGATCGATCGGCCAGCCGCTGCCCGGCACGCGCATTGTCATCGTCGACAAGGACGACCCTTCGAAGCCGCCGCCGGAAGGCGAGCCCGGCGAGATCACCGTCGCCGGCCCGCAGATCATGCGCGGCTACTGGAAGAAGGACGCGGCGACGGCCGAAGCCTTCGTGGACGGGCGGCTGCGGACGGGCGATGTCGGCTACATCGACGCGGACGGTTATGTTTATGTCGTCGATCGGCTGAAGGACATGATCGTCGTCGGCGGCTTCAAGGCGTTCCCGAGCCAGCTCGAAGCCGTGCTCTACAAGCACGGGGCGGTGAAGGAGGCGCTCGTGATCGGTGTGCCCGACGCGTACCTCGGCGAGCGGCCGAAGGCGTTCGTGACGCTGATGCCCGGCGCGGACGTGACGGATGCGGCGCTGCTCGATTACCTGAACGCCCACGTCGGCAAGCACGAGCGCGCGGTCGGCGTCGAAATCCGCGACAGCCTGCCCAAGACGATGATCGGCAAGCTTTCCAGAAAGGAACTGGTCGCCGAGGAACGCGCCCGCTACGAAGCGGCCCGAACGGCAAGCTGAAAGGGGCGAACATGTCGCGCGTGCTTTACGGATATTGGCGCTCGTCGGCATCCTACCGGGTGCGCATCGCGCTCGGCCTCAAGGGGCTCGACTACGAACAGAAGGGCATCGACCTGCGCACCGGCGCGCAGGGCGGCGTCGGCTTCAAGCTGCTGAACCCGCAGGGCTTCGTGCCCTATTTCATCGACGGCGACGTCGGGCTGAACCAGAGCCTCGCGATCCTCGAATATCTCGACGAGACCTATCCGGAACCGCCGCTGCTCGATGCCGATCCGGTAAAGCGCGCGCGCATCCGCGCGGCCGCGCAGATCATCGCGTGCGATATCCACCCGATCGATAATCTGCGCGTGCTCAAATATCTCAAGAACCAGATGGGACAGGAGCAGGAGGCGATCGACGACTGGTATCGCCACTGGATCGAGGAGGGCTTCCGGCCGCTCGAGGAGATCGCGGAAGGCTCCGCCGGGCCGTATCTGTTCGGCGATCAGGTGACGCTCGCCGACGTGTGCCTCGCGCCGCAGATGTATAACGCGCGCCGTATGCGCACCGACCTTTCGCGCTTCCCGACGCTTGTGGAAATTGACAAGGCCTTGATGAAACTGCCCGCGTTTCTTAACGCTCGCCCCGAGGCGCAACCGGACGCGGATAGTTGATCATGGCATATTGGCTGGTGAAGACCGAGCCCACGAAGTGGAGCTGGGACGATCAGGTGAAGGCGAAGCGCACGCACTGGAACGGCGTGCGCAACGCGCAGGCGCTCGGCAACATGCGCGCCATGAAAAAGGGCGACCTCGTGTTCTTCTACCATTCGGTGGAGGGCAAGGAGATCGTGGGCATCACGAAGGTGGCGCGCGAATTCTACCCCGATCCCGATGACGACAAATCCGGCCTCGTCGACCTCGAAGCGGTGAAGCCGCTGCGCACGCCGGTGACCCTCGCCGCGATGAAGGCGGACGACCGGCTGAAAGACCTCGCGCTCATCCGCCAGTCGCGGCTTTCGGTGATGCCGATCGACGAGACGGCGTGGAGCATCATTTCGGGCATGGGCGGTGTTTAGGTCGCGCGGTTGATAGAGCTGGTAGACTCTGAGCTAAATATCAGGAACAAACTGGGCCGGGGCAAATTGACGGCGGCGTTTCTACTGCAATGTCTGGAAGAAATTGGTACGGCGGACTTGCGGCTAAGCTAATCGTTGGCACGGTCGTTGTCATAATCGGCGCGAGCGCAATTCTCTGGGGCGTGTCAGAACAGGCCGAGTACGATTGGGAATCCAGCGAGCGCCGTTCCGAATACGCCTCCGACACCTATGGCCCAGCTTACAATGCCTGCCTCGTACTTCCGCGCGAGCGTCAACCGCACTGCATTGCCGAGGCAGACGACGGATATCGCGAAAACCAGCGTGACGAACAGGATCTCATAGCGCAGCAGACCACCGCCATATGGACGTTTCTCATGGGCTGTGCGGCGATAGTAGGGATGATGTTGAGCGCTGTCGGCGTCTATCTGGTCTATACGACCTTCCAAGCAACTCAGCACGCGAACCAACTGACCAAGGCGACCCAGCGAGCTTGGATGGGCCTTGAGAAGGTGGTGGCTTTCCGGCTCATTGACCGTGTTTCTCAAGAAATCGTGGCGGTGGGCTTCGGGGCAAATTGGAGAAATGTGGGAAACAGTCCGGCCATCAACGTGGCGACGTTCTCTGAAAGGCGCTGGGCCGACACGCGCGACCTCGAATCTGAAAGTAAAATATGGGGCGATACGATTGATCGAGAAACGTCCCGCACTGTTGTCGCTCCCACAATGACCGTGGGAGGGGAGATGCATCAGGTTACGCTCGACGAGTACGAGCAGATGCGCCTTGAGAAGGCGGTTCTGCTTGTTCGAACGTGGGCTTGGTATGATGATGGATTTTCTGACAAGCGGCGGCTTTCTGTGGCCTGCTTCGCGATCAGCGTCCACACTTCGCTCAGAGAAATTAAGCAAGGGCGTGATGAGCCAATCGAAATTGGCACCACGTACTTGGGGACTTACAACGCCAGCACCTAGCGCCAGAAATCCCGCGACTATCCAGCTAATCACGCCCGTCTCTCGCTAGGGAGACGCCAAACGCCATTGGTGCGTTTGATACATAATGCGGGGTTGATGGCGAACGTTGTGCCGATGACCCTCCCCAACCCCTCCCTGGAAGGGAGGGGCTTTCTTGCTTCTTACTTCCCCGGTGCGTTGCGGTAATCGAGCGGCGGGGTGCGGTCGCCGACGAGGGAGCGGTAGACGAAATCGGGGCCGCGACGCTGTGCGAACTCTTCTTTTGCCGCGGCGATGAGTTCGGGTTTCTGGAACAGGTCGATCGCGGTGAGGGCGAGCACCTTGGCGGCGTTCTGCATTCCCTTCATGCCGATCGCGGTGCCCCCGGCGGCAACCGCCTGCCAGCTGTGCGCGGGGGTCCCGGGCACCCATGTCGCGGTGGAGAAGCCTGCGGTGGGCACCGTCCATGACACGTCGCCCACATCAGTGGAGCCCGCGCCGTGGTCTTCCTTCATCGGTTCGACGATGGCGGCGTCCGAAAGCTTCGCCTTCGTCTGTCCGAGTGTCGGGATGATCTTTTGCGCGAACGCGGTGTCCTCGGTCGTGTAGAGCACGCCGCCGACCTGGCTCAGCTTCGCGTGGACGAGCGTTTGCAGCGTGCGGTTGGGGAGCAGCGGCAGCGCGCCGTGGATCACTTCGTAATCCACCGTGGTGCCCGTGCCGAGCGCGGCGCCTTCTGCGGTTTTCACCAGCCGCTCGAAGGTTTCGCGCACCACTTCGGCGTCCGGGTTGCGCACGTAGTAGAAGGATTCGGCGAAATCCGGCACCACGTTCGGCGCATTGCCGCCCGCTGTGATGACATAATGCATCCGCGACTTTTCGGGCATGTGCTCGTGCATCATGTTCGCCATCATGTTCATGGCTTCGACGCCGTCGAGCGCCGAGCGGCCGCGTTCGGGCGCGCCCGCGGCGTGCGCGGAGATGCCGTGGAAACGGAACTTGCCGGACTTGTTGCTGTTTGTGGTCGCAATGTCGGCGCTGTTTTCGGCGGCCGGATGCCAGTGCAGCGCGATGTCGACATCGTTGAAGAGGCCGTCCCGCACCATGTAGACCTTGCCCGCGCCGCCTTCCTCGGCGGGCGTGCCGTAAAAGCGGATCGTGCCCTTCGTGCCGGTCGCCTTCATCCAGTCCCGAACCGCGATGGCGGCGGAGGCGGAGGCGACGCCGAACAAATGGTGCCCGCAGCCGTGCCCGGCGGAGGCGCCGGTTCGTATGGTTTTGGCGGGGTCGGCCGTCTGGCTGAGGCCGGGCAGCGCGTCGTATTCGCCCATGATGCCGATCACCGGGCCTGCGCCGTTCGTCCAGGTCGCCGTGAAGGCGGTGGGGGCATTCGCGACCCCGGCTTTCACGTCGAAGCCCGCGTCTTTCAACCGCTTCTGCAGCAGCGCGGACGAGCGCGCTTCCTGATAGCCGACCTCGGCAAAGCCCCAGATCGCCTTGGCTGCGGCTTCGTTGGCGGCGCGGTCAGCATCGATGCGGGCGAGCGCCGTGTTGGTTTCGGCGGTAGCGACGGGGGCGCCGGCGACGAGGAGTGCGGCGGCGAGGATCGGTTTCAGCATGGCTTCCCTTTTCTGGTCAGCGCCAGATTTCAATTTTGAATTCATATTCTATTTCATTTTTGATTGCCGAACGCGACCATAATCGACTGGCCGGGGAGTGCCAGTGTTGACCGAGCGCAAAGAGCGGCTTAGCCGCTCGGAGCATGTATTTCGTCTCCGACAACGCCGCTGCCGCCTGCCCCGAGGTGATCGAAGCCGTCCTCGCCGCCAACAGCGGCATCGAGGGGACATATGACAACGATACGCTGACGCAGCGCCTTGACGGCGTGTTCGGCGACTTCTTCGGGCGCGAATGCCGCGTCTTCGCCGTGGGATCGGGAACCGCGGCGAACTGCCTCGGCCTTGCCGCGATGGTGCCGCCGTGGGGGGCGATCGTCTGCCACCGCGAGGCGCATATCCAGGTCGACGAGGCCGGGGCGCCCGCCTTCTTCAGCGGCGGCGCAGCGCTGATCCTCGCCGAGGGAGACGCCGCCAAGCTGACGGTCGAGGGCGTGCGCGCGGCGGTGGCCGAGATGCGCGGCGACGTGCATCAGGTCGTCCCTTCCGCGCTTTCGATGACGCAGGCGACCGAATACGGCTGCGTTTACACGCCCGCCGAGGTCGCGGCGCTTGGCGATGAAGCGAAGCGGCGGGGGTGGCGCCTGCAGATGGACGGCGCGCGCTTCGCCAATGCGCTCGTGCATCTTGGCTGCGCGCCCGCCGACATCACATGGCGCGCGGGCGTCGATATGCTGAGCTTCGGCTTCATCAAGAACGGCGGCATGTCGACGGAGGCGATCGTGGTGTTCGATCCCGCGCTCGCCGAAACGCTGCCGCACAGGAAGAAGCGCGCGGGGCAGATGCCTTCGAAGGGGCGCTATGCCGCCGCGCAGCTGCTCGCCATGATCGAGACGGGCGCGTGGGAGCGCAACGCCCGCGCCGCGAACGCTGCCGCATCGCGTGTCGGCGCAGCGGCGGGCGACCGGCTCATCTATCCCGTGGAGGCGAACGAGGTGTTCGTGCGCGCTTCGCCCGAGGACTCCGCCGCGCTGCGCCAGAAAGGCTTCCAGTTCTATGACTGGGCGCCGGGCGAGATCCGGCTGGTGACGGCGTGGGACACGCCCGAGACGCATGTGCAGGCGCTCACCGCCGCACTCGCCGGGCTGTGACGCGCGCCGGCGTTTTCCGCGTCGTCCTGCCGTTCGCGGCGGTCACGCTGATCTGGGGGACGACCTGGTATGTGATCAAGACGCAGCTTGGCGTCGTGCCGCCGCAATGGTCCGTCACCTACCGGTTCGCCGTTGCCAGCCTGCTGATGTTCGGGGCCTGCCTCGTCATGCGGCGGACGCTGCGTTTCCCGCTGTCCGCGCACGGATTTTTCCTTCTGCTCGGCCTCCTTCAATTCGCGGGCAATTTCAACTTCGTCTACCAGGCAAGCCGCAGCATCACCTCGGGGCTGATCGCGGTCGTCTTCGCGCTGCTGGTGGTGCCGAACACGCTGTTCGCGTGGCTGTTCCTGAAACAGCCGATCAGCGGCCGTTTCATGATCGGCGCGGGGCTGGGCATCGTCGGCGTCGCGCTGCTGTTCGAGCGGGAACTGACGGAAACGGGCTGGAGCGGCGCATTCACGACCGGCCTCGTGCTTACCGGCTGCGCCGTCATCGTCGCTTCGATTTCGAACGTCATGCAGGGGACCGTGCGTGCACGCAGCTATGACATGTTCGGAATGCTCGCGTTTGCCATGGCCTATGGCACGATCATCGATGCGGCTGCTGCCTGGGCGACGAGCGGGCCGCCCGTCGTGGTATGGACGCCCGTCTATCTCGGCGGCGTCTTCTACCTCGCGGCCTTCGCCTCGGCGCTTGCGTTCGTGCTCTATTTCAACGTCATCCGCATCATCGGGCCGGCGTGGGCCGGTTATACGAACGTGCTCGTCCCGTTTATCGCGATGACGATCTCGACGTTTCTGGAAGGCTACAGCTGGACGCCGGTTGCCGGGGCGGGGGCAGTGCTCACCGTCATCGGCCTTGTCATCGCGCTTGGGGCGCGCAGCGTGCCTGCGGGGACCGCCGCGGCGGGCGGCACGACGGGGCGTAGTTAGCCCGACTGCGACGGGTCCGTGATCGGCCCGGCGAGTTCGCGTGCGCTCGGAAGGCGGAGACCGGGCAGAACGGCGGTCTGGCGCTCGATCATGCGGTGCACGCGCGGGGGTTCCGCGCCCGTGTGCAGCGCGCGCAGGCGATGGAAATTGTCTGCATCCGCATTCGTGCGGCGCTGGTTGTGGCGGATGTAATCGAGCCATGTCGGCACGTGATAGCGCTCGATCCAGAGTTCGGGATCGGCGAGATCGCGCAGCAGCGTCCAGTGCCGCGCGCCGTCGCGCATACGGATGCGCCGCCGCTCGTTCATCACGGTAAGGAATGCGGGGATGCTCGCCTCGGGAATGCGATAGTCGATCGTCACCACCACCGGGCCGGTGCGGGGCTCGACCGGCACCGCGACTTCCGGTTCCGTCCAGCGCGCGATGGGATCGAGATCGAGGTCTTTCACTTCGGGAAGCGGGCGTGCCCAGCCGAGGAGGAGGCCGAGAAGGAGGAGCATCGCGGAAACCATCAGCGACGTGCGCACGTCCGCCATTCCGGCGAGCTCGCCGAACATCCAGCTCCCGATCGCCATGCCGCCGAACGCCCACATCTGATAAAGCGCGAGCGCGCGCGCCACGACCCAGCGCGGCGCCGACATCTGCACGGTGACGTTGAACGTCGACAGCGCGAGCACCCATCCGCCGCCGGCGAGGAACAGCCCCACCATGGTGAGCGGCATCGCCGGACTGAATGCGGTGATCGCCGTTCCGGCCGCAAACGCGGCGATGGCGATGCGGACGATCCATTCGCTCGAATGCGTGCGGCGCAGGCGCCCGGTCGAAAGCCCGCCGCCGATCGCGCCGATGCCGAAGGCGCCAAGCAAAAGCCCGTAGGTGAAGGCGCCGCCCGAAATCAGCTGGCGCGCGACGACGGGCATCAGCGCGGGAATGGCGCTCGCCGCGAGCCCGAACACCGCTGCGCGCAGCAGCACGGCGCGCAGTGTGGGCGACATGGCGACGTAGCGGATGCCCGCCGCCATCGCGTCGAACAGCCCCTCGCGCGGCAATGTTCGTGGCGGACGCTGCGGCCGCCAGCGGGCCAGCACGGTGATGAGGCCGATATAGCTGAAGGCGTTCACCGCAAATGCGGCCGCTGCGCCTGCCGCCGCGACGATCGCACCGCCGATCGCGGGGCCGAGGCTGCGCGCGATGTTGAAGTTCATCGCATTGAGCGCGATCGCACCGGGAAGCGCGGCGCGCGGCACCATGTCGCCGACCGAAGCCTGCCAAGCCGGGCCGTTCAGCGCCGTGCCGCACCCGATGAGGAAGGTGAAGCCGAGCAGCAGCCACGGTGTGATGAGGCCCGCCCATGTGCAGACGGCGAGGCCGACGGACACGACGAGCATGAAACCCTGCGCAACAAGCATCACAAGCCGCCGGTCGCGATTGTCGGCGATCGCGCCTGCCGCGAGCGACAGCAGCACGATCGGTAGCGTTACCGACGACTGCACGAGCGCGACCAGCGCGGGGGAGGTGGTGAGCGTCGTCATCATCCACGACGCGCCGACCGACTGGATCATGCCGCCGAAATTGGACACGATGCTCGCGATCCATACCGTCCGATAGATCGGGACGGCGAACGGGCGCGCGGCGGTTGGATCGTCGAGATTGTCAGGCATGATGCTGGGCGCGACCACTATGGACGCCTAACGCATGTGCCGACAATGTCTAAGTGCGTGATCAGGCCGCTGTGGGGTGCCGGAGATCGCGACAGATGCGCCAGAGCGTTTCGGGGGTGGCGGGCATGTCGATGTGGGTGCCGTCCAGCGCGTCGACGATGGCGTTCATGACGGAAGGCATGGCGCCGATCGTGCCCGCTTCGCCGCAGCCCTTGGCGCCGAGCGGGTTGTTCGGGTTCGGTACGGGCTGCGAGGCGAAGGCGATGCTGCGCGGCATGTCGTCGGCGCGCGGGATGCCGTAGTCCATGAAGCTGCCGGTGAGGAGCTGGGCGTTTTCGTCGTAGACGACGTTTTCGAGAAGCGCCTGCCCCAGTCCCTGCGCGATGCCGCCGTGGACCTGGCCTTCGACGAGCAGCGGGTTCACCAGTGTGCCGAAATCATCGACGATGCTGTAGCGCGCGACACGCACGCGGCCGGTATCGGGATCGATTTCGACCTCGGCGACGTGGCAGCCGTTGGGGAAGGTCGGCGCCGGCTTTTCCTTCGCGTAGCGGGCGCGTGTGTCGAGCGACTGCGGGTGGCGCGCGGCGAGTTCGGCGAGGCTCATCGTCGTATTCGAGCCGCGTGCCCGCAAAACGCCCGCGTCGAAATCGACATCCTCAGATCGGAAGAGCGTCGTGTAGGGAAAGAGTGTAG
>ERZ1645185.518-NODE-518-length-16106-cov-5.445393_pt1 | contig 16106 bp, 12 predicted proteins | sample MGYA00575351_ERZ1645185 | MGnify/ENA primary metagenome ERZ1645185 (study PRJEB40838, sample SAMN11284767) | freshwater sediment metagenome | isolation source: river sediment | host: Sediment | place: India: Jana village, Kanpur | collected 2015-12-17 ...
TTTCCTTCTCGAAATTGGCGATGGTGTCTTCGGCGATGTAGTCGCTCCAGTTGTAAACGTTCACCGTCTTGGATTCGGCGGCGGGTTTTCCATCCTCTTGTTTGCCGCCGCAGGCGCTGAGCAGGCCGCAGGCGGCCAGGGTCAGGATCAGTTTATTCATCGCGGTTCTCCAGGTGGTTTTGTGGGGCATTGTAACGCAGGCCCGTGGAGTATGTGCTCAATAGCGCAGATCCAGGCTGCCGCTGACCTGGCATTTATCCAACTTGACCATGAACAGGCGGTCATGTTCATGGTCCGAAATCGGCTTGACCGGCGCAAGCGTCCAGGCCTCGACGATGCCCGGCAGGGTGTTGCTGTGCCCGACCACCAAGGCGCTGGCGCCGTTTGGCAGCGCGCAGATGCGTTCCAGCAATACACCCGGATATTTTCCCGCAAGCTCGCTGCTGGTTTCGATGACCGTGACCGGCAGGCCCAGCGCATCGGCCAAAGGCTGCGCAGTCTGCTGTGTGCGACGGAATTGGGTGGCGTAGACCGCCGCCGGATTGGCTGGTTGCAGTGCTTCGCGCAGGCGCAGCGCACGCTCCCGGCCTTCGGCGGTCAATTCAGGGTCGTTGCCTTGGTCGGCTGCCTTCTCGGCATGGCGGACCAGGAATGCCGTATGGCTCTGCCCATTGGCGGAAGCGCTGCCGAACAAGGCAAGCACGGCGGATATCAGCAGACGTTTCATCGTGGCTTGGCTCCCAGTACAGCCAGCAAGGCGCGCAGGAACAAGACCCGCTGCTCACCGGATTCGGTTTTGGTGGTGATCCTTATTTTATCCGAACCTTCCATCGCGTAGGTTCCCGGGTTTTTCTGGATCAACTGGATGACCGTGAACGGATCGATGTTCGGCTTGGCGTTGAAATGGATGCGGCCGCCCTGGTCGTTCAGGTCGATCTTGCGGATGCCGAGCCGCTCGGCCATCTGGCGAAGTTCGGCGCAGTCGAACAGGTGCCGGGTCGCCGGCTCCAGCAGGCCGAAGCGGTCGATCAGTTCGATCTGCAGGTCGCCCAGCATGTCCACGCTTTTCGCCGAGGCGATGCGCTTGTAGAGCGTCAGGCGGGTGTGCACATCGTCGATGTAGTGTTCCGGGAACAGGGCGGGGCTGTGCAGGTTGATCTGCGCGGAATGATCCTGGACGGCCAGCACATCGGGGATTTTTCCGTCTTTGATGGAGGCGACGGCGCGCTCCAGATATTGCGCGTATAACGCGAAACCGACTTCGGTGATCTGCCCTGATTGGCCTTCCCCCAGCAGTTCGCCGGCGCCGCGGATTTCCAGGTCATGGGTGGATAGTGTGAAACCGGCGCCGAGTTCCTCCAGCGAGGCCAAGGCATCCAGGCGTTTCTGCGCGTCAGCGGTGATGGTTTTAAGGTTCGGTACGATCAGGTAGGCATACGCCCGGTGATGCGAGCGGCCGACGCGGCCGCGCAACTGGTGCAGCTGCGCCAGCCCGAACCGGTCGGCGCGGTTGATGATGATGGTGTTGGCGCTCGGGATGTCGATGCCGGATTCGATGATGGTGGTCGACACCAGGATGTTGAAGCGCTGCTTGTGGAAATCCAGCATGGTCTGTTCCAGCTGGCGTTCGGGCATCTGGCCGTGGGCGAAACGAACGCGCGCGCCGGGCACCATGTCCTGCAGCTCGCGCGCGGTCTTCTCGATGGTGTCGATGTCGTTGTGCAGGAAATACACCTGGCCGCCACGCGCCAGTTCGCGCTGGAAGGCTTCCCGCAGGGTGGCGTTGTCCCATGGGCAGATGAAGGTCTTGACCGCCACCCGGTGCGCCGGCGGCGTGCCGATGATCGACAGCTGGCGCAGGCCGCTCATCGCCATGTTGAGCGTGCGCGGAATCGGCGTCGCGGTCAGCGTCAGCAGATGCACGTTGGCCTTCAGGGCCTTCAATGCCTCTTTATGGCGCACGCCGAAGCGCTGCTCCTCATCGACGATGACCAGCCCAAGGTCGTCGAAGGCCACGTCCTTCTGCAGCAGGCGGTGGGTGCCGATGATGACGTCGATCTTGCCAACCGCCAGCAGCTCGAGCGCGGCTTTCACCTCCTTGGCGCTTTTGAAGCGCGACAGCACCTCGACCTTGATCGGCCAGTCGGCGAAGCGGTCGCTGAAGTTGCGGAAATGCTGCTCGGCCAACAGGGTGGTGGGCACCAGCACGGCCACCTGCTTGCCGGCCATGGCGGCCACGAACGCGGCGCGCAGCGCCACTTCGGTCTTGCCGAAACCGACGTCGCCGCAGACCACGCGGTCCATCGGATTGTTCTGTGCCATGTCATTCAGGACGGCCTCGATGGCCTGTTGCTGGTCCGGCGTTTCCTCGAACGGGAAGGCCGAGGCGAACCGGTCATACAGGGCGCGCTCGGCATGCAGCCCGAAGCCGGTCTGCGCCAACCGCCTGGCCTGTATTTCGAGCAGATCAGCGGCCACGTCATGGACTTTTTCAGCCGCCTTGCGTTTGGCTTTTTCCCACGCTTCGCCGCCCAAGCTGTGCAGCGGCGCCTGTTCGGCGCTGGCGCCCGAGTAACGCGATACCAGATGCAGCTGCGACACCGGCACGTAAAGTTTGTCGCCCTTGGCGTATTCAATGCTGAGGAATTCGCCGACGCTGCCCCCTGCCTCCAGGCTAATCAGGCCCTGATAGCGGCCGACGCCGTGGTCTTCGTGCACGATCGGCGAGCCGATGCTGATTTCATTCAGGTCACGCAGGATCGATTCCGGATCCTTGGGCTGCGATTTCCGGCGCCTGCTCTGGTTGACGCGCTCGGGGAACAACTGGCGTTCGGTCAACACCGCCAGCGCCGGGTCGGCCACGCTGAATCCGTCGCTGAGCGCTGCGACGGTGATCGCCACCGTATGCGGACGCGCCGACGCGGCCGCCTCGGGCCAATCGTTGAACAGGCTGTAATCCAGGTTGGCGTTCTTGAACAGGTCTTTCAGCGCCTCACGTCGCCCCGGACTGTCGGCGATCAGCAGCACTTTGCCCGGATATCCGGCGGCAAAGCGGCCAAGCGCTTCGCCGGGCTCGCCGGTTCTGTCCTGCCAGTGGCAGCTGAGCGCCTCACTGATGCCCAATGCCCGGGCTTTCTGAAAGGCGGCATGGGTCCTGTTGACGAACTCAAAGCGGTGTTGCCTGTTCAGGCGCTCGCGGATCTGCTGCGGGCTGTAGAACAGCTCGATCGGCGGCAGGATCGGACGGTCGCGGTCGTGCCGGCGTTGCTCGTGGCGCTCGGCCAGCTGGTCCCAGAACTGGTCGGCGGATTCCAGCGCGCTGTCGGTGACGATCACGCTGTAGCGCTCCGGCAGGTAGTCCAGCAGGTTGCCGGTCTGTGCGAAGAACAGCGGCAGGTAATATTCGATGCCCGAGGGCGCCACGCCCTCCTTCAGGTCGGCATACAGGCCGCAGGTGCGCGGATTGATGTCGAAACGGTCGAGCAGTGTTTCGCGCGCGCGCCGGCAGCTGTCGGCATCAAGCGGGAATTCCCTGGCCGGCAGCAGCTTGAACTGCTGCTGGCTGGCGCCCGAGCGCTGCGTTTCCGGATCGAACTGGCGCAGCGAATCGATCCGGTCATCGAGCAGCTCGATGCGGATCGGGAATTTCGCGCCGGACGGGAACAGGTCAAGGATGGCGCCGCGGATCGAGAAGTCGCCGCAATCCATCACCTGCGGCACGTGCCGGTAGCCGAAGCGCTGCAGGCGGTTGCGTTCATTGGTCAGGTCCAGGTGCTGGCCGACGGCGAGATCCAGCACATGCCCGGCAATCCAATCGGTCGGGGTGATGCGCTGCATCAGGCTGGTGATCGGCACCACCAGGATGCCCTGCCGGCAGGTCGGCAGGTGGAACAGGCAGTCGATGCGCTGCGAGACCAGATCCGGATGCGGGCTGAACTGGTCATAGCACAGGGTTTCCCAGTCCGGGAAATGCAGAATGGTCAGTCCGCTGTTGAAGGCCAGCAGGTCCTGCTCCAGCTGCTGCGCGCTGAAACTGTCGTGGGTGATCAGCAGTTGCAGGTTTTGGCTCTGCGCGGCGCTGACCAGTACCGTGTAGGCCAAAGCCGCGCTGCCTGGCAGGGCTTGCAGTAGGGAGATGTTTTGATTGGGACGGGGTGCAGGCAGCTGTGCGGAGTTCATGCCCGGTATTTTATCAGCTATTGGCTTCGGACCCTTCGCTTTTCAGCCAGGTGACACGATGGCTTGCGCCGCCGTCATCAAGCAGTTCCACCAGCTTGGACAGGCTGGCGTTGAGTTCTGTGTCCAGCTTGAACGGCGGATTGATGATCAGCATGCCGCTGCCGTTCATGCGCAGCGGCGAGTTGTCCGGCCGCACCAGCAGCTCGATCAGCAGCGCCGACTTGCAGTTCATTTTGGCGATTCTGCGGAAGAAGCCGATTAGTGACCTGCGCTGCTTGATGGGGTACCAGATGGCATATTGTCCGGTCGGCCAGCGCAGCAGGGCATGTTCCAGCGTCGCGAGGATCTGCTGGAACTCCTGTTCCTGCGCTTCATAGGGCGGGTCGATCAGCACCAGTCCGCGCCGTTCGGCCGGCGGCAGCAGGGCCTTGACCGCCTGATAGCCGTCGCCGTGTTCGGTCTGCACTTTGGTGTCGTGCTTGAACAGCTGCTGCAGCGCCTCGAATTCGGTCCGCTGGCTTTCGTAGCAGACCAGACGGTCGTGCTCGCGCAGCTGGTGCGCGATCAGCAGCGGCGAGCCGGGGTAATTCAGCAGGCTGCCGACCGGATTGACCCGCTCGACCTGCTTGAGGTAGAAATGCAGCGGCTCCGGCAGCTTCTTCAGCACGATCAGCTTGAAGATGCCCTGCAGCGCTTCGCCGGTCTTGCGCGCCTGTTCGCCCTGGATCAGGTATTGTCCACGCCCGGCGTGCGTATCGAGCACGAAGAAGGGCTTGTCCTTGCGCTTGAGCCGGTTGAGCAGATGCAGCAGCACGGTGTGCTTCAGGACATCGGCATGGTTGCCGGCGTGGTATGCATGCAGATAGTTCATCGCTTACTTCTCGATAATGGCAAGGTTGATGTTAGCCGTTTTGAGATAGCCGCGCTCGGATTCCAGGTCGGATTTGGTCAAAGGGTGCTTGGCCAGCCATTTTTTCGAGAATATCAGGCTGAGTTTGGCCTTATCCACGGTGATTTTCATCTTCGGGATTTTTTCGGCCGAGTGGCTGCGGTACAGCAGCACCGCGAGCCGCAGCAGCAGGGCGCAGCGCAGGGCGCTGACCGCCCGCGCTTCGGGCAGCGAAATCAGGCTCTTGAAGTGGATGCTGCGGCGTTGGTTGCGGATAAGGATGGCGGTGAAGCCCTGCTCGGTCTTGGAGAATCCGGCGATGTCCGAATGTTCGATCAGGTAGTGCCCGTGGTGGTGGTGCTGGCTGTGTGAAATGCACAGGCCGATTTCGTGCAGTTTGCATGCCCAGGAAAGGGCGTCGCGGTCGAAGCCGGTCAGCTGCCAGTATTTCTTCACCTGGTCGAACAGGCCCAGTGCGTAGTTCTCCACCCGCTCGGCTTGGGCCAGGTCGATGGAATAGCGGTCCTGCAGTGCCCTGACCGACTCGATACGGGAGTCCAGGGCCTGTGTGCGTCCCAGGATATCGAACAGCGCGCCTTCGCGCAGGGCGTAATCGCTGGTGTGCAGCTTCTCGATCTTCAGCACTTCAAAGGCCGCTTCAAGGCTGAGAAGGCCGCCGGCGATGGAATGCTTGCGCGATACCGAGATCTGCGGCCAGCGGATGGCGGAGAAACGGCCGAAGCCGACCAGTTCCTTGCGCAACTGCTGCAGTACTTTCAGGGTCAGTGTGCCGTCCGAAAGGCCCTTGGCCTTGGCCACCTGGGACAGCGCGATGATGGTGCCGGATGAACCATACGCCTCCTTCCAGCCCTGCGACCTGAAACTCTGCAGGAACGGCTGCATATCCACGCTGATCTGGGTCTTGGCCTTCAGCCAACGCTTGACGGTCACCTGCTTGTCTGGGAAGAACCGCTTGATGTTGGCGATGCAGCCGATCTGCAGGCTTTCGCGCTCGATGATGTCGAAGCCCCTGCCGATCACGAATTCCGTGGAACCGCCGCCGATGTCGATGACCAGCCGGTTGCTGTTCTTCGGCGGTTTGTCATGCGCGACGCCCAGATAGATCAGGCGCGCCTCCTCGCGGCCGGCGACCACTTCGATGCGGTGGCCGAGCGCGCTTTCCGCCTTCGACAGGAAGGCTTCCGGGTTCTTCATGTTGCGCACGGTGTTGGTGGCGATCACCCTGACATTGCCCGGTGCGACGTTCGCCAGGCGCTGGCCGAACACCGCCAGGCAGTCCAAGGCGCGCTTCTTCGCATCCGCGTGCAGGTTCTTCTCGCCGTCCAGGCCGTCGGCCATGCGCACATGTTCCTTGATGCGGTCGATGATGCGCAGCTGGCCGAGCACATAGCGCGCCACCACCATGTGGAAGCTGTTGGAGCCGAGATCAACGGCGGCGAGCAGGTCGCCGTCCTTCAAGCCGGGGTTGCGCTTGGCGCCGGTCAACGTTTTCGGCATAGCCTGCTCAGCAGGTGCGCCTGGGCTGAGAACGTCTGTTCGCCCTCGGCCGGCAGGATTTTCGTGTACTGGCCGTCCGGACCCAGCCGCCAGCTTTGGCTGTTGTCGCGCAGGTAGTACTCAAGCTCTTCCTTGAACACGCGCTCCGCCAGTTCCGGATCGAGGATCGGGAAGCAGGTTTCCACACGGCGCAGCAGGTTCCGTTCCAGCCAGTCGGCGCTGGAACAGAATATTTCGGATTTGCCGTTGTTGCCGAACCAATACACGCGGCTGTGTTCAAGGAAACGGCCGACCAGGGCGCGGACGGTGATGTTTTCGGAAAGGCCTGGGACCCCTGGCCTCAGGCAGCAGGCGCCGCGCACGATCAGGTCGATCTTCACGCCGGCCTGTGAAGCCGCGTACAGCGATTTGATGACTTCCGGTTCGTTGATCGCGTTCATCTTCGCGATGATGCGGGCCGGTTTGCCCTCGCGCGCGAGCTTGGCTTCGCGGTTGATCTTCTTCAGCAGCCCGGCATGCAGGGTGAACGGCGAAATCAGCAGGTGGTCGAGCTTGATGGCCTTGCTCAGCCCGGACAGCTGCTGGAAGATGGAATGCACGTCCTGGGTGATGCCGGTGTGCGAGGTCATCAGGCCGATGTCGGTGTACACCTTGGCGGTTCCGGCATGGTAATTGCCGGTGCCCAGATGCGCGTAGCGGCGCAGGGTCTTGCCTTCGCGGCGGACGATCAGCATCATCTTGGCGTGCGTCTTGAACCCGACCACGCCGTAGATGACCTGCACCCCGGCTTCCTGCAGGCGGTTGGCCATGGACAGGTTGGCTTCCTCGTCGAAGCGCGCGCGCAGCTCGACGACCACGGAGACGTCCTTGCCGTTGTGTGCGGCGGTGATCAGGTGCTCGATGATCTTCGAGTCCCTGCCGGTCCGGTAAAGGGTCTGCTTGATGGCCAGGACGTGCGGGTCATTGGCGGCGTGCTGAAGCAGGTCATGCACCGCATTGAAGCTTTGGTACGGGTGGTGCAGCAAGATGTCGCGTTCGCGTATGCTGCTGAACGGGTCGTCCTCGTCGAGGTCGACCTTGCCCTGCTTGAAATTGGGGAACTTGAGGTCCGGATGCTTGGCCAGGTCGTAGACCTGCACGACGCGGTTGAGGTTGACCGGTCCGTTGATCCGGAACAGGGCGTTTTCGGCGAGGTTGAAGTTTTCCAGCAGGATCTGCACGATCCTGTTCGGGCAGTCCTTGGCGATCTCCAGGCGCACCGCGGGATTGTAGCCGCGCGAATGCAGCTCCTCTTTCAGCGCGCTGGCGAGGTTTTCCACTTCTTCCTCGTCGACGAACAGCTCCGAATTGCGGGTCACCCGGAACTGCCAGGCGCCTTTGACCTTCATGCCCGGAAACAGGTCGCCGACGAACTCGGTCAGGATGGCCGACAGGAACACGTAATCGTCGGAGTCGCCGGAATGTTTTTCGGGGATCTGGATGATGCGCGGCAGCGAGCGCGGGGCGCGCACGATGGCGATGCCGCCCTTGCGGCCGAACGCGTCCTTGCCTTCCAGGATGACGGCGACATTAAGGCTTTTGTTCAGGATCTGCGGGAACGGGTGCGCCGGATCGAGCGCCAGCGGCGACAGCACCGGCATGATTTCCTTGACGAAATACTCGTGCAGCCAGCGCTTCTTGGCCGGGGTCCAGGTCTCACGGCCCAGGATCTGGATGCCGGCGGCCGAAAGCTCGGGGCGCAGCACCTCGTTCCATAGCGCGTACTGTTCCTGCACCAGCTGGTTGGACATTTCGTAGATACGTTCCAGGGCAAGCTGCGGATCCATGTTGTCGGGCACCAGGGGCGCCTTGTACTGCATGGCGGTCTTGACCGTGGCGGCGCGGATCTCGAAGAATTCGTCCAGGTTGGTGCAGGAGATGCAAAGGTATTTCAGCCGCTCCAGAAGCGGAATGCCCTCGTCGCGCGCCTGCGCCAGGACGCGGAAGTTGAATGCCAGCTGGGAGAGCTCGCGGTTCAGGAAAAGTTCGGCGTCTGAAAACTCTACGGGTGTGTTCATGGGTGCTTTTTTCTATTTGGTGAAAGCATAGCAGAACCGCGGATGCAGGGGTTCACGCCACACGTTTTTTGGGGAAGCGGCAGGTGAATGTGCTGCCCTTGCCCGGCTCGCTCTGGATGATCAGCTCGGCCTGGTGCAGGTTCAGCACATGCTTGCAGATCGACAGGCCGAGGCCGGTGCCGCCCAGTTCCCGGGAGCGGCTGGTGGATATCCGGTAGAAGCGTTCGGTCAGGCGGCTGATGTGGTCGGACGGAATGCCGAAGCCGGTGTCCTTGACGCTGAAATCGACCCCGCCGGCGTCATTGTGCAGCATGCCGATGATGATCGAGCCGCCGGTCGGCGTGTAGCGGACGGCATTGGAGACCAGGTTCGAGAACGCGCTGTGAACGTCCTTGGGGGAACCGACCAGCGCGCCGTTGAATTCATTGATCACGGTGATGTGGTGCCGGTTCTGGCTGAGGGCCTGCGCTTCCTGTTCCAGGGTGTTGAGCAGGCTGGACGACTGGATGGTTTCCTCTGGCAGCTCCTTGCCGGATTCGAGCCGGGACAGGTTCAGCAGGTCTTCGACCAGGTGGTTCATGCGGTGCGACTGCTTCTGCATTTCCATGATGATGGTCTGCAGCTCGGGATTGTCCTGCTGTTCTATCAGCTCAAGATAGCCGTGGATCACCGTCAGCGGCGTGCGGAGCTCATGGGAAACGTTGGCGACGAAATCGCTGCGGACCTGCTCCAGCTTGCGCATCTTGGTGGAGTCGCGCAGCACCACCAGGCTGAATTCGGCCGTGTACGGCAGCAGGTAGAGGTCGAGGTTGGTCGCCGCTTCATTGGGCGATTCGATGTTCAGCAGCGGCTGGTCGAGGTTGCTGGCCGAGAACCACTCCTTCACCTGCGGCTGCCTGAACAGTTCGAACAGCCGGACGGCGTCGTCGGCCGGGGAGATGCCGAGCATCTTCTTGGCGACTTTATTGGACCAGATCACGAACAGCGTCCTGCGGTTGACCACCAGGGCGCCTTCCGGCATGGCGCCGGCGGCCAGCCGGTAGCCGCGCAGCATCTGCACCAGGCGGCTGATGCGCTGCCGGTTTTCCCTGTTCCGGCGGATGATCAGGGTTTCCAGCGCGGCCCATACGCCTTGGGCGCTTGGCTCGTGCTTCAGTGTCCTGGATTCCAGGTCGTTCAGCAGCCGTGCCAGCTTGCTGTATGCGCGCAGGATCTGCAGCGTGGCCAGCAGCGCCCACGCCCACAGGACGCCCAGCCAGCCGAACTGCAGGTAGCCGACGGAAAGCACGGCGAGGTAAAGCAACGACCAGAGTATCCAGGATTGGTGCCAGGCAAGTGCGGTAAGTGTGGCTTTGCCCATGCGTGTCAGGATTTCCTCTGAAGTTCCGTGAACCGGTAGCCGGAGCCCCTGACGGTTTCGATCATGTCATCCAGATGGAAAGGCTCAAGCACTTTCCGCAGCCGCCGGATATGCACGTCGATGGTCCGGTCTTCAATCTCGGATGAGCCGCCCCAGACGAAATCCAGCAACTGGTTACGGGAGTAGGTGCGGTTCAGGTGGCTCATGAAGAAATGCAGCAGCCGGTATTCGGTCGGCCCGATGTGCACGCTTTCCCGGTCGACCAGCAGCCTGTGCTGCTGGCCGTCCAGACGCAGTGCGCCGACCTGGATGGAGCCGTCATCCTCGGTTTCCCGGCTGCGCCGGAGTACGGCCTTGATGCGCGCCAGCAGCTCGCGCGCGGAGAACGGCTTGACCACGTAGTCGTCGGCGCCGTGCTCGAATCCGGCGATGCGGTCGGCTTCGTCGCCTTTGGCGGTCAGCATGATGATCGGGATGTCCTTGGTATTGGATTCCTTCCGGAAACGCTTGACCAGCTCGATGCCGCTGATGCCGGGCAGCATCCAGTCAAGCAGGATGAGGTCGGGTATTTTGTCGGCGATGGCTTCGAACGCCTCTTTGGCGTCCGAGGCGCAGATCGGCTGGTAGGATTGCGTCCGCAAGGCGAAAGCCACCATGTCACGGATGGCCGGCTCGTCTTCCACAATCAGGATATGTGCTTGCACGTCAAGACCTTACTCGGGGATGTTAAGGCATTTAATCGGATTATTATGACGGTAATATGACAGGGTGTCATCAAGCCCTCAGCCGCCTTGCTGCTCTGCCTTGATCCCTTGTCTTTCAAGCTCCAGCGAAATGGGCCTGAGCTCGGCGATCCTGGCCTCTACACGGGCCCGCTGGTAGTAGTCCAGGTCGTCGTTCTTCATCAAGGCGGACAGCTGGTTGATGGCGTCATCGACACGTCCGTTCAGGTAGGACACTTCAGCAAAGCTTTCGGCCGCGCGCAGGGTGTTGCCGGAAAGTTCATAGGCACGACCCAGACTGCGCTGGAAAACGACGTCTTCGGAACTGTCGTTGCTGAGGCTGCGCAGGATTTCCTGGGCCCGCAGTGCCGAGCCCTTTTCATTCTGTTTCAGCAGGGTTTCGGCGTAGGCCAGGATGACCGCGCGGTTATTCGGGAACTTCACCATCAGTTGTTCAAAGCGTGTGCGCGCCAGGGTATTGTTCTTCAGCGTCTGCGCGGCACTGGCCCGTGCGATGCCGATCCACAGGTTGTCAGGATGTGTTTTCACCAATCCATTCAGCAGCGACTCCGCCGATTCGCCCAGTTGATTCTCGATGAAGGCCAGTGCCATGCCATATTTCTGGGCGTCGGTCAGCTGGCGTTCGTAGCCGTCTATGCCCCGGCGGTATTCGAACAGGGCCAATGACGGCGTGGGCGCAGAGAGTACCCGCAGGCGTTCCTTGGCCCAGGGGAAATCGATGCCTACCATGCCGGAACCGCCGTCAAGGGCGTCGATCTGGGCGAAATCGGGCAGCAACGGGTTATTACCCGCCTTGTTGATGAGGCTCAGGTCGGCGCGGTTCTGCTGGATCTTGAACGCGCGGTCGCGGGCTTCACTGATCCGGATGGCGGTCACCGGGTGGGTGCTCAGATAGTCAGGGGCTCGGTAGCCGCCGGAATTGCCGCGTCCGGTGCTCTGCATGCGGGCGAAGAAATCGGCCAGGGCATCGGGGTCGTAGCCTGACCGGTACAGGGTCTGGATGCCGATGCGGTCGGCTTCGGACTCATTGGATCGGGTGTAGTCGATCTGCCTTTGGATCATCAGCGCCTGCGAGCCGACCATGGCGGCCATGCTGGCGTTATCGGCTGAGTTTCCGTCGCTTGCGGCCTGCGCCGCGACAATCATGCCGATCGCCGCCAACATGATGGGAATCTGGTCTTTTTTGGCGCGTTCGACGGAGCGGATGACGTGCTTCTGCGTGACGTGCGAGATTTCGTGGCCGATCACGCCGGCGACTTCATCTTCGGACTTGGCAGTCAGCACCAAGCCGGCGTTCATGCCGATGTAACCACCCAGGGTGGCGAAGGCGTTGATCTGGCGGTCGCGCATCATGAAGAAGGTGTACGGCTGTTTCGGGTTATCCGAAGACGCTCCCAGGCGATGCCCCATGGTCTGCAGCCAACCGTCGATCAGCGGGTCATCGAGGACATAGTCCATCTTTCGGAGCTGGTAAAGCGTGTACCTGCCGTACTGCTGTTCCTGGGCCGGCGTGACCAGCTCACCCGCCGATGAACCGAGTTCCGGCAGGCTGGTTTCCTGTGCCATCGACGAGGACATTCCCGCCGCCAGGAAGGCGAGCAGCGCAGTGATCGGCGGGTTGTTCCGGGCAGGTGTTGATTTCATGCGGCAGGGCTTGATTTTCATTACACTAAGACGCATATAGTAGCGCATAGTTCCCCCGTATCCCCCAAGGACGCCTGAATGGCCGATATCCTGATTTACAGCTCCGCCGTCTGCCCATACTGCGTGGCCGCCAAGAACTTCCTGAAAGCCAAAGGTCTGGAATACAGGGAAGTCCGCATCGATCTGGATGCCGTCGCCCGTAAGGAAATGATGGACAAGGCCAAGCGCACCTCGGTTCCGCAGATTTTCGTGAACGGCACCCACGTCGGCGGTTTCGACGACATGGTGGCGATGGACCGCGCCGGAAACTTCACCCCGTTGCTGGAGCATGCCCCGTGAGCGAGTCCGACCGCGTCAAGGAGTTCACCGATTTCCGCGTGCGCATGAACGAGCGCATCCTGTCCGAGGAAAACCAGGTCGTCCGGCGCTTCTTCGCGCTTGACACGCAGACCTACAAGCCCGGCGCCTTGTCATTGCAGACCAAGGAACTGCTGGGCCTGGTGGCGTCGATGGTGCTGCGCTGCGATGACTGCATCAGTTACCACATCGCCCAATGCAAGGAAGCCGGCGTGACCCGCGAGGAGTTCTTCGAGGCGTTTTCGGTGGCATTGGTGGTCGGCGGCTCGATCGTGATTCCGCATCTGCGCCGCGGCGTCGACTTCCTCGACCGCCTGGAGGGGCAGGGCATCCATGCCGAGGTGCCTGAGCACAGCCACGACTGATCCAGCTACGGAATGATGCCGTAAGTTGGTGCCTTTTTAGCCGGGATTCGGCTCTGAATGCGGCCGATACGCTATAATAGCTGGCTTAGCAAACTTCGGAAAAAATACTATGTCGCAGACAATCGCCGTCATCAAGGGTGATGGAATCGGTCCGGAAATCATGGACGCTACCCTGGCGGTCCTGGACGCCCTGAACGTCGGGCTGCAGTACGAATTCGTCGATGCCGGTTTGGGTGCCTATGAAAAGACCGGCGAGCTGCTGCCGGAAGCCACCTTGGCCGCCATAGCCAAATACAAAGTGGCCCTGAAAAGCCCGCTGACCACGCCGGTCGGCGAGGGGTTCTCCTCGATCAACGTGGCCCTGCGCCGCACCTTCGACCTGTACGCCAACGTGCGTCCGGCCATCAGCTTCCCGAACACCAAGTCGCGCTACGAAAACATCGACCTGATCACCGTGCGCGAGAACACCGAAGGCGCGTATATCGGCGAAGGCCAGAGCCTGTCGGAAGACGGCGAAACCGCGCTGCTGACCCAGAAAATAACCCGCAAGGGTTCCGAGCGCATCGTACGATACGCGTTCGAGATGGCCCGCGCCATCGGCCGCAGGAAAATCACCGTGGTGCACAAGGCCAACATCCTGAAGTCGACCTCCGGTCTGTTCCTGAAAGTGGCCCGCGAAGTGGCCGCCCAATACCCGGACATCGAGTGCAACGAGATGATCGTGGACAACACCTGCATGCAGCTGGTGATGCGTCCCGAGCAGTTCGACGTGATCGTGACCACCAACCTGTTCGGCGACATAATCTCCGATCTGTGCGCCGGCCTGGTCGGCGGCCTGGGGCTCGCTCCGGGCGCCAATATCGGCAAGGATTGCGCCATATTCGAGGCGGTGCATGGCTCAGCCCCCGACATCGCCGGCAAAGGCATCGCCAACCCATGCGCGCTGCTGCTGGGCGCGGTGCAGATGCTGGAACACATCGGACAGGTAGAAGCCGCCAAGCGCCTGAAACAGGCCATCATCGATACCATGACCGATAAAGACCACCTGACCCCCGATCTGGGCGGTAGCGGCAGCACGCAGACCTTCGCGGCGGCCATCATCAGGCACATCAAGGCGTAAGTTCCATTTCGCCCAACGAAAAAAACATGCCGAGGCATGTTTTTTTCGTTGGAGGAACCGGATTTTGCCGCACCCGGAATAGCGCTATTTAAGTTCTTTGAGTTTCATGATCTTCGGATTGCCCCTGAAGTCGCGGATGATGGCCCTGGCCGCGTCCTTGTCCTTGGCGATGAGCTCGAACGTGTTCACGTTGCCGTCCGAATCCTTCACCGTGGCGCTGAATTTCCGCAGTTTCGGAACATTCGCCGGAGCGGGTGCGGGTTCCGCCTGCTGGACGGGGTTTGCCGTGCCGGCGGCGTTCTTCGGTTTGACTGCTTTGGGTTTCGCCGCGGCCGGCTTCGGAGCGGCTTTCACGGAAGCCGGTTTCATGTACTCGCCGTCAAAGGAAACGTCCGTATCGTGGTACTCCTGGCAACTGTCGGTGTTCAGCTGAAGGACGCCGGAACGGATGGTGAACAGGATGCTGCAGTCATATTCCCTGTTGAAAAAATGCGCATAACCGTCGTCGAAATCCGCGATGCCATAAACGCCGCCGATGTCCTGTCCGGCTTTGGCATCCAGGCGGAAGACGAAGCTGTTTTCCGATTTGGCGGAAATATCCAGCGTTTGCTGGCCGTCTGAGCCGCCGTTCACGCCTTTCCAGGTTCCGTTGAACTTATCAACCGTGACTTGATCATGCTCCGGAATGCCATTGGCAACCAACATGGGGATGTCCGTGGATTCCACCGGCATGCCGGCGTCCGCGTCTTCAGGTGCCGGTGCCGGCCGGCTGGAAATGCCCTGTTGGGTTGACGAATCATCAGTCCGCGCGGCACGGGTGCCCACGCTTTCAACAGAACTATTTTTAAAGCCAAGCCAACCCAGCCCGATCAGAATGGCTGCGCCAGCCAGGGTATAAACCAGCCAGCGGCCGGAGGCGCCTTGGTCGCCGTCCGTGCTGTCGGCACTGGCTTTGCCGACAAGTGCGGATTCCCTCTCAAGGAGCCATCGGTCGTAGTCGGCCCGCAGAACAGGATTCGACAGTACAGCGTACGAATCATGGATCGCTTTCATCATTCCGGCGGAATCGGTGCCGGGGCTTTGACCGGCTTTGGATTTCAGGATGAGTGATTTGTATGCGGCACGGATACCGTCGCTCGGCGCGTTTCTGGCTACTCTCAGGGTGTCGTAATGCGTATGGATAGCCATAAAATTTGTCTATATGAATTCTGGTTTAAATATGATTCAGGATCGAAAGATCGGATTTGCCAGGACGATACGAACCCTTCAGGGCCTTGAATACGTAATCCCCGGCGGCCTCACAGGCGTCAGGCAGGGATTTTTTCAAGGCTAGATTGGCTGCGATCGCGGCGGCGAGCGTACAGCCGGTGCCATGGCCGGAAACCTTCAGGCGCTTGTGCTCGAACTCATGCAATCCTTTGCCGGTATCGAGCCGGTCGATGACTTTTTTTCCGCTCAGGTGCCCGCCTTTCAGCAGCACCGCTTTCGCACCCATGGCCAACAGTTCCACCAGGGCGCCTTCGGCTTCCTCGTCACTGGCGATGGTATGGTCCAGCAGCAGGACGGCCTCGTCGATGTTGGGCGTGATGACGGTCGCGAGCGGCACCAGACGCTCCACCAAGCGCCGGATGGCGCGGGTTTCCAGCAGCGTGTGGCCGGAGCTGGATACCATCACGGGGTCGAGCACGATGTGTTTCGGCCGGTATTTCTCCAGCGCATCGGCCACCACGTCGATGACCCTGGCGTTGGCCAGCATGCCGATCTTGACCGCGCGGATGTCGAAATCGGTGAATACCGAATCAAGCTGCGCCTTCAGGAATGCCGGCGGCGGGACATGGATGGCCTGCACGCCCCTGGTGTTCTGGGCGGTCAAC
>ERZ1645185.519-NODE-519-length-16099-cov-20.986599_pt1 | contig 16099 bp, 21 predicted proteins | sample MGYA00575351_ERZ1645185 | MGnify/ENA primary metagenome ERZ1645185 (study PRJEB40838, sample SAMN11284767) | freshwater sediment metagenome | isolation source: river sediment | host: Sediment | place: India: Jana village, Kanpur | collected 2015-12-17 ...
TCGGCGTAAAGCGCGAACCGGATGGCGATGACAGGCAGGTTGTCCATGTCTTCAGCGCACGGTGAAGCTGAAGTTGCCGCCCATGCGATGTGTGTCGGCTCCGGCCGCGCTCCAGGTCACGCGGTAAGTCCCGCTGGCCAGCGGCCGACGGAGCAGCAAAGTCATCGATTTCCTGTCATTGCCGAGCCGGGCGGTGAAACCCGTGATCGGCATCGGCGCATGGTTTGGCATACCCGGCATTCCGGTCATTGCGATCTCGGCCCTTGCCGTTGCGCCGATCACGGCCTCATTGAAGCGCAGTTCGACCTTTGTCGGCGCTGCGACCGTGGCATTGGCTGTCGGGGTCGAAGACACGAGCTGCGTATGCGCGCTGGCAACCTGCGGCACGATGAGCCCCAGAGTCGCAACGGCAAAGGCAAGGCTGGGCAAACGCATCAGTTATCTCCTTGGAAATGGCTATCAGGTTGAGATACGCGGCCCGGAACAGCATCCCTCAAATTGGGCTGGTTCAATTTTTCTGAGGGATCGGGGATATGGCTGCGTATAGGATCACAAGACCTCGGGAGACCCACCATGTCCGACCTTGATCAGGCGCTCCGCCGCCTGGGCACACTTCCGGCTCCTTCGGGGCTGGCGACTATCGACGATGCTGTGCTTGCCGGACTGGCTGCGAGCCGCCGTGAGGCTGCGGCTGGGTCGCGGCTGATGGGTTTTGCCGCAGCCCTGGCGCTGGTGGTCGGCGTAGCCGGTGGCGGACTAGCGGGCGGCGAACCCGCCACGGCTCAGCCCATCTCTCCCTTTGCGCCTGACAATCCCCTCGCACCTTCGACCTTGCTGGATGTCCACCCGTGAATTGGACCACGCGGCTGATCCTGATCGCGCTTGTCGCATTTGCAGCGGCGCTGGGCGGCACTTATGCTGGCCGCGTCCTGTTCGCACCGGAAAGGCAGAGCGAGACCGAACTCCACGCCTTGCTGCACAGCGAGCTCGAACTCGATGCCGCACAGGAAGCAAAGATCGAGGCAATCGAGCAGCGTTTTGCCACACGCCGCAAGGCGCTCGAACTCGAGATGCGGGCCGCCAATGCCCATCTGGCCGAAGCGATGGAATTGGAGCACGGCTATGGTCCGCAAGTCACCACCGCCATCGACCACACCCACAAGGTCATGGGTGAAATGCAGAAGGAAACGCTTGAGCATCTCTTTGCCATGCGCGCCGTCCTGAGGCCTGATCAGGCGGCCAAATTCGACAGGTCGGTTACCAGAGCCCTTACCCCAGAAGTGCGGTGAGCCTTCCGCTGTCCGAGGGGAGCGACGGCGAGCTCGCGGCACTGGCGCTCGCGGGCCGGCAGGACGCTTATCGCGAATTGCTGGCGCGCCACCGTGACGCTGTGTTTCGCTTGGTGCGAGCGTCAGTCGGCGATCCGCACGAGGCCATCGACGTCACCCAGGAAACCTTCATTGCCGCGTTCTCGGCCCTTGGGCGTTACGACCATGGGCGACCGTTTCTGGCATGGCTCAAGCACATTGCGCTCAACAAGTGCCGGGACTGGGGACGAAGGCGCAAGGTGCGCGCCTTCTTCACGCGCGCAGTGCCGCTCGAGATGGCTTTCGATGTTTCAGACGATGCCATTCCCGCCGATGTGCAAGCGGCAGACCGGGCCGAGCTGGCGCGCGTGACCACTGCCATATCCCGCTTGCCATCCCGTCTGCGCGAGGCCCTGGTCCTCCGCACGATCGATGGCCTCGGCCAGGCCGAAGCTGCCGAGGTGCTCGGTGTCAGCGAGAAGACGGTCGAGACCCGCCTCTACCGGGCCAGGGCGAAATTAAAGGCGATGATTGGCGACCAGATCTGAGGGCTAGGGAAAGCGGCTGCGTAAAGGACGATGAAGCCGTCAATCTTACCGGATACCACTCATGCATTCTTTTGCGCTCGATCGCCGTACCCTCATTCGTTCGGCTGCTTTGGGGGGCGGGGGCCTCGCGCTTTCGGCAGCGCTCCCCGCGTGGGCGCGCAGTGGAACTCCTGGCCTCGCAGGCCCGATGTCCGTGGTGTCCGGGGAGCAAATCGCACTATCCATCGGTCATGCCTCGCTCCGGGTCGGCGGACGTGATGGGCATGCCATCGGCATCAACGGTGCGACACCGGGCCCGGTCATCCGGTTAAAGGAGGGCCAGAAGGTTCGCCTCGCGGTGAACAACACGCTGAACGAGGAAACCTCAATTCATTGGCACGGGCTGCTCGTGCCCTTCCAGATGGACGGCGTGCCGGGGGTGAGCTTTCCGGGGATCAAGGTCGGCCAGACCTTCGTGTACGAGTTCCCCGTCAAGCAGTCTGGCACCTATTGGTATCACAGCCACTCCGGCATGCAGGAAGCGATGGGCATGTATGGCGCGATCGTCATCGATCCCGCCGCGCCCGATCCGGTCGCCTATGACCGTGAACATGTAATCATGCTCGCCGACTGGAGCTTCATGCATCCGCATACCCAGCTGCGGAAGCTGAAGGCGCAGCCTGGCTACTTCAACATGCAGAAGCAGACCCTCTCAGGCCTGCTCGCGGGCAAGGACCAGTCGGCCTCCGAACGCCGCATATGGGCCGGGATGCGGATGGACCCGACCGACATTTCCGACGTCACCGGCGCAACCTATCATTTCATGGTCAACGGCCATGACAGTGCCGCGAACTGGACCGGACTGTTCGCACCTGGCGAGCGGGTGCGCCTGCGCATCATCAATGCAGCCGCCATGACGAATTTCAATGTCCGGATTCCGGGTCTCGCGATGACGGTGGTCGCCGCAGATGGGCAAAACGTGCAGCCGGTCGAGACCGACGAATTCCAGATCGGCATCGCGGAGACCTATGACGTGATCGTCGAACCCAGGGCCGACGAGGCCTATGGCTTCATTGCCGAGGCCATCGATCGCTCCGGTCAGGTGCGCGCGACGCTTGCTCCGCGCCTCGGCATGGTCGCGCCGATTCCGCCAATCCGCGAACGTCCGCTGCTCACCATGAAGGACATGGGCATGGGCGATATGGCTGCACCCGGTGCCGATGCGAGTACAGCTGATCACGCAGCCATGGGCCACGCCATGCCCGGGATGGATCACGGCTCGATGAAGATGCGCGATCCCGCGGTCGCGCCGCAGGTCAAAATGGGACCAGGCGTTGCGACGCTTTCGCCAATGCCCATGGACCGCACGGGCGAACGTCCGACCGGTCTTGAGAAGGTCGGGCACCGGGTGCTGACCTACCGCGACCTCAAATCGCTCGCGCCCAATCCAGACAAGCGCACGCCGTCACGCGAGATCGATCTGCACCTGACCGCCAACATGGAGCGCTACATGTGGTCCTTCGACGGCGAGAAGTTCAGCGAAAATACGGAGCCAATCCCGTTCCGCCACATGGAGCGGGTGCGCATCAATCTCATTAACGACACCATGATGCCCCATCCGATTCACTTGCACGGACACTTCTTCGAACTGGTTACTGGGAGTCCCGGCCATCATCCGCTGAAACACACGGTCAACGTCCTGCCCGGCGGCAGGGTCTCGTTCGATCTGACTGCCGATGAGCTCGGCGACTGGGCATTCCACTGTCACATGCTGCTGCATATGATGTCGGGGATGTTCCGGGTCGTGACCGTGCGCCATGAGGAGGACGCGGCATGAAGGCGACCCTTCTCATCAGCGCTGCTGTCTTGTTGGCAACGCCCGGCTTTGCGGTGGCCCAATCCTCCATGCCAGGCATGGAAATGAAGGATGCGCCCGGCACAGTTGCTCGAGGCGAGGCAGCGCCGGCTGCAATGGACCATTCCGGCCATAGTCAGCCCGAAGCTGCAGTTCCCGCGCCTGTCGCAGTCGATCCCCATGCCGGACACGCTGCCGAGCCTAAGCCAGCCGGTCCGCCACGGCCTGAAGCCATCGATCACTCCGGCCATGATATGAATGCCATGACGGGCATGTCCGAGGGTGATCCGGCTATCGGAACTGCTCCCGCCCCTGCGCCGCCAGGCGACCATGCCGCGGATACCGTGTTCGATCCCGCTGAGATGGCGCGCGCGCGCGAAGCTTTACGGCGAGAGAATGGAGCCTTCAGCGGGTCGATGGTGCTCTTCGATCTCGCCGAATTCCAGGCGCGCAAGGGTAGGGACGGTTATCGTTGGGCAGGCGAGGCCTGGTTCGGCGGTGACGTCGAGCGCCTCCTGATCAAAACAGAGGGCGAGGGCGCATTCGGCGAGCCGATCGAGGATCTGGAAATCCAGGCACTCTATTCACGTGCCATCTCGCCGTTCTGGAATGCCCATGTCGGCTTGCGGCACGATATAGTGCCCAATCCCTCGCGGACTTATGCCGTGCTCGGGGTAGAGGGAATCGCGCCTTACTGGTTCCATTTGACGGGGCAGATGTTCCTCTCCGACAAGGGTGACATCCGGGCTCGCCTTGAGGGAAGCTACGATGAGCGGATCACCCAGCGCCTGATCTTCCAGCCTCGAGCGGAACTTAATTTCTCCGCTCAGGACATGCCCGTGATCGGGGTGGGATCAGGACTCACCGACTTCGAACTGGGTGCGCGCTTGCGCTATGAGATCCGACGCGAGCTCGCGCCCTATGTTGGCGTGGAATGGAGCCGGAAGGCGGGTGACACCGCGCGTTTGGCACGGCTCGCAGGAGAAGATCCAGATGCGGTCAGTTTTGTCGCTGGCGTCAGGGTCTGGTTCTGATTCTGATGGCAATGCACAAAGACTTTGGCTGGACCGACGGGTCGCAACGGAGCAGGACTTGATGCTATGAAATCGGTCGTCGCTCTCATTGTTGCGCTAGCATTGGCGTTCGGCGCAGGACCGCTTTGTGCCGCCCCGGCAGCGGCTTCGATGCAGACTGCTAACATGGAATGCGGCGACATGCCGGGAAGCGGCGACCGCTCACATCATCATGGCGCACCGGACGTGGCGCGGGTCTGTCATGCGTGCCTCTTTGCTGCGCCTGCCATCGGCACCAATCTGAATGCCATACGATGGGACTGGATCGGCCCGGAGATCCGGGCGCCCCAAAGCCTGTCCGGATTGAAGTCCGAGCCACCGACACCGCCCCCGCGCCAGCCGGTTTCCCGATCCGTTTCAATCTTATCTGGAGAATACACATGAAATCCAAGTATCTTCTGGGCGCCCTGGTGCTCTCGCTTTCTACAGCCGCGTTTGCAGCCGAGCCTGCACCGACGCCAGAGAAGTCGTGCTGTTGCTGCAAGAAGGACGAGCTCGGCCAAATGGCCTGCTGCAAGGAGCATGGCGAGCAGGCTGGTGAGCATGCTGGTCACGACATGAGCGGCATGGATCACAAGTAAGCAATGGTGCGCGGAGGGTGGTCCGCTACCCTCCGCGTATTGCCATGTGAGTACTGGCAAATGCGGACTGGACCTTAGTTTACACCGGAGCGGTTCAGCGGCCACCCGCGGATAAGGAGATCACATATGCGAAAGCTCGTTTTGGCACTGGCGCTGTTTTCGACCCCCGCGCTAGCGGCAGGCGACATCCTGATGCATCGCGATCCGGGGTGTGGGTGCTGCGAACAATGGGCTGCGCGGGTTCGGCAGGCCTTCGGCAGAAATGTGCGAATCGTCGATGACGCGAACCGTACCGCGTTCCAGCGGCAGGTGGGTCTTCCCGCAAACCTGGTGTCATGCCACACCGCGATCGTGGACGGGATCGCCTTCGAGGGACACGTTCCTATTGCGGACATGCGCCGCGTACTGGCGAGCCGCCCGAAAGGTGTTCGTGGGCTTGCAGTTGCGGGAATGCCCATCGGATCGCCGGGCATGGAGGTGCCGGGTGTTCGCGCGCAACGGTATAACGTCATTGCCTTCGGGGCCGCGCGCACCAGCGTATACGCACAGCATTAGTCGTCGCATTAAAAGCGAGCGTCTTAATCTCCGCTCCCGCGAAACCCGGAGCACATCCGGGCAAATCGAATGAGAGCGGGGCAAGATGCTTCCGCGAGTTGTGTTACGTTTGGAGCGGGGGCGTTTTCGCCTTGATCGCGATGAAGGCCGCGCCTGCAGTCGTCCTTCGCCCAAGCCAGCCCGCTCGGACGTACCACGCAATTCGGAGAGGCGCTTTCACAGCCGAACATCCCAACGAGCGAGTAACGCCGCCATGCCGACGTACAGGACGATGGTGAGAGCGCAGCCGGCCGCGAGTGCGGGCCAGAACGCGAAGCCGCGCTTGAGCAGAACCGGGATCAGCAGGAAGATCGGCAGGCTCGGAAGAACGTACCAGAACGTGGCTTGCGAATAGCTGGCCGTACGCGCTGCGTCGCCAGTGTCGCGCCAGAGCCAGATCATGCTGAGCACGGCGACAAGCGGGAGCGATGCCAGCAATGCGCCAAGTCCAGCGCTCCGGCGGGCGACTTCGGAAACCACAACAATGATGATCGCCGAGATAGCGGTTTTGACGACCAGATAGATCATTCGTGGTCTCCGTTGCACATGGTGTGATCCCCCAGCGCCTCGATCACGCGACAATCGGCGGCAAGTCCGCCCCGGCAGCGACCGATAATGCGCGATAGTTCGTCGCGCAGGGTAACGAGTTGGCCGATCTTCTCTTCGACCTGCGCCAGATGCCGGGTGGCGATCCGGTCGGCCTCGCAGCACTCGCGCTCGGGATGGTCGGCCAGATCGAGCAGCGAGCGCACTTCCTCGATGGTGAAGCCCAACTCGCGTGAATGACGGACGAAAGCGAGCCGCGTGCGATGCGCTTCGCCATAGGAGCGATAATTGCCCGCAGTCCGGGCCGGTTCGGGCAACAAACCGATCCGCTCGTAATAGCGGATCGTCTCGATGTTGGTGCCGGTCGCCCTGGACAGTTCGCCGATTTTCATCGCTTGACCCTGTAGTTGCTACAGGGTGCATATAGAGGGCCGACTCGAACGAACCAAGGAGTTTCGGCCATGGCGGACAGTTGCTGCGCCAGTTCCTGCAGTGACGACACCGCGCGCAATGATCCTGCGTGGCGCAGGGCGTTGTGGATCGCGCTCGTCGTCAATGCCGTGATGTTTTTCGTCGAGATCATCGCGGGTGCCGCATCGGGATCCCGCTCGCTACAGGCTGACGCGCTCGATTTTCTGGGCGATGCCGCAAACTACGCGATCAGCCTTGGCGTCGCCGGAATGGCGCTTGTCTGGCGGGCGCGGACCGCGCTGGTCAAAGGGCTGACCATTCTGGCCTTTGCACTCGGGGTGATGGTCTCGGCGGTCTGGGGCCTTGTTGCTGGAACCCAGCCCGATCCTTGGGCGATGACAGGCATCGGCGCTCTCGCGCTGGTGACGAACATCTCGGTGGCGCTCCTGCTCTATCGTTTCCGGTCGGGTGACGCCAACATGCGATCAGTCTGGGTCTGCTCGCGCAACGATGCGATCAACAACCTGCTGGTGATTGGCGCGGGCTTCGTGGTGCTGTGGACGGGCAGCGGCCTCCCCGACCTCGTCGTCGCGCTCATCATGGCGCTTCTCGGGCTTCAAGGTGGATGGCAGGTGGTTCGGCAGGCTCGATATGAACTTGCGGCAAGAGGGGTTCCGGTATGAAGCAGCTCGAAACCGCATATTGGGCGGAGATCGGTGCTTTCCGGCAAGCGAGGGCTGGCCAGGACGCGGCCGATGCCTGGCACTATCTGGAACGCGCGCATATCCTTTCTCAGCAGATCCTGCGGCTCCACCTCCATGCCCATGCCGTCATGCTGATCTTTGCCATTTCCCGGCGCGAATGGCGCGAAGCGCGCGGACAAGTTCTGCGTCTGATGCTTGCACCCCTCGGCGCGCTGCTGGGCCGCATTCCTCTGGGGAACACTGGTCGAGCATCGGTCAGCGCCTTCGTGCCCATGTCGATCCCAGAGGAGCTTCGTCATGTTCTGGGCCAGGAACAGTGCAAGTGATGCGTTTGCTGCTGCTGTATTGCTCTGCTAGGTGGAAACGATGAGGGGCATTGTTCTCCAGTTCCTGATTCTGTTCTCGGTGCTTTGCGCCGGTTTTCATGCGCCTGCCGCTGCCCATGACGACCACGGTCAGGCCACAGTTCTTGTGGCTGATGCGCACCATGCTGACGCCCACGAAGATTTCTCCGACGATTCTTCCTCGGATCCCTCGCAGGAACTCTATCATCATCACCATTGCCCCATGACGACGGTATTTGATGGCAGCGACGGCGCGATGCTGGCCTTCGCAAACAAAGAGTTGCTCTGGCCGAGCAAGGCTGCGGCGCTCGCCTCGCTGATGCCAACTCCGCCAACCGAGCCCCCAGCAGCCTGAGATCCCAGCTTTGCGCGCGCCGGGCAGCCCGGCGTTGAATCTGGTATTTTCAGGATTATTTCCACATGCGATACTTGCTTATGGGCGCAATTGCGCCTGCGGCGCTCATGGCCGCTACCCCCGTCGATGCGCGCCCGGCCCGTGTTGATATCCCCATTCAGATTGACCCGAATTCATCGGTCTATGTGCTTTGGGTCAAAGTAAAGGCTGAAGGCGACCACACGATTGTCAGTGGCTACGTTCGCCAAAAGCGCTGGTTCGCCCGAAGCCGCGGCCATCTTCACATCGCGTTCATGAGGCAAGGCCAGCAGGTCGCCTGTCAGGAAAGCGACTGGAAGAAGTACCGATATCGTTCCCGGGGGCAGTGGCGTTTCACAAGTTCGGTGCAGATTGCCGCCTCTACAATCGATAGTGTGCAAATCTCGCACGTTGACCATGAACGGGTGCCCGACAGCACCCCGATATCCATGACAGTCTGCCCGGGATCGACTGTAGACACCGAACATCATGCCGGCGGTGCATAAGATGGCATCCCGATTGTTGATGGCTTCAACCATTCGAATGAGTGATTTGCCGGTCGGGGGTGCCGAGGTTTCCCTGATTGGCTGGCTTTCCCGACGTGCCCTGAATGCCCCGCGTGTCGAAGACACGCGCGAGCAAACTGAAAGCGTTTCAGGAGTGTTCCCATGACTTTGACATTGCGCGCCGGCCTATTGGCCGGCTTGGCGCTGGCCTTGCCCATAGCGGCAAGTGCGGAACCCGTAAGTCTGGACGAGGCCGTCCGCCGCGCCATTGCGGCATCGCCCGCGATCCAGGCCCAGGAGGCAGGCATCCGGTCTGCAAGGGCGGGGCGCAGCCAGGCCGATGTTCGTCCCAATCCCGTCCTGTCAGTCGAAGCCGAAAACATCGCCGGCACCGGCGCCTATGACGTCTATCGGCAGGCCGAGACGACCGTCACTTATGCCCAGACCATCGAACGCGGGGGCAAGCGCGATGCGCGGATCGCCTATGCCGAACGTGACATCGGTGTCGCGGAGGCTTCGGCGCGCCTCACCCGGCTCGACCTCGCCGAAGCAGTGCAACGCACATTCATCGACCTGCAGATCGCCGAAGAAGTTGTCTGGCTTGCCGAACGACGCCTCGAAACCGAGCGCGCCATGCAGACCGAAGCGCTGCGCCGGGTACGCGGCTACAAGGATCCGCTCTTCGTCGAAACCCGCGCCGAAGCTCGCGTAGCCCAGGCACGGCTTGCGCTCGACGAGGCCCGGTCACGCCGCAATGCCGCCCGCGCGAGGCTGGCCTCGTTCTGGGGCGGCAAGGCAGAAGATGTCGAGGTGCCGCGCGGGATCGAGAAGCCGGACGATCACCTGCACCAGTTGGCCGCTGCCGACAGTGCGCTTGCATCTGCCACGGTGGAACGGGCGCAGGCGGCGGTCGTGGTCGAACAGACGCGCGGCGTGCAGGATTACACGGTGAGCGGCGGCGTGCGGCATCTGCGCGAGACGGGCGATGTCGCACTGGTGGCCGGGATCTCGATCCCGCTGGGCCGTTTCGACCGCAATCGGGGCAACATCGAGCGCGCGCAGGCCGAGCGGCAACGGATCGAACTGCTGGCCGAAGCGGCCCGCCTTGACCGTCTGCGCCAGTTGGCCTCGCTCAGGGCCGAGGCTGATGCCGCCCGGATGCGCGCCGACGGGATCATGCAGGATGTCTATCCCAAGGCGGTCCGCACACTCCAGCAGGTCCGCGAAGGCTACAATCGCGGCGGTTTCCGTTTCAGCGATGTGCAGGACGGTGCCGACGCCATCATCGAGGTTCAGTCGCAGTGGGTCGAAGCAATGACCCGCTACCGCGACATCCTGTCCCAGATCGACCGGCTGACCGGACGCTTCGACGTCGTCGCCGGGGAGGAAGTACAATGAAAAACATCCGTTTCACCGCCGCTATCGCGGCACTCGCTCTTGCCCTCCCGCTTGCCGCCTGTGGTTCCGGTCCGGCACCCGCGGAACATGGCGAGGAGGGGGCCGAAGCCGAGCAAGGCCCCAACGGCGGGCGTCTCCTGAAGGATGGCGATTTTGCCGTTGAGGTCACAGTGTTCGAAACCGGGCAGGAACCGCAGTTCAGGGTCTATGCCAGCCGAGGTGGCCAACCGGTCGATCCGGGGTCCGTGCAGCTGACCATGACGCTCCGGCGACTGGGGGGCGAGGTCAACACTTTTGCTTTCAAGCCCGAAGGCAAGTTCCTTGCCGGTCAGGGCGTGGTCGAGGAACCCCACAGCTTCGACGTCGAGGTGGTCGCGGTCGAAAACGGCAAGCGGCACGTCTGGAAATACGCCAGTCCCGAAGGCCGCACGCATATCACGGCAGAGGCGGCCAAGGCGGGCGGCATCGAGATACTGACCGCAGGTCCGGCGTTAATCGGCGAGACACGCGAACTCTTCGGCACTGTCGCACTCGACCCATCTGCCCGTTCGGAAATCCGTGGCCAGTTTCCGGGCCGCGTCGTCAGCGTGACCAAGGCCGTGGGCGACTATGTCCAGCGGGGGCAATTGCTGGCGCGCATCGAGTCGAGCGAGAGCCTGCAAGTCTATCCGGTCTATGCGACCGTCAGCGGCGTGGTCGCCGAGCGTAACGGCAACCCCGGTAACGTGACCGGTGATCGCGCGCTCTATGTCATCACCGACCCCGCCCAGACCTCGGTCGTCTTCAACATCTTCCCCAAGGATCTGGCGGTGATCCAGCCCGGCATGCGGGTAGAAATCGAAGCCATGGACGGCACGCCCGTCGCGGCCAGCCAGCTCGGGGGCTATTTGCCCGAAGGTAATGCCGAGGCCGGAACGGCGCTGGTGCGAACCTCTGTCCCCAATCGGGGGGGGCGGCTCCGTGCCGGCATGGCATTGCGCGGCAAGGTGGTGGTGAATGCCGTCACCGTGCCACTGGCCGTGCGGACCGAAGCCATCCAGCCGTTCCGCGACTTCAAGGTCGTCTTTGCCAATTTCGGCCAGGACTACGAAGTTCGCATGCTCGAGCTGGGGCGCTCATCGCCCGAGTGGACCGAAGTGCTGAGCGGCATCAAGCCGGGCACGCCTTATGCCGCCAAGGGCTCCTTCCTCATCCGCGCCGACATCGAGAAGTCGGGCGCGAGCCATGATCATTGAGCGGGAGAGATAGCGCCATGCTTGCCCGCATCATCGGCTTTTCCATTCGCCAGCGCTGGTTCGTCCTCGCGGTTGTCGCCCTTTTATCTGCCATCGGCGTGTGGAGCGCGACCAAGCTGCCCATCGACGCCGTACCCGACATCACTAACGTCCAGGTCCAGATCAACACGGAGGCCGAAGGCTATTCCCCGCTCGAATCCGAGCAGCGCATCACATTTCCCATCGAGACGGCGATCGCCGGCGTTCCGGGTCTTTCCTACACGCGCTCGATCTCGCGCTATGGCCTGAGCCAGGTCACGGTGGTGTTCGAGGACGGCACCGACACCTATTTCGCCCGCCAGCAGGTCAACGAGCGCCTGCAAGCGGTCAGGTCGCAACTGCCGGCCGGGATCGAGCCGGAAATGGGGCCGATCGCCACCGGGCTCGGCGAAATCTTCATGTTCGCGATCGAACCAAAGCCCGGCGCAACCAAACCCGATGGCAGTCCCTGGACGGCAACCGATCTCAGGACCCTGTCCGATTGGGTGGTGCGGCCGCAGATGCGCACCATTCCCGGCGTGGCCGAGGTGAACACTATCGGCGGCTACGAACGGCAATACCATGTCACGCCCAACCCGGCGCAGTTGGCCGCGCTCAATCTGTCGCTGAACGATCTTGTCGAGGCACTGGAACGCAACAACGCCAATCGCGGCGCGGGCTATGTCGAGCGCGGCGGCGAGCAGATCCTGATCCGCGTTCCCGGGCAGGCGGCCAATGAAGCAGACCTCTCGCAGATCCTCGTTGCGACGCGCGGCGGCGTGCCGATCCGCGTCGGTGACGTGGCCGAAGTTGTGATCGGGTCCGAACTGCGCACAGGTGCCGCAACCGAAAATGCGAAGGAGATCGTGCTCGGAACCATCTTCATGCGGACTGGCGAAAACCCCCGGATTGTTGCCCAGGCTGCTGCGGAGAAGCTCAAGCAGGCGACAGCTTCGCTACCCGCAGGCGTGGTGGCGCACCCGCTCTATGACCGTACCGAACTGGTCGACCGCACGATCGCCACTGTCGAGAAGAACCTCGCCGAGGGGGCATTGCTCGTGATTGTGGTCCTGTTCCTGCTGCTCGGCAATTTCCGGGCGGCTCTGATCACGGCTGCGGTGATCCCGATCGCCATGCTCATGACGCTGACCGGCATGCTGGCGACCCGAACCTCTGCGAACCTGATGAGCCTGGGTGCGCTCGATTTCGGCCTGATCGTCGACGGAGCGGTCATCATCGTCGAGAACTGCCTGCGACGATTGGGCGAAGCCCAGCATCGAATGGGCCGCTTGCTCGATCGCGACGAGCGGTTTGGCCTCGTGGCCAAGGCGAGCGCCGAAGTCATCCGCCCCTCGATCTTCGGCATCGTCATCATTACCGCGGTGTATCTGCCGATTTTCGCGCTTGAAGGCATTGAGGGCAAAACCTTCCATCCCATGGCGACCACCGTCGTGCTGGCCTTGACGGCGGCGCTGATCCTCTCGCTGACGCTTGTGCCCGCTGCCGTTGCCCTCTTCGTCACCGGCAAGGTGGAGGAAAAGGAAAACCGCGTCATGCGCTGGATGAGCGAGCGGTACGCGCCGCTCCTCGACAAGGCCTTGGCTCGGCCGAAGCTCGCTGTTGCCTTTGCCGTCCTGCTTGTCACCCTCAGCGCTGCGGGAGCAACACGGTTAGGGTCGGAGTTCATCCCCAACCTCGATGAAGGCGACATCGCGATGCACGCGCTGCGTATTCCGGGCACCAGTCTTGGCCAGGCAGTGCAGATGCAGGAGTCACTGGAGAAACGTATCCGGCAGTTCCCGGAGGTGGAGCGCGTCTTTGCGAAGATCGGTACGGCCGATGTCGCGACCGACCCCATGCCACCATCGGTCGCGGACAATTTCATCATGCTCAAGGACAGGAGCGAATGGCCCGACCCGCGCAAGCCGCGTGACCAGCTTGTGGCCGAACTGAACAAGGCGGTGTCGGAGATTCCCGGGAACAACTACGAGTTCACCCAGCCGGTGCAGATGCGCATGAACGAGTTGATCGCGGGCGTGCGCGCCGATGTGGCGATCAAGCTGTTCGGCGACGACCTCGAGCAGCTGCTAAAGAGCGGCGATGCCATCAACGACGTGGCGGCGTCTATCCCCGGGGCTGAGGATGTGAAGCTCGAGCAGGTCACGGGCCTGCCGATGCTCTCGGTCACACCGCGCCGTGACATGCTCGCACGCTATGGCATCAGCATGGCCGAGGTTCAGGATGCCGTGGCCACGGCAACTGGCGGCCGCAAGGCGGGCGAGGTGTTCGAGGGCGACCGGCGCTTTGCCGTCGTCGTGCGCCTGCCCGAAGCGCTGCGGACGGACTTACCGGCACTCGGCAATCTGCCCGTTCGGCTTGCAGCCGGCGGGACAGTACCGCTGTCACAACTGGCTGACATCTCACTCTCGGCCGGACCCAATCAGATCAGCCGTGAGAACGGCAAGCGCCGCGCCGTGATCACCGCCAACGTGCGCGGCCGGGATCTGGGATCCTTCATCACCGAACTGCGGGAGAAGGTCGGCGCCGAAGTCGAACTGCCGACCGGCTACTACGTTGAATACGGCGGCACGTTCGAACAGCTCCAGTCGGCCAAGACCCGGCTGCAGGTGGTCGTGCCGCTTGTGCTGCTGTTGATCTTCGGGCTGCTGTTCACGCTGTTCGGATCGACGAAGGATGCGGCTATCGTCTTCTCGGGCGTGCCGCTCGCATTGACTGGCGGGGTGGCGGCCCTGGCATTGCGCGGGATCCCGATGTCGATCTCCGCCGGGATCGGGTTCATCGCCTTGTCGGGTGTTGCGGTGCTCAACGGTGTCGTCATGCTGTCCTTCATACGCGACCTGCGCGAACGCGGCCTGGGAGCACTAGAGGCGGTGCGCGAGGGCGCGCTGACACGCCTGCGCCCGGTGATGATGACGGCTCTCGTGGCATCGCTCGGCTTCGTACCGATGGCGCTGAACGTCGGTGCCGGTTCCGAAGTGCAGCGGCCGCTCGCGACTGTCGTGATCGGCGGGATCATTTCCTCGACGATACTCACATTGCTCGTTCTTCCAGCGCTCTATGCTCTGGTTCATCGGAAAAAGGACGAAGAAAATCTCACGGACGTGGGACCAATGGAGCCTCAACCGGCCAGCGGGGGATGACGCACGGCATCAAGGTGCTGACGATGAACAACGCAGACGACTGCATTCGGGTGCAGTTTGACAGCAGTTCTTGTTGGCACCTTGAAGCTGTGAAGCGCACACTCGATGGAACGCCAATCAGTCACTGCGCGTGCGGTGGTTTGATTGCCGCAAACAGCTGGCGAGTCGGCGTGATAGGCTGATTTGGCCGAACTGCTGAATTTGAGAGGATCAAAGATGACGTACTATATGGCCGCCAAGCTTCAGGGTCCGTTCGATGATGCCATTGCGCGCACCGAAGCTGCCCTTAAAACCGAAGGGTTTGGTGTCATCAGCCGGATCGATATCCAGCAGACACTCAAGTCGAAGATCGACGTCGATTTCCGGCCTTACACAATTCTTGGGGCGTGCAATCCAGGCCTGGCCCATGAGGCGTTGCAGGTGGAAGACAAGGTCGGGCTGATGCTGCCCTGTAATGTCATTGTCCAACAGTACGGCTCCGGCGAGGTCGAAGTTGCCGCGATTGATCCGGTGGCCTCAATGCAGGCAATCGATAATCCAGAATTGACGAAGGCTGCGCAGGTAGTTCGTGACAAGCTCTCGCGGGTTATCGAACTTTTGCGTCAAGGCGCATCTGAATAATGTCTCGGTCCCATGCCAGAGACGGTGCCGCTGGCAGCGCCAGCTTCTCGCATACGGACGCCGCATTTAGCACCATATTCTATGCAGGAAGGGCCTGCCGCACCCAGGTGACAATGGCAGTAGCTGACATCGCGCCAGATTGGCGGGCAACCTCACGCCCCTTTGAAAATAGGATCAGGGTCGGGATCGAGCGGATTCCATAGCGGGCAGCAACGGCCTGATCGGCTTCCGTGTCCAGCATTCCTAGACGCACTCTGGGTTCGAGTTGGCCGGCGGCCGCAGTGAAGGCGGGAGCCATCTGCTGGCAAGGACCGCACCAGGTTGCCCAGAAATCAACGAGCAGCGGAATGTCGCTTTTGGTAGCGTGTGCACCAAAGTTGGCTGCGGTGAGAACCAAGGGCTGCTTTAGGAATAGCAGCGATCCGCATCGGCCGCACTTGCCTCCCGCGAGAAGCTTATCCTTCGGCACCCGATTTGCAGTCGAGCACGACGGGCAGATCACGATCATCGCACCCGAATTTGTCATTTGGTCACCTCGTACCGCAGGGATGGGATCGCGGAACTCAAATATAAGCCGCAGGCCTGACGACTTTGAGAATGCCGATTCGTGCCAGCCTTGGAAAGCGAGCTTGATCTGGGCCGGAAAACAACCAGCGTTACGGCTCTCTTGCACTTTCGCTCAGAAAATCTGTTTCCAGGAGCGCGCTACCTAGAGAGCTACCTAGCCACTCAAGAGGATGGAATTCCCAATCCCGGAGATAGTCTAACTATCTGTAAGTATTTGGAAATTTGGTGGACGCACTAGGGCTCGAACCTAGGACCCGCTGATTAAGAGTCAGCTGCTC
>ERZ1645185.520-NODE-520-length-16070-cov-5.801374_pt1 | contig 16070 bp, 14 predicted proteins | sample MGYA00575351_ERZ1645185 | MGnify/ENA primary metagenome ERZ1645185 (study PRJEB40838, sample SAMN11284767) | freshwater sediment metagenome | isolation source: river sediment | host: Sediment | place: India: Jana village, Kanpur | collected 2015-12-17 ...
AGGGCGGCGGCCTGCAATTCGCGCTGAGCGAGGAAGCCCTGGTGATGGGCGCGGTGCTGCCAGACGCATGACCGAACTGGTCCATCGCCACACCCCGTCGCCCAACTGGGGCGAACGGCTGTTGCCGGTGACGATGGCCGTGCTCCACTACACCGGTATGCGCACCGCGCAGGAAGCAATCGACCGCCTGCGCGATCCCGACGCCGACGTGCGGGTTTCGGCGCATTATTGCATCGAGGAAGACGGCACGGTCCACGCCATGGTGCCGGAAGACAAGCGCGCCTGGCACGCCGGGCGTTCGTACTGGCGCGGGGTGACCGACATCAACTCGGCCTCGGTCGGGATCGAGATCGTCAACCCGGGGCATGAGTTCGGCTATCGCCCGTTCACCGACGCACAGATGGAATCGCTGCTGCCGCTGCTCGCCGCGATCGTGAAGCGGTGGGACATCCCCCGCGCCAACGTGGTCGGCCATTCGGACGTCGCCCCTGCGCGCAAGGAGGACCCGGGCGAGCTGTTCGACTGGGACCTGCTCGCGGCGCACCGCCTTGCCCTGCCGCGCCCCCGGGTGCAGATGCCCAGCCCGTACGAGAACGACGGCGCCTTTTTCCTCGCCCTCGAACGCTTCGGTTACGACATTTCCGATCCCCAGGCCGCGATGCGCGCCTTCCAGCGGCGCTGGCGCCCGCACGTGATCGACGGCGTGGTTGACGGCGAATGCTCGGCGATGCTGTTTGCGCTTCTGCTTGATCGGGACAGCGGAAAGACTAGATAGGCAGCTCGCCAGGGGGCCGGGCAGCCGCGTCATCGCAAGATGCCGAGGAAAGTCCGGGCTCCACGAAGCAAGGGTGGCGGGTAACGCCCGCCGGACGCAAGTCCAGGGAAAGTGCCACAGAGAGCAGACCGCCTCGCACGCGAGGTAAGGGTGAAAGGGTGCGGTAAGAGCGCACCGGGGGGCTGGTAACAGAACCCGCACGGCAAACCCCACCCGGAGCAAGACCGAATAGGGGCGGCGCGCACTTCGGTGCAGGTCTGTTTCGGACCCGATCGCCCGGGTTGGTCGCTTGAGCCGCGCCGCGAGGCACGGCCTAGAGGAATGGCTGCCAGTGCGGATACGGTCCCCTTCTGGGATACCGTCCGCGCTACAGAACCCGGCTTACAGGCTCCCTGGCGTTTATCCTTCAGTCGCGGTGCGGATCGACCAGCACCTTGATCTGCGCCCCCCCGCCCGACAGCGCGGCGAAGGCATCCCTTACGCCGGAACGCCCGACCGTGCCGGAGATCAGCGGTGTAACATCGCGCTTGCCTTCGGCGATTTCGTGCAGCGTCGCGGCGAACTCGTCGGGGCTGTAGCCGTAGACGAACTTCAGGCTGAGCTGTTTGTTGATCGCCAGCGACGGTTCAATCGTATCGCTTTCCATGCACACGCCGACAACGATGATCGTCGCGCTGGGCGGGCTCTTTTCGATCAGTTGCTGGAGCATCCCTGGCACACCTACGCATTCGAACACCACCGCATCGCGGATCGACCGGCCCATCAGCTGCGCGGCGGAAGCGCTGGCCATGGTCGCCGGCACGTCAAGCGCCTCCCAGCGGTCGTGCGGCGAATGCTCGCGCGGATCGAGCACCACGTCGGCGCCCAGCGCCTCGGCCGCAGCGCGGCGCTGGGGCGACAGGTCGGTGGCGATCACCGGGCCGTGGCCTCGGGCCTTGAGCGCGGAAATCACCGACAGCCCGACCGGGCCGCAGCCGATCACCAGGGCAACGCTATGCGGGGTCAGCGGGGCCTGGGCCACGGCGTGTTCGCCCACCGCCATCGGCTCGGTCAGCGCGGCGCGCTCGGCATCGAGGCCGTTGGGCACCGGCAGCAGCATGGCCTCGGTCAGCACCATGCGTTCGGCAAAGCCGCCGGGGAAGCGGTTCGAATAGCCGACCAGCTCGCCGCCTTGCGGACCGAATGCGGCGGGGACCGAAACCACCCGCGTGCCGGGCTTGATCGCGCCGGTGCAACCGGGGCCATAGTCGAGCACTTCGGCGCAGAACTCGTGCCCGAAGACCACGTCCTGTCCAGGGTCGACTGTTTCCAGCCCGCCGGCGCGCTTGGTCAGCGCCAGCATGTGATCGAGGTAGTGCAGCGCGTGGAGGTCCGAGCCGCAGATCCCGCAGACCAGTGTGGATACCAGCGCCTGGCCCTCTCCCGGTACGGGTTCGGTCACTTCGGTGTCGACCAGTTCGGTCCCGCGGCGGACAACGGCCTTCATTGCGCTTCTCCTCCCATGATGCGCAGCAGGTTGGGCTGCCCGGTGTGCGCGGTCAATCCGCCGTCGACCGCCAGCGACACCCCGGTGATTGCCGAGGCGGCGTCCGAGGCGAGGAAGGCGACCGCTTCGGCAATCTCTTCGGGCTGCGCAAAGCGGCCCATCGGCACGCGGTCTTCCCAGTCGGTGCGAAGCCCGGGCACGGCCTGGATGCCCGCGATGATCGGGGTATCGACCGGGCCGGGACAGACCGCGTTGACCCGGATTCCGTCGCGGGCATGGTCCAGCGCGGCGGTGCGGGTCAGATTGATCACCCCGGCCTTGGCCGCGCTGTAGGCGGCAAAGCCGAAATCGCCTGCCATGCCGCTAGCCGAAGCGGTGGACACGATCGCACCGCCGCCCTGGGCGCGCATCACCGGGATGGCGGCCTTCATGCCATAGAACACCGCATCGAGATCGACCGCGATGACCTTCTTCCATTCCTCGACCGGCAGGGCCTCGATGGTCGAAAAGCTGCCGATCCCGGCGTTGTTGAACAGCACGTCAAGGCGGCCGAAGGCCGAGGTGGCAAGGGCAACCAGTGCCTCTATGGCGGCAAAGTCGGAGACGTCGCACAACTGGAACCGGGCGCGTTCGCCCAGTTCGGCAACCAGCGCTTCGCCCGCCGGGGCATCGAGATCGCCGATCACTACGCTTGCCCCGTCGCGGTGCATCAGCCGCGCCGTTGCCGCACCGATCCCCGAAGCCCCGCCGGTTATCACCGCTACCTTGCCCGCAAATCGCGCCATCGCACCTCTCCTCTCGCCGGTCTTGCCGTTCTTTAGAGCGCACTATAATCATAAGCCGAAGCGAGTCGCAACGATGGAGAGGGGCGATGGCGAAGGGCGAGCGGTTGGTCGGCGGCCAGATCATGGCGCGCACGCTGAAGGCGGCGGGGGTGCGGCAGGCTTTCGCGCTTCACGGCGGACACCTTGAGGCGCTGCTGAAAGGCTGTGTCGAGGAAGGTATAGCCCTGACCGACTTCCGCCACGAAAGCGCAGCGGGCCATGCCGCCGATGCCTATGCCCGGGTGACCGGGGACATCGGCGTGTGCATCGTCACCGCCGGGCCGGGCTTCACCAACGCGATCTCGGCCATGGCCAACGCGAAGCTGGACGGAATCCCCGTGCTGTTCATCGTCGGTGCGCCGCCGCTGCGCGAGGTCGAGACAAATCCGATGCAGGGCGGGATCGACCAGATCGCGATGGCGCGCCCGGCGACCAAGTGGGCTTTCTCGGTCCCGTCGACCGAGCGCATGGCCGACCTTACTGCGCTGGCGATCCGCAAGGCGCGCACCGCGCCGATGGGGCCGGTCCTGCTCGAAGTGCCGATCGACGTGCTGCACATGAGCGTGCCCGCCGAACGGGCGACGGAATCCACAGGGGTCAATGTGCGGCCGCACGCCGCTCCGTCGCCCGTGGAGGCGCAGGCCCTCGCCGATCTGGTGCTCGCTGCCCGACGGCCCGTGATCATCGCCGGGAATGAAGCCGCCAACCAGGCCGCCGCCGATGCCTTGCGCGCGCTGATTGCGGCGACCCCGATCCCGGTCTTCACCAAGTCGCTGGCCACGGGCGTTCTTCCGTCAGGCCATCCCTGCGACGGCGGCGCGGCCGGCAATCTGGCGCTGCTGCCCCTGCTGGGGATCGAGCCGCCCGATCTGGTCATTCTGCTTGGCGGACGGATGGGGCTGTTGCTCGGTGGGCGGTCCGGCGCGGTTGTGCCTGACACGGCCCGCCTTGCCCAGGTCCACTCCGATGCCGCGGAAATCGGCCGCATCCGCGATGTCGATCTCGCCATCGCGGCCGACAGCGCGGAGACGGTGCGGGCACTGGCTGCGGCGCTCGACGGGCGGCAGCCTGCCGGGCTTGACGCGTGGCGGGCCCGGGCGGTCTCCGCCGCACCCGTTTTCGCCAGCCAGTTCCCGGACGTGGAAGGCGCGGGCGGGATACACCCGCTTCATGCCGCCAAGGCCGTGGCCGAAGCCGCAGGGCCGGACGCGATCCATGTTTATGATGGGGGCGAGGCGGCCTCGTGGGCGGGGGCGGTCACCGCCGTCAACCGGCCGGGTGCGCTGCTGTCGCACGGCTACCTTGGCTGCCTGGGAATCGGCCCCGGCTTTGCCATCGGCGCCCAGCTGGCCTGCCCGGACAAGCGCGTCGTCCACCTGACCGGCGACGGCGCGCTGGGCTTCCACATTCAGGAGTTCGACACCATGGTCCGCCACCGCCTGCCGATCGTAAACGTCGTGCTCAACAACCAGGTCTGGGGCATGTCGATCCACGGCCAGCAGATCATGTTCGGGGGCAACTACAACGTCATTTCGAAGTTGGAAGGCACACACTATGCCGACATTGCCCGCGCCTTCGGTCTGCATAGCGAGAAGGTGACGCGCTTTGCCGACCTCGCCGGCGCTCTTGAACGGGCCTTCGCCTGCGGCGGCCCTGCCTTTGTCGAGGTGATGACCGATGCCGACGCGGTCCACCCGGTCACCGTATCGATGCTGGGCCAGGTGGAGGAGGGCAGCGACGACGTGCTGATCCCCTATTACGAGAATATTCCCGCAAACTGATGGCCCTGTCCCCCAAGGCGCGCGCCGCGCGCCAGCGACATATCGTCGACGCCGCCCACGCCCTGATCCGCGAGACCGGGGGTGCGGGCTTTTCCATGCTCCAGCTGGCCAAGCGCGCCGGAGTCAGTCCGGCGACGCCCTACAACCTGCTCGGATCGAAAAGCGAAGTTCTGCGCCGGGTGGTCGATGACGAGTTTGCCGGATTTGCCGATCGGCTGGCGGGCGAACAGCACGCCGGCACCCTGGATTCCCTGCTCCGCGCCGTCGACCTGGTCGTGGTTCATTACCTTGCCGAGCCCGATTTTTATCGCGGGCTCTACACAGCGATGCACGGGATCGAAGGCAACCCGCTTCGCGCGATGATGAGCGCCAAAGGGCACACGCTGTGGTCGGGCATGGTAGCAGCGGCGATCGAATCCGGCGACCTGTCCGATGCTGTACCGGCCGACGCGCTTACTCCATTGCTCTTGCGCATGGTCGCGGCCACGGTCGAGGCCTGGCTCGACGAAGGGTGGGACGACGCGCGTTTTGCAAGCGAGATGACGCGGGGGAGCCGATTGTTGTTGCTGGGGCTGGTGCGCGGCGACCGTGCCGCCGAGCAGGTCCGCGCCGCGCTTACGGACGCCCTACGCTGACATAGGTAAAGCCCTTGGCCCGCACTTCAGCCGGGTCATAGACGTTGCGCAGATCGACCAGCACCGGGGCCCTGGCGATACGTTTGACGCGGTCGAGGTCGAGCGCGCGGAAAGCATCCCATTCGGTGACGATCACCGTGGCATCGGCGCCGTCGATCGCGTCGTAGGCGGTCTTCTGCATCGCCACATCCGGCATCAGCGGCCTGGCCAGTTCCATGCCTTCGGGATCGTAGCCCGCCACTTCGACCCCGGCATCGGCCAGCGCCTGGGCAATGGCGATCGAAGGCGCATCGCGCATGTCGTCGGTGTTGGGCTTGAAGGTCAGGCCTAGCAGCGCGACCTTCTTGCCGCGCGCTGCGTCCATGCCGCCCAGCGCCTCGATCACCTTGCGCCCCATCGCGCGCTTGCGGCTGTCGTTGACCGCGACGACCGCTTCGACGATCCGGGTCGGGGCCTCGTAATCCTCGGCGGTCTTGAGCAGGGCCAGCGTGTCCTTGGGGAAACACGACCCGCCATAGCCAGGTCCCGCGTGCAGGAACTTCGATCCGATGCGGCCATCCATCCCGATCCCGCGGCTGACGTCCTGGACGTCGGCGCCAACCTTTTCGCACAGGTCGGCCATCTCGTTGATGAAGGTGATCTTGACCGCAAGGAAGGCGTTGGCGGCGTACTTGATCAGCTCGCTCGAACGGCGGCTGGTGAACAGCATCGGGCTCTTGTTCAGGAACAGCGGGCGATAGACCTCGTTCATCACGCTGCGGGCCCATTCATCCTCGGTGCCCACCACGATCCGGTCGGGGTGCTTGAAATCGCCGATCGCCGCGCCCTCGCGCAGGAACTCTGGGTTGGAAGCTACAGCGAACTTCACCCCGGGATTGGCCTCGGCCAGGATCCGCTCGACCTCGTCGCCGGTGCCGACCGGGACGGTCGACTTGGTGACGATCACTGCCGGCTGCTTGAGGTTGGCGCCCACTTCCTCGGCCACGGCATAGACGAACGACAGGTCGGCGTGGCCGTCGCCGCGGCGGCTGGGAGTGCCGACCGCAATGAAAATCGCGCTTGCGCCGTCGATCCCTTCGGCAAGGTCAGTGGTGAAGGTCAGGCGCCCGGCCTTGACGTTGCTGGCCACCAGCTCGGCCAGGCCCGGCTCGTAGATCGGCATCACGCCCTTGTGCAGGCTGTCGATCTTGGCCGGGTCCTTGTCGATGCAGACCACGTCGTGGCCGAAATCGGCGAAGCAGGCGCCCGAAACCAGGCCGACATAGCCCGAACCGACCATTGCGATCTTCATCAAATGCTCCTTTGCGCGGTTGTGACCGCGCCGTCTTTGTCCTGCGCCTCGATCAGCCACCGCCCGGTGCCCTCAAGGCCCAGCGCGGTCAGGCGCCCGGTCGAATAGGCTCCGGTATCGATGCCGATGCGGCCCCGTTTGATCTGCGGCTTAGCGAATATCGTGTGTCCGTGCACTATGACAGCGCCAAATCCATCGTCATGGGCCAGAAATTCGCCGCGGATCCAGTGGAGATCGCCGGCTTTCTGGCTATCCAGCGGCACCCCGGGGCGCACGCCGGCATGAACGAAGTGATAGTCGCCCAACGTAATGCTGTCCTCGAACGTGCGCAGGAAAGCGATGTCTTCCGCCGGCACGTGGCGGTCGATCAGGGCGCGCGTCTCGGACAGGTCGGCAGCGTGGTAGGCTGCTGGGTCGACACCATAGGACAGCACGGTCTCGCGACCGCCAAAGCGCAGGAACTCGCGCAGCACGTCGAGGCTTTCCAGGCTGTCGAGGAACATCTCTTCGTGATTTCCCATCAGCAGATGCACCGGGCGCCGGTCAGCAAGGGCGCGGGCGGAGGCGAGCACACCCGCGCTGTCGGGGCCGCGGTCGATAAGGTCGCCCAGCAGGATGATGGTGGTTTGCGCCGCGCCGCGCTCGGCATCGTCGCGCTCGATGGCCGCAATCAGGGCGTCGAACAGCGTTCGGCAGCCGTGAACATCGCCGACCGCATAGACGCGCTGTCCCGGCGGTAGCGCGGGAAGCGCCGCGTTATCAGCGGCGGGAAAAAGGCGTCGAAGAAGGTTCATGGGTGTTGCGACAGGACCCGAGCGCTATAGCTGCGCAAGTCCTTACCAACAATGACTGCGCGCTTTTAAGTCATCTGTGCAGCGTTGCACGATAGTCACACAGCGTGACATTTGCGAAACGAACTGACCATTTTAACCTTGTGCAGTGCAGCATATGTGTCCAGCCTGCCTGGGCTCGATCAGATTGCTTCCGCCACGAGACGCAGCGAAGCGAGCGCAGGCGGGACGAAGCGATCCAATCGGAAGATCTGAAACCGAAGAGGGAAGATTGTTATGCTCACGTCCATTCGCGGCCTTCTTGCCGCCACCGTTCTTGCCGGCGGCATGCTCGCCAGCCCGGCTTTCGCCGACGAAACCGATCCGCCCAAGGACATCGAAATCACCGGTTACGTCAGCGGCGTCACCGATTACCGCTGGCGCGGCCTGTCCTATTCGGGCGGTGACTTCGCGGTCCAGGGCCAGATCAACGTCGGCCACTCGAGCGGCCTCTACGCCGGTCTGTGGGCTTCGAGCCTCGAGCAGGACGCGCTCGACATCTACGGCTCGGCCGAACTCGACGTCTATGCCGGTTGGTCGGGCGATGTCGCCAGCGGCCTGACCGCCGACGTCGGCGTGACCTGGTACACCTATCCCAACGGGACCGCGCCGGGCCTGCCGGGGAATTATTTCGAACCCTACGCCTCGCTGTCGACCGGCCTTGGCCCGGTGACCGCCAAGGTCGGCGTGAACTATGCCTGGAAGCAGGACGCGCTGGGCGGTGAAGACAACTTCTACGTCTTTGGCGATCTGGGTACCAGCATTCCGGGTACGCCGATCGACCTTAACGCCCACCTCGGCTACACCGACGGCGCGCTTTCGCCGAAGTTCCTGACCAGCGTAATCGCTGCAGCCGATGCGGAAGACCTGTCGCTGATCACCACCGACGGCGGCTTCGACTATTCGGTCGGCGCGACGTACAACATCAACGACAACCTGTCGGTCGGCGTCAGCTACGTCGGCGTGGACGGCTATTCGTACGATGGCTTCTCGAACGATGCCGTGGTCGGAACGGTCAAGCTGGCCTTCTGATCTACGCGAACCGAAGCAATGAACAGGCCCGTCCCGCCATGCGGGGCGGGCCTTTCTCTTGTCCGCACCGCGTGGTAGCCGGTTGCCCATGACCCGTTACCTCCACACCATGATCCGCGTCACCGATCCCGACGCCACAGTTGCCTTCTTCGAGCTGATCGGCGTGAAGGAAGTGCGACGCTTTTCCAGCGAGCAGGGGCGCTTCACCCTGATCTTCCTGGCAGCTCCGGGCGACGAAGGCGTTGCCGAGGTGGAGCTGACGTGGAACTGGCCGGCCGAGGACGGTTCGACCGAAGCCTACACGGGCGGCCGCAACTTCGGCCACCTAGCCTACCGGGTGGACGACATATACGAAACCTGCGCGCGCTTGCAGGCGGCGGGCCACGTGATCCATCGTCCGCCGCGCGACGGGCACATGGCTTTCGTCAAGTCGCCGGACGGCATTTCGGTCGAGCTGCTGCAGGACGGCCACTTGCCGCCGCAGGAACCGTGGGCGTCGATGCCCAACACGGGATCCTGGTAACACCGGGTCAGGCGCGGCGCGGCGCGGCCAGGCGCAGCACCAGATAACCGGCCAGCGCGGCTGCGGTCGAGCCCACGATTACCCCCAGCTTGGCCTCCTCTATCAGGTCGGGCCGGGCCGGGAAGGCGAGCTGGGCGATGAACAGGCTCATCGTGAAGCCGATGCCGCACAGCAGGGCCACGCCCCAAACCTGCAGCAGGCTTGCACCCGCGGGCCGCGCCGCAAATCCGCTCTTCTCTGCGAGTACCACCGCACCGGCAATGCCCAGCTGCTTGCCCAGGAACAGGCCCAGCGCCACGCCCAGCGGCAAGGCATCCGCAAAGCCGGCGCCTTCCCCCGATGGCAAGTGGACCCCGGCGTTGGCGAAGCCGAACAGCGGTACGATGAGGTAGGCGCTGAGGGGTGCCAGGGCGTGCTCCATCCGCAGCAGCAAGCTGTCTCCCGCGCGGTCGAGCTTGAGCGGAACACAGAGCGCGGCCAGCACGCCGGCTACGGTCGCGTGCACGCCGGAATGAAGCACGGCGTACCACAGGACAACGGCGCCGATCGCATAGGGAAGCCCGCGGGTCACCCCGGCCCGGTTCAGGGCGACAAGCCCGCCAAGCGCCGCGGCGGACCAGACCAGCCAGGTCAGGTCGATGTCGGCCGTATAGACCAGGGCGATGATCGCCACCGCGCCCAGATCGTCGACAATGGCGACTGTCAGCAGGAACAACCGCAGTGACGCCGGCACGCGATTGCCCAGCAAGCTCAGCACCCCGACCGCAAAGGCAATGTCGGTCGCGGCCGGGATGGCCCAGCCGGGCTGGACGCCCGCCTCGCCGCGCGTGACGATCAGGAACACGGCGGCGGGCAGGGCCATGCCGGCAATGGCCGCCAGAACCGGCAAGCGGCGCTGCGCCGGGTGACCCAGTTCACCGTCCAGCACCTCGCGCTTTATCTCGAGACCGACGACAAAGAAGAACACGGCCATGACGGCGTCGTTGATCCACAGGTGCCAGGTTTTGAGCTTGGCAATCGGGGACCAGGCCAGGGTATCGTGAAACAGCCGGTGATAGCCGTCGGCCAGCGCGGAATTGGCGCAGATCATCGCCGCCAATGCGACCAGGATCAACAGAATGCCGGCGCCGGCCTCGCCCCGGAACAGGCGCGCGATTGTGGTCGCGGCTTTGGAAATCGGACGGCGGCGAAAAGTCATCGGACGGCGATTGAACAAATGTGCGATGATGACAAGCCTGTATGCTTCTAACAGGTAAGGAAATGGAGCCTGGCGACTTATTGCGCGGCTCTGCGATCGCTTATAGGCTCTTGTTCCAACTCGCCGCGCAGGGGGCTATCGAAGCATGGCGTTTGCCGAAGCCGGATGGGGTCCGGTGCTGAACTTGCTGGTGCCCGTGGAGCGCGAACTGCTTGTCTTCGCCGCGTTCTGGTTTGCCGTCGGCCTGGCAGACGAGTTCGCGGTCGACTGCACCTATGCCTGGCTTCGGCTGACCGGCCGGGCGCGCACCGCCCGCCTGCCCGCCGGGTACGGCAAGGCAGAACTGTCGGGGCCGACCGCAATCTTCATCGCTGCCTATCAGGAAGCAGCGGTCATCGCGACGACGATAGCCCACATGGCCGCAACCTGGCCGCAGCGCGAAGTGCGGTTCTACATCGGGTGCTATGGCAACGATGTGGCCACACTGGCCGCCGCCATGGCCGGCACCGCCAACGATTCGCGCGTCAGGTTGGTGGTGCACGGCGTCCGGGGACCGACGACCAAGGCCGATTGCCTCAACCGGCTGTACTCGGCCTTGTGCGAAGATGAGCGTCGCTGCGGCATGACGTTTCGCGGGGTGATCCTCCACGATGCCGAGGACATGGTTCACCCCGCTGCGCTGCAAGCCATCGATACCGCTCTCGGCAGTCACGATTTCGTGCAAATTCCGGTCCGCCCCGCCTTGCAGCCGGCTTCGCGCTGGATTGCCGGGCACTACGCCGACGAGTTTGCCGAGGCGCACGCCAAGGCCCTGGTGGTGCGTTCGGCGGTTGGCGCCGCCATTCCCGCAGCGGGTGTTGGTTGCGGCTTTGCCCGACCGGCGCTGGAGCGCCTTGCCGCACAGCGCGGGGCAGAGGGCGAGAGCGGTCCCTTCGCCACCGATTGCCTGACAGAGGATTACGAGCTTGGACTAATGCTGTCTCGCGAGGGGCGAGGGAGCGTCTTCCTGCGGCTCCGCGATGCCACAGGTGCGCTCGTCGCCACGTCCAGCTACTTTCCCGCCAGCCTCGTCACCGCGGTGCGCCAGAAGACGCGCTGGGTGCACGGAATCGCCTTCCAGGCCTGGGACCGCCTTGGCTGGAGCCACCGCCCGGTCGAACTGTGGATGGCATTGCGCGATCGCCGGGGGCCGCTGACAGCGCTGGTGCTTTTCGCCGCCTATCTGCTCCTGTTCATCGACGTGGTGCTTCTGCTGGCGCGCAAGGCGGGCTTCGATGCCGGGCAACCGTTGTCTCCGGCGCTGCGGGCGATGATGGCGCTCAGCCTGGCCGGGTTCGTCTGGCGCGCCGCCATGCGCTTTGCCTTCACGGCGCGGGAATACGGCGCGGGCGAGGGATTGCGCGCGATCGCCCGCATTCCGATCGGGAACATCATCGCGATCATGGCGGGGCGCCGCGCACTGGCCGGTTACCTGCGTTCGCTGGCCGGTCAGCGCGTGGTGTGGGACAAGACAGCGCATCATGCGCATCCGGCTGCCGCAACCCTGTTTGAAGGCCGACAAGGCGATTCGCGCGGGGTCAAGGCATGACCCCGCGCTCGTCCGGCACGCGCCGCGGCCAGCCGATCGTCGTGCTGGCCCTTATTCTCACCGGCTGGGTCGGGTTCCGAGGCGTGGTCTGGGCCGGGGATAGGGCTGACCCGGCCGCAGGTCCGGAGAACACACCGCAAGCGCTGCCCGGTGGTTCGGTCGTCGGGCGCGAGGCCCAGTCACCGGATCCCGTTAGGACCAACCAAGGTGCCGCAAGGACTGCATCGCCTCGGCCGGATTTGCCGGCGCTTGAGCGGCATCCGTCCGTGCCTGTTGCACCGCCGGTCTGGTCAGGGCCCGCAATTGCAGTCCCCGTGGCACCGTCTGTCGAAGTGGCGCCGATGCCCATTGCCGGCGGTCCGGTTCGCCAATCGACCCCGCGCGTCGCCGCCGGTCACCAGATGTTGTTCATGGCCGGCCTGGCCCAGCTGCCAATGGCCGCAATTGGCGGTGCCGGTCCGGTCGCACAGGCGGATACGCCGGGCGCGGCGCGTCCGGGCCGCTGGTCGGCGGACGCCTGGGTCTTGCTGCGTCAGGGCGGCAATGGCTTCAATCTGCCCGGAGCAGGGCTGCCCGGCGCAAACCTGTCGTCGGGGGCCTATGGCGCGAGCCAGGCGGGAGCCGTGCTTCGCTATCGCCTCGCCCCGTCGAGCGGGCATCGCCCGGCGCTTTATCTGCGGGGGACGAGCGCCCTGCAATCGCCGCGCGGGGAGGAGCTGGCGGCGGGCCTTGCTGCAAGGCCGCTGCCGAAGGTTCCCCTGGCCGCCATGGTCGAAGCGCGCGCGACCCGGACCATGACCGGCACGATCGTTCGGCCTGCAGCCGCCGTGGTCAGCGAATTGCCGCCTTACACTTTGCCGTTCGGCTTGCGGGCAGAGGCCTATGCCCAGGCCGGTTATGTTGGCGGGCGCGGCGCAACCGCTTTCGTCGACGGCCAGGCCCGGCTTGAGCGCAACCTGGTGTCGGCCGGGCGCTGGCAACTGCGCGCCGGGGGCGGAACCTGGGGCGGGGCCCAGAAGGGCGCGAAGCGCCTAGATGTCGGGCCGACCGCGACGATTGATGTCCCGCTCGGTCCGGTCACCGGCCGCCTCGCCGCGGACTGGCGTTTCCGCGTTGCGGGCAATGCCGCTCCCACCTCTGGCCCCGCGCTCACGCTTTCCGCCGGTTTTTAGCGGCCCAAGCCTTTTTTTGGCCGTCCGCCTGGTTTAGGCCAGAGGCAAGGCATGAACGTCTATCTTCCGATCGCCAACCTTTCGGTGAATGGCCTGGTCATCGTCGCGCTCGGGGCGCTGACGGGGATCCTGTCGGGCATGTTCGGGGTGGGCGGCGGGTTCCTGACCACGCCGCTGATGATTTTCTACGGCATCCCGCCGACCGTCGCGGCAGCTTCAGCCGCCAGCCAGGTGACCGGCGCCAGCGTTTCGGGCGTCCTGGCTCATTCGCGCCGCGGCGGGGTCGATTACCAGATGGGCGGGGTGATGGTCGCTGGCGGCCTGATCGGCACACTGATGGGCGCGGCGATATTCCGCATCCTGCAGGAACTCGGCCAGATCGACGTGGTCATCAACGTCCTCTACGTCCTGCTGCTGGGTGGGATCGGCGGCGTGATGGCGCGGGAAAGCTGGCAGGCGGTCCAGGCCCAGCGCAAGGGGCTGCCGCTGCCCGCGCGCAAGCGCCGGCATCACCCGATGGTCACCAGCCTGCCGCTGCGCTGGCGGTTCTACCGTTCGGGCCTGTACATTTCGCCGCTGGCACCGCTGTTCCTCGGCATCTTCACCGGTATCCTGACCATGCTGATGGGGATCGGCGGGGGCTTCGTGCTGGTTCCGGCGATGCTGTACATCCTGGGGATGAGTGCGGGGGTCGTCGTCGGCACGTCGCTGTTCCAGATCCTGTTCGTGACCATGGCGACGACGATGATGCACGCCTTGACCACCAAGGCGGTCGACGTGGTGCTGGCGCTGCTGTTGCTTATCGGATCGGTATCCGGCGCACAGATCGGTGCGCAGATCGCCCAGAAAGTTCCGGCGGAGCGGCTGCGCTTCGTCCTTGCTGCGCTGGTGTTGATCATTGCGCTGCGTCTGGCGCTAGGGCTGGGCTGGCGGCCCGACGAGATCTACACGGTAACACCGCTGTGAGGTCGCTGCTCGCACGGCTTGCGGTGCTTACGCTTACCGGAGCGCGTGATCCGATCCTGGTGCCGGAGATTTCACAGCACGAAATCCAGGTCCGCCAGGGCTTTCGCGGCGCCGACCTGCTGCTGTTCGGCGCAATCCTGACGCCCGAAGGCACGCGGGCCGGGCAGGACTACGACATTGTCGTCGTCCTCAAGGGGCCGACCCGGTCGATTGTCCTGCGCGAAAAGCAGCGTATCGCCGGGATCTGGGTCAACGCCACCAGCGCCGAGTTCCGTTCCGCGCCGACTTTCTTTGCCGTGGCCTCGTCGAAGCCGATTGACCGGATCGTCGATGACAAGACGGCCGCTATCTATGAACTGGGCCTGCCGTGGGTGCAGCTGTCGCCGATCGGGTCCTACAACCCCAAGGATCAGGCGCGCTTTTCCGCGGGACTGGTCGATCTGATGCGCCGCGACGGTCTCTACAAGGAGGATGTCCGCGGGGTGAAGGTCAACGAACAGGTGCTCTATCAGGCGCGCATCGCCCTGCCGTCCAACGTGCTGACCGGGACCTACACCGCGGAAACCTTTGCTGTCAGCAAGGGCCGCGTCGTCGCCTCGGCGATCAGCCGGGTCGAAGTCAAGAAGCAGGGCTTCGAGCGCTTCGTGGAGCTTTTCGCGCTCAACAAGGGGTTCCTTTACGGGCTGGTCACGGTGATGATCTCGGTGGGCATGGGCTTCCTTGCCGGGCGACTTTTCGCCCTGATCTGACGCGCTTGGCGGCAAACTTAGCCCATTCTTAACCCTGTCCCGATAAGCCGTTGGTGACAAAGGCAACCACGGTCGCAGGGGACGGACCTTTTGATGAACGACATGAGCTACCAGGGGCACGCCGGAGCCCGCCCGGCAACGGCCGCAGAAGTTCCGGCCGATGCGGTTCACGCCGCAGCTTCGGCACAGGCCCAGGGTCCCGATAACGCGCGCGATCCGATTGGCATCGTTCTGGAAATCGCCGGTTCGGGAAGCCAGATCGCACTGGACCTGACGCGGCTGCAGGAATGCTCCGGCGATGCGGATCCCTCGATCGCGCTGGCCGGGCAGGTCGGTAGCCAGGTCAAGATCCGCGTCGGGCGGGGCTGGCTGCTCGCCTCGGTGCGCACCCAGCGCCAGGATTCGAAGACCCCCGGCGGTATCCTCGCCGCGATCGACTTCCTTGGCGAAGGCGAGGAAGAACGCCTTACCGGCCGCATCCACTCGTTCCGCCGCGGTGTGACCCGCTATCCGATCCCGGGCGCGCTGATCTATCCGGCCACCAGCAACGACCTCAAGCAGATCTACGCCTCGGACGGTCGCCCCAACGTGCAGATCGGCACCGTCTTCCCGACCCGCGATATCCGCGCCGGGCTCTACATCGACGCGTTGCTGGGCAAGCACTTCGCCCTGCTCGGCTCGACCGGTACCGGCAAGTCGACCAGCGCCTCGCTGATCCTGCACCGCATCTGCGAATTTGCCCCCGAAGGGCATATCCTGATGATCGACCCGCACGGCGAATATTCGGCCGCGTTCAAGCAGACCGGCATGATCTTCGACGTGTCGAACCTGCAGATGCCGTACTGGCTGATGAACTTCGAGGAACACTGCGAAGTGTTCCTGACCTCCACCGGCAATCAGCGCCAGGAAGACGCCGATATTCTATCCAAGTGTCTGCTGGCCGCGCGGATGAAGAACCGTCTGGCCGAAGGCATGGGCAAGCTGACCGTCGACAGCCCGGTGCCTTATCTGCTGTCGGACCTGACCACCGTTCTCCAGAACGAGATGGGCAAGCTCGACAAGGCAACTTCGACCGCGCCGTTCATGCGGATCAAGACGAAGATCGACGAACTGAAGGGCGATCCGCGCTACCAGTTCATGTTCTCGGGCATGCTGGTCGGCGACACCATGGCCGAGTTCATCGGCAAGATCTTCCGCCTGCCCAGCCGCGGCAAGCCGAT
>ERZ1645185.521-NODE-521-length-16054-cov-4.980749_pt1 | contig 16054 bp, 13 predicted proteins | sample MGYA00575351_ERZ1645185 | MGnify/ENA primary metagenome ERZ1645185 (study PRJEB40838, sample SAMN11284767) | freshwater sediment metagenome | isolation source: river sediment | host: Sediment | place: India: Jana village, Kanpur | collected 2015-12-17 ...
GCAGGCACCGAGGAGCGGCAGGAGGGCGAGGAGGGGAGCGCGGCGCATGGGGGGTGAGGTTCGGGTCCTTCGGAACCTCGTCACGCCCCGTGCGCCGCGGTAGTCCCCGCGATCACTTCGCCGACGGCTTGATCCCGCAGGTGTTGATGCCGAGGACCGAGTAGAGCGGGCAGCTGCCCATCAGGCCCGTCGCGATCGGCACGAGGCCGAGCCAGCCCCAGGGCGTCTTGGGCCCCACGAACACGAGCGCGACGAGGACGACGCCGACGGTCACGCGGAGGAAGCGGTCGATGGTGCCTTCGTTGGTCTTGAACATCTGCGGCTCCTGAAAGGGGAAGGTCGCGCCGGGGGATCGTGCCCATCGAATCCTGCACCAATGGAGGAAGTTCCGGTGTAGGAATATGCCCACGCCCGCCGCGCGGGAAACCCGGACACGGTGCCGGGCGGTAGATTCTCCGACGTGCCGACGGGACGCCCTCGCGGCGCCCCACATCGCTCCCTCCAGCCTCGCCATCATGTCGAAGCGCATCCTCGCACTCCTCCTCGCGGCGCCGCTGGGCCTCTCGGCCCAGCTCCCGATCCAGCAGCCCGCCCAGGGCGGCGCCCAGGCCCCGTCGCGCATCGCGCGCATCGTCGTCTCGCCGGTGCAGAAGGTCGTCGCCGCCGGCGACACGCTCCGCCTCACGGCCGAGGCGCGCGACGCGAACAACAACGTCATCCCCGGCGTGCAGTTCCGCTGGAGCAAGACCGGCGCCTACTTCGAGGGGAACGTCGACCAGTCGGGCCTCGTGACCTCGGGCTCCACCGGCACGCTCCCGATCGCGGTGGTCGGCATCATCCAGGGCGAGCCGCCGAAGGTCGAGCGCTTCGAGGTGAAGATGGTCGCCGGCCCCGCGGCGCGCATCGCGGTGAGCCCCGAGGTGTCCAGGCTCGTGCGCGGGCAGCGCCTGCGCCTCGCGGCGGAGGTCTACTCCAAGCTCGACGACCGCCGCTACGACAAGGTGATGTGGAAGTCGTCCAATCCCACGGTCGTCGCGGTCTCCGACGCGGGCGTGCTGACGGCGCGCGCCGCCGGCCGCGCGACGGTGACGGCGAGCGTGGGCAGCGTCCAGCAGACCGTGGCGCTGCAGGTCGTCGACGTGGCCGTGAGCTCGCTCACGGTGACGCCGGGCGTGACCGAGGCGCGCACCGGCGACGTGATCCGCTTCAGGGCGGTCGCCAAGGACGCGCAGGGCAAGGAGATCCCCGGCCTTACGCCGGTCTGGAGCTTCAACCCGGGCCAGGGCGTGCTCGACGCCGACGGCGCGTTCGTCGGCTACGAGGCGGGCGAGTACACCGTCACGGCCTCGCTCGGCTTCCGCACCGCCGAAGCGGTGGTGACGCTCGCCGCGCGCGACGTGCGCCGGCCGCTCAGCGTGGTGGGCCGCCTGCCCCGCATGCGCTTCACCACCGAGGAGGTCTGGATCCACCCGAACGGCCAGGTCGCCTACCTCGGCTCCGGCTCGGGGGGCGACGTGCTCTACGCGATCGACATCTCCAACCCCGCCAACCCGGTCGTCACCGACTCGATCGTCGCCAACACGCGCCGCGTGAACGACGTGATGACGACGCCCGACGGCAAGTACCTCGTCTTCACGCGCGAGGGCGCGGCCGACCGCAAGAACGGCGTCGTGTTCGCGTCGCTCGAGGACCCGCGGCACCCGAAGCCGATCAGCGAGTTCACCGAGGGCGTCACCGCCGGCGTGCACTCGAGCTTCATCTACAAGGACCCCAAGCACGGCCAGCACGTCTTCCTCACCAACGACGGCACGGGCGCGCTGCACGTGCTCAACATCGACGACCCGGCGAAGCCGCGCGAGGTCGCGCAGTGGAAGACGATGAACCGCCCCGACGAGGGGCGCACGCTGCACGACATCGACGTGCAGGACGGCCTGCTGTACGGGTCGTGGTGGAACGACGGCCTCGTCATCCTCGACGTGGGCAACGGCATCAAGGGCGGCACGCCGAGCAACCCGGTGCTCGTGTCGCAGTTCAAGTACGACCTCAATGCGCTCTACCGGAACGTCGAGGCCGACGGCGGCGCGGGCTTCATCCGCGGCACGCACACCGCCTGGCGCCACCGCAACTACGTCTTCATCGCCGACGAGGTCTTCCCGGCCAGCGGCGTGAAGGGCGCCAAGGACGCGGCCGCCGGCCGCGCCTACGGCCGCCTGCAGGTGGTCGACGTCTCCGACATCGAGAAGCCGCGTTCGGTGGCGTTCTACGAGCCCGAGTTCGGCGGCGTGCACAACATCTGGGTCGCCGGCGACTCGCTCTACATCGGCGCCTACAACGGCGGCTTCCGCGTCTTCGACGTCGCGGGCGAGCTGCGCGGCGACCTCCGCGCGCAGGGCCGCGAGATCGGCCACCTCAACACCGCCAACATGCAGGGCTTCGTGAAGAACGCCGCGATGACCTGGGGCGTGGTGGTGCGCGACGGCCTCGCCTACGTCAACGACATGTACAACGGGCTCTGGATCGTGCGCATCGAGCCCAAGTCGAACGTCGTCCCATGACGGCTCGGGCGCTCCTCGCCCTTGCGTGCGTCGCCACGGCCGCCGGTGCGCAGTCCGCGCCGGCGGCCGTGGCGCCGGGCGCGCCGCCCGCCCGCGAGTACCGCGCGCTCGTCGTCAGCGAGTCGGTCGACGAGGTCGCGGTCGTCCGCTTCGGGCCCGGCGGCGCGTCGGTGGAGTCGACGCGCACCATCGGGATGTCGCTCATCGACCCGGACGGCCCGCACGGCGTCGCGGTCGCGCCGGACGCGCGCCACTACTACGTGAGCACCGCGCACGGACTCCCGGGCGGCTCGCTCTGGAAGTTCGACGCGCGCACGCACGAGCCCGCCGGCCGCGCCGTGCTCGGTCCCTTCCCCGCCACCGCGCAGGTGAGCCCCGACGGCTGGTACGCCTGGGTGGTGAACTTCAACCTCCACGGCGACATGGTGCCGTCGAGCGTCTCCGTCGTCGCCACCGGCGACATGGTGGAGGTCGCGCGCATCCCCACCTGCACCATGCCCCACGGCTCGCGCCTCAACGCGCAGGGCACGCGCCACTACTCGGCCTGCATGATGGACGAGGAGCTCGTGGAGATCGACGCCCGCGCGCTCGCCGTGTCGCGCCACTTCTTCCTCACCAAGGGGAAGGAGATGGGCATGACCGGCGCGCCCCCGCAGCGCGGCGCCGCCGCGCACGCAGGGCATGACATGGGCGGGCACGGGATGGAGCCGCCCAAGCCCGGCGACGTCGGCTGCTCCCCCACCTGGGCGCAGCCGAGCGTGGACGGCGCGCGCGTCTGGGTGGCGTGCAACAAGTCGAGCGAGCTCGTCGAGATCGACGTCGCGCGCTGGGCGCTCGTGCGCCGCATCCCCGCGGGCGAGGGCATCTACAACCTCGCCGTGACGCACGACGGCACCCGCGTCCTCGCCACCAACAAGCGTGGGCAGAGCGTCAGCGTGTTCGACGCCGCGAGCGGCAAGGAGCTCGCGCGCATCCCCACCAGCAAGCGGGTGGTGCACGCCGTCGCCGTCACCGCGGACGACCGCTACGCCTTCGTCACCAACGAGGGCGTCGGCAGCGAGAAGTCGACGGTGGACGTGATCGACCTCGTGACGCTGCGGCGCGTCGCGTCGGTCGAGGTGGGACAGCAGGCCGGCGGCGTCGACGTCCTGCCCTGAGCCGCCCGGCGGTCCGCGGCGGGCGTTCAGCCGCCGCGGATCGCCCGCCCGGTGCGCGCGCCGCGCGTGCCGTCCACGAACGCCACGCCGCCGTTCACCACCGTCGCCTTCACGCCCTCCGCGTACGCGAACGGGTCGGTGAAGTCCGCCTTGTCGATCACGCGCGCGGGATCGAACACCACCAGGTCCGCCCACTGCCCGCGCGCGATCGTGCCGCGGTCGGCGAGGCCGATGCGGCGCGCGGGAAGCGCCGCGCACTTCATCGCGGCCTGCTCGAGCGTGAGGGTGCCGCGCTCGCGCACGTAGCGCCCGAGCACGCGCGCGAAGCTCCCCGTCCCGCGCGGGTGCGGCACGCCGCGGCGCGCGGCCCCGCTCGTCGCGAACGCGCCCCCGTCCGAGGACACCATCCCCTGCGGGTGCCGCAGGATGCGCTCGAGGTTCTCCTCGCTCATCGCGAAGCCGATCATGCCGACGCTGCCGCCGTTGCGGCGCAGCATCGCCACGGTGAACGCGTACGGCTCCGCTCCGCGTTCGGCGGCGTACGCGCCAAGCCGCCGCCCCTCGGCCGGCTTGTCCTCCGCCGCCGAGACGCTGGTGACCTGCACGTTGTCCCAGCCGCCGATCAGCGCGACCTTGTCGAGCGTTTCCTGCCGGATGCGGCCCGCGGTCGCGGCATCGTCGAGGCGCGCGAAGAAGCGCGCCGTGCCGCCGTCGCGCGACCAGACGGGGAAGAGGTTCGTCACGCCCGTCTGGTACGCGAGGTACGGGTAGCGGTCGAAGGCGACGTCGATGCCCGCGTCGCGCGCCTGCTGCACGCGCGCGAAGACGGCGTCGAGCTTGCCCCAGTTGCGCGGCCCCTGCGTCTTGAGGTGCGAGACCTGCAGCCCGCACCCCGCCCCGCGCGCCACCGCGATCGACTCGTCGATCGCCTCGAGCAGGCGGTCGTCCTCGTTGCGCATGTGCGTGTGGTACTGCAGCCGCCGCGCGGCGAGCGGGCGGCAGAGCGCGACCAGCTCCTCGGGCGACGCGAACGCGCCGGGCGTGTACTCCAGGCCGCTCGACGCGCCGAGCGCGCCGTCCCGCAGCGCCTGTTCGACCAGCGCGACCATGCGCGCGAGCTCGTCCGCCGTCGCCGGCCGGTCGTCCTCGCCGACCACCACGCCGCGCACCGTGCCGAGCCCGACCATCGTGCCGACGTTCGCGGCGGGCGGCAGCGCGTCGATCCGGTCGAGCAGGGCGCGCACGGTCGCGGGGCCGGTGCCGCCCTCGCGCCCCGGCGCGCGCGACGACCCGTCCGCGCCGACGATCGCCGTCGTGACGCCCTGGCGGATCATCCCCTCCATCATCGGGTCGTCGAAGAGCGTGCCGTCGGCGTGCGTGTGGATGTCCACGAAGCCCGGCATCACCACGTGGTCGCGGCAGTCGATCTCGAGGCGCGCGGCCTCGCCGATGCGGGCGGAGACGTTGACGATGCGGCCGTCCGTTACGCCGAGGTCGGCGACGAAGCGCGACCGCCCGGTGCCGTCGACGATGGTGCCGCCGCGCAGGAGGAGGTCGGGCGCAAAGCGGCGGAGGCCGATGAGCGCGGGCGCGCCGACCACGGCGGCGCCGCTCGCGGCGAGATGGGTCAGGAAGTGGCGGCGGAGCACGGGAGCAGAGGCGAGATCTGAGATGTGGGATGTGAGGCGGCGCTCTCCTGCGGGGAAAGTGAAGCGGGGCGGCCCGGCGCGCCACTCGCGCCCGACCGCCCCGCCACGTGCCTACTGCCTACGGCCGACTAGTACCGGTAGTGATCCGGCTTGTACGGCCCGTCCACCGGCACGCCGATGTACGCCGCCTGCTTCTCCGTGAGCTTCGTGAGCTTCACGCCGATCTTGTCGAGGTGCAGGCGCGCCACCTTCTCGTCGAGCTTCTTCGGCAGCACGTACACCTGCTTCGCGTCGTACTTCGTGCCCGACACCGTCGGCTTGCCCTGCGCCGCGAGGTGCAGGTCGATCTGCGCGACCACCTGGTTGGTGAACGAGCAGCTCATCACGAACGACGGGTGGCCCGTGGCGCAGCCGAGGTTGAGCAGGCGCCCCTCGGCGAGGATCAGCACCGAGTGGCCGTCCGGGAAGATCCACTCGTCGAACTGCGGCTTGATGTTGTTGCGCTTGATGCCCGCGTAGTTCTTGAGGCCGGCCATGTCGATCTCGTTGTCGAAGTGGCCGATGTTCCCGACGATCGCCTTGTCCTTCATCTTCGCCATGTGCTCGACCGTGATGATGTCGGCGTTGCCCGTGGCGGTGATGAAGATGTCGGCGGTGCTCACGACCTCGTCGAGCGTCGTGACCTGGTAGCCCTCCATCGCGGCCTGCAGCGCGCAGATGGGGTCGATCTCGCAGATCACCACGCGCGCGCCCTGGCCCTTGAGCGCGTGCGCCGAGCCCTTGCCCACGTCGCCGTAGCCGAGCACCACCGCGACCTTGCCGGCGAGCATCACGTCCGACGCGCGCAGGATGCCGTCGGTGAGCGAGTGGCGGCAGCCGTAGAGGTTGTCGAACTTCGACTTGGTGACCGAGTCGTTGACGTTGATCGCCGGGAAGAGGAGCTTGCCGGCCTGCATCATCTCGTAGAGGCGGTGCACGCCCGTCGTCGTCTCCTCCGAGACGCCCTTGATCGCCTGGCCGACCTTCGTCCAGCGCTTCGGGTCCTCCGCGATCGTCTGGCGGAGCAGGTCGAGGATCACGCCCCACTCCTCGGGGTCGTTCTTCGGGTCGAAGGCCGGGATCTTGCCCGCGGCCTCGAACTCCGTGCCCTTGTGGATGAGCAGCGTCGCGTCGCCGCCGTCATCGAGGATGAGGTTCGGGCCGGCGCCGTCGGGCCACATCAGCGCCTGCTCGGTGCACCACCAGTACTCCTCGAGCGTCTCGCCCTTCCAGGCGAACACCGGCACGCCGCGCGGCTGCTCCACCGAGCCGTCCTTGCCGACGACGACCGCCGAGGCCGCGTGGTCCTGCGTCGAGAAGATGTTGCACGACACCCAGCGCACGTCGGCGCCGAGCTCGGCGAGCGTCTCGATGAGCACCGCCGTCTGGATCGTCATGTGGAGCGAGCCCATGATGCGCGCGCCGGCGAGCGGCTTCTGGCCCTTGTACTCGGCGCGCAGCGCCATCAGGCCCGGCATCTCGTACTCGGCGAGGCGGATCTCCTGGCGGCCCCACTCGGCCAGCGACAGGTCCTTCACCTTGAACGGCGGACGGCCGGTGGCCTTCACGGCGTCGAAGGGGTGGAGCACGGGAGCGACAGCGGTCATGCGGGACCTCGGTGGAAGACGAAAGGGTGAATGTCGAAGGATCGAAGACGGGGTCGCGGGAGCGCGGCCGGAGCGGCCGTCATCCCCGCTCGAGGACGGCGGCGAAGAGCGTCGGCCCCTTGGCCTGGGGCGCGGGAGGCAGCGCGTGGTGCCGGACGCGGCCGAAGCCGGCTTCCTGCGCCCACTGCTGCAGCTGCTCCGCGCCGAACCCCAGCCAGACGTGTCCCATCGTCTGGCGGTACTCGGCGCGGTCGTGCGGGAGCATGTCCACCAACAGCAGCCGGCCGCCGGCCGGCCTGAGGGTGCGCCGCACCTCGGCCAGCGCGGCCGCGGGGTCGGCGACGTAGTGCAGCACCAGCGAGAGCACGGCGATGTCGAGCGACGCGTCGTCGAGCGGCAGCGCCTCGAGCGAGCCCTCGCGGAGGTCGACGTTGTCATGCGACGCGAGCCGCGCGCGCGCCGCGCGGAGCATCGCCGCCGACTCGTCGACGGCGATGACCTGCCGCACGAACGGCGCCATGACCTCGGCGAGCTGGCCCGTGCCGCAGCCGAGGTCGCCCACGGTCGCGCCGGCGTCGAGCAGGCCCACGAGCGCGAACAGCTCCGTCCGCGCGCCGAACAGCTCGGAGCGCACGCGGTCCCACTGCCCCGCGCTGCTCGCGAAGAACGCCTGCGACCGCGTGTGCCGTTCCGCGAGCACGCCGCGCACGCGGTCGGCGTCGCGGCGCGCCGCGGGGAGCGCCGCGGCCTCCTCACGCACCGACGCCCACAGGCGCCGCGGGGCGGCGTCGAGGGCGCGCGGATCGTGCCGGTAGCGGTTGGACGTGCCGTCCTCGCGGGCGACCACCCACCCCGCGTCGGCCAGCACCTTGAGGTGCCGGCTCACCGTGGACTGCGGCAGCTGCAGCACGGCCCGGAGCTCCGACACCGTCAGCTCGTGGCGCTCGAGCACCAGGAGCGCGCGCGTGCGGATGGGGTCGGCGAGGGCCGAGAGGCGGTCGTGGAGGGCGGGTCTCTTCATCCGTATATCCGGATGAAAGGTTGCTCAACCGCCGCCCTCCGTCAACCCCGTGTCACTCAGTGGCGGTCGTACACCGGTTGGACCGGGCGCGCGCTCTCGCCGAGCACGCCGACGAGCCGTTGCATCTGGCGATAGCTCGCGTGCATCGGGCGCGCGCGCACCGTCCACTTCACGCCCTCCGAGCAGGGCGGCGTCGTCAGCGAGCCGTGGTAGGTGTAAATCGGCTCTGCCTCCCCCGGATGGTCCTCGAGCAGCGTCGCGAGGTCGACCGGCGCCGCGAAGCGCACGCTGTCCCCCTCCGCCTTCGGCAGGCGCGCGACGAGCGCGTCGAACACCGGATTGTCCTCCGGCGCGATCTCGATGAAGATGCCGAGGACCGCCAGCTCGCCCTTCGCGTTCTTGTGCACCAGGTGCACCTCCGCCGGGTACGCCTTCCCGTTCACCGTGTGCTCGCTCGGGTGATGGAAGTGGAACTGCACCGCGTCGAACCGTCCCCCCTCGGTGACGAGCGTGCTGGGGCGGTCGAGCGCCGCCTGCACCGTGTGCCCGTTGTTGAACAGCACGATGTTGGAGGCGGTGAAGCGCTCCTCGAGCCGCGCCGTGTGCGGCCGCACCGCGCCGCCGAGGTCGATGGGCGACTGCTCGTGTCCCGTCGCGCACGCGCGCCACGCCGGATCGAGGCGCCCCCAGTTCCGCGGACCCTCCGCACCCTCGTAGGTCCAGTGCGGCCCGTGCGCCGCGGTCGGCGCGCCGGCCGGTGCCTTGGCGTGCGCCTTGTCGCCGGCGGCGACCGCGCCATGCGACTGCGCCCGGAGGGTGGACGCCGCCATCACGGTGGCGGCGAGGACGAGCAGGGGGCGGCGCATCGAGACACTCCGGTCGTGCGTGAAGACTGCAGGGATGATATCCGTGAGTCTCGGCCGGAGCAGTCAGCGCTTGACGGACAGCCTCACGCCCTGACGGCGCGCATGAAGCGATGTAGGCGTTCCGCTGACAGGCGGCCGTCCACGCGCACCCCCGAGCAGAGGTCCAGCCCGTGCGGCCCGACCGCCGCGATCGCGTCCCCGACGTTTTCCTCCCGCAGGCCGCCGGCGAGCCAGACCGGCACGCCGCTCTCCGCGACGATGCGGCGGCTCAGCGACCAGTCGTGCGTGCGGCCCGTGCCCCCGAGTTCCTTCACGGAAGCGGTCGGGTTGCCGGAGTCGAGGAGCAGCTCGTCCACCAGCGGCGCCAGCGCGAGCGCCTCGTCCACCGACGACGCGTCGCGCACGTGGACCACCTGCACGATGCGAACGCGGGGCACCAGCGCGCGGAGCGCGACGTGCGCGCCCCGCGACAGCGCGTCCACCAGCTGCACCGTGTTCACGCCGGTCCACGTCACCTGCTCGGCGATCGCGCGCGGATCGGTGCGCGCGGTGAGCAGGAAGGTGCGCGCCTCGCGTGGCGCCCACTGCGCGATCTCGCGGATGCGCGCATCGTCGATCACGCCGGGGCCGCTGGGCATCGCGCTCACGAGCCCGAGGGCCGCCGCGCCGTGCGCGAGGGCGAGCTCGGCCTCCTCGATGCTGGCGATGCAGCAGACCTTCACGCGCATCAGCGGCCGCGCTCCAGCGCCGCGGTCTGCCCCACGAGTGCGTCGCCGACGTAGCAGTGCATCCCCACGTGGCGCAGCCCCGCGCGCCGGAAGTGCCGCAGGTACGTCTCCGGGTTGCGGTGATGCCAGTCGCCGCGGTCGCCCTCGATGGCGTCCTCGGTGGTGTACGCCTCGAGGTAGGTCACGCCGCCCAGCAGCGACGCGATCGCCGAGAGTCCCGGCCCCAGCTCCCCCTCGGGCACGTAGTGCAGCACGTCGCAGACCACGATGAGGTCGAACGGCCCCGAGAGCCCGAGCGCGCCCAGCGTGCCGAACGTCCCCTGCACGATGCCGCGCGACCGGCCGAAGCGCCGCACGGCGTACGCGCTCGACTCCACGCCGACGTAGCGCACGCGCGGCCGCAGGCGCCGCAGGTGCGCGCGCCACGGCGCCTCGCCGCAGCCGACGTCGAGCACCGCGCGAATGGGCCGCTCGAGCAGCGACTCGGCGATCGCGACCGTGAGGTGCACCTTGCGCGCCACGGCCGCCGGCGTGATCACGCGCTTCGACGGGTCATGGTACCAGCGGCGGTAGTACGCCTCGTCGTAGGCCTTGCCGCTCATCGCGCCGACTCCTCGTAGGCCCGCGCCGCGGCGCGCAGCGCCGCGACGTCGGCCATCGCGCGGCCGTCGCGCGAGACGAGCGCCAGCTGCGCCATCGCGGCGCCGAGCTCGCGGCCGGTCAGCGAACCCCAGCGCTCGCGCGGGCCGCGGATGCCGATCGCGGCGAGCCCGCCGAGCAACGCATCGGTCACCACCGCCCCCACGCGCTCCGCGAGCCGGAACTCGGCGCGGTCGGGCCCGCTCACGAACGCCGGGCGCGCGATGAGCCACGGCAGCGTCCCCGCCTGCAGTTCGCGCTCCATCCGGCCGCGCACGCGGAGGTACGGGTTGCGCGTCGCCTCCGTCGCCCCGATCGCCGAGAGGTAATGGAATCGCGGCGCGCTCCCGCACGCCTCGGCCGCCTCGCGCAGCAGCGCCGTGAGGCCGTAGTCGATGCGCTCGTACGGCGAGTCGAGCCCCTCCGACGCCGCGCGCCGCCGCGTGGTGCCGAGCAGCGCGAAGACGTGGTCGGGCCGCACGCGCGCCAGCTCCGCGCGCATCGCCTCGGCGGTCCACGGCACTTCGCTCAGCTCGGCGCCGAGCGCGCCGAATCGCTCGCGCCAGCCGGCGGCGCCCGACGTGCCCGGCCGGACGTGCGCCACGACGCGCGCACCGCGCGCGCGCAGGGCCTCGACGACGCGCTGGCCGGTGTAGCCCGTGGCGCCGGCGACGAAGGCGGTGATGGGGGTGGTCACGACACGAACCTAGCGCGGCACCGGGTCGGGACCAACTGGAACAGGCGACGGCGGTCCGACCGTTGACCAACCATGACCGCGAATCCCGAAGTCGTCATCGTCGGCGGTGGCCTCGCCGGCCTCGCCGCCGCCCGCACGCTCGTCGCGCAGGGCATCCCTACGCAGCTGCTCGAGGCGTCGGCCGACGTGGGCGGCCGCGTCGCCACCGACGAGGTCGAGGGCTTCCGGCTCGACCGCGGCTTCCAGGTGCTGCTCGACTCGTACCCCGAGGCGCGGACGGCGCTCGACCTGGGCGCGCTCGACCTGCGTGCCTTCGCGCCCGGCGCGCTCGTGCGGCGCGGCCGCGGCTTCGGCCGCATCGCCGACCCGTGGCGCGACCCCGTGGCCGGCGTGCGCTCGCTGGTGAGCGGCGTCTTCACGCCCGGCGACGCCTGGCGGATGATGCGCCTGCGGCACGACGCGCTGCGGGCCGTCGACACCGCGCCGGCGGCGATGGACGTGACCACCGCGCGCGCGCTGGCCGACCGCGGCTTCTCCGACCGCGCGGTGGAGGGCTTCTTCAAGCCGTTCTTCGGCGGCGTCTTCCTCGACGCGCAGCTCGCCGCGCCCGCACACTGGTTCGAGTTCCTCTTCGCGATGTTCGCCACCGGCCGCGCCACGCTCCCCGCCGACGGGATGCGCGCGATCCCGCGGCAGCTCGCGGCGGCGCTCCCCGCCGGCACGGTGCGCACCGGCGCCAAGGTGCGCCTCGCGCGGCCGGGCCGCGTGGAGCTCGCCGACGGCGAGGTGCTCTCGCCGCGCGCGGTGATCGTCGCCACGGATGCGCGCGCGCTCGCCCTGCTCGTGCCCGGGACGCGCGTGCCGGGCTGGAACGGCTGCGTGACGCTCTACTGGGCGGCGGAGCGCTCGCCGGTGGCGGAGCCGGTGCTCGTGCTCGAGGGCAACGCGCGCGGCGGGCCGGTGAGCCACCTGTGCGTGCCGAGCGACGTCGCGCCGGCCTATGCGCCGGCAGGGGCCGCGCTCGTGTCGGCCACGATGGTCGGCACGCCCGGGCAGGCGGACGCGGAGCTCGACCGCGCGGCGCGCGCGCAGCTCGCCGGCTGGTTCGGCGAGGCGACGGTGCGCGGCTGGCGGCTGCTGCGCGCGGTGCGCGTGCCGCACTCGCTGCCGCGCGTGCCGGCCGGGCTCGTGCCCGACCGCGCGGTGCGGCTGGGCGAGGGGCTCTACGCGAGCGGCGACCACCTGGAGACGCCGTCGATCAACGGCGCGCTCCGCAGTGGTCGCCGCGCGGCGGAGGCGCTGCTCGCCGACTGGGCGGGGCAGCGCGGCGCCGTGGCCTGACTCAGCCGGCGTACATCATGCCGCAGCCGAGCCCCTGTGCATGGCAGGTGGCGAAGATGCCGGACGGCATGCGGTAGACGCCCTTGAGGATGTGCTGGTCGATGAGCTTGGCCGCGTCCTGCCGCGGGATGTTGCGGCGGCGCGCGATCTGGCCGGCGACGTTCATCAGCGCGAGGTCGCAGGCGAGGACGATCGTGCCGCGCGACATCAACGTGTCGAGCGCGCCGTCGGGCCAGGCGTTGGTGTACTGCGCGCCCTGCGGGATCTCGATGAACGGATTGCGCTTGGCGGGCTCGCCCGTGACCGGGTCGCGGAGCTTCTCCTTCTCGGCGAAGGCGCCGTCGGCCCACAGCTCGTGGCCCAGCACCATCGGGACCGCGGCGTGCCGGATGATGAGCACCGCGGAGAGGTCGCTGTCCTTGAGGCCCATCGTGGTGGCGTAGCCGTGGAAGAACGACCGCACCTGGTGGAGCTGCACGCCGTCCTTGATCTCGGGCGCGTCGAAGGCCATCCGGTACTTGCCCGTCACGCGCTGGCCCCACGACATGTCGTACGTGGTGCCCTGCCCCTGCGGCGCGGGCTGCGCCTCGAGCCGGTCGGCGAGCGCGCCCGCGGCGACCGTGCCGGCGGCGAGGAGGGAGGCCTGCACGAGGAACTCACGGCGCTGCGTCATTGGTCGGACTCGGGTGAGGAAGTGGGAGCGGAAAGTTGCGCGGGCGCCGCCTCGTCGCGCCAGAGCAGCAGGGCGAGGAGCACGGCGCCGGACGTCACGCCGACGTCGGCGATGTTGAAGGTCCAGAAGCGCCATCCCGCGGTGCCGACGTCGATGAAGTCGACGACGCCCTTGCCGTGGCGCACGCGGTCGAGGAGGTTGCCGAACGCGCCGGCCGCGATGAGCGCGAGCGCCGCCGGCGCCGCGCGCTCGTGCGGGGCGGCCTGGCGGTAGAGGCGGTACAGGTAGACGATCATCCCCACCGCGATCGCGCTGAACACCAGCCGCGACGCGCCGCCGAGCGAGAGGTTCATCGCCGCGCCGGTGTTGTACGTCAGCGTCCAGCGCAGCCAGGGCGCGAACACGTCCTGCGGCACGTGCAGCCCGAGGGACTGCTCGGCCCACCGTTTGGTGAGGATGTCGGCGCCCGCCACGAGCAGCGCGAGCGACCAGAAGACGCGGTCGCGGGGCGCGGACGACGACGAGGCGGGCGGCAGGGTGGGATCGGGCATGCGAGGGGCTAAGTTATCCAGCGGTCCGTACGAGTGGTACGCGAGGCGCGTTTCCCGCGTTCCCCGCCGGGCGCGCCCCGCCCTCCTCCTCCTGCCGTGCCCACGCTCCGCGACGCGCCCCCGCTCCCCATCGACGCCGTCCTGCCCGACGTCCTCGCCGCGCTCGACCGCGCGGGGGCGGCCGTGCTCGTCGCGCCGCCGGGCGCGGGCAAGACGACGCGCCTGCCGCTCGCACTGCTCGATGCGCCGTGGGCCGCGGGGCAGCGGATCCTCGTGCTCGAGCCGCGGCGCATCGCCGCGCGCGCCGCCGCCACGCAGATGGCGCGGCTCCTCGGCGAGGAGCCCGGCGCGACGGTCGGCTACCGCGTGCGCCACGAATCGCGCGTGGGGCCGCGCACGCGCGTGGAGGTCGTCACCGAGGGGATCCTCACGCGCCTCGTGCAGGACGACGCCTCCCTCGAGGGTGTCGCCGCGGTCTGCTTCGACGAGTTCCACGAGCGGCACCTCACCGCCGACCTCGGCCTCGCGCTCACGCTCGAGTCGCGCGCGGTGCTGCGCCCCGACCTGCGCGTGGTGGTGATGTCGGCCACGCTCGAGGCGGCGCCGGTGGCGGCGCTGCTCGACGGCGCCCCCACGGTCGTGAGCGAGGGACGCGCCTTCCCCGTGGAGACGCAGTGGCGCCCGCCGCGCGACGGCGTCCCGCTCGCGCTCACCATCGCCGGCGCCGTGCGCGACGCCCTGCGCGCGGGCGAGGGCGACGTGCTCGTCTTCCTCCCCGGCATCGCCGAGATCGACCGCGCCCGCCGCGCGCTGCTCGACGCCGGCGACGTCGACGCCGACGTGCTCCTGCTGCACGGCGGGCTCACGCTCGCCGAGCAGGACGAGGTGCTGCGGCGCCGCGGCGCGCGCCGGCGCGTCGTGCTCTCCACCGCGATCGCCGAGAGCTCGGTGACGCTGGAGGGCGTGCGCGCGGTGGTGGACTCGGGGCTCGCGCGCGTGCCGCGCTTCTCGCCGCGCAGCGGGCTGACGCGGCTCGAGACGGTGCGCGTGTCGCAGGCCTCGGCCGACCAGCGGCGCGGCCGCGCGGGACGCACCGCGCCGGGCCGGTGCGTGCGGCTGTGGAGCGAGGCCGAGCAGGCGTCGCTCCCGGCGCGCGCGGTGCCCGAGATGCTCGAGGCGGACCTCGCGCCGCTCGCGCTCGAGCTCGCCTGCGCGGGCGTCGCCGACGCCGCCTCGCTGCGTTGGCTCGACCGGCCCCCGGCCGGCGCGCTCGCGCAGGGCCGCGCACTGCTCGCCGACCTCGGCGCCCTCGACGCGCAGGGCCGCGTGACCGCGCACGGCCGCGCGATGGCCGCGCTCGGCATCGCCCCGCGGCTCGCGCACCTGGTGCTGGTGGGCGCGCAGCGCGGCGCGGCCACGCTGGCGTGCGAGCTCGCCGCGCTGCTCGCCGAGCGCGACATCCTGCGCCGCGAGGCGGCGGCGCACGACGCCGACCTGCGCACGCGCGTGGAGGCGCTGCGCGAGCGCGGACGCGCCGCCGACGTCGACCGCGGACGCCTGGAGCGCGTCCGGCAGGAGGCGCGCGCCCTCCGCCGGACGCTCGGCCCCGGCGCGCGCGACGACGCCGAGGACCTCGCGCGCGCAGGAGCGCTGGTCGCGCTGGCGTATCCCGACCGCGTCGCGATGCGGCGCGACGGCGAGGGGGCGCGCTACCTGCTGCGCAACGGGCGCGGCGCGCGCCTCGAGGCGCCGGGCGCGCTCGCGCGCGAGCCGTTCCTCGCGGTGGCCGACCTCGACGGGGTCGCGCAGGAGAGCCGCATCTGGCTCGCCGCGCCGCTCGACGAGGCCGAGCTGCGCGCGGCGCTCGGCCCGGCCGTCGTCACCGAGCGCGAGGTCACGTGGGACGCGCGCGCGGAGGCGGTGCGCGCGGTGGAGCGCGAGCGCGTCGGCGCGCTGGTGCTGCGCGAGCGGCCGCTGCGGGACGTGGACGACGAGGCCGTCGCGGACGCGCTGCTCGGCGCGGTGCGCGCCGCCGGCCTCGCGTCCCTGCCTTGGTCGCCCGCGGCGGCCGCGCTCCGCGCGCGCCTCGCGTTCGCGCACGCGGTGGCGCCGGACGCCTACCCCGATGTCGGCGACGCCGCGCTGCTCGCTCGGCTCGACGCGTGGCTGCGGCCCGCGATCCTCGGCCGCCGCAAGCTCAGTGACGTCGCGCGCGTCGACCTCGGCGGCGCGTTGCTCGACGCGCTGCCGTGGAAGGAGCGCGCCCGCCTCGACACGCTCGCGCCCACGCACTGCGAGGTGCCGAGCGGGTCGCGCATCCCGATCGACTACGCCGACTCGGCGGCACCCGTGCTCGCGGTGCGGCTGCAGGAGGTGTTCGGGATGGCGGAGACGCCGCGCGTCGGCGAGGGGCGCGTGCCGCTCGTCATCCACCTGCTCTCGCCGGCGCACCGCCCCGTGCAAGTGACGCGCGACCTCGCGAGCTTCTGGCGCACCGGCTACTTCGACGTGAAGCGCGACCTCAAGGGACG